>JRYH01004490.1_pt2 | contig 33728 bp, 21 predicted proteins | sample 235351 | NCBI WGS metagenome assembly JRYH01 (sample SAMN03074221, study PRJNA261480) | activated sludge metagenome | biome: Wastewater Treatment Plant; feature: Wastewater; material: Activated sludge; isolation source: activated biomass of a wastewater treatment plant treating wastewater... ...
ACCAATCCAGATCAGTATGAGAAATGTCCGGTCGCGCCCCAGGTATCTGGATCGGCGGACCGGGCTCCTATGGCAGAAGGCCTTCGGTGAGGCCCGACACACCCCTCCAGACGGAGGCTCCCGATGAACCGCTCTTCAAGCCATCTCACCGTTCACCGCACTACCGCCATCGATCGGCGTCTGCGCGTGTCGCGAGCCATGGGACCCGCAATCGCGTTGCTCGCGCTGGCGGGGATGGCGACCGGCCAGGCCGACTTCTCAGAGGCGTTCGACTCGAACGGCCCGACGCAGGCCGGCCAGGAGGGGCCTTCGGGGCTGATCGGACAGGGATGGGTCTTCAGGAACCAGTCGTCGCCCGCGGAGGGGCCGGCCTGGTATGACGGGGACGGCTTCGGCGGCGAGGCGTTCGAGGGGCCCGGCTACCTGCAGTGCTCCTCGCTCGCGACGGACTTCTTCGGCGGAGCCGTCAGTTGCTGGGCGGTGCTGCCGGACATCCCGGGCCTGGCCGCGGGCGACACCGTCACGCTCTGGATCCTCGGAGGAGGGGCATTCAGCAGCGACACCTTCTTTGAGATCCGCTACGCCCCGGGTGGGGGCTCAGGGACAGGAGACGGGCCGAGCGGGACCGGAGATTTCTCGCAGGTGCTCGCCTCCTTCGAGCTCCCGGTCTCTGTCGACGGCTATCAGCGGGTGACCGCGCAGGTTCCGGGTGATGGCCGACTGGCGCTTCGATTCCATTCTCCGTTCCTGATGTCTTTCGCGGGCAACGGAGCGACCTTCTCTGTCGACTCGCTCACGGTCGGCGATGCGCCCTCCGACCCCTGCGGCCTGGTGATCCCCAACGCCGGTGAGACAGCGGTGTGGACCGCTGCGGCCGGGCCGTACACCGTCTGCCAGGACCTGCTGATTCCGGCGGGGGCGCGGGTGGAGCTTGAACCGGGCGCCTCGATTGACTTCTCCGGTGGGACGCTCCGCGTCGAGGGATCGTTCGTTGCCGCGGGGACCGCGGGCGCCCCGGTGCAGCTGTCGGGCGTGAGCGGGTTCAGCCCGGGGCTGGAGGTCGCCGTCAGCGGAGCCGCGGAGATCTCGTTCGCCCAGATCGCGACGAAGATCGCGGTGAGCGGGGAGAACGCGTCAATGGTGCTCACCGACTCGACGGTGTCCGATTCGGGCCTGATCGAGGGTGTGCCGGACCTCGTGGTTGTCGAGCGGTGTCATTTCGACGGCGGAGCGCTGGGCGGCTTCTCGCAGATGGCGGGCTCGATCCGGGTCGTCGACAGCTCGTTCACGAACGGCGGGCTGCTGAGCATCGGCGGGCTGCTCTATCTCGACAACCTGACGCTCGACGGCGCCGCGCTGAGCATCGCCGGTGAGAATGTCGCCCATCCCACCCTGCTGGATCGGATCACCGTGTCGAACAACCCCTCCACGGCCGGGCTGACCGTCCGGGGGGCGAACTACCTGCTGGGCCCAGATTTCGTCTCGGTGAACAACCTGTACCCCATCGCGATGACCCTGAACGGCGCGGGGATCCTGCACGAATCGACGCCGGTGCTGAGCCCGAACACGAACGGATACATCAATGTGGAGAGCATGGGCCTGACCCCCCAGCGTGAGTGGGCGGACCTCGGGCTGCCCTATGTCGTCGACGGATTCCCGGTCAACGGCAGCGGGCAGCTGATCGTCGAGCCGGGCACCACGATCCGATTCCGACCGGATGCCGGGTCGTTCGTGATCGGGGCGGCCGAGCTGGTGCTGGAAGGAACGCGGGAGCATCCGATCGTGCTCGAGTCGTTCAATCCGTTCCAGCGCTGGTTCGGGATCAAATGGCTGGACAACTTCGATGCGCAGGCGCGTCACACGATCTTCGACGGCGGGCAGATCAGCGTGCAATCGGACGGGGGCGTTATCGACCTGATTCAGTGCACGGTGCGCGACTCGCTGGAGGGAACCGTCAGCGTGACCTCGGGGACGGTCAATCTCCTCTCCACGAGGATCATCAACAACATCGTCGGGATGCGCACGACCCAGACCGGGCGGATCAACATCGACGGCGCGATCAGCCCGAGCATTCTCGAGAACAACGGTGTCGCGATCGAATACAACAACATCAACACGCTCCCCTACCTGCGTTATAACTGGTGGGGCTCGCCGACCGGGCCGACAGACGCGCTCAACCCGGGCGGGGCCGGCGATCCGGTCGATGGGCTGCACCCGGCGACCTACACGCCGTTCCTCGCCTCGCCCCCCCCGCTCGACGACGATTTCCCCGTCGTGGAGATGATGCCGACCTACTTCATGGCGACCGCGGGGGACAAGATCATCCTGCGTTGGTCCAGCTCGGACGACGGCGCGATCGCCGAGCACCGCGTCGAGTTCGCCGACCACGACTTCCCCAACGAGTTCCGCACGATCGCGACGCTCCCGCCCGATGTGCTCACCTACGAGTTCACCGTGCCCTCCGTGGCGCCGAACAACCTCTATCCAACCCCCTCGGCCATCCGGATCGTGGCGGTCGACGACGCGGGCCAGGAATCGTGGGACAAGTCGGTGCTGCGGATCCCCTACCAGGAAGACTGGACGGTGATCCCCCAGGTCGTCTCCGATCCAGGCGAGGCCCACCCGCACGACACCGTCGATGTCTGCTGGGCGCCGGGCGGGCTCGGGGATGTCTTCCTTCTTCTCGACGGCCTCGGCATGACCTCCGCGGAGGGCGGATCCAATGTCGGGTGCCTCCCGATCGGCTCGACGCTCACCTACTCGAGCACTGATACAGCCCGCTATCTCGTGTTGACCACTTTCGGCGCGGGCGGCCGACTGCACTACTCGTTCTCCGATTACTTCACCATCCGGCCCGATTCCCGGTTCGGCGACGAGCCCCCGGTGATCGAGGTCACCGCCCCCGCGGTCGGTGCATCGTTCCCCGGTGGCGGCGTGATCCCGGTGCGGTGGACCGCATCAGACGACGAAGGGCTGCGGTCCTTCCGAGTCCAGGCCTCGTTCGACGGAGGACGGGCGTGGCACATGATCGCGACGGACCTTCCCGCGGAAACCCGCGCGTTCGACTGGGACCTGCCCGAGAGCACAGGCATCGACGATGTCCGGATCCGGGTTGTCGCGTTCGACCACCGCTTCCAGGACTCCGCCTCGCTGGCCGGCCCCGTCGTGATCACGGCGGGCGCGCCCTGCCCGGCGGACCTCGCGGCCCCGTTCGGCGTGCTCGACCTCGCGGATGTGCAGGCGTTCATCGCGGGCTTCGTCTCGCAGACCGCCATCGCCGACCTCGCCCCGCCCCTCGGCGTCTTCGACCTCGCCGATGTGCAGGCCTTCATCGCCTCGTTCACCGCCGGCTGCCCATGACCCCCTCTTCAACGGGCGGCATGACGCCCGTGTGTTCACCCCCGTTACCGGCCGAACACGCCGGTGGGGGGCTTCCACCAGCCGAACTCGGACGCCCCCGTGAGACGGGGCGACGAAGGAGCCAAATCATGCCGCGTGCTTCATCTCTCGGTGATCTACCGCGTTCACTCGCGATTCTGGCCGGCACCGCCGCCTCCGTGGCGGGCCAGGTCAACTTCAATGACCCGGTGAGCTTCGCGACCGGCTCGATGCCGGACGGCCTCGTCGCCGGCGACCTGGACGGGGACGGGGCGGTCGATCTGGTGACGACGAGCAACACGGGATCGCCGAACGACCCGCTCCGGATCCACTGGAACGACGGGAACGGCGGGTTCGCGACGACGACCACGCTGAGCGCGGGCGACGGCCCTGGGAACATGGCCCTGGGCGACATGGACGGGGACGGCGACCTCGACCTCTTCGTCTCGAACTACTTCTCCAATGACGCCCGGTTCTTCCGCAACAACGGCGATCGGACCTTTCAGTCCGCGGTGTCGTACGCGACCGGGGGCGGCTGCCTCGGGATCGCGACGGGCGACATCGACGGGGACGGCGATCTCGACTTCGTCGGCACCGACAAGTTCGGCGGGCGGATCCGCCCCTACCGGAACATCAACGGGGCGGGGTTCAGCTCGGTCGGCCTGTTCGTGTCGGGCGCGGACCCGTACGACCTGGTGCTGGGAGATGTCGACGGGGACGGAGACCTCGACGCCGTGGTCACGAACGAGACCGCCTCGAGCGTCACGATCGTGCGCAACGCGGGCGATGGGACTTTCCCCACCAGGACCACGCTGGCGACGGGCGAGAGGCCAACCGGCGCTGTGCTCGCCGATCTCGACGCGGACGGCGACCTCGACCTGGCCACGGCGGACTGGGGACCCCTCTCGCCGATCAGCAACACGATCTCCGTCCGCCTGAACGACGGCGACGGCGGGTTCGGCCCGCGGGCGACCTATGTGGTGCACGGCCGGCCCGGGTCGATCGCGGCGGGCGATGTGGACGGCAATGGAACCCCGGACCTCATCGTCGCGTGCGAGGCGGACGACGCGTTCTCGGTGCTGCCAGGCGCCGGCGACGGGACCTTCGGCGCGGAGTCGCTCTTCGCGCTGGGGGCCGAGCCCGGGCGGATCGCGCTGGCGGACCTGGACAACGACGGCGACCTCGATCTCGCGGCGTCGGGGTCGTCGTCCAGCCGCCTTGTGGTCTCGATGAACATCACCGGCGTGCCGATCGACCCCGCGCCGCTCGAGACCGTATGGACCGTCGGGCACGACAACCTCTTCAACGAAGACATCGGGACCCATGTTGCGGTCGCCCAGAACGGCGACATCGTGGTCGCGGGGGCCACCACCTTCCAGTTCAACGAGGAGGATTTCTATATCCTCCGCTTCGACTCCGACGGGAACCTCCTCTGGACCCACACCTACAACGGGACCGCGGACCACTACGACAAGATCCTCGCGCTCTCGCTCGAAGACAACGGCGACATCACCGTCGCGGGAATCTCGTGGGGGCTGTCGGCCAGCGTGCAGTGGACGACCCTCCGCCTCGACGCCGACGGCAACGAACGATGGGTCCGTCGCTACGACGGCGGCAACGCAATCGCGCAGCAGTACATGCGGGGGATGACCACCAACGGCGCTGGCAAGGTCGCGGTGTGCGGCTGGGCTCGCGACGCGTCGTTCACAACAGTGCACTTCACCGCGGCCGTCTACAACGACGCCGGAACGCTCCTCTGGGATGTCCGCGTGCCCGACGCGGCCGGCGTCGACGGCCAGGCCGAGGCCGCGGCGTTTGATCCCGCGGGGAACCTCTACCTCACCGGCGGGGTGGACGCCGCGGCCGGGTTCGGGCAGGACCTGATGACGGCCAAGGTGAGCCCCGCGGGGCAGGTCCTCTGGTCGCGCCAGGTGGTTTCCCCAGCGGGCGCCGCGGTGTTCGCCGACCCCGCCGGCAACGCCTATGTCACCTCCGGAGGCCAGCTGCTCAAGTACGACTCAGCCGGCAACCTTCAGTGGCAGCGGGCGATCGGGGCCGGAATGACCACGGCGACGCGGATCTCGCCGCTTGGCGACGGGTCGGTCCTCGTCAGCGGGCAAGGCGCCTCCCGCGTCTCGATGGCGCGATTCGACCCCGATGGCACCCGTCGCTGGGCGGTGCAGACCCAAGCGACCTTCAACTCCGACAGCAAGCAGAACCACATCGCGATCCTGCCGGACGACCGCTTCGCGCTGGTCGGGAGCAGCGGGACCGACCTGCGCGTGTTCCTCTACGGCGGCGACGGGGTCGAGCAAGCCTCAATCGCGGTCGACTCGGGATTCGGGAGCGACTTCCCCTCGGCGGTCGCCGCGGGAACGGACGGCGCGATCTTCGCTCTCGGGCAGTATCAGCCCTCGATCCTGAACCGCCGCGACATCCTGCTCGCACGCGTCGAGGAAGCCGGCCCGGCGGGCTGCGCCCCGGCTGACCTGGTCGAACCGTTCGGCGTGCTCGACCTGGGCGATGTGCAGGCCTTCATCGCCGGGTTCCTCGCTCACGATCCGGCCGCGGACCTCGACGGCAACACGGTCTTCGACCTCGGCGATGTGCAGGCATTCCTGGCCTCGTTCGTCGCCGGCTGCCCCTGACCGCGACCAAAAGCCCCCCGGGAACCCACGACCCTGTACCCGGGTACCGCACGATTTGTATGAAGTTTACTAGGGATCAACAAGAGCCTCAGCGGCTGAAAAGAAAATTCTGACCGCCGTATCCTGATATGGCCAACTGCCTCCTCAGGTCGATGGCCGAGGCGGCCCGGTGACCCCCTCGAATGGGCAGGCGATCTCCAAACGGAGGCTTTATGCAGCGCGGTCTTACGGCAATCTTGGTTGTTGGGCTCGGGTTCGCTGCCGGCTCGGCGTGCGGAGGCGTCCCCTCGTACCGGGTTGAGTTCCTCGGAGCAGGGTGGGGCGGCTCCGGGATGAATCAGCTCGGGGATGCCTGCGGCAACTTCGCCGTCGACGGCACGGCGATGCTCGCCGGCGTGTCGCGCGACGGCGAGCCGTTCGAACTCCTGCCGATGCCCCCCGGGATGCAGACCTCGCTCGCGTCCGACATCAACGACGCGGGCGTCATCGTGGGCGCGGTGTGCCCGAATCAGTATGTGATCACGCAGCCGATCGCCGCGGTGTGGCGCCCGACCGCGGGCGGATACGAGGTCGAGGTGGTCGGCGGGCTGCCGGGGTATCCGTTCAGCCACGCCTGGGCGATCAACAACGCGGGCGACATCATCGGCGGGTCGGGTCACTTCGGGTGGTCGGTGACGACGCCCGTCGCCTTCGAGGCCTCCGGCCCCGTCCCGCTGCCGGGCGGGTTCGTGGCGAGCGACATCAACGACGCGGGCATCATGCTCTCTGGCAACCTCCTGGTCGATATCGCGACGGGCAACGCCGAGGAGATCCCGCTTCCCCCCGGCAACTGGCAGGGCTTCGCCGGGGCCGCGCTGAACAACAACAACGACGCCTGCGGGTATGTCATCGGGTTCTCGGGGTGCAGCACCTTCCCGATGCGCTACCGCCAGTCGACCGGGTGGGAGTTCCTCGGGGGCTGCGCCACGACGACGAGCGCAACTTCGATCAACGACCGGGGCGATGCGCTGCTCTACTACTACACAACAGCCTCCGGGGTGAACTTCGTCGACGAGGGCTACTTCTCGCTCGGGTCACTCGTCGACCCCTCCCAGGGCGCGTGGTACATCCAGTGGGGCGGCGCCACCGCGATCAACAACGCGCGGCAGATCCTCTCCTCGGCCCGGCAGGGCTTGTCGGGACCGATCGGCGCGGTACGCCTCTCCCCCATGAACGGAGGCTGCCCCGCGGATCTCGCCCCGCCCGCCGGCGTGCTCGACCTCGCGGACATCAACGCGTTCCTGGCCGGCTTCCTCTCGCACGACGCCGTCGCCGACCTCGACGGGAACGACATCTTCGACCTCGGCGATGTGAGCCTCTTCATCACCTCGTTTGTCGCCGGATGCCCTTGAATCAATGAACCAGGATCAGCCGCCCGCCCCATCGCGGACGCGTTCGGGAAGGAGAAACGATGAACCGACTCGCACTCTCAGTAGTTCTGGCCGCCGGCTCGGCCCTCGCCGAGCCCGGGGATGTTTCCTGGCGGCTGATCCGCCCCTCCAACACGGGCATCCCGGGGGACTACACCCAGGCGATCTTCATCGATGACGACGACTCGCCCTGGATCGCCGGGTATGTGACCTTCTGGGAGGAAGGCGGCATGGCCCACTTCGATGGGCACTCGTGGCGTGTGCTCGGGAATGTGGACTGCCCCCAGGTCTTCTCCCCACGCTTCAACGACATCGTCAAAACCGACGACGGAATCATGTGGATCGCCTCGGACAGCGGGCTGCTCCGATTCGACCCGACCGCCGAGCCCTGGTGCGTCACACGCCTGCACGCCGGAAACACCCCGATGACCGGCAACCAGATCGCCGATCTGGCCGTCGCGCCCGACGGGACCCTCTGGATCGCCTCCCAGGAACTGGGCGGCTCGGCGGCGGGCGGGCTCGGGCACTACGACCCGTCTACCGGCGCCTGGGAGTTCTGGGACACCACCAACGGCCTCCCATGGTGGGCCGGGTGGAACTGGGTCGACTATGTCTCGGTGCAGCCCGACGCGGCCGGCGGATACACCGTCTGGTTCGGGCAGCAGAGCATGGGGCTGACCACCTACAAAGACGGGCTCTTCGTCTGGTACGGCAGCGCGACCCCGCCGGATGTGACGCCGCTCCCGACCGGGGTTCCCGGCAAGAGCGCCGTCGACGACCTGGGCAACCTCCTGCTCAGCACGAACCAGGGGCTGGCGATCCGCGCGACGGACGGCTCTTACACGATGCTCGGCGGCGCCCCCGTGGGCGGGAGCAGCGTCGCCCGTGTGAACCTGCTCCCCTCGGGCCGGGTCGTCCTCGGCACCTTCGGCGCAGACATGTTCCTCTGGGCCGGCGCGTGGTCCTACATCGGGAACTGGGGCAGCGGAAACCACACCTACGCCATCGCCGAAGAGTCCACCGGCGCGATCTGGGCGGGCGGCATCGGCGGCGCCTCGAGGTACGAGAACGGCGCGTGGCAACGCTACCGCCTCACCAACACGGGGATGCTCGACTTCTTCACCGAGGACCTCGCCGTCGCCCCCAACGGAGATGTCGCGATGACCGCCAACGCGGCGCCGGGCGTGGGCGGGTTCGACATCCTCCACCCCGACGGGACATGGACCAACGCCAATGTCGCCACCTACGGCCTGGGGCTCCCCTGGCCCTACCCCACCGACAACACATCCGCCGTCGCCTACCGCGCCAACGGCAACCTGCTGTTCGCGCCGACAAACAACGGACTCAAGGAATACGACGGCGACGGGTTCATCGAAAAAATCTCCGGCGGTTGGTCCATCGAGTTCGCGACCGTGGCAAACGACGGACGGGCCTGGGCCACCACCGGCAACGGCTCGATGTTCATGGAAGACAACGACGGCATCATGACCACTCGCTTCCTCTACGCCGACGGACTGCCCGTCGGCAGCATCGCGGGCATCAAGCCGGACCCGATCGACCCCGCCTCCGTCTGGGTCGGGGCCCAGTTCGGCCTGGCGAAGACGGACGGGAACACCTGGCTCCAGATCCCGCGCGAGACCTTCGGGCTCAACCTCGACACGCTCGGCTACCACATCACCGCGTTCGATATCGCGGCCGATGGCACACTCTGGGTCGCCTCCGGCATCGGCCTGTTCCACTACGACCCGACGACCGGGACCTACGACGCCTACAACCTCTCAAACAGCCCGCTTCCCTCGGACGACATCTTCCATGTCGAGATCGCCCCGGACGGTTCAATCTGGATCTCGATGTTCGACCATCTCTGGCCCTACCCCGGAGGCGTGGCCCAGCTCAAGGACGGCCAATGGACCGTATGGCGGCAGGGCTCGAGCCCATTGCCGCACAACCAGATCTACGACATCGAGTTCAAGACCATCCCGGGCGGCTACGAAGTCTGGATCGCGTGCGCCAGCGAGGCCGTCGCAGTGATAACCGTCGAGACCGGGCCGGCGGGGTGCACCCCGGCCGACCTGGCCGAGCCGTTCGGCGTCCTCGACCTCGCGGATGTGCAGGGGTTCATCGCGGGGTTCCTCGGCCAGGACCCGATCGCGGACCTCGCCCCCCCGGCCGGCGTCTTCGACCTGGCCGATGTGCAGGCCTTCATCGCCTCGTTCACCGCGGGCTGCTCGTAGGCGGCCGTGAACCAACAAGAAAACCCCGCGCCGCGACCCGGAGCCGATGGACCTCCGGGTCGCGTTTGTCCATAATGGAGTTTTCGGTGTACTTTGCGTATCCGGGGCGGCGGGCTCCACTCCTTCTGTGAGCAGGCCCCGCCGGGGTCTCGGGTCGCTCAACCGGGCCGGAAAGGGAAAGAAATGAACCGAGCAGTCTCACTCCTCCTGTTCGCCGGGCTCGCCGCGGCGTCGAACGCGCAGACCGTGACCGTCACCACCGCCTTCGACGATGTCGACATCGATTGGCAGAACGCGACGATCGCCGACCTGCCCGGCCCCGACGGGAAGATCTCCTTCTCCGAGGCCCTGATCGCCACGAACAACACGCCCGGACACCAGACGATCGCCTTCGCCGTGCCGCAGTCGGAATGGACCCTCCAGTTCATGTACGCCGGGCGGGCCGTGCTGCGGACTTCGGGCGGGTTCTTCTTCCGGGCGTTCGACGAGGTGACCATCGACGGCACCACCCAGACCGCCTTCACCGGCGACACGAACCCTGACGGGTGCGAGATCACGATCTTCGGCGGCGAGCTCTATCTCAATGCCGGAAACTCCGTCTTCCTCGGCTTCGACAGCGTCAGCGTGCACCTCTCCGGCGACAACAACACCGTGCAGGGCTGCTCGGGCACCACGAACATCTCCCTCTTCGACGCCCGCAACAACATGATCGGCGGTGCAGGCCCCGGCGAGGGCAACCACGGAAGCACCATCAAAATCGATCGATCCGACAACAACACCGTTGTCGGCAACACCGTTCAGCGCGTCCGCGTCCAGGGTTTCGTCAGCGATTTCGGCACCGGCCCCGCCACCGGCAACCGCATCGGCGGCCCCACGCTGGGAGAGCGGAACTTCATCACAGGCTACGGCACATGGAACGGTGAGGGATACCCGGGCGGCACCACACTCGAGCTGTTCGACACCGACAGCACCATCATCGAGAACAACTGGATCGGCACCACCCCGGACGGCATGCAGGCCGGCAGCGAAGCCTCCACACAGGGAATCGGGTTCTACGGCGTGAACACCGGCACCGAGATCCGGAACAACCGCATCGCCGGCATCCTCGGCATCGGGCGTGGGCCCCACGCCCAGGGGCTCCTCTTCGGCCAGGCGATCTATCTCAACGGAACCGGCGGCGATATCACCATCACCGGCAACACCATCGGCCTGAACGCCAACGACGAGCCCGTCCTCGGGTCCGTCTACGGGGTCTACGGGGAGAACTACCTGAACATCCCGCTCACCGGCGTCTCGATCGGCGGGGTCAACCCGGGAGAGGGCAACACCATCGCCGGCCACCTCTTCAGCGGCATCGTCCTCGAAAGCCCCATGCACGGCATCGAGATCTCAGGCAACTCGATCTTCGCCAACAACCAGCTCGGCATCGACCTCGGAAACAACCAGGCCACCTGGTACGGCGTCTCCCCGAACGACCCGCTCGACGCCGACCTCGGCGCCAACGCCCTGCAGAATTTCCCGGAGATCGACTCCGCGTCGGCCTCCCCCGCGGGCACCGCGGTCGACGGCCAACTGAACTCGGCCCCCAACGGGGCGTACCGCGTCGAGCTCTTCGCCAGCCCGGCGTGCGACAACTCCGGCCACGGCGAGGGCCAGATGTTCCTGGGTCACTTCTTCGCGGCGACCGATCCACTCGGCGTCGCGACCTTCAGCGAGCAGGTCGCGGGCGTCGCCCCCGCCGGCTGGGTGGTAACCGCCACCGCGACCGACCTCTCGACCGGGAACACCTCGGAGTTCTCGGCGTGCACAGCCGTCGCCGCCGGCTGCCCTGCAGACATGACCGGCGAGGGCATCCTCGACCTCGCCGACATCCAGGCCTTCATCGCGGGGTTCACCGCACAGAGCCCCGCGGCCGACCTCACCGGCGACGGCATCCACGACCTCGCCGATGTCCAGGCCTTCATCGCCTCGTTCACCGCGGGCTGCCCGTAACAACAAGCCCCAGCAGCGCCCCCCGCCCCGGCACACGCCGGGGCGTTTTCATTGACCGCTCGCGCGGCCGCTGTGAGCGGCGGTGCCGGTGCCATCACCCCCGTGGTACGGCTCGATGTGCACCAGCACCGAATCGATCTCCGGGTGCGCCGCACGCACCCGCTCCTTGAGCACCCCCGTCAGCCGGTGCGAGACCTCCACGGTCATCTCCGGGTCCACCTCGGCATGCATCACGACCCGGTAGCCCCGCCCGGAACGCCGCGCCGCGCACCACTCCACCCGGCGGATCTCGGGAAGCGTCATCGCGACCCGCGTCGCGGCCCCGCTGACCTCCGGCGCATGCCGGTCCATCAACTCCTCGAACGGGAGCCTCGCGATCCGAAGCCCGTTGACCAGAATCACCGCCGAAGCGGCCAACGCCGCCCAGTCGTCCGCCGGCGCCCAGTCAGGCCCACCGAACAGCGCCAGCGAGATCCCCACGAACGCGAACGCGGAGGTAATCGCGTCCGACCGGTGGTGCCACGCGTCCGCGTGCCCCGCGCTGCTCCCGCTGCCCCGCGCCGCCCGCCTCGCGACCCTGAACATGACCTCCTTGACCAGCACCACCACCACCAGCACCGCCAGCGTAAACGGGGCCGGCGACCTGTGCGGCGTCACGATCTGGCGGACCGACTCCACCGCGATGCCCACCGCCGCGGCCAGCACCAGCAACGCAGCCAACAGCCCCGCGAGCGCCTCGATCTTGCCATGCCCGAACGGGTGCTCCGCGTCCGCCGGCCGCCCGCCGTAACGGAACGCCCCCCACACCAGCGCCGACCCGGCGATATCAACCATCGATTCGACGGCGTCGGCCACCAGCGCAAAGGAATGCCCGACCAACCCCGCGGTCAGCTTCACGATCGCCAACGCCGCGCTGACCACGATGCCCGCAAACGCGACACGCTCAGGTGCTTCGCGGCTCATGCCGGGGGTCCGCCTCGATCCGTCCGGCGCGGCGATCCTCACCCGCGCCCGGGGCGGATCGTATCACGGGCAGCCCTGGAGGAACGCCTGCAGAAAGAACTGCACATCCGCAAGGTCCCAGACGCCGCGGGGCTCGACATAGTCGACATCCTCCCCCGGCTCTCCGTCCGGAGTCAGCCCCGTGAACGACCGCACGAACGCCTGCACATCGGCGAGATCAAGCGTGTCGTTGTCGTCAAGGTCGGCAAAGCACGGCCCGGGCCACGCGGCCAACGCCGCCAGATCAAGCATGCCCTCGCCCAGCAGGTCCCGGTCAATCCCGGGGTTCTGATCGCGGATATCGACCGCGGTGTCCTTGGCGAACGCGCGGAAGTCATCCGCCCGACGCACCAGCCCACGCTCAATCAGCAGCGCCGCGGCCCCGGCCGCCAACGGCGCCGCGGCGCTCGTCCCGCTCGACTCGCCGAACCCGCCCGGCACCGGGCCGATCACATCGATCCCCGGGGCCGCGAGCAGCAGGCGGTCGCCGAAGTTCGCGAACGGCGCCAGCACCCCGTTGAGGTCGACCGCGGTCACGCCCATCGCCTTGTTGTTCCCCGCCGGGAACTCCAGCAGGGGCACGCCCTGGTTCCCGCCAGAGGCCACGACAACGATGCCCAGATCGGACGCGTCGTCCACCGCACGCTCCACGATCCTGACCTGCGCCACCGACCCCAGGCTCATGTTGATCACATCCGCGCCGTGGTCGATCGCGTGATACACGGCCTTGGTCACCGTGAACGCGTCGGAGAAGCCCTCGTCGTTCAACGCACGGATCGGCATGATCAGCGAATCCGGCGCCACCGCCAGCGCGAGCCCCGCGACCCAGGTGCCGTGGCCGACCATCTCGTCCACCCCGCCCTCGTTGTCGTCGTTCACCCCGTTGCCCGCGTCCTGCGTATCCCCAGGAGCCCCGACGAAGCTGATCCCGGCGAGATGGACGCGACCGGCAAAGAACGCGTGCGAGGCGTCGAGCCCCGTGTCGATCACCGCGATCGTCGTCCCCGAACCGGTCGAGACCTGGTGGGCGGTGTCGAGCCCGAGCGACCCCCACAGCGGCTGCATCTGGAACTCGACCGGCGCGACATTCAGGAAGGTGCTCTGCGTGCTCGGGCCCGAATCCCCCGTCTCGAAGTTCAGCTCGGAGTGATCGATCTCCGGATCACCCAGGAACAGCAGCTCGAACGCCTCCTCCGTCATCTGCGAAAGGAACGAGACAAGGTGGATATTCCGCGACGGGATCGAATCCAGCAGCGTGAACCCGTACCGCGAAACGATCGTCTGGATGTCCGCCCCGACCGGCAGCTCCAGGATGCCCCGGTCCGACACCGGGTCCGACCCGAGGGGCGGCTCGTAGTCCGACGCCCCCGCCCAGGACGCCGAGGCGCTCAGCCCCACAACGCCGACAAGCCCCGCGATCAAGGTCCGGTATCGTCTGTGCCCGCTCATCTCACACTCCCAGGTACACAAAGTTTGACCAGAACGCGGGGTGAATGCCAGCCCCAATCTGAGATCGTTGCGCCGAGACCAGCGCCCGCCGCACCGCGACCCGCCCCGAGTCGCCCTCCAGGGCCCGATACATCTCCGACATCAGCCCGCGCGTCGTCGCATCATGGGCGCTCCACAGGCTCATCACCAGCCCGCGAGCCCCCGCCGCCAGGAACCCGCGACCAAACCCGAACAGTTCCTCCCCCGCCCCCGCGGTGCTCCGACCCGTGTCGCACCCGCTCAGCACCACCACCGAGCCGGGCAGCCGCCACGAGAGCACATCCCGAACCGTGATCCACCCGTCCGCCAGCTTCAGCCCCGCCGCGAGCGGGTTCGAAGGCGGAAACGCCCCGTGGCACGCCAGGTGCAGGACCCGCGCCCGCGACGCACGCTCGCGCGCGCACGCCCCGGTCGCGTCCACCCCCCCCACGATCTCCGCCCCCGGCAACGCGTCCCGAACGGCCCACGCCTCGGCCTCGATCTCCGGCGCGATCCGGTCCGGGGCCGCGATCACGCTCACACCCTCCCCCCCACCGGCAAGCTGCCCACGCAGCAGCGGAAGCACGCTCGCCGTCGGCAGCAGCACAGGCTCAACGCGCTCGATGAGGTACCCCGACCCGTCGTGCAACGCCGAGAACGGGACCGCGTGCAGCGGGCCCGCCGGGACGACCGCCACCTCGCCGATCCCGTCCAGGTGACCTTCCAGCGGGGCCCACACCATCTCGTGCAGGTCGCCCAGCGCGCGCACGCAGGCCGACAGCCGACGCTCGCTCCCCGGCCCCGGACCACGCATCAAACCGCGTCGCATCTGGAACAGCACCGCCTGGACCGCCTCCTCGACATCCGCGGGCGTCGCCTCAATCCGAACGGTTTCCACCCGCCCGTCACGCACCACCAAGCAGACCAGACCGTCACGGCCCGACCAGTACGAGACCAGGGCCTGCCCCGCCGCGATCTCCGCCGCGATCCGCCCGAAGGGCTCGGGTACGCCCAGCAACTCGCGCCCGCGGCGCGACGCGTGCAGACGCGTCTCCAGCGAGGTCACGCGGTCCTCCGTCGCGTGCACCCGCTCGAGCCACGCCGCGTGGGTCGCCCCGCCCGAGGTCGGGTCGAGGCCCGCATAGACCGCGTTGAGCTCCGCCCGGGCGTCGATCAGCAACCGAAGCAGACGCCGCGTCCCCTCGTCCTCGGACTCCGCCGCCGCGTCCAATTCGACCCCGCCGCCGAGCAGGTCCAGCAGCGTCCTGCCGCGCGCGCGCTCCGTGACCTCGAACGCCTCGATCAGGGCCCCCGCGCGGAGGAGCAGATCCACCGCGTCCTCGTACATCCCCCGGCTGCCCCCGATCAGCCCGGCCCGGAACCGCGACCCCCGCAGCGTGCCCCGCACCCGTTCGATCAGGTCGATCGCCTCGCGCGCATCGGCAACGGCCGGCCCGAGTTCGCCCGCCTTGCCCAGCGCCGCCGCCCTCCGCGCAAGAATCTCCGCGAGGTGGATCGGCAGCCCCAGCGCCTTCGCGTCCGGCAGCGCCTCGGTCAACGCCCGCGCCGCGTCCGCATGCCGACCCTCCGCAAGCAGGACATCGGCCCTGACGATCTCGCACAGCAGCGCTTCGGTCCGCCGACCCGAGAGCCCGACCGCCGCGGACTCGATCGAGGTCTGCGCCGCCCGCAGGTCCCCCGCCTCGACCTCCAGCCGGGCCCGGTGCAGCTCGGCAACAGCCCGGCCCGCCGAGTTGCCTGTCTCCGCGTGGAGCGCCGCCGCCCGGTTGAGCGCCGACGCCGCGGCGTGCGGGTCTCGTCCCGCGAGCATCCGCCCCAGCCCGATCAACGCCCGGGCCCGCTCCGCGACGAGCCCCGCCTTCTCTAGAAGTTCCTCCGCGCGCCGGTACCCCACGATCGCGTCGTCCGACAGGCCTGTCATCGCGTAGACATCCGCCTGCTCGGCGAGGATCCGCCCCAGGTCGCCGTAGGCCTGGTCCGACTCGAAGAACCGGCGTGCCGACTCGAACTGCTCGATCGCCGCCGAGAGCCTGCCCTGCCGCCCGTACAGGTCGGCGAGGTTCCCGCGCACAATCGCGGCGATCCGCGAGACGCCGGCGCCCTCGAGCATGCGGATGGAGCGAAGAAACCCCGCCTCCGCGTCGGCGAATCGCCCCGCGTCGAGCAACGCCTCGGCCCGGCAGTTCTCGATCTGCGCCTCGGTCGCCGGCTCGTGGGCCCTCAGCCGCAGCGCCCGGTCGAACATCTCGATCGCGTCCGCCGCGTTGCCCTGCATACGGGTCACGATCCCCGCGTTGGTCACCGCCCGGACCGCGAGCTCTGTCTCGCCCGCCTCCACGAACGATCGCTCCGCACGCAGCGCCTGCTCGAGCGCCTCCCCGAACCGTCCGAGCCTCGCGAACGAATGGACGAGCACCACCCGGGCCCGCGCCGCCTCAAGATCGTCGCCCGCCTCCGCTGCGATCCGCGCCGCGTCGAGCCCGGAGGCGACCGCCTCGTCAAACCGGTTCGCGTAATTCAGCGCGTGCGCGCGCACGGAACGGGCCCGCGACCGAACGGATGCAGACGGATCCGAGTCGACAATCTCCAGCATCAGCCCGAGCGCCCGCAGGGCCCCGTCCAGGTCGGTCCCCACCATCTGCCTCAGCCGCTCGAGGCACCCGATCAACGCCTCCGGGCCTGGGCTCGACCCGTTCAGGGCGGCGACACCCCCGGGACCGGCTTCCCGCGTCGCTTCCACAACACACTGAAAGACTTGCGCCGCGTCCATGGGAGCCGCCGGGGGTCAGGGAAGGACCAGCGGGCCGGCCTCGACCCGCACCCCGGGTCGCTCCAGCACCACCTCGTACGAACTCGCCGACAACTCGACGCGGAACGACCCATCGGAGGACGCTTCCGCACGCACCGGGCTCTGCCCCTCGGCCTCGAACGAAACGACCCAGCCCGAGGCGTCGTCGGCCGCGATCTGCCCCCGCACCCGTGTCGCGCCCGACTCGCCGGGCGTCAGCTCCAGGTCGAGCTCGCACACCTCGGCGGAGAACGCGACCTGCGCCACCTCGGCAACACCCCGGAAACCCGCCAGCGCGGGCGAGAGCCGGCTGTCAAAGTCGAGCGACGCCACGAACGCCCGCACACCCTCGGCGAACCGCCCCAGCGCACCGGGGCGCGAACGGGCCAACGCCCGCTTCACCCGCTCCACCGCGGCGCGGGGAGGCTCGCAACCGGGCTCTTCCCGCAGGAAGGCCGCGATCCGCTCCCCCTCGGCCAGCGCCGCCCGGCCCTCGGGCGACTCCGCGAGACGCTGCCGCAACGCGGCGGCGGTCTCGGCGTCGAGTTCTCCCAGAAGCAACGCCGCCAGTTGGTCCGCAATTGATTCACTCATGGACGACCCCTTCTGCCCGCAGGAGCCCCCTCCCCCGGCGCAGATACAAGGTGAATCCCTCAACTCTCAAGAACACCCCGGATCAGCCGACCCAGACAGGAGCCCCCGCAGCTTCTCAAGACAACGCCCCCGCGTCGGACCGATAGACCCCCGCGGCATCCCGATTTGGGCCGCGATCTGGTCGTAGTCCGGCCTGTCCTCCCGGAACAGCGCCGTCAGCAGCAGCCGGCACCGCTCGTCAAGCCGACCGAACGCTTCTCGGACCCGCTGACGGTCCTCGAGCATCTCGGCCTCCTCCGGGTCGGACCAGACCAGATCGCCCGAGGTCTCGGGACCACCCACGCCGCGACGAACCCGGGCGGCCCGCCAGGTCTCGCGCTGCGTGGTCCGGATGAGCCACGCGGCAAGCGTCTGGGCGTCGCGCAGCGAGCCCAGGTGTCGCACCGCGATCGCCCAGACGGATTGGAACACCTCTTCGCACACATCCGCCGGCAAGCGGTGACGCACGGGGATCGAGTACACAAGCCGCGAGTAGCGCTCGACCAACTCGGCCCACGCCGCCTCGTCGCCCCGCACGCACGCGGCGACAAGGTCTGCATCGCTGCAAGGTGTCGGCTTCGAGTCCATGCGTCCGACCTGCTCCTCACCGCCCCAAGGCACCAAGTCTATCGGCCGAGCCGCCGCGTCAGAACGCGCGGCACACTTTTTCGTCCCGCCGCGTATCCGGACCCGCCCGCCGCGCTCTTGACTTCCCGTCCGGGCCGCGTGTCTCGCGAGCCCTTCAGAACTCAACAACGGGAACGAAACAAGGAGCTTCCAAAATGACGACTCGCATCGCCCTCATCGCAGGTCTCGCCGCTGCTTCGGTCGCCTCCGCGGCCCCCTCGTTCGGCACGCCCTCCTCGCTCGCCACCGCGCAGCGGCCGGCGGGCGTCGCCAGCGCCGACTTCAACGGCGACGGCATCGCCGACCTCGCCGTCGCGGTCGACACCATCGACCGCATCGACATCTTCCTCGGCACCGGCGGCGGAAACTTCGGCGCCCCCGCCAGCGTGTTCACCGGCGGCGGCACCGGGCCCGACGCGCTGATGGCCGCCGACATCGACAACGACGGCGACGCCGACTTCGTCGTCGTCCTCAAGAACACCAACACCGTCCGCGCCTACATCAACACCGCCGGTGTCTTCGCCCCGGGCGCCTCCGCCTCCACCGGCCTCCGCCCCGTCTCCATCGACGGCGCCGACATCGACAACGACGGCGACACCGACTTCGTCACCGCCAACCGCGACGACAACTCCGTCTCCATCATCACCAACTCCGGCGGCGCCCTCTCCTCCTCCGCCGTCACCATCGGCGACGAGCCCCGCGACGCCGCCCCCATCGACCTCAACGGCGACGGGCAGCACGAGATCGCGGTCTCCAGCAGCCGTGACCGCACCATTTATGTGCTCGCCTCGGGCACCTGGGCTGTGCAGCAGTCGATCAATGTCGGCGCCATCGTTCGGCCAGAGGGCCTCGCGGCCGCCGACCTCGACAACGACGGCGACATGGACCTTGCCGCGACGCTCAGCGACGATCTCGCCAGCCGCGCCGGCGGGTTCTTCAACACCGCCGGGGTCCTCGGCCCGGGCGTGACGGCCCTCACCAACGGCGCCAACTCGAGCGATATCGCCGCGGCGGACTTCGACCTCGACGGCGACATCGACCTCGTCACCGCCAACTCCGACGGAAACTCGATCTCCGTCATGGAGAACACCGGCGGCGCCTTCGCCGCGGGCGTCGTGACCGCGGTCGGGACCTTCCCCAGCCATCTGGCGGCGGCGGACCTCGACGGAAACGGGTCGCCCGACCTCGCCGTCACCAACCGCGACTCCAACAGCACCTGGATCTTCCTGAGCGGCGCGGGCGGCGGCGGCGACCCCACCCCCTGCAACGCGGCCGACCTGGTCGAGCCCTTCGGCGTCCTCGACCTCGCGGACATCCAGGCGTTCGTCGTCCTCTTCACCGGCGGCTGCCCGTAACCAGCGATCCAGCCCTTCCATCCATCTTCCCGATCTACAGCGGGGAGCACCCAACCGGTGCTCCCCGCGTCTTTGTTGCGCCCGCCGCGCAGCAGACCACGCTCGAGGCCCGGGCCCGGCACAGGCCCGAGCCGCCAGAGCGGGGGCGCCGCGCCGAGAAATAGACCGGGCAGCATCAGGCGGATCTCTGGACAGGCCTTGCACGACAAGCCGCGGGCGCGACCGCGAAGCTGCAGGTCTCGATCGCTCCACCGGCCCGCGTCTCCGCCTCGCCCGAGTTTCAATCGAATTCCGGGATACTCCCGAGCGACAGACAAGGCCGCGCATGAAAGAACCCGCTCGCGCCCGGGAGGACGCGGCGGGCTCGGTTGGTTCATAGGTCCCGCCCCGCGGCCGCACCGCGGACGCGACCCGATCAGCGGCGGCGACGCACCGCGGCCAGACCCGCGAGAGCAAGCAGGCCCGCCGACGCCGGCGTGGGCACCTGGACGACAAAGCTCGTGATCTCGAAGTTCGCGTTCAGGCCCCAGCCGGTGAACCAGGTGCCGTCGGCGGACATGTCCGTCACGAACGCGAAGGTGTACCCGGCCTCATACTCGACCCCGAGATCATCCAGATACTCGGAGAACCGACGCACGCCGACGCCCTCCTCCCAGATGATCGCCGTGCCGAAGAACGCCGGGCCGAAGCCCCAGGTGCCGCCCGCGATGAGCGTGCCATCGGCGTTCATGGCGCTGCCGGCCGTGGTCCCGGCGGCCCCACCGTCGGTCAGGTTGCCCAGCCCCTCGTAGGTGTTGCTCACCGTGTTGTACCGCCACAACTCCGAAGGCGTGAAGAAGCCGCCGAACTGGATGCCCGACACCCACTCGCCGCCATTGCTCACCGACATCGCCTCGCTCGCGGCGAACCCGTCGTTGTCGAAGATGAGTTCCTGCGTGCCGTTGACCCAGACCGCGCCCTGGCGTCCGTTGTCGTTGTCCTGCCACCCCACGACCACAGAGCCGTCGAAGTTGGTGTTGTTGGCCCTCGTGCTCCTCCCCGCCGAGGTCGTGCCCAGGTCGACCATCCCGGTGCCCGCCCGCCACTGAACCGCGTGGGCCGAGCCGGGCGTCACCCATCCCAGACCCACGATCGACGCGCCGTCGCCGGAGATCCCCCAACCGGAACTGGTCTCGGCGTCGGACACCGCGCCCAGGCCGCCCAGCGGCGTCCACACGCCCGTCCCGACCTCGTACCGCCCCATCTCGTGCGTCCCGCTGAGGCCGTTGAACACCGTGCCGGCCACCACGCTCCCGTCGTGCGAGATCGTCGCCTGCCCGCCGATCCCGTCTCCGGCGACCCGCCCGCCGATGTTCAGCATCCCGCCGCCGACGCTCCACATGAAGTACTCGCCACGGTCGAGGTTGTCGCCCACGACCACACCCCCATTGCTGATGCTCGTCGACAAGCGGCTCTGCCCCAGGTTCCAGAACTGCTGCGCGCTCGCGGCCGAAGCCGCGGCACCCACGGTGATCGCGATCAGTGCGGTCAGTTTCATCTCCATCGCCTCGTGTCTCTCGGTATTGGGTGCGGCGGAGACCCCGGCGGGGTCGTCTCGCGCTCGGTCCAGGCAGCCTGCCAAAGGTCGAATCCCGGGCCGACGCTCCATGCCCGTTCCGGCATCCTACTCGGAATGGAAATACTCCACAACTTTCCCGGGGGAAATTGGCAAGGAAATTTTGCACCTCCTGCCCCACCTTGATAAAATGCGCCCATGCGGCGACCCGCATGTTCTGAATCCGTCAGGATCGTGCCGCGGGAGTTTCTTCACCGGGGGCCACACCGTGGATCGGGCCGTGATCGCCGAACCCAAGTTTGACGAGCACTGCCAGCGCTCGGTGCATGCTCTGCGCGGGTCGCTGCTCGACCTCTACCGCGCGGTCGGGGCCGACCCCTCCAAGCCACAGGAGGTCTCCCGCCGCTACCGGATCAACAAGAACCTGACCTGGAAGGTCGCCCGCATCATCGGGGCCGAAGACGCTTTCGAGGCCGTGCCGCTGATCCCCGGCCCGGGCGGGCTGGACATCCTCCTCGACGCCATGGCCCAGGCGGGCGCGCCGGACGAGGCGCTGGCACGCGTCCGAAGGGCCATCGACGAATTCGACCGGATGATCGAGGTCCACACCGGCGACCGCAACCAGCTCGAACTGGTGCTCGACAGCATGGGTGTGGGGCGCCCGATGGAGATGAGCCGCAAACTCGCCTTCCGTGGAAACAGCGGCATCTGGGGCATCCAGGCGGGCGTGCGCGTCACGGCCCACTTCTTGGCCCCAAGCCGGTCCGAGCCGGGGCTGCTCGACCTGGCCACCATGGCCGGACTGACCCGCGTGCGCCGCCTGCGGGCGGTCGAGCGCTGGCCGGTCTTCCAACTCCGCAACTACAACGACGACGGCTCGCCCGACAGCCGCCCGCTCCAGCGCGAGGCCATCGAGCCCCCGTCCTCCGGCGCGACGGCCGCCCCGGGCGATCCCTGGCTCATGCGGTCGTTCTGCACCGGCGCGATGCCCGCCATCCACCCGAACCAGCACGACGATGTAACCATCTACGAGATCGGCGACGGGCCGGTGGGACGCACCGGCGAGTTCTCGTGCTTCTTCGGCTACGCGGACCTCGCCGGCGTCTCCCGCTACCGCGACGCGTCGAACACCTGGGGCGAGCTCGTTTCCTCGGTCTCCGTCCCGGCGGAGGCCCTGCACTTCGACCTGTTCGTCCACGAGTCGCTCACCGAAGCCATGACGCCCCAGACCGAGATGATCGGAACGATCAGCGGGGTCGTGGACATCGTGGGCTCCATGCGTCTGCACATGCCCGAGCGGCTCAGGAACCTCGGGCCCGGCGCCATGATCGACACCCCCCTGGTCGAGCGCTACGGCGAGGCGGTCCAGGCCGTGATGACGAAACTCGAGCGGAAGCTGTCCGAGTTCCGCTGCCTGCGGCTGCTGGTCGAGCACCCGCCCGTGTCCTCACGCGTGATCGTCCGCTACGAACTGCCCGAGCGCCCGGGCCTCTGAGAGCCTGTTTCAGAACCCCTTTGCTGCTCGGCGGGGTTGGCTTTCAGCCGTCTCTCCCCCTGCTCCTCACGGGCTGTGAAACAAGGTCTACGAGCGGACGGGCGACGGACGTTCACCGGCCGAACTCCCGATCGCCTCGACGCTCGTGTACTGGTCCAGGTTGCAGACCACGCGCTCGCCGTCGTCCTTGACGATCTCGACCCGGTCCAGCCAGAGCTTCTTGTCCTTGCTGTGGGCGAACCACGAGCCCGTCTTGCTCTGCCCGAATGACGCGACCACACCCTCGACGCGCGTCGTCATCGTGCCCGACAGGCGGGGGATCTGCTGCACCACCCGGACACGCCGGCCGATCTCGAACTCAAAGGCCCGTTCCATGGTCAGAGTCTACGCCAAGGGGGGGATTGGGGGTTGGGGATCAGGGAGCGGGGACTGGGGATCGGGCATCGGGTTCGGTGAAGGGGGGACGCACGGCGGGAAGTTGGTTCCCGGTTCCCGGTTCCCGGTTCCTGGTTCCCGGTTCCCGGTCCCCGGTGCCTGCCCCCCCTACCCGATCACCCCCGCCACCTCCGCCAGGATCGCCTCCGCCGCCGCCGGTGTCGGGGCCTCGGCGATCAGCCGCATGATCGGCTCGGTGTTGCTCGCGCGGACATGCACCCAGACGCCACGCTCCCGGAAATCGACCCGCACGCCGTCCTGCAGGTCCACCGCGGCTCCCGCCGCCCGCCCGCGATCCCCCCCGTAATGCCGCGCGACCTTCTCCACCGCGGGCCCCGCCGCGGCCTTGCTGGGGATGTCGACCTTCCGCTTGACGATCGCGTAGCCCCCGCCCCCGGGCGAGCAGGCGTCGATCCCCGCGACCAGCTCGCTCACCGTCTTACCCGTGCGCGCCATCAGGCTCAGCACGAGCGCCATCGCGCCCAGCGAATCGCGCACATAGGTCACCTCGGGCCAGATCATCACCCCCCCGTTGCCCTCCCCCCCGAGCACCACATCCTCGCCCTCGGCACGCAGCCGCTTCATCGCCTCGACGACATTCGCCTCCCCCACCGGCGTGCGCACAACGCGGCCCCCGTACTTCGCCGCGATATCGTCGATCATCCGCGAGGTGCTCAGGTTCGCCACGAGCACAGGCGCCGCCTCCCCATCGCCCCCGTCCCGCGCCGAGAGCAGCGCCTCCGCGCAGAGCACCAGGGTGTATTCCTCCCCGATGTACCGGCCCTTCTCGTCCACGATCGCCAGCCGATCGGCGTCGGGGTCCTGCGCAAAGCCGATGTCCGCCCTCAGCCCGGGCACCGCGTCGCACAGGCCGCCCTCGCCCGCCAGGTTCTCCGCCGTCGGCTCGGGCACATGGGGGAACAGCCCGCTCTCATCGCCGGCGATCTGGATCGCGCGCGCGTTGCACGAGCGGAAGAACACCCCCACCGCGCGCGCGCCCGACGCGTTCACCGAATCGACGACCACCCGCCAGGGCCGGCCGGTCTCCCCGAACAGCCCACGCGCCATCCGCGACTCGTCAAAATGCCCGCACCGCTGCATCACGGCGTCCCGCACGCCCACGCAGTGCGGGGTGGTGATGTCCATCTCCCGCTCCGGCTCGGTCATCTCCTCGCGCACGCACCAATCGATCCGCCCGGACTCGAACCGCTCGATGATCTCCGCCGCCACCGACACCGGCGGCGCCGCCGCCCCCGCGTCGGGCGTCTCGGGGTCGATCAGGTCGGTGCTCACCAGCGCCTTGAGGCCGTTCCACTGCTGCGGGTTGTGGCTGGCGGTCACGATCACGCCCGCGCAGGGGGGCGCCTCCATCGAGTGGAGGTACGCCCCGACGGAGGGGGTCATCGCGACGCCGGCGGGGATCACCTCGCACCCGGTGGCCATCAGGGCCGAGATCGCCGCGTCGTAGAGCATGCGGCCGTGCGCGCGCCCGTCGCGCGCCACCACGACCGCGCACCCCCGGGCCCGCTCGTTCAGCCACGACCCCAGGGCCCCCGCGTACCGCACCGCCACCTCGGGAGTCAGGCTCTCGCCCACGATCCCGCGAAGCCCGCTCACACCCACGATCAACGGCGCGTCTGCCATGCTCAACTCCACAAGGGCCGGCCCGGCCCCGGGGCAACTCTAGTGCGAGGGAATGGGGAGTGGGGAATTGCCGGTCACCAGTGACCGGTGACCTCCACCCTCTCCCCCTCCCCTTCTACCCTCCCCACCATGTACGAGTTCTTCCTGGGAAAGTACGGCCTCGACTGGGCCGCCGCCGCCTTCATGTTCATCTCGCTCTGGCGCCTCGGCGACGACAAGCGGGACGGGTTCCTCTACGCCGCGATCGCCTCGGCGTTCTGGGTCGCGTTCAACGGCGTGGTCGAGTCCGCCGCGGGCATCGCCGCGAACACCATCATCCTCGGGCTGTCGGTCCGCAATTTCCTCCGCGTCGGGGCCCGCGAGGCCGCCCGGGGCTGACCGTGCCCCCGATCGGGCCCGTCCGCGGCGGTCGGACTTCACCCGTTTCCCGATTCTCCCGATCAGAGAAACGGACCAATTCCGCTATAATTGCGCCGGCGCAGGGCCGGACCACGCCCGCCCAGAGCCGCACCAGAGAAGGAGACCGGGCATGCCGTTCGATCCCATCCGCTCCCTCGCCGCCGTCCGCCACGAGTTCGGCGAACACGGCGGGGTCAACATGTCCATCGAGGCCTCCACCACCTTCACCGTGATGCACGCCGACACGATGCCCGAGATCTTCGGCGGGCGGGTCGGCCCCGAGTCCGAGGGCGGGGGGTGCTACCTCTACGGGCGGCACTTCAACCCCACGGTGTATGTCCTGGGCAGATACCTCGCCGCGCTCGAGGGCACCGAGGCCGCCTACTGCACCGCCTCGGGCATGGGCGCGATCGCCCCCACGGTCATGCAGCTGTGCAGCCCGGGCGACGAGATCGTCGCCTCGCACACGATCTACGGCGGCACCCACGCCCTCTTCGAGCACTTCCTGCCGGCCCGCGCCGGGGTCAGAGTCCGGTTCGTCGACGCCTCGGACCCCGCCCAGGTCGAGGCGGCCATGACCGACCGCACTCGCGCCGTCTATTGCGAGACCATCGCCAACCCCACGCTCGATGTCGCGGACATCCCGCGCCTCGCGAAGATCGCCCACGCCCGGGGCGCGAAGCTCATCGTCGACAACACCTTCAGCCCGCTCGTCGTTTCCCCCGCCCAGCTCGGGGCGGACATCGTCGTCCATTCCATGACCAAGTTCATGAGCGGCTGCTCGGACATCATCGCCGGCGCCGTCTGCGGCACACGCGAGTTCATCGCCTCGCTGATGGACACCCACCACGGCGCCCTCATGCTGCTCGGGCCCACCATGCACCCCGCCGTCGCGTTCGATCTCGCGCTGCGGCTTCCCCACCTGGGGCTCCGCGTCGCCGAGCATTCCCGCCGCGCCATGCTCTTCGCCGAGCGCCTCCAGAACCTGGGCCTGCCCGTCTGGTACCCGGGGCTGCCCGACCACGCCGGGCACGCGACCCTGAAGGCGATCATGAACGAGGGCTTCGGGTTCGGCGGGATCTTCGGCGTCGACCTCGGCACCCGCGAGCGGGCCTTCGCCCTGCTCGACACGCTGCAGAACAAGCACATGTTCGGCTACGACGCCGTCAGCCTGGGCTACTTCGAGACGCTCATGTCCTGCTCCGGCGCATCCACCTCCAGCGAACTCTCCGACGAGGAGCAGCGCGCCGCCGGCATCCTGCCCGGGTATGTCCGCATCTCCATCGGGTACACGGGCGATATCGAGGACCGCTGGCGGCAGTTCGAGACCGCCCTCGCCGAGGTCGGCGCCCTCACCCCGGCACGCCGCTGAGGCCCGGTCCGCACGGGGCCCTCTCGCCGACCCGTCAGTCGTTCGACGCCGGAAGCCGCCCCGCCGCCGCCTCGAGCAGCGCCTCGATCTCCGGGGACCCCGGGAGCAACTCGCGGCACCGCAGCGCGAGCGCATGCGCCCGTTCTCCATGCCCCAGCCGCAGGTGCGCGACGGCGGACGCGTAGAGCGAGTCGAGGTGGTAAGGGTGGGCCTCGAGCACCCGATCCCAGGCCTCGACGGCGGCGCCCGGGTCGCCCAGGGAGTCGAGCGCCACGCCGTAGACATACCCGAATCGCGCGTCGTCCGGGGCGGCCAGGTGAGCCGCGGCCAGTTCCTCCATCGCCTCGTCCGCCCGACCCGTGCGCACGAGCAGGAGCCCCAGGCTGTGGCGCAACGCCGCGTGCCCCGGAAGGCGGGCGAGACCCTCGCGGAGCACGCGTTCCGCGTCCGCCTCGCGCCCGAGCTCGCGGCAGAAATCGGCCTCGTTCGCGTACACGGGGAAGTGCGCCGGCTCGCGACGCCGGGCCTGTTCGAAGCACCGCAGCGCCTCGTCCGCCCGGCCCCGCAGCGCGTGCATCCTCGCGAGGTTCAGCCACGCCGAGGCCCGGTCCGCGTTGAGGCGCTGCACCGCCTCGAACTCCTCGATCGCATCCCGGAGCGGCGCAGCGGCATCGCCGGCGGCGTCCGGAGCCTGATCGAGCAGGTTCGTCACCGCCGCGACGCGGACCGCGAGCACCGGGTCACGCAGCATCGGCGCGAGCAGTTCGAGCCTCGCCGCGGGATCCGCCGCGGCGAGCGACTCGCAGGCGGCGCGACGCACCATCGGGTCGGTGTCGCCCAGGCCCGCGCGGATCGAGGGCAGCAGATCCGGCCCGAGCACCGCGCCCATCTCAAGAAACGCCGTCGCGCGGGCGATCCCCGGCGCCGCCGGCTCCGAGGCGAGCCGCTCGAGGGCCTCCCGCGACCCCGGCGCCCCGAGGCGTGCCGCGTGAAGCGTCGGGGCGTACGACTGGAACCCACGGTTGAAGCCCTCGCCGTACCACCCGACGACCGCGTCGGCGGCCCATTGCGCGGGCTTGTCCGCGTGGCAGGTGTTGCACGCGTTCGGCACACCCAGCGACACGGTCAGATCGGGCCGCGGGATCCGCATGCTGTGGTCGCGCCGGGGGTCGACGACCATGTAGGTCCGCTCCGGCATGTGGCACTCGACGCACGACGCCCCCTCCGTGCCCTGCTCGTGGAAGTGGTGCGCCGGTGTGTCGTACGCCGAGGGTGCGTGGCACGAGGCGCACAACGCGTTGCCCGGGGCGCGGAGTTTCAACGAGTGAGGCTCGTGGCAGTCGCTGCAGGTCACGCCCATGGCGTGCATCTTGCTCTGCTTGAACGACCCGTAGACATAGACCTCGTCACGGATCTGCCCGTCGGCGAAGTAGAGCCCCTCGGTCAGCCCCTCCACCCAGTGCGAGTCGTGCAGCGTTCGGGCGTTCGCGACCTCGGCGAGCTGCGACCGCCGGGCGTGGCACCGCCCGCACGACTCGACCTCCGGGTCGCCGATCGGCGGGCCCGCCAGCCCCGCGACCCGCGCCCCCTCGGCGAAGCGCCAGTCCCCTGGGCCGCTGGGGCGCGCGACAAGCCCGTGATCTTCCGGGTACGGAGCCCCGGGGTCCCGCTCCCGGGCGCTCGCGAGCTGCACATGCACGCTCCCCGGGCCGTGGCACGACTCGCATGAGACATCGATCTCCGCCCACGAGGTCGCGAAGGTATCGGTCGCCGGGTCGTAGTTCTTGCGCAGGTCGGTCGAGTGGCACTCGGCGCAGGCGAAGTTCCAGTTGAACGCCGGCGCGGTCCAATGCAGCTCGTCGCCCGGGGGCGTGTCCTCGTCCGGGTAGAGATGGAACCACCGCTGCCCGCCATCCTCGGTCGGGCGAGTGTCCCACGCGGCGGTGAGCGCCTGCAAACGCCCGTCGGGGAAGGCGATGAGGTACTGCTGAAGCGGAACGACGCCGAAGACATACACGATCTCGAACGCCTCGAGCCCGCCCTCGGCGTCCTGCGTCTCGACGAAAAACCCCCCGTCCCGGCGGAAGAAACGCCCCCGGAACGACCTGTGCTCGAACACCGCGTCGTCAAAGTCCCCGTGCACCGTCTCCTCGGTCGCCGGCTGCATCGCCAGATCGTGGTGCGACCCGACCCAGGCCTCGGTCTCCGCCTCGTGGCACCGGCTGCACGACTCCATCCCGACGAAGGTCGGCACAAGGTCCGAAGGCGCCGCGTCCGGCCCGCGCCCCGGCACGCGGTGCAGCAGCAGCCCGACCCCGAGCAGCACCGCGAAGAACGCGGGAACGCCCGCCACCGCGCCGGTCACGATGAGCGCCACGCGGCGACGATGCTGTGACGGGTCGGCTGTCATGCGGGATTGTCGCAGGATTCGGGAACGCTGTCACAGAGTGTCGCGGCACGCCCGAGGAGGGCGGCATCAGGAAAAGCGGGCGACCGGACTCGAACCGGCAACATTCAGCTTGGAAGGCTGAGAGCAAATGAACGGAAATCGTTAACTCTCCAGCATTTATGAATGGCGTACGCCGCCCTGGGAGCGCCATGAGGAGCTCCAAATGCACCCGACTTAGCAGTGGCCACTCGGCGGCTCCGGAAACGGTGCCCTCCACTTGACTGCTCGCAATCGCCCCCCCACGCACTGCCTATACGCGTCATCGAGGCTTCTCCTGCTCAAAGTACTCCGAAGGGCCGAGCAAGCCCGGCCGGACGAAGCAGAATCCCTCACCCTGCGGCTGAAACACGCCCGGAGACTCGCGCAAACGGGACAGGGGGACACAAACTCTGGTATCAACCGCGGGGGTAGGTCACCGTGGCCGAGTGCGCCAAGCCGCGGCATGGTGCGTCTCGGGTTCAGTGTTCGCGTTGACGAAGTGAACAGCTCGAAGCGGCGTATATCAGGATCAAGGACAACCCGCAGCGAAGGCACTCAGAAATTCGATGATATCTTCGAGGTCAAGCAACCCGTCTCCGGTGAGATCGGCGACATCGTCAGACGCGCCGAATCCGCCAACGAACGCATTAACATCACTTAGGTCGAGTGTTCCCCAAGGATCCGCGAGATCCGCCGGATTACAGGAAAAAGAGATGAAGTAGAGGTACGCGGAGCCGGATTGAGGGCCCGAATCGTCGCTGCCCATAGAGCCAGTCAAGGCGACGGAGCCACTCACCGCAACCGCACCCCCGAATGTGTCATCAATCGAATGGTCCGACGCGACGAGTTGGAGGACCTGCTGCCCACTCACGATGTCGAAAACGTAGGCGGAGCCCGTATTGAGGTAAATGTAGTCAGCGAGTGAAGCCCCGACCACGGCGATGGATCCGGAGATGCTCACTGAGATGCCGAACTGATCGTTCCATCCGGGGATCGCAGCGGTCAGCTTGTGAATCTGTGCGCCTGTCTGCAAATCAAACACATAGGCGGAGCCTGTTGGGTAGCCAATGCTGTTGCTCTCCGGTGCGCCAACGATGACCTTCTCATCGAAGGCCGCCACCGCGCGCCCGAACCAATCTCCGGGTGTGGCATCGGAGGCGGTAAGCTTGTATAGCTGCTCTCCCGTGTCCACATTGAAAATGTATACAGCACCAGCGTTGTTCGCGCGATCGTCATCGCCGAACGCTCCAACGATCAGGGCAGTTCCACTCATTGCGACAGCGCAACCGAAAAGGTCGTCCGGATCGGCGGTGCCGGATACGAACTTCCTGATTTGTTCGCCTGTTCCGATGTCAAAAAGGTAAACTGCACCAGCGCCAGATGATGCGTTCGGCGCCCCCACCGCTGCGACTCGTGATGTCACTGCGACCGATGAGCCGAATAGGTCTCCAGCTGCCGTGTCGGCTGCTCGGAGCCGAGCGAACTGCTCTCCAGTGCTAGCGCGGAAAAGGTATGCGGAACCGGAGGCATCTGGACCATCGTCGAAGGGTGCACCCACAAGTACAGCATCATCGGAGATCGCCACTGCGGCCCCGAGCTGGTCAAAGGCAGTCCCGTCGGACGCAATCAACTTATGTAGCTGAATACCGGACTTAACGTCGAAGATGTACGCGGCACCAGCGTTGTTCCCAAGGAACCCATCGTCGCCCGACGCCCCGATGACGGCCCGGCCTCCTGAAATCGCTACGGCAGAGCCAAGCTGTTGCTGGCTTGCGGCGTCCCCAGAGATGAGCTGGTAATCCTCGTAAAGTACCTGGGCTGTGGCGAGTGATCCGATACACACTGTGGTCAGGGCTAGGAGACAGTGCGGTGGCGAGAAAATACTCGCACAGAGACGACGGTGCGCCATTCGTGCTCTCCCGACAATGGCCATCGCCCTCATGCAACCCGCCACCGGCTCGCGCGGTGTTCACGGCTGAGGAACTCGATGCCAATGGCATTGTAGTGGACCGCGAGGTCGTTTCAAGACAGTGTTCAGTCCTTAATCGTGGGCGGGGCCTTTGGCGGCGTGGGAGGGCTGCGCTGCGCTCCAGGCTGGTCTTGACCCCATATCCGGTCCAGGTCTGATGAGAGCCGAGGGCTTCAACCGGCCGGGCTAGCCCGGCCGGTTGAAGCGAACTCTCTGGGGGCCAGGTTGCCCAGAGCGCTGTGGGGTCTGTCGTCGTTGTAGTGCCGGCGCCACGCCTCGGTCGTTTCGCGGGCTTCTTCCAGCGATTCGAACCAGTGCATGTTCAGGCACTCGGCCCGAGCCCGAGCGCTGAACGACTCGACCATCGCGTTGTCCGTTGGCTTGCCCGGCCGGCTGAAGTTCAGAGTGACGCCATTGCGATAGGCCCATTCGTCCAAGGCCTTCGACGCGAACTCCGGGCCGTTGTCCACGCAGATCGTTCGCGGCCTCCGACGCATCCGGCCGAGCCGATCCAGCACCGCGATCACCGCCTCGCTCCCCATCGACTGGCCGACCTCCATGGCCATGCTCTCCCGTGTGTAGTGGTCCACGATCGTCAGCACTCGGATGCGTCGCCCGTCGCCCAGTTGGTCCGCGATGAAGTCCATGCTCCACCGCTCGTCCCGGGATGTTGCCACCGGCGTCATGCGTCGTACCTGCGCCACCTTGTGCCGACGCGGCCGCTTCGCCCGCATCGACAGCCCTTCCTCCCGGTAGATCCGGTACACCTTCTTCGCGTTCACCGCCCAGCCTTCACGGGCCAGCAGCACATGCACGCGTCGATACCCCCATGTCACACGCGACGCCGTCAGCTCCTTGATCCGCATCCGAAGCGCCGTGCACGGGTCCCGCACGCTCTCGTACCGCTGCACGCTCCGGGCGAACACCAGCACCGAGCACCCTCGTCGCTCGCTCAGGTCGTACGCCGCCCGCACGTACTCCACCAACTCACGCTTCCGCGCAGGCGTCACAGTTTTTTTCGCAGCACATCCTGCAGCATGGCCTTGTCCAAGCTCAGGTCCGCCACCAGCCGATTGAGATTCGCGTTCTCCTCTTCGAGCTGCTTGAGCCGACGGACCTCGGATACGCCCAGCCCCGCGTACTTCTTCTTCCACCGATAGAACGTCGGCTCCGACACGCCCATCTGCCGGCAGATCGCCGCCACCGCCGTCCCGCTCTCCGCCTGCGTGATCGCGTACGCGATCTGCTCCACACTGAACCGCTTCCGCTTCATCCTCGGTCTCCCAAACAGAGACCGGAATCATCCCACAGATTTCTCACTCACGCCGGACCGAGTTCCGGGGTCAAGACCACTACGAGAAGCTCGCCGTCCACTATCTCGCCATGCTCAAGCTCGCCTTCGTCAGCAGATACCTACGCCTGCTTGAGCCGTCAGACTCGGCCTAGTGCCCCTGTCATCGTTTGGGCATCAGAAGCCACGCCGGAACTTCATTAACATCCATACTACGTGCCTCAAGTACCCGACCGCTTGCCGTATAAATCGCCACGAAATAATCGTCCGCACCGGCACAAGAATTATGATTGAATTCTGCAGCAAACGCCACGCCGTCTTCACGACCACCCGGCACAGAGGCGCTCACAAATATTTGCCAATCAGGGTTTGCTCTAAATCTGATCTGTTCTGTGTCAACTTCGGTCACGATTTTTTCAAGTAGCTGCTTGCAAACATCATATTGAGCGGGATCGGCATCCGAGCCATGCTCTGGAAAAGTCTGAGCTTCTGCGATGCAATCCAACAAAGGCCACGACAATTCGGAGATCTGATACGCCACCTCGACCGCCTGCCGACGGCACTTAAAGCTCCTGAATGACTCGATCGCCCAGAATATCGCCGCTACGGAGAGCGAGCTAGCGACTAGTCCCAAACAGACAAACCAGGGCAACTTTGGCACTCGCATGATCAGAAGGCCTCCATGCATCGATTATTCTGCTATAGCGGAATCAGAACATACGGGAGCCACGTGCCAGGATGCCAAAGCGGCAATGGGTCCGGATCAGCGCGAGGAGACTGCGGCCGGCCGCCTCCTGGGATTTCGCGCGGATTGCCGATTGGGTCTATCCAAATACGGCCCGGGTATCCTTCCCACTCCGTATCCGGGAACATGCTCCGCAGCTTACCAGGTATGCCAGTTTGATCCGAAAAGCAAGTTTCGAATATCACCTTGTCGCAATTCTCGTTGAGCGTGTTCAAGGTATCTAAAGCATTTTGCTCACCAGGCGACAGCGGCTTACCATCTCGAATCTTTTGTCTGATCCTGTCTAAACCTCCCGGCGTTAAGGTGGTCCCATCTGGCAAAGTGATGTGTCCGGGCTTCCCGTGATCTGAGAGCTTGCACGTTCTTGATCCCATTTTGTTCGGCGTGGCCTCGATCTCTCGACGGAGGCGGTCCGGCGCGCCCGACCCAGGAGGAATGGTGATTCCAGGGCTTAAATCGAACGGTTGAGAACCCGGACCCTTGATGCGTTTCCCGGGTTGCCATGGAGTGCGATCCGGATACAAGAATTCGCTCGGAAGAATTACGTTGCCAGTTGGGTCTAAATATACCAACGGATTCGACGCCACATAGCAATAAGAGTTGGGCGAATCAACATACAGCATCGCATCGCGCTGCAAAAAGCGTCCGGAGGCGGCAGCCATTGATCGACGCCGATACTGCAACATCTGCTCCCCGCCCGCGAGCGTCATCTCGTGATCGAGCAGTCGCCCTGTGAATGTGTGCCGATTACCGTACAGGCTCTCGGTCTGCCCGTCCATGTCCGGATCACGGTCCGCATTGTTGGCGCCCCGCACTGTGACCTGCCCGTAGTCCCCGTACT
>JRYH01000146.1_pt1 | contig 33587 bp, 31 predicted proteins | sample 235351 | NCBI WGS metagenome assembly JRYH01 (sample SAMN03074221, study PRJNA261480) | activated sludge metagenome | biome: Wastewater Treatment Plant; feature: Wastewater; material: Activated sludge; isolation source: activated biomass of a wastewater treatment plant treating wastewater... ...
GAATTTTCGGCGCTTGAGAATGTGATGATGCCGATGCTGATTGCCGGGATTGCAAAGGCGGAAGCGCGGACGTGGGCGCGTGCGCTTCTTGTCCAGATGGGGCTGGAGGCGCGGCTCTCGCACCGGCCCGCCAAACTCTCCGGCGGGGAGCAGCAGCGCGTCGCGATTGCGCGGGCACTTGCCAATAATCCGAAAGTCCTGCTGGCGGATGAACCGACGGGCAATCTCGATGAGCAGACGGCCGAAATGGTGTTTCGCCATTTCCTTGATATCACGCGCGAACGCGGGACGGCCGCACTCGTCGCCACCCACAACATCGATCTCGCCCGCCGTATGGACCGGATCATTCGTGTCCGGGATCATCAGCTGGTGGAAGAATAGCCGCACGGGGCCTCAGTTCCGGTCGTTGTTCCTGAATTTCCCCATTGTCATGCAGAGATATGAGACGCGCGCGTTTTGATGTAAATTTATGCACTTTTAAGTTGAACATTCTCAAATCATGCGCATCTAGAGGTCTCTTTTTATTCCTCTGGAGGCGATTATGTCTGGAAAACAACTTTCAGCATTTTCGGGCAGGACGGTAGCCCGTCAGTTCCGCAAAAACCTGTATTACCTCGCTAAACGCACTGTCTTTACGCAGGATGCGCTGTTTGGCATGGAGGACCGCTTCAACATCAAACGAATGCTCGATCTGGAGAAGTCCGGCGGGCCGTCGATGCTCATGAATGTGAAAAAATATGAGATTATGACGCCGTTTCTCGCCGGCTCCAAGGCCGTCGTGGATAACGATGATCTGACCCGTCTCTTTGAATTGAACACGACCACTCAACGTGAAACGGAAATTTACAAATTATTTCCACTCAGCGTCTTGAAATCCGTCCAGAAACGAAACGGACTATTCGAAATCAGTTTCCAATATTCCGATGATCGGGACCAGTGGTCGCCGGACAGTCTCCTGCGGGCGATTGTGAAGCACGGCAAGGCCAAGGTTCTCGGTGCGAGGACGGACGCGCTGTTCTGGAGCTATCTCAAGCGGTTGAAGTTGACACGCGATGATATCGACGAAATTTTCAGCGTCATCGATCCGGCGAGCGTTATTGTTTCAACCAAACGGCTGCCGAAAGACAAGGTCGACATGCACGTCGAATCTGTCGAGGCGGCGGACATTACGATGCCGTCCTATACCGATATTGAGTTCGGTACTTTCTTCCTCGGGGATGAGAAGGAGGAGGATCAGCTGCCGCGGATGCAGTACAATATGGCCTGCGTTGTGAACGGCGGGCATCTCATTCCGACGCGAACGATCTCGACCTGTCTCTCTGACATGCTTGATCTGTTAAAAAAGGAAGACGAGGAGGCGTATCGGGGCAAGCTCGCCGAGTTTTTGCTGATGACCAAAGGCGACACGTCGAAGAAATGCCGTTCGGAACTTATTTTCGACTATTTGCGCAAAATGCCGCTGTTTGACTGCATATTTTCGCAAGAGTCCGAATTTATGACCAATAACGTCGCGGCGCTCGCGGTCAAAGCCGACGCGTATTTACTTAATCTGGTCAAGCCTTCCGAAGCGCTTTTGGTGAATCTGCAACTGCCCTATGTGCTGGGCGAGGCACCGCTCATTGTGACATTGCTCGTGCGTCTTGATGAACGGGGTATGATCGATGTGAGTGAGCTGTTGACGAGCGAGGGCGACCCGCTTTCCCTGACGGCGGAGAAGCTGGACAAGCGGCTCGAGAATTCCGTTAAATATTGCGGGACGCCGGCCGCCAACATCTGCGTCCTCGAAAATCCGGAGGATATAACGGACATTATCACCGCGGTAAAGGAAGCGCTCGGGAAGAAAAATGCGAGCGAGAAGGATCCTTGCAAGATCTTTGAAAACCGTCTCGACGCGTTGTTCGAGCTGTTCAGTGACAAGCGCGTCAAGCTCCGCTACCTGAACGGTAATCGGCTCGCCTTGTCGGCGAAAAGTGACGGATGGCATGAGCGGCAGTGTGCCGTGGAGGCGACGTCACTTGTGAATTTCAAGCGTGTGTCAAAGAGTTATCCAGTTAAAACCATTACAATACCCGTAGGTGAGGGAGCCGGACTGTGGGAGGAGATTGATCCCGACGCGATCGAAAATTACGAATGGTTGCCCTGCTGGACGGTCCAGATCGATGAAAGGTTCGCGAAGGAAAGGGCGGTGAGCACGCTGCCTAAAGGCTTTCCGCTGCCGGCTTTTTATCCCGAACATATCGGCGCCGCATCTCCTCTCAACCCGATAAACACGACCTGGAAGCTGATGACCTACAACGAGTTTCTTGAGCTCACGAAAGAGGGCTGAAGCCTGAGATAGGCCTGCGGTCTCGCGTTTATTGCGCGGACCGCGGAACTTCGGAGCGTTCGGATATTGCGTATGGCGCGCAATCTCCAGCGCTCCTTTTCCTGATCTAAATCCATCTTCGCAATCCTCCTTGGTGTTCCTTAAAAAATCACGATTGACAAAAGAACATAATGAGAACATTATCGCTTCAGAACAAAAGGAGAACTCTGATGACGATCGAGCAAATCATTAAAGGCGGACTGGAAGGCGGCGCGTTTGCGGGCGCACTCTGGATGATGGTGTTCTGGGCGGATATCGTCGCAGGTCTTGCCGGCTGACTGACCGCGCGGGGGCGCGTCTGGGGCACGCTCCGCGCCCGGATCACAAAAAAAATAGCAGGAGAGGGAGTGTCAAGGCCTTACCTTTGCGAAAGGACATGTCATAGTGGGGCGGCTCAAATCAGTTTCCGGAGACCTGCTGTTGCCTGCCTCGCAAAATTTGCTTCGCTTTGTTCATTTGCGCGTTCATTCCGCCTACTCGCTCTCGGAAGGGGCGGTGTCGGTGAAGGAAATGCTCGCGCTCTGCAAGGCGGAAGGAATGCCGGCGGTGGCGATTACCGACACCAGCAATATGTTCGGCGCGCTGGAATTTTCGCTTGCCATGATGGGCGGCGGGGTGCAGCCGATTATCGGATGCCAGCTTGCCATTTCGCGCGAGAAGGATGTCGACAGAAGCGGCCGGCGGCCGGAGCCCGATCCGCTGGTGCTGCTGGCGCAGAACGAGACGGGCTATAACAACCTTCTGAAGCTGACGTCGGAGGCGTTCCTCAAGACCGATGCGGGCGAGACGGCGCAGGTGCCGCTCGCCTCTCTTGCCCGCCATTCGGACGGAGTCCTCTGCCTCACCGGCGGTGTCGGCGGGCCGCTCGGGCGGCTTGTCGCGGCGGATCAGGAGGCGGCGGCGAAAAGCTATGCGCGCGCGCTGATGGAGATTTTCCCAAGCCGCCTCTATATGGAGATCCAGCGGCACGGGCTCGCCATTGAAAAGCGCACCGAGCCCGGTTTTCTCAAGCTCGCCTATGATCTCGATATTCCGCTCGTCGCGACCAATGAGGTGTTTTTTGCGCGCCGCGACATGTATGAGGCGCATGATGCGCTGCTCTGTATCGCGGCGGGAAAATATGTCGGCGATCAGGACCGGCCAAAACGCACGCCTGAGCATTACTTCAAATCGCAAGCGGAGATGGTCGAGCTTTTCTCCGATCTGCCGGAAGCGATTGATAATACGCTGGTGATCGCCCGGCGCTGCGCCGTCGCCGCGCCGAAGCGCGATCCGATCCTGCCGGCCTTCAATTCGGCCGAGGGGCGCGATGAGGCGGGCGAGCTTGCCGCCATGGCGACGAAGGGGCTCGAGGCGCGGCTCGCCAACGAGGTCTTCACGCCCGAAATGGGCGAGGCGGAGCGGGCGGCGAAGCGGGCGGAATATACCGAACGGCTCGATTACGAGATCGGCGTCATCAACCAGATGGGCTTTCCCGGCTACTTCCTGATCGTTTCCGACTTCATCCAGTGGTCGAAGGAAAATGACGTGCCGGTGGGGCCGGGGCGTGGTTCGGGCGCGGGCTCGCTGGTCGCCTGGGCGCTCACCATCACCGATCTCGATCCGATCCGCTTCGGCCTGCTGTTCGAGCGCTTCCTGAACCCCGAGCGCGTCTCGATGCCGGACTTCGATATCGACTTCTGCCAGGACAAGCGCGAGCAGGTGATCCATTACGTGCAGCAGAAATATGGCCACGACCAGGTGGCGCAGATCATCACCTTCGGAAAGCTGCAGGCAAAGGCGGCGGTGCGCGACGTCGGGCGTGTGCTGCAGATGCCCTATGGGCAGGTCGACCGGATCAGCAAGATGATCCCGGCCAACCCGGCCAATCCTGTCACCTTGAGCCAAGCGCTCGAGATGGAGCCGCGCCTGCGCGAGGAGCGGGCGAACAGCCCCGAGGTCGCCAAGCTGCTCGAGATCGCGTTGCAGCTCGAAGGTCTCTATCGCCACGCCTCGACCCATGCGGCCGGCGTCGTGATCGGAGACCGGCCGCTCGATGAGCTGGTGCCGCTGTACCGTGATCCGCGCTCCGATATGCCGGTGACGCAGTTCTCGATGAAATATGCGGAGACGGCGGGGCTGGTGAAATTCGACTTTCTCGGCCTCAAGACGCTGACCGTGCTCGACCGGGCGAAGGACCTTCTCGCGCGCCGCGGCATCGAGGTGGACTACGCTCGCGTGCCGCTCGATGACCCGGCGGTTTTCAAGCTCCTCTCGAGCGGCGATACCATCGGCATATTCCAGCTTGAAAGTTCGGGCATGCGCGACATGCTGCGCAAGATGCGCCCCGACGCCTTTGAGGATATCATCGCCATCGTCGCCCTCTACCGGCCGGGACCAATGGAGAACATCCCGACCTATATCCGCCGCAAGCATGGCGAGGAGGAGCCGGACTATCTCCATCCGAAACTCGAGCCGGTGCTGAAAGAGACCTATGGCGTCATCATCTATCAGGAGCAGGTGATGGAAATCGCCCGCACGCTCGCGGGCTACAGCCTTGGCGATGCCGATCTCCTGCGCCGCGCCATGGGCAAGAAAATCAAGTCGGAGATGGATGAGCAGCGCGCTATCTTCGCGGCGGGCGCAAAGAAAAAAGGCATCCCAACCAAAGACGCGACGCATATCTTCGAGCTGGTCGCGAAATTCGCCAACTATGGCTTCAACAAGTCGCATGCGGCGGCCTACGCGCTTGTCTCCTATCACACCGCATGGCTGAAGGCGAATTACCCGGTCGAATTCATGGCCGCCTCCATGAGCCTCGATATGAACAATACCGACAAGCTCAATATCTTCCGCCAGGATCTGGAGCGCATGAAAATTCCCGTCCTGCCGCCCTGTCTCAACAAGTCGGAGGTGGAGTTCTCGGTCGAGTTCGAGGGCGATCAGGGCGCGGTGCGTTACGCGCTTGCCGCCATCAAGAACGTCGGGCGCGAAGCCATGGCCGGCATTGTCCGCGAGCGCGAGGTAAACGGGCCCTATAAGGATCTCTATGATTTCGCGGGCCGGCTCAACCCGCGTCACATGAATAAACGGCAGGCGGAAAATCTGGTCCGTGCCGGCGCGTTCGATGCGCTACTCGATCACCGCGCCCAGGTGTTTGCTGCGATCGAGACGCTGCTTCGCTATGCCCATCAGGCGGAGGAAGAGCGCGATTCCGGTCAGGTCAACCTGTTCGGGGCGGCGACGGAAGCGGTCGTGACGCGCCCCGCGCTGCCAAACGTTGCCCGCTGGACCGCGATGGACCAGCTGAAGCAGGAGTTTGATGCCATCGGCTTCTATCTCTCCGGCCATCCGCTCGATTCGTGGGAGAGCACGCTCGACAAGGCGGGGGTGCGAAGCTCGGCGGGCTATCTCGCCAATCTCGGCCTTAGCGAAAGCGCCGGGCTGCTTGCCGGCACGGTGATGGGCAAGCGCGAGCTCAGAACGCGCAAGGGCAAGCCGCTCGCCTTCGTGCAGCTCTCCGACAGCAGCGGCGCGTTTGAGGTGACGATGTTCGCCGAGACGCTTGATAAATATCGCGACCTGCTCGTGGTCGGGCAATCGCTCGTGCTCCGCGTTGTCGGCAATCTCGATGGCGATCAGCCGCGCCTGACGGTGCAGAGCGTGCAGCGGCTCGAGAGCCTCGCCGCCAATATCGCCGATGGGGTGCGGCTGTTTGCAAATGATGATACGCCGCTCAATGATATTGCCGCCATCCTCAAGCAGGGCGGGCGCGGGCGGGGACGGGTCGCGCTCGTCCTCAATCTGGAGACGGAGGGGCGGGAGATCGAGTTTGATCTCTCCGATCAGGTGAATATCACGCCTGCGGTCCGTCAGGCGCTGAAATCGACGCCCGGCATCATCGATGTGCATGATATCTAGGAGGCGGCCGTGCGAACGGACGCGGTCCTGCCCGAATGGCGCTGAAATCTGCGTCTTTCGATATTTTTTCCTTGCATCGCGCCGCCGTCCGGCATATCAACCGGACTGTTAATTTCACACGCGGGCTTTGGGCGGGGTTGTGTTGATCCCGGCCTTCCGGTGTTCGTTGGATAGTCCGGCGAACCACGGCCTGCGGAGGATCAACCGGAAAAGGAGATTGCAGATATGGCTCTGCCAACTTTTACTATGCGTCAGCTGCTGGAAGCAGGCGTTCACTTTGGTCACCAGTCCCGCCGCTGGAACCCGAAAATGGGTCCCTATATTTTCGGCGCCCGTAACAAGATTCACATTCTCGACCTGCAGCAGACCGTGCCGATGCTCTATCAGGCGCTGAAAGCCGTGCGCGACACTGTTGCCGGGGGCGGCCGTGTCCTCTTCGTCGGCACCAAGCGTCAGGCATCTGACGTGGTTGCGGAAAGCGCCAAGCAGTGCGCGCAGTTCTATGTCAACCACCGCTGGCTCGGCGGCATGCTGACCAACTGGAAGACGGTCTCTGAGTCCATCAAGCAGCTCCGCAAGCTCGAAGAACAGCTCGCCGGCGAGCATACGGGCCTGACCAAGAAGGAAGTCCTCAAAATGACCCGTCAGCGCGACAAGCTTGAGCGCGCGCTCGGCGGCATCAAGGACATGGGCGGCCTGCCGAACATCATCGTCGTCATCGACACCAACAAGGAAGAGCTTGCCGTTCAGGAAGCAAACAAGCTGGGTATCCCGGTTGTTGCCATCCTCGACAGCAACTCCGATCCCGACGGAATCGCATATCCGGTTCCGGGCAACGACGATGCGCTGCGCGCGATCAGCCTTTACTGCGACCTCTTCAAGCAGGCCGTGATCGACGGTATCTCCATGGAAATGTCGAGCCAGGGCACCGACCTCGGCGCGGCGGAGACGCCTCTTCTGGAAGAAGAGCTGCCGGAGGAGGAGAGCGGCGAGGCAGCTTCGTCTGCTGATGAAGAAGGCGCCGGCGCGTCCGCCTCTTAAATCTGAGCGAAACGCCCCTATATATCGGCGAGAGCCGGGGGCGCTTTCCCGTTTAAGCAACAGAATGTGAGGATAGGTTATGACTGCGATTACAGCGGCACTTGTGAAGGAATTGCGCACCGTTTCCGGTGCCGGCATGATGGATTGTAAGAAAGCGCTGACGGAAACCAACGGCGACATGGAAGCTGCGATCGACTGGCTGCGGACCAAGGGTCTTGCAACGGCCGCCAAGAAATCGGGCCGCGTTGCGGCCGAAGGCCTCGTTGCGGTGGTCGTCAGCGGCACGAGCGGCGCGATGGTCGAGGTGAACGCCGAGACCGACTTCGTCGGCCGCAATGATGAGTTTCAGGCACTGGTCAGCGGTATTGCCGCGGTTGCCCTTGAAAAGGGCGATGACCTTGACGCGATCAAGGCAAGCGCCTTCCCGGGCGGCGCCATTTCGGTCGAGGAAAAGCTGACCGAGTCGATTGCCACCATTGGTGAGAATATGGCGCTTCGCCGCGCCGTGAAGCTGGGTGTCGCAAAGGGCGCGGTTGCCTCTTACGTCCATAACTCGGTGGCCGAGGGCCTTGGCAAGATCGGCATTCTCGTCGCACTCGAGAGTGAGGGCGATGCGGAGAAGCTGGCCGCACTTGGCAAGCAGATCGCCATGCATATTGCGGCGACCAACCCGCAGTCCATCAGCGTCGCGGATCTCGATCCGGCGGCCGTTGAGCGGGAGCGGGCGGTTCTCTCGCAGCAGGCGCGGGAATCCGGCAAGCCGGAGGCGATTATCGCCAAGATGGTCGAAGGCCGTCTCAGCAAATTCTACCAGGACGTCGTCCTGCTCGAGCAGACCTTCGTGATCGACGGCGAAAGCACCGTGAAGGCCGCCATTGACGCGGTCGCCAAGGAGATCGGCAAGCCGATCACGGTGTCCGGCATGGCCCGCTTCGCGGTTGGCGAGGGGATCGAGAAGGAAGAGAGCGATTTTGCGGCGGAAGTTGCGGCTGCAGCACGCTGATAATCGCATGTGAGGAAGGGATATGGCGGTTCCGCGCGGGGCCGCCATATTTTTATGCCCGCATCGCGGCTTTTCAAATCATACTTTTTATGTATGCTGTCAGCCACACGCCCTTACCCTTAGGTCTTTGTTTTAAGGAAAAACATGTCCACTACGCCTCGCTACAAGAGGGTGCTTCTGAAATGTTCGGGGGAGGCTCTCCTCGGAAGCCAGCAATATGGTATTGATGTTGAAACGGTTTCCCGAATAGCCCAGGATATCGGTGAGGCCCATGCAATGGGCGTTGAGGTGTGTGTCGTCGTCGGCGGCGGGAACATCTTCCGCGGCGTTTCCGGCTCGGCCAAGGGCATGGATCGCTCCAGCGCCGACTATATGGGGATGCTGGCGACGGTGATGAATTCCCTCGCGCTCCAGAACGCGATCGAGGCCCTCGGCATGACGAGCCGGGTGCTTTCCGCCATCCCGATGTCAGCGGTCTGCGAGCCCTATATCCGCCGCCGCGCCGAGCGGCATCTGGAGAAGGGGCGGATCGTGATCTTTGCGGCCGGCACCGGTAATCCCTATTTCACGACGGACACGGCCGCGGCCCTTCGGGCGGCGGAAATGAAATGCGATGCGCTCCTTAAAGGCACCAATGTGGACGGCGTCTATGACAAGGACCCGCGCGAGCATCAGGACGCAACGCGCTATCAGACGCTGAGCCACCTTGATGTCCTGGCGAAGGATCTTAAAGTCATGGATGCTGCGGCGATTTCTCTCGCCCGGGAAAACGGTATTCCGATCCTCGTCTTCTCCATTCAGGAGGATGGCGAGTTCGCCCGCGTCCTTCGAAAAGAAGGGCGCTTCACAGAAGTTGTCTAGCGATTTTAACAGGTCGGACGTAAGTTAAGAACATGAAGGCCGGCGTTTGGTACCGGCGATGGAGGAGATGAAGATGGCGGCGCCAGATATGAAGGATCTTGAAAAACGCATGCAGGGGGCACTTGAAGCGCTCAAGCATGAATTTTCAGGGCTGCGCACCGGCCGGGCCCATGTCAGCCTGCTGGATACGATCATGGTGGAGAGTTACGGCGCAATGATGCCGATCAACCAGATCGGGACCGTCAGCGCGCCGGAACCGCGCATGCTGAATGTTCAGGTCTGGGACAAGGCCAATCTCAAAGCCGTGGAAAAGGCGATCCGCAACTCCGGCCTCGGCCTCAATCCGATGGTGGATGGCATGACTGTGCGCGTGCCGATCCCCGAACTGACGGAGGAGCGCCGTGCGGAACTTGCCAAGGTTGCCGCAAGCTACGGCGAGAATGCCAAGGTGGCGATCCGCAACGTGCGCCGTCACGGCATGGACCAGGCGAAAGCCGCCGAGAAGGATGGCGATTTCTCCGAAGACGCGCGCAAGAAATGCGAAGACGCCATCCAGAAACTGACCGACAGCTACGTCGGAAAAGTCGACGAGCAACTGGCGGAGAAGCAACAGGAAATCATGCAGGTCTGACATATGGAGGTTGTTCCGCAGCGCGATTCCGGGCATGAGCCAATCCCCGAACATGTCGCGATCATCATGGACGGGAATGGCCGTTGGGCATCGAAGCGATCTCTCCAGCGTCTGCGCGGACATGAGCAGGGGGCCGAGGCGGTGCGCGAGGCCGTGCGCGGCTGCGGCGATCTCGGCATCCGCTACCTGACGCTGTTCGCCTTCTCGTCGGAGAACTGGAGCCGTCCGGTTGAAGAGATCAATCATCTGATGGGTCTTTTTCGCTATTTTTTTAACAAAGAGATCAACGCCCTTTCCGAAGCCGGCGTCAAAGTCAATTTTATCGGTAACATCAATAGATTGCCGGAAGATATCCAGTCTTTGGTTGAGGAAATAAAGCTGCGCACGCAGCATAACAGCAAGCTGATTTTGACGATTGCGCTGAGCTACGGCAGTCAGTCGGAGATTGCGGGCGCGATGCGTCAGATCGCCGAGAAGGTGGAGGCGGGCGAGCTCGCCGCCCGGGATATCTGCGAGGAGGTGATCGCCCGCCATCTTGAGACGGCGGATCTTCCCGATCCCGATCTCCTCATCCGCACGAGCGGCGAGAAGCGGCTCAGCAATTTCCTGCTCTGGCAGTGCGCCTATACCGAATTCGTCTTTCTCGATACGCTCTGGCCGGATTTTCGCAAAGACGATCTCATCGCGGCGGTCAGGGAGTACGGGAGCCGGAACCGCCGCTTCGGGGCAGTGTGACGTGGCGATCTCGTCGCTTTCCTCCCTGCAGCAGCGCGTAATTTCAGCGCTTGTGCTGGCGCCGCTTGCGATTGCGGCGCTGTATTTCGGCGATATCTGGTTTTTGCTGTTTCTCGCGGGCGCCGCGGCGATTATGTCCTATGAATGGTGCCACGCCTCGCTCGAGACGCGCCCGGGGCTGATCACGCTCATCATGGCGGCATCGATTATTGCCGCACTGGTCTTCGCGCGGGAGATGGCATTTCGTCATCTTTTCGCGATCCTTTTATCGGGGGCGGTGCTGATGGGCATGGTCGCGTTCGCCAGCAAAAAGCGCGATCATCTTCTTGCGGCCTTCGCCGGGCCGTTCGTGATCGGCGTACCCGTGCTTTCCCTGCTGCTACTTCGCGATGTGCCGGGCAGTGGTTTTGCGCTCACCTTCAGCCTGTTTCTGGTGATCTGGGCGACCGATATCGGCGCTTATTTCAGCGGCAAGACGATCGGCGGGCCGAAGATTGTGCCCAAAATCAGCCCCAACAAGACATGGGCCGGGCTGATCGGCGGGATGATTTCGGCGGCGATTGTCGCGCTTCTCGCCAATTATTTTCTGGTGAATGCGGCGATTTCGCCGATCGCTATGCTGGGTTTGGGCGCAATCTGTGCTATTCTGGCGCAGGTCGGGGATTTTTCCGAATCCGCCTGGAAGCGATATTACGGCATCAAGGATGCCAGCAACCTGATCCCCGGCCACGGGGGCGTAATGGACCGGCTTGACGGCGTGTTTCTGACAGCCCCGCTGCTGACAGCCCTTGTGTTGATCAACAATGGAATGATGATGTAATGAGTGTGAGTTCCCTCGCAACCGGCATGTCCCGACGGCCGCATCCCGCCGTGCGGCGCGTCAGTATCTTCGGCTCCACCGGCTCTATCGGGGTCAACACGCTGGATCTGATTGCGGGCGCGGCGGATAAATTCGCCGTCGAGGTGCTGAGCGCCAACGAAAATGTCGCGCTGCTCGCGGAGCAGGCGCTGAAATTCGGCGCCCGTCTTGCGGTAATCGGTAATCCTTCAAAATATGCGGAGCTGAAGGCGCTTCTCGCCGGCAGCACGGTCGTGGCCGCGGCGGGGACGGAGGCGCTCGTTGAGGCCGCGGGCCGTCCGGTTGACTGGGTGATGCTCGGCATCGTCGGGGCGGCGGGGCTGGCGCCAACGCTGGCCGCCGTCAGAACCGGTGCGGTGGTCGCCATCGCCAACAAGGAAGCGCTCGTCTGCGGCGGCGATCTGCTGCTTGCGGATGTGAAAAAGTACGGCGCGACGCTGCTTCCCGTCGACAGCGAACATAACGCCATTTTCCAGGTGTTCGATTTCGACCAGGTCGATCGCGTCCGGCGCCTCATCCTCACGGCATCGGGCGGGCCGTTCCTCGGCTTCACCCTTGAGGAGATGCGGCACGTCACCTGCGATCAGGCGCTCAATCATCCCAACTGGGACATGGGGGCGAAAATCTCGATCGACAGCGCCACCATGATGAACAAGGGGCTGGAGTTTATCGAGGCTGTCCGCCTGTTCCCGGTTCCGGCGCGGAATATTGATATTTTGGTCCATCCGCAGTCGGTTATCCACAGTATGGTGGAATATGAAGATGGCTCCGTGCTCGCGCAGATGGGAGCGCCCGATATGCGGACGCCGATTTCCTACACCCTCGGCTGGCCGGAGCGGCACAGCTTCCCGGCGGAACGGCTCGACTTGGCGCGTATCGCAACCCTCAGCTTCGAAGCCCCCGATCCGGTGCGCTTTCCCGCGCTCCGTCTTGCCCGCGAGGCGCTCGGGGCTGGAAAATCGGCCCCAACCGTCCTAAATGCAGCTAATGAAGTTGCCGTCCACGGCTTTCTGACCGGACGGATCGGTTTTCTCGATATTGCTGCCGTGGTCGAGGAATGTCTGCAACGATCAGATTTTGTTGAACAAATCTCGATTGAAGATATCTTCGAATGTGACCGGAAAAGTCGCGAGCTGGCGCATTCCTGCATGGCGAAATTTTAACTGCGAATGAAACGGTGCGGTAAAAATGGGATTCTTGGCAGATAACTGGATTTATATCCCCGCCTTCATTGTTGTGATCACCGTTCTCGTGTTCATTCACGAATATGGTCACTATAAGGTGGCGCGGCTCTGTAATGTGAAGGTTGACGCCTTCGCCATCGGCTTTGGGCCCGAGATCTGGGGGCGCAATGACCGCAACGGATGCCGCTGGAAAATCTGTGCGGTGCCGTTCGGCGGCTATGTGAAATTCCACGGCGATGCCGGGGTCGCGAGCGATGCTGCGGAAGGCATCGACGAGATGCCGGAAGAGGAGAAGAAAGTCAGCTTCCACCACAAGCCGCTCTGGCAGCGGGCCGCGGTTGTTTTTGCGGGACCGGCTGCCAACTTTATTTTTGCGATTGCCGCGCTTGCCGTTCTTTTTATGGCCTATGGCCAGGCGCAGACCCCGGCGGTCGCCGGCGACATCGTTCCCGAGAGCGCGGCGGCCGAAGCCGGGATGATGACGGGCGATCGGGTCGTCGCGATCAACGGCAAAAGCATCTCGAGCTTCGAGGAAATGCGCCGCATGGTGCTGATCGGCCTTGATGAGCCGCTGATCATGAAGATCGAGCGGGGCGCGTCCGTCCTTGAGCTGCCGGTTCGCCCGCATGTGGTCGAAGAGGTGGATGACGAGGGGAATGTTCACCGCATCGGCCGGCTGGGGGTTACCTCGCCCGGGCGGGAGTTTGTAAAGCACGGGCCGGTGAGCGCGGTCACGAGCGCCGTCGATCAGACCTGGTTCGTGACAACCGCGACGCTTAAAGGCGTCTGGCAGATGGTTGTCGGCAGCCGTGATGCGTCCGAATTGAGCGGCCCGCTCGGTATTCTCAAAATGTCGGGCGATGCGGCAAAACGCGGCGACACCTTCGCCGATAATGCGCTCTCTCTCTTCAATTTCATGATCTTTGTGTCCATCAGCCTCGGCCTGATCAATCTCTTTCCGGTACCGATGCTGGACGGCGGACATCTTGCCTTCTATGCCTATGAGGCAGTGCGCGGAAAACCGCCGTCGGCGCGGGCGATGGAGTACAGTTTCCGCGTTGGACTATCGCTGGTTCTGATGCTAATGATATTCGCGACCTGGAATGATATAAACAAGCCTTGGGTACAGGATTTTTTCACTGGGTTGTTTTCGTGACGGGAGAGGTCTGATAGAACAGGCTATCGATAACTGAGGCTGTCCGCTCAGGAGGGGAAGGGTTTGCGCGTTTTTGTAATTATTGCCCTGTTCGCAATGACATCTCTTGCGGCATTCCTGCCGCATGCAACACCGGCTTACGCACAGTCTTCCACGATCATTTCAGAAATTCGTGTCAGCGGGAATCAGCGGATCGAAAGTGATACCATCCGCTCCTATATGCTGATCGCGCCGGGCGCGCCCTATGACAGCGGGCGCGTCGACCGCTCCCTGAAGGCGCTTTTCGATACCGGCCTTTTCTCGGACGTCACCATCCGCCAGGAGGGAACGGCGCTCGTTGTCAATGTGGTCGAGAATCCGATCATCAACCAGATCGCATTTGAGGGAAACCGTCGCATCGAGGATGAGACGCTGCTCGCTGAAATCCAGCTTCGACCCCGCATCGTCTACACACGGGCGCGCGTGCAAAATGACGTGCAGCGGATCGTGACGGTCTACCGGCGGAGCGGACGGTTTGCGGCGACGGTCGAGCCTAAAGTGATTCTGCTGCCTGAGAACCGCGTTGATCTCGTGTTCGAGATCAATGAAGGGGAACAGACGGGGATCAAGAAAATCCGCTTTTTCGGCAATCGCAACTACAGCGACCGTCAACTGCGCGGCGCGATCTCAACGGAAGAAACCCGCTGGTACAACTTCCTGTCTGATTCGGACACCTATGATCCCGACCGGCTGACTTTTGATCGGGAGTTGCTTCGCAAATTCTATCTCTCCAAAGGCTATGCCGATTTTCGCGTGGTCTCCGCCATTGCCGAACTGACGCCGGATCGCGACGGATTTTTCATCACCTTCGCCGTTGAGGAGGGGCCGAAATACGAGTTCGGCGCCATCGATGTGAAGAGCGAAATCCGTGAAATGCCGACCGAGGCGCTGCTCGCACAGGCGACCACGATCGAGGGCGAAACCTACAATGCTGACAAGATAGAGGGCACGATCCAGAAGCTCACCTTCGAGCTCGGCAAGCTCGGCTATGCCTTCGTCAATGTTCGCCCGCAGATCAAGCGCGACCGTGAGGCGCTGACGATCGATGTGACCTATGAGATCAACAAGGGTCCGCGCGTCTATGTCGAGCAGATCAACATCACCGGCAACGTGCGCACGCTCGATTATGTAATCCGCCGCGAAATGAAACTGGCGGAAGGAGACGCGTTCAATACCGCGCTGCTTCGCGATTCCCAGTCCCGTATTCGCGGCCTCAACTTCTTCGAGCGGGTCGAGGTGTCGCAGGAAGAGGGGACGGCGCCTGACAGGACGGTTATCAATGTCGATGTTCAGGAAAAATCGACCGGCGAGCTCAGCGTCGGTGCCGGCTTCTCGACGACGGAAAGCGTATCGGCAGACCTGCAGATCCGCGAGCGTAACCTGCTCGGCCGCGGCCAGGATCTTCGCTTCGGCGTCTCCATCGGGTCGCGAGCGCAGACCATCGATATCGGGTTTACTGAACCCTATTTCCTCGACCGGGACCTTGCGGCCGGGTTTGATATCTTCCGCACCGTTCGCGACTATCAGGATGAGAGTGGATACGACCTTGAACGGACCGGTTTCGTGCTTCGCACCGGTTTCCCGATCAAGGAGTTTGTCCGCGGCGATGTGTTCTATAGTCTCGTCAATGAAAAGATCGACAATCTGTCGGCGCGCGCGCCGGTCAGCATACAGAAGGCAGAGGGTGATTATCTGATCTCCTCTGTCGGGTATGAAATCACGGTCAGCCATCTCGATGACACGCTGTTCCCGACCACGGGCAATAAATATACTTTCGGCCAGACGATCTCGGGGCTTGGCGGCGATGTCCGTTCGCTGGCGACGAGCGCGAGCTACATTCATTTCTGGCCGCTGTTTGAAGATGACGTGGTGTTGAGCCTCGGCACCAAGGCCGCGTATATTTTTGGCCTTGGCGAAGATGTGATCCTTGCGCAGCGCTATAATATCGGTGGGCGCACCTTCCGTGGCTTTGCAAACCGGGGTATCGGCCCGCGCGATATTGCCTCGGGCGATTCGCTTGGCGGTAATGCCTACATCGTCGGCACGGCGGAACTGCGCTTCCCGCTCGGGCTGCCCGATGAATATGGCATTCTCGGCCGGAGCTTCGTCGACGTCGGGACGCTGACGAAGATCGACGATAATGATCCGGGGATTGCGGACGATGCGTCGATGCGTGTCTCCGTCGGCGTCGGCCTTAACTGGGTTTCGCCGTTCGGGCCGATCCAGATCAACGTTGCCACGCCGCTCTTGAAGGAGGATTATGATAAGCGTGAAGTCTTCCAGCTTGAGTTCGGCACCCGCTTCTAGGATTGGGACAATGAAATCGACACTGGCAAAACTGATAGTTTCTGCGTTTGTGATGCTTCCACTCGCTTTCCAGCCCGCGCAGGCAGAGAAGTTCGAGAAAGCAAGCATCGCCGTCGTGGATATGCAGTATATCATGAACGAGCTCGCCGTCGTTCGCGACGTCAATGCGCAGATCAAACAGCTGGAAGACAAGGCCGTCGCCGAGTTGGACGCGCAGGAGAACAAGTTGAAGGAAGAGCGGGGGCAGATCGAGCGCCAGAAGTCGCTCATTTCCGCCGAGGCCTATTCGGACAAGCAGGCCGCCTTCAACAAAAAGATCGCCGAATTTCGTACCCTGACCAACGACAAGGCCATGCAGATCCAACATACCCGCGTCAGCTCGCTTAACAAGGTGCGCGAGCAGATGCTGCCGGTCATGCGCGAGGTAATCGATGAGTATGGCGCGACGATCGTTCTCGATGTGAATGAAATCCTCTTCGCTGAAAAGCCGCTCAACCTCACCGATGCCGTGGTCGAGCGACTGAACAAGCGGCTCACAAAGATTAAGGTGGAACTTGTTCCGCTCAAGAAAAGCTGATGCCTGATCCGCATTTTTATCACCGGGCGGGTCCGTTCACGCTTCGCGAGCTGGGCGAGCTGCCGGATATCGAACTTGCCGAAAATGTCGATCCCGACCTTCTCATATCGGACGTCAAGCCGCTCGATCAGGCCGGGGAGGGGGATATCACCTTTCTCAGCAATCCGAAATATGCCGACGCCTTCCAGATCACGCGGGCGAGCGCCTGTATCGCGAGCCGCAAGGTGCTGGACAAGCTCCCCAAGGGGCTCTCCATCCTGATTGCGACAGACCCCTACAAGGCCTATGCGCGCGTTGCAACCAAGTTCTATCCGCCGGCCTCCTCCAGCGGCAGGATTCATCCGACAGCGATTATTGCCCCTTCCGCCCGGCTTGGCGCCGATGTCGCCATCGGCCCCTACGCGGTGATCGGGGAGCGGGTCGAGATCGGCGAGGGGACGGTGATCGGGCCGCACACCGTGATCAACGACGGCGTGCAGCTTGGCGCGCGCTGCCGGATCGGCGCGAGCGCGGTGCTGAGCTACTGCATTGTCGGGGATGAGGTTGCCATCTATTCCGGCGCCAAGATCGGCGAGGACGGCTTCGGCTTCGCTCCCGATCCGGTGGGACATGTGAAGATTCCACAGCTTGGCCGGGTGATTATCGGCTCCAAGGTCGAGATCGGGGCGAATACCACGATCGACCGCGGCGCCGGCCCCGACACACGTATCGGCGATAATACCTGGATCGACAATCTTGTGCAGGTCGGGCATAACGTCAATATCGGCAAGGGGGTTATCATCGCCGCCCAGACCGGCGTCTCGGGGAGCACGGTCATTGAGGACTATGCCGTAATCGGCGGGCAGGTCGGCCTTGCAGGTCATATCCGGATCGGCACGGCGGCGCAGATTACCGCGAAATCGGGTGTGATATCGGACATTCCCGCGGGGCAGATTTATGCCGGATATCCGGCCCGCCCGCGCAAGCAGTTTTTCCGCCAGATGGCGATACTTGGTAAATTAGCAAAGAATAAGGGATCCGAAAATGACTGACAGTCCCACGAACGACACAGCCGATACGCTCGATATCCTGAAGATCATGGAAATGATCCCGCACCGCTATCCGCTGCTGCTTGTCGATCGTCTCGTGGATATTGTGCCCGGCGTCTCGGCGACGGGGATCAAGAATGTCACGATTAACGAGCCGCAGTTCACTGGGCATTTCCCGACCCGGCCGATTATGCCGGGCGTCATGATCGTCGAATCCATGGCGCAGACCGCAGGCGTGCTGGTGATCCGCACGCTCGGTGCACAATCGGAAGGCAAGCATGTTCTCTTCATGTCAATCGACAATGCCAGGTTCCGCCGCCCGGTGACGCCGGGAGACACCCTTCACATCCATGTCAAGGTCAAGCAGAACCGTGGCGCCGTCTGGCGCTTCACCGGGGAAGTGCTGGTTGACGGACAGAAAGTCGCCGAGGCCGAGTTTGCGGCCATGATCGTTGACTGAGATACAGTAACCACTTGTAACACAGCTTGATTTGTGGTTCAGGTCCGACTGCGATAGCTATAGCGCAGAAATTCAGAGAGACAGCCGGGAAACGAGTGGACATGGGCAATATTCATCACAGCGCGATTGTCGAAGAGGGCGCATCGGTCGATCCGAGCGCCGTTGTCGGCCCCTTTTGCGTGGTCGGCAGCGAGGTGACGCTTGACGCAGGTGTGACGCTCAAGTCCCATGTCGCGGTTGCCGGGCGTACCACGATCGGCAAGGGGACAACCATCTTTCCCTTCGCCTCCATCGGTCATGCGCCGCAGGATCTGAAATATTACGGCGAGAAGTCGGAGCTTGTTATCGGCGACGACTGTGTCATCCGCGAGCATGTGACCATCAATCCCGGCACCGAAGGCGGTGGCATGCGGACCGTGATCGGGAACAGCTGCCTTCTGATGGTCGGCGCGCATGTTGCGCATGACTGCCTGGTTGGTGACCATGTGATCCTTGTCAACAATGCGACCCTCGGCGGTCACGTCTCGCTGGGTGACTATGCCATTATCGGCGGGCTTTCGGCGGTGCATCAGTTCGTTCGCATCGGTGAACATGCCATGATCGGCGGCGCCTCCGGCGTCGAGACGGATATCATTCCCTTTGGCTCGGCGATGGGCAACCGGGCGACGCTCGGCGGCCTCAACATCACCGGCATGAAACGGCGCAACTTCACTCGCGAGGATATCCATGCGCTCCGGAGCGCCTATAAACATCTGTTCTCCGATGAGGGCACTTTCGCCGAGCGGGTCAAGACGCTGCCGGCCGAGCTTGCCGAGTTTCCGTCCGTCAGGAAGGTGCTGAAATTTGTCAATGAAGAGTCGAAGCGTGGATTCTGTCAGCCCGTATAAGGCGGACAGCCCGTATCGTCTTGGCATCATCGCCGGCAGCGGCAGCCTGCCGCTCGCGCTCGCGGAAACGCTGCGGGCACGGGGCGAAAGCCCCTATCTCCTGCTGATCGAAAATGAGGCCGACCCGGCCGAATTTGCGGGCTTTCCCCATGAGGTGATCCGCATCACCAAAGTTGGGGCATTCCTGAAAGCGCTGAAACGCGAAGGCTGCACGGCAGTAACGCTCGCCGGCCCGGTGCGGCGGCCCGACTTCAAAAGCCTGCGCCCGGATATGGACGGGGTGAAGCTGCTCGCGCGCATCGCCGCCGCCGCGCGCAAGGGCGATGACGGGCTGATGCGCGCCATTACGGGCTTTCTGAAAGAGCGGGGCTTCGCCATTGTCGGCGCCCATGAAGTGGCGGAGCAACTTCTGACGCCTGCCGGTCAGCTTGGCCGTATCGCGCCGAGCGAGGCGGATGAGAAGGATATCGCCGAAGGCATCCGCATCGTTCGCGCCATCGGGGCGCTCGACATCGGCCAGAGCGCGATTATCCGCAATCAGTATGTGCTTGCCGTTGAAGCCGCGGAGGGCACCGATCGCCTGCTTGCGCGGAGCGCCGAGTTCGCCTGGGAGACGCCGGCGGGCGTCTTCGTCAAACTTTCCAAGCCCGGGCAGGAGCTTCGTGCTGATATGCCGACGCTTGGTCCCGAAACCGTCTCCCTCGCGGCGGCGGCGAACCTTCGCGGCATTGCCATGGAAGCCGGCAGAACGCTCATCATCAACTTGAATGAAATGATCGATCGTGCTGATAAACTTGACCTATTTCTTATCGGTATCGACCCCGGCCGTGAGAGATAATGCGGACGGATGAGGCATATCGTGTCTTTATCGTCGCCGGAGAGCCTTCAGGCGATGCGCTTGCCGCGCCGCTGATGCGGGCGCTTAGATCCCGCGCGCCCCATATCTCTTTTTTTGGCGTCGGCGGCCCGTTGATGGCGGCGGAGGGCTTGAAAAGTCTGTTCCCAATGGACGAGCTCAGCGTCATGGGGCTTTTCGAAGTACTGCCGCGCCTGCCGCGCCTGCTCCGGCGGATCGACCAGACGGCAGACGCGGCGAGACGGATCGCGCCTGATGTCTTTATCACCGTCGATGCGCCCGACTTTAGCTTCCGCGTCGCCCGCAAGTTGCTGGGAACGGCGTTTCCGAAAATTCACTATGTCGCGCCGTCGGTCTGGGCGTGGCGGCCGGGCAGGGCGAAGAAAATCGCTGCCCTTTACGATCATCTGCTGACACTGCTGCCGTTCGAGCCGCCCTATTTCGAGGCGGAAGGATTGCCGGCGAGTTTTGTCGGGCATTCGGTCGTTGAAAGCGGTGCGAACCTTGGCGACGGCGCGGCATTTCGGGCGCGGGGCGGGATCGGCGATAGCGAGCGGCTGCTGATGCTGCTGCCCGGCAGCCGACGGGGCGAGGTGACGCGCCATCTGCCCATCTTCCGCGACGTGGTGACCGAGCTTCGCGCCGGGATCGGAGAGTTCCGGCTGCTTGTGCCGGTAATCGGCCGGGCCGGCGACATTGTCCGGGCCGAGATTGAAAGCTGGGGGTTTGAACATCATATAATTGAGACGGCAGGCGAGAAATATGACGCCATGGCCGCCGCCGATGTGGCGCTCGCGGCCTCCGGCACTGTCGCCCTTGAGCTTGCGCTTGCCCGTCTGCCGGCGGTGATTGCCTATCGCATGAACCCGCTCACCTCGGCCATCGCACGGCGCCTGGTGAAAGCGGATTATGCCAATATCGTCAATATCCTGCTGGGGCGGGAGGCGGTACCCGAGTTCGTGCTCGAGAAGTGTACGCCGGGGCGGATTACGCCCGCGCTTGCCCGTTTGTTCCGCGAGCCGGAATTGCGGGCGGCGCAGATTGCCGCCTGCACGCAAGCCATGCTACTTTTGGGTGAAGGCGGGCCGCCGCCGGCCGAGCGGGCGGCGGGCATTGTCCTTGAAATTCTGAAGGAGGTTGAAAAGCCATGACTGCACAGAGCAGCGATTTCAAGATGCTGCATACGATGATCCGGGTCCGGGATCTGGACAAATCCCTCGCGTTCTACTGTGACCGGCTCGGGATGAAAGTGCTGCGCAAGCAGGATTACCCGGGCGGGAAATTCACCCTCGCGTTCGTCGGCTATGGAGATGAGAAGAACAACACGGTCATTGAGTTGACGCACAACTGGGATCAGGAAGAGCCCTATGACCTCGGCACCGGCTTTGGCCATATCGCGCTTGGCGTTCCCGATATTTACGGCGTCTGCGAGCGGCTCGCCGCCGAAGGGGTCAGCATTCCGCGCCCGCCGGGGCCGATGAAGCATGGCGGCACAGTGATCGCCTTTATCGAAGATCCGGACGGCTACAAAATCGAGCTGATCGAGCGGAAGTAACGCTCAGCCGCCGCGGAAATACCAGACTGCCGCGAAGAACGCCAGCATGGCGAGCGGCAGGATGATCATCGCGAGTTTGCGAATCCGATAGGAGAGGGGCGCCCGGTTGTCGTTGGCGGCCTTGAGGTGCAGCCGCTTCGCCTGTGTGACGCCTTCGGGTCGGACCGAAGGCGCCTTTTTTCTATCCGTATGCGGCGCCCCGCTCATTTTCCTTAACGTTGACTGATGTCAACATACGGGCGTTCGGTCGGGCCCGTATAAAGCTGGCGCGGACGGCCAATTTTCTGCGACGGATCTTCCATCATCTCGTTCCACTGCGCCACCCAGCCGACGGTCCGGGCGAGCGCGAACAGCACGGTGAACATGCTGGTCGGGAAGCCGAGCGCCTGGAGAATGATGCCGGAGTAGAAGTCAACGTTCGGGAACAGCTTCTTCTCGACGAAATAAGGATCCTCGAGCGCAATCTTCTCAAGCTCCATGGCGAGTTTCAGCATCGGCTCATCCTTGATGCCGAGCTCGTCCAGAACCTCGTGGCAGGTCTGCTGCATCACCTTGGCGCGCGGATCGTAGTTCTTGTACACCCGGTGCCCGAAGCCCATCAGGCGGAACGGATCATTCTTGTCCTTCGCCTTGGCGATATATTCCTGGACGCGATCGACGGAGCCAATCTGGTGCAGCATGTTGAGAACTGCTTCGTTCGCGCCGCCATGCGCCGGACCCCAGAGGCAGGCGATACCGGCCGCGATGCAGGCGAACGGGTTGGCGCCGGACGAGCCGGCAAGGCGCACCGTCGAGGTGGAGGCGTTTTGCTCATGATCGGCATGGAGAATAAAGATCCGGTCCATGGCGCGGACCAGCGTCGGGGACAGCTTGTAACGCTCCGCCGGGACGCTGAAGGTCATATGCAGGAAGTTTTCGGCATAGGACAGCTCGTTGCTCGGATAAATGAACGGCTGGCCAATGGAATATTTATAGGCCATGGCGGCAATCGTCGGCATCTTTGCGATCATCCGGTAGCTTGCGATCATGCGCTGCTTCGGATCCGTGATGTCGGTGCTGTCATGGTAGAAGGCGGAGAGCGCGCCGACGATGCCGACCATAACGGCCATCGGATGGGCGTCGCGCCGGAAGCCGCGGTAGAATTGCGTCAGCTGCTCATGCAGCATCGTGTGGTATGTGATGTCGTGGGTGAATTTGTCTTTTTGTGCCTGGTTCGGCAATTCGCCTTTGAGGAGGAGATAGCAGACTTCCATATAGTCGCTTTTTTCGGCGAGTTCCTCGATCTTGTAGCCGCGGTGCATCAGAATGCCCTGGTCGCCATCAATATAGGTGATGGCGGATTCGCACGACGCTGTCGACGTGAATCCCGGATCAAATGTGAAATGCCCGGTGTCGGCATAAAGTTTGCGAACGTCAATGACGGAGGGACCTATCGTGCCGCCCAGCAGGGGGAGCTCGTAGGATTTGCCGTCTTTCCCTTCGGTGAGGGTAACGTTGCCAGTAACAGTAGAGCTACTCATTCATCCACTTCCTTTGTTATTTGCGGACGTCTTTGCCGCCCGGTCATATGAAAAAATTCCGGATGGAATCTTCCCGTTATTATTGCAGACGTCTTGCTCGCGGCGCCTTCAACTGTCGTCCACCGGCACTCAGTCCGATATTGCATCCCTGATCCGCCCGATTGATTGTTCCCGGCCGAGGACGTCGAGAACATCAAAGATACCGGGCGATACTGTCGTCCCCGTAAGCGCGGCCCGCAAAGGCTGCGCAATCTTGCCCAATTTGAGGCCTTCGGCCTCCGCCGCTGCCCGGACGGCGTCTTCGACAAGTTCCATATTCCATGCTTCGAGCCCTTCCAGTCGGTCGGCCAGCCGCTGCAGCACGGCGCATGCCTTTTCGTCCAGAAGACTTTTGGCTTTCACATCAAGGACAAGTGGTCGCTCGGCGACCAGAAATAGAGAACTTTCTGCGAGCGAGTTTACAGATTTCGCACGTTCTTTCAAGCCATTCATGGCTTTTTCTATTCGTCTCAAGTGATTGGAATTTAGGTCGATTCCCGCCAGGCGTTCGACGATCGGTGCGATCAGGCGGGTCAGATAGGCGTTATCGGCATTGCGAATATAGATGCCGTTGAGGTTTTCCAGTTTGGCGAAATCAAAGCGCGCTGCCGATTTTCCAATATTATCAATATTGAACCATTCAATGGCCTGTTCGGTGGAAATCACCTCATCATCGCCATGCGACCAGCCGAGGCGGAGCAGGTAGTTGCGGAGCGCCTCCGGCAGGTAGCCCATGTCGCGATAGGCCTCGACGCCGAGGGCGCCGTGCCGTTTCGAAAGTTTTGCCCCGTCGGCGCCGTGAATCAGTGGAATATGCGCATATTCGGGCACATCCCAGCCGATGGCGGCGATCAGTTGCTGCTGCCGCGCCGCGTTGGTGAGATGATCATCGCCGCGAATGATATGGGTGACGCCCATGTCATGGTCATCGACGACAACGGACAGCATATAGGTCGGGGTGCCGTCGGCGCGGAGCAGAATCATGTCATCGAGCTGCTTGTTGGAGAAGGTGACATCACCTTGCACAAGATCGCGCACCACCGTCTCGCCGTCATCGGGCGATTTGAAGCGGATAACGGGCGCGACGCCGGCCGGTGCTTCGTCGGGCGCGCGATCGCGCCAGCGGCCGTCATAGACCGGCGGACGGCCTTCGGCGCGGGCGCGCTCGCGCATTTCCGCCAGCTCTTCAACGGAGGCGTAGCAGTAATAGGCTTTCCCCTCGGCGAGCAGCTCGCGGGCGACTTCGGCATGGCGATCGCGGCGGGAGAACTGAAAGACCGGCTCGCCGTCCCAATTAAGGCCGAGCCATTTCATGCCCTCGAAAATCGCCTCGATCGCCGCATCGGTGGAGCGTTCGCGATCGGTATCTTCGATCCGGAGCAGGAATTTGCCGTTGTGATGCCGCGCGAATAGCCAGTTGAAAAGGGCGGTCCGGGCGCCGCCGATATGCAGGAAGCCCGTGGGGGAAGGAGCGAAGCGGGTTACAACAGTCATAAGAATTTACTTATATTCCGATCGATTATAAATTAGCGGTCCAAGATCACGCGAAGCAGGCCTTTTTACCCTTTGTCCCGGCGAAGGGCAAGTGCGCCGTTGGAATGCGCCGATGACCCTTTTTGACCGGTACCGAGTGATGCGCATCGTTGATCCGTTCCTGCGGGACCGCTCCCGCTGGTTTATCTGGTCACCGGTGCTGATTGCTGCCGGGATTGTCTGTTATTTCTCGCTTCAAAGCGAGCCGCCGCTCTGGCTCGCGCTCCTGCCGCTCGCGCCGCTGCTTCTGATTATAGGCTCGAGAAACAGATCGGAAGCCATTCTTTCCATTGTATTTCTGGTGATATTCCTTGTCACGCTCGGGTTTGCCGCTGCGCTCCTTCGAACTCATATGGTCGCCGCGCCAGTCCTGCAGAAAAAACAGACCGTAACCCTGGAGGGCACGGTTTTTGAGAAGGAGACGGGATATAGCTCCGCGCGCTTCGTGATTGGAGAGGTGAGGGCGGTGCAGAATCAGCGGCTCCCCCGGCTCAGTCATGTCCGCCTCACCTCGCGCATCAATTTCGAGGAGATTCAGCCCGGTCAGCGTGTCCGCGTGCGCGCGGTGCTGCTGCCGCCGCCAGAACCGGCCTACCCCGGCGCCTATGACTTTCAGCGACGCTCCTTCTTTGAAGGCATCGGCGCGGTCGGCTACACGATTTCGCCCTTCGAGGTGATCGGCGCGGGCGGCGGCGTGCTGCCACGGCTTCGCGCCGCCTCGGCCGGCCTTCGCGCACGGATTGCGGATTTCGTGCTCGCCCACGCCTCGCCCGACAATGCAGGCTTCATCATCGCCATCATGACCGGCGACCGGATGGCCATCCCGGAGGTCCAGAATGAGGAGATGCGGATTTCCGGTCTTGCCCATATTCTCTCCATTTCCGGGCTGCATATGGGCATGATCGGCGGCCTCGTCTTTTTTGCCGTGCGCCTGCTGCTGGTCCTCTCCAGCCGGATTGCGCTTTACTATCCGGTCAAGAAGATCGCCTGCGTCATCGCGCTTCTTGCGCTCCTCGGATACCTCTTTGTAAGCGGGATGAGCCCGCCGGCGGTCCGCTCCTATATCATGGCCTCCGCCGTGCTCTTTGCCGTCTTCTTCGATCGGCGGGCCCTCTCGCTTCGGATGGTGGCCCTCGCGGCCATCATTTTGCTGCTGGTCACGCCTGAAAGCCTCACCGGACCAAGTTTCCAGATGTCGTTTGCGGCCGTTGTGACACTGATCTCGCTCTATGAATTCGTGAGCGCGCCGTTTGCGCGCTTTGCCCGTGGCGGCGGCGTGTGGCGGCGCGGGGCCGTCTATGCGGCGGGCGTGATCCTGACAACGCTCGTCGCCGGTCTCGCGACAGCGCCGTTCGCGCTCTATCACTTCGGGCAGGTCGCCGTCTACAGCGTCATCGCCAATCTCCTTGCCATCCCGCTGATGGGGGTCTGGGTGATGCCGGGCGTGATCCTCAGCTTCATCGGTTATCCCTTCGGCTTCAGTTTTCCGATTGAGTTTCTAGGGTTTGGCGTTGATATCATTATAAAAATAGCGCATGAGACGGCATCCTGGCCGCGCTCGGCCCTCTATTTTCGCACCTTTTCCGTCTCGCTCCTGATCATTCTCACCCTGCTCGGCCTCTGGTTCATCATCTGGCGGGAGAGGATACGCTGGCTCGCCCTGCCGCTTGCCGCGGCCGCGATGATTCTGTTACCGGCTGAGCGGGCGCCCGATATCCTCGTCTCGAAAAGCGGCAATCTCTATGCCATTCGCGCCGGCGGGGAGAAAGTCTATTTTTCTTCGGCCCGGGTGGAGCGGTTCGAAGCGGAACGCTGGCAACTGATCATGGGGAATGAGATGGCCAGCGCGGGCGACGTTCCAATCCGCTGCGACCCTTACGGTTGCGTGCTGCAATGGCGGGAGAGGCGCATCGCCTTTCCGGAAACGGCGCAGAGTATCGAGGACGACTGCCGCCGCGCCGATATCATCATCAGCCGTGTCCCGGTGCCAGAGCGCTGTGCTCGGCCTTATCTTGTCATCGACAGGTTCGACCTGTGGCGCGAAGGCGCGCATAGCCTTTATTTCGGGGAAGGCGGCGAGGTGCAGACTTTAAGCGCGAATAGGATCCGCGGCGAGCGTCCCTGGGTGCCGCTCCATGCCCGAAGTGATCGCGCCAGAACCGGATCCGACGCCGACGAGTAGGGCCGCTGGATAATCGTGATATGATGGCCAGGCAAGAAGTACCGGATTGATCCCTCGGTTAGTGGTAGCGAATTGCCATCCCGGGCAACAGTAATCACGCCGCATAGCACATCTTCAGCGCATCGCGTGAGCGACAGAAGACGCGATCACCGCTCTTTGCGGCTTCCCGCGGCGCAGCCCTGACGGCCGCCCTGAAGTCGACAAATGATAGGTTCCGTACGGTCGCTCGCAAGGATGAGCGGCGTCGCGGCCGACTTTAAAGTGCGCGCCTTTCCTACTGCCTTCATCCGCCGATAAAACTATCCGGCGTAAAACGTTTTAATAACGGCGATAAAGGCCGACCAGATGACCCTGTACCTTCACCTGATCCGGGCCAAAGATACGGGTCTCATAGGCCGGGTTTGCGGCCTCCAACGCGATCGAGCCGCCTTTGCGCCGGAGCCGTTTCAGTGTCACCTCGTTATCATCGATCAGGGCGACGACGATCTTGCCGTTTTCCGCCGTCTGGCTTTCGCGGATGATGACCGTATCGCCATCGAGGATACCCGCCTCAATCATGGAATCGCCCGCAACCTCAAGGCAGAAATGCCGCCCGTTGCCGACCATGTCCGCCGGTATATCGATATAGCTGCCGGGATCGGTCAGCGCTTCGATCGCAAGGCCCGCCGCAATCCGCCCGTAAAGAGGCAGGGTGACGACATTTCGCTCATCGATGAGGTCAAAATCGTCGTCGTCCTCCTCCGCCCAGGACGGGGTGGAGGGGATATCTCCGCGCTTGGCGAAATTCACTTCGACGAGATTTTCCTTGCTTTGCGGCTGCGCCGTCTTCTCCTCATTCAGGCGGCGGCGGATATCTTCGGGAAGTTTGACAACCTCAAGCGCACGCGCCCGATGCGGCAGGCGACGGATGAAGCCCCGTTCCGTCAGTCCCGTAATCAGCCGATGGATGCCGGATTTCGATTTAAGATGAAGCGCTTCCTTCATTTCGTCAAAGGAGGGGGAAACGCCCCGCGTCTCCAGGCACTGATGGATATAGAGGAGGAGCTGGTGCTGTTTTTTTGTCAGCATGACGGGGTTCCTGACCAGAACAAAGCAAAAACATATTTCAAATGTTCTACAAAGGTTCTTCGCTGCCGTCAAGAAAAAACCGCGAACACCACCTAGACGTGCGGCAGGAACGCATCGAAGGGAATGACGCTCACGCTTGCGCCCTTTGCAAGCGCCGGGGCGAGCGGCGGGCGCACGAGGAGGCAGTCCGCGGCGGCGAGGGTGGAGAGCATGGAGCTGTCCTGCCGGCCGAAAAGCTGGACGAGCGGCAGCCCGTCCTCTTCGCCGACGATGCGCCCACGCATGTAATCCTCGCGCCGGTCATTTTCGCCAAGATCGTGGGCGAGACGGGCGGGACGGTGGGCGATTTTTGCAGGCGGCAGCCCTCTAAGCGCGCCAAGCGCGGGCAGCAGGAAGAGGAGGCCGCACACCATTGCCGAGACCGGGTTGCCGGGAAGGCCTAGAACGGGCTGGCCTTTGACGGCGCCGAACATCAGCGGCTTTCCCGGGCGCATGGCGATGCGCCAGAAATCGACGCGGAGGCCTTCATTTGCGAGCGCGGGCTGGATCAGGTCATGATCGCCGACAGACGCGCCGCCAAGGGTGACAAGCATATCGGCCCGCGCGCCTTCGCGGAATTTTTCGCGAATATCCTCAAGGCTGTCGCGGGCGATGCCAAGATCGAGCGCGATGCCGCCCGCCGCGTCAATCATCGCACTGATCAGCAGATTGTTGGTTGAAATAATCTGGCTTTCCCCAATAGGCTCGCCCGGCCTTACCAGTTCATCGCCGCTTGAGAGCAGCGCGATCACAGGTTTGCGCCGGACCGTCACCCAGGGGATATTCATCGCGGCGAGAAGGCCGATATCCCGGGCGGTGAGCCGGCGCGGGGCGGCCAGAGCAACCTCGCCGGCGCGAAAATCAAGGCCGGCCCTTCGCACATAGGTTCCCGTGGGCGCGGCTTCGCGAACGGTGACGCGCGCCGCATCGAAGTCGGTGTCTTCCTGAATGATGATGGTATCCGCGCCATCCGGGAGCGGTGCGCCGGTAAAAATTCGCACCGCTTCGCCCGACCCCACATGCCCTTTAAAACGGCGACCTGCTGCGGCCTCGCCAATGACCTTGAGCGTTACCGGCACCGCCCTGACATCTGCCGCCCGGACCGCGAAGCCGTCCATCGCCGACATATCGGCAGGCGGCTGCGTTCGGCGCGCCGTGACATCTTCGGCAAGGATGCGGCCCATCGCCTGCGGCAGGGGAACAACCTCCGTCCCGATGCAGGCGAGATCCTGAAGGATCCGCATCCTCGCTTCATCCACTGAAATCATGACGCCGTGTAAGTTCCTGATTTTCCGCCTTTTTTGAGAAGCAGGCGGGTGTCGGTGATAACCATGCCGCGATCGGCCGCCTTGCACATATCATAGATGGTGAGCGCCGCGATCGAGGCGGCGGTGAGCGCCTCCATCTCAACGCCCGTGCGGCCTTTGAGTTTGCAGCTCGCCTGCACCTCAATCGCGCTTGCGGTCTCATCGATGACGAAGTCGATGGAGACTTTACTGAGGCTGAGCGGATGGCAGAGCGGGATCAGATCGGCCGTTTTCTTGGCGGCCATGATCCCGGCAAGGCGGGCGACGCCAAGAACGTCGCCTTTTTTTGCATCGCCGTCCCGGATAAGCTTCAGCGTTTCGGGCGCCATGCGGATGGTGGCGCTCGCCGTCGCTTCGCGCGACGTAATATCCTTTTCGCCCACATCGACCATATGGGCCGCGCCCTTGCTGTCGAAATGGGTCAGCTTGCTCATAATTCTATCCTTATGTCCGGGCGAGGAGGGTGCGCACCGCCGCCGCAACATCCGCCTGCCGCATCAGGGATTCACCGACGAGGAAGCAGCCGCAGCCGGCTTTTTTCATGCGCGCAAGGTCCGCAGGTGTGTAAAGCCCGCTTTCGCTCACCGCAACGCACCCCTCCGGCAGGCCGCTCGCCAGTTTCTCCGTGGTCGCGATATCCACATCCAGCGTCTTGAGATTGCGGTTGTTGATGCCGATCAGCGGACTTTTGAGCTTTACCGCGCGCTCGAGCTCGTCGCCGTCATGCACTTCGATGAGGACATCCATACCAAGCTCGTGAGCGGCGGCTTCCAGATCGGCAGCTTCCGCATCATCGAGCGCCGCCATGATGAGGAGGATGCAGTCCGCGCCCAGCGCGCGCGCCTCCACCACCTGATAGGGGTCGATCATGAAATCCTTGCGAAGGACGGGGAGCGTCACCGCCGCCCGCGCCGCAACGAGATATTCATCCGCACCCTGGAAATAGGGAATGTCGGTGAGGACCGAAAGGCAGGCCGCGCCGCCCTCGGCATAGGCTTTGGCGAGCAGCGGCGGATCGAAATCATCGCGGATCACGCCTTTCGAGGGAGAGGCTTTCTTGATCTCCGCGATCAGGCCGTAGTCGCCGTTCGCAAGCTTTGCTTCAAGCGCCCGGATAAAGCCGCGCGGGGCGTCCTGCGCTTTCGCGCGGGCTTCCTGTTCGGCGAGCGACAGGCGGGCTTTTTGTGCGCGCACATGCTCGCGCTTGTCATCGCAGATTTTGGCGAGAATGCTCATGCCGCGGCTCCCGCTTCATTGGAGATGCGTTTCAGCGTCTCGAAGGCCTTTCGCGCCGCGCCGCTGTCGATGGAGCGGCGGGCGAACTCGATCCCATCCGCGACACGCTCGCACTTGCCGCCGATCATGATGGCGACGCCCGCATTCAGAAGCGTCACATCGCGATACGCCCCGGCGGCGCCATTGAGGACGGCCATCAGCGCCTCGGCATTCTCCTCCGGTGCGCCGCCTTTCAGCGCCTCCAGAGGCACGCGGGGGAAACCGAATTCTTCCGGCGTGATCTCAAACTCGCGGATCTCGCCCGCTTTCATCTCGACCACCTGCGAGGGGCCGGTCGTCGAAAGTTCATCGAGCCCGTCGGCGCCATGCATGACCCAGATATGCACCGAGCCTAGCTCGCGCAGCGTTTCCGCCATCGGCCGCATCCAGGCCGGGTCATAGACGCCGATCAGCTGCCGCTTGACGGCGGCCGGGTTCGACATGACGCCGAGCAGGTTGAAAATCGTGCGGATGCCAAGCTCGCCGCGGACCGGGCCGACATGGCGCATCGCGCCGTGATGGCGATAGGCGGCCATGAAACCGATACCGGCTTCCGCAAGCGCCCGCTCGGTCAGCTCGAAATCGCATTCTGTATTGATGCCGAGTACGGCCTGCACATCGGCAGTGCCGGAGCGCGACGAGGCCGCCTTGTTGCCATGCTTGGCGACGGGCACGCCCGCGCCTGCGGTAACGAACGCCGCTGCGGTCGAGATATTGAGCGTCCCGTGGCCATCGCCGCCCGTGCCGACCACATCGACAGCATTTTCGGGCGCCTTGATATAGGTCGCCTTTTCGCGCAGGACCGAAACGCCGCCGATCAGCTCATCGACCGTTTCGCCGCGAAGATGCAGCCCCATCAGGAACGCGCCCATCTGCGCCGGTGTCGCATCGCCTGAAAGGATGATATTGAAAGCGGCCTTCGCCTCTTCCACGGAAAGGGTTTTGCGAGACGCGATCCGGGCGATCAGCGCCTTGAAGTCGGGCTCTCGAGTGCTCATGCGGCGGCCTTGTTATCCGGGCGGGGCAGATCGAGGAAATTGCGCAGCAGCGCATGCCCATGTTCAGACGCGATGCTTTCGGGGTGGAACTGCACGCCGTGGATCGGCAGCGACTTGTGGCTGAGGCCCATGATCACGCCATCGGCGGTCGTCGCGGTGACCTCGAGCGTATTGGGAACCGTCGCCGGATCCACCGTCAACGAATGATAGCGCGTTGCCGTGAAGCGATTGGGCAGCCCTTTGAAGAGGCCGGTGCCGTTATGGATAATCTCCGACGTTTTGCCGTGCATCAGTTGATCGGCGCGAACAATCTTGCCGCCGAACACCTGCCCGATCGCCTGATGGCCGAGACAGACGCCAAGGAGCGGCAGCCCCGTCACCGCCGCGCGCTTTACCACCTCGAGGCAGATGCCGGCGCGGTCCGGATCGCACGGGCCGGGGGAAAGAACGATGCCGCTCGGGTTCTCTGAAAAAACCGCATCGACCGTCACAACATTGTTGCGATAGACCTTCACCTCGGCGCCCATTTCGCCAAGATAATGCACAAGGTTGTAGGTAAAGCTGTCGTAGTTATCAATAAGCGTAATCATATCAGTATCGTATCATGTTTCCGCGGATCTCGGGACGGATTTTCAAGGCTTTTCGCGCCGCGCAGGTATAAACAGCAAGTTTCGCTCATTCTGCTGTAAAATCAAGGGGCAAACGCGGCGCCATGCGTAAGCTCGCGGCGCTTTTATGCCTTGTTTACCATGACCGATTGGAATTACCATAGGGAATGAACAGTATAGTGTGCGTAACCGGGGCAAAGGGGCCTGATTTTTATGACAACCCGGAAGAAGAGTAACCGGCGCGAGAAACGGACCGGACCGGCGAAAGGCGCGCGGGCGGACGGGTTTATGTCATCGCCGATTCGGATTGTCATCCTCTGCGTCGCCGTCCTGATGATCAGCGTGAGCGGCGGCATATTGATCGGCAAGATTTTCGGCCCGAACGGGGCTCCGGATCACTCGGCGACGGAGACAGCGTCCGCCGGGCATGCGGGCGAACCTCCAGCAGCCTTGGACAGCCGTACAAGGGATCCACGGCCGGTCGCAAAAGACACAAACCGTTCCGTCTCCGCGCTTGAAACGCCGCCCCCGCCCTATGGGCGCGTCCTTCCGACCGACCTTACAGCGAGCGCAAGCCCGCCGCCGCTGCGCTATGAGGAGGCGCTGCCCGATCAGGACACCGCGCCGCAGAGGGACGCGGGCGAGGAGGAGTTCGGGACGTCATCGCGCGCCCTCCCTGATGCGTCGCCTGAGCTTATGGGCTCGCCCGCCTGGAAACGGTATGCCGCGCTGTCTCCGGATCCGGATGGCCGGCCGATGATTGCCATCGTCATTGATGACGTCGGGCTCAATATGCAGCGGGTGAGGGACCTCAACGCGCTTCCCGCGCTGCTGACGCTGTCCTTCCTGCCTTACGCCCCGGGGCTGCAGGAAAAAGTCGATATCGCCCGATCGGAGGGCAACGAGGTGATGCTGCATCTGCCGATGGAGCCGACGAATGGCAGCGTCAACCCGGGGCCGGACGCGCTGCTGACGGGCCTCGATGAGGGGGAGCTGCTGCGACGCACGCGCGATAATCTCGATCGCTTTACGGGATATGTCGGCGTCAACAACCATATGGGCAGCCGCTTTACGGCGGATGAGCAAAAAATGGCGCTCGTGATGGATGAGATGGCGAAGCGGGGTCTGCTGTTCCTCGATTCCAAGACAACCTCGGCGTCGGCCGGGTACCGTCTCGCGGTGGAGCGGGGTATGCCGTCCGCCAAGCGGGATTATTTCATCGACCATGTGATTGACGAGCCGACAATCCTCGCGCAGCTCGCCAAGGTCGAGGCCTCGGCGCTCCGCCACGGGGTTGTGATCGCGATCGGCCATCCGCATCCCGAGACGATCAGTGCGCTTCGCAAATGGATCCCGGAAGCGCGGCGCAAAGGCTTCCAGTTCGTCCCCGTCAGCGCCGTAACCGCGCTTACGTTCAAAGGATAGGCTGACTTAGCGGTTGGCGCGTCCGGTGTCGGAGGCGTAGCGTATGGCTTCCTGCGCAGCGCGCACGAGCGCTTTCGCCTTGTTGACGGTTTCCTGATATTCCGATTCCGGATCACTGTCGGCGACAACGCCGCCGCCGGCCTGGATGT
>JRYH01000822.1_pt1 | contig 33577 bp, 29 predicted proteins | sample 235351 | NCBI WGS metagenome assembly JRYH01 (sample SAMN03074221, study PRJNA261480) | activated sludge metagenome | biome: Wastewater Treatment Plant; feature: Wastewater; material: Activated sludge; isolation source: activated biomass of a wastewater treatment plant treating wastewater... ...
CCGCTATTCCCGTCCAGCTCGTGTCTGTTCTCGACACAGATCGATATGCACATCGACGCCCGTTGATCCACATCGCGTACTTAATAGTGGGCAGGGCGGCAAGCAGAAGCTGGATAGCTCTCAGGTCGCCCGGCGCTCCGGCGAACGCGCAGCAAACTTTGCGGAACCGAGGCTTATGCTGCCCACCCGTGCATGCACAAGGTAGGCGGTATTGTGGTGCCGTCAACTTGACAAATTTTGTATTGTTTGTGGCGAAGACGTCGCCGTAGGAGTACACTCTCCCGCACTAGAGCGCGTTTACTCTTATCGGAATCGGATTGCNNTTCACGTTCTCGGTGAATGCGTGTCCCGCATCCACCGAGAACGATCAGGCTCTAGGAGGGTCGCGCCCCGTCGCATGTTCATCAGGCGAATTCGGGAGAGCGCTGGTCGGCACACCCGCTGCGAGCGGGGCTGATTACCGGCGCCGCTAACGGCTGGTCGGTGTGTGGCATCGAACGCTCCTCCGACGAAAACTGTTGCTTTCCGGTCGACCAGGCTGGGCAATTCAAAATAGTGAAGGCAAGGACAAATGAAGACGGCGAAAAAGTCTCCAAACGTCTGCGTGTCGGGACTGGTGGCGCTACTCGCGGTGATTTGTCTGGAGATCCCGTGGCCGGGCTCGTTGAGCCCTGCGATCGCATCTTCACCTCTTGAGCAGGCTGCGAAACGGCCGGGCCACTTCAAGGTGTCGGAGCCTGCGACCAAGGATGAAGCGTTCGCCCTCTTGGAGAGCTCGCTTGCGAAAATCGAAGCGAGCTTGGCAAAGGACGACTTCGACGCAATACACGAAGCGTCCTATTCCGTGGAGGCAGCGCTAGCGCGGATAGGCAAGGAGCCGGGCTACGATGGCTCCACCGCGATGGTGGCGCCGCGCTGTGAAATCGTTCACCTCGCATCCGAGATGCATGACGAAGCCACGCTGAAAGCCGCCGTTCCAATCCTCGTCAAGGCTGCACGTGACCAGTTCCTCGTTCGTTGATCGAGACTGCTGATCGACTGTTGCAAGGCGATCGGAATGGCTGACGCATCGCTTTCCAAATCGCCTGCCTTGAGGTCTTTGGTCTGGAGCGCGGCCTAGGTAAATCGTCTTCGAGTTGGTCGCCATGAAAGGATAGCGGAGACATAATCGGGGAATTATGTCTCCGCTCGCAATCGGACGCCGTGGGAGAAGGTCCGATCAGTTGAGGTTGATGCTGCCGAACAAACGCACGCTGGCGCCGGGGAGCAGCACATCCTCGCGACGCTTGAAGGAGGCGTGGTTCAGAACTTCATCGTCAGCGAGGTTCTCGCCCTTGATGCCGATCGTGGCCACCGGCGTTATGCCCGCAATCGTCTCCTGCTGGTACGTGTAGCTGAGTTCCGCGGACACCAGCGTGTAGCCGGGCGTCGCGATCTCCTCCTCTCCGAACTGGTTCTGGTCGAACGCGTGGAGGACGCCTACGCGGGCGAACCAGTTAGGATCGCGGTAGTAAATGCCGCCGCCGAGACGGTGCGGGGGAATGCGCGGCACATATCCGCCTCCGTCAAACTTCGCGTGGACGAAGTCATACTGGCCATCGATGCCCCAGAGACCATTCCAGATCGGTGCCACGTCGTATTGGAAGGCGAGCTCAGCGCCATAGAAGTTGGCGTCGCGTTGGTTGAAGAACACGAGATCGAACATGTGCGCATGGCCGTGATCGTGGCCATCGTCGTCATCGTGGTCGTGACCGTGCCCTGCCGCGACGCAGTTGAACTCGCCGCCATGCGCCACTGGATCACACTCAAGCCTCTGAAGCGCCCGGTAAATGAAGCCGTTATAGCGCGTGTAGTAAGCCGAGGCGTCGAACCGGAAGGCGCCCTTGGCTTTCCTCAGGCCAATCTCTGCCGTCGTGGCCTTCTCAACGTCGAGGAAGGGATTGCCAACCTCGAACGTGCCGGTCGCTTCGTGCATGCCTTTGGAAAACAGCTCCGCAGTATCGGGCGCGCGCTCGACGTATGAGCCCGTCAAACGCGCTTCCATGTCGAATGGAACCTTCTGAAGCAGCCCGAGGCTGGCGCTTACGGGCGTAAAGCTGCGCTCGCCCTCGAAAAGATGACCGTGGAAATGGCCGTGGTCACCGTGAAGATGGCCGTGGAAGTCTTCCCATCCGGTGCCGTCGACCGTCGTGTGCTCGATGCGGGCTGCGGCCTGTAAGCGAAGGAAGGGATTGAGTTCAAGCTCCTCGAACCAGAAGGCTGCAATGCTGTCCGTTTCTACCGGTTCCAGCAGGGATTCTCCTTCGAAGGATTGCCCCCGCGTTTTGCGATGGCCCCAATGCATGCCGATCGCACCCGACATCTCTCCCAATGTCGTGCCCACCGGCACGTGCTGGATCTCGATGCGCCCTTCTTGCTCCTTGTTGGTGAAGCGAGATCCGAGCGAGAAACCTTCCTCGTGCTCCTCCTCTTCCTCTTCGCCCTCCTCGTGGTGATGGTGCTTGGCCATTTCGTTGTGCCGATAGTCGGATGCGCCAAGCCACACGCGGATCGCGTCGATCCCATGATCGCGCACGCGCCACTCACCCTTTGCGAGCACCTTGTCCTGCACCAAGTCGATATACGGATCCACGCCCTCCTCGGCTTCCTCGCCGGGAACGCCATACTTGCTTTCGATGCGGGCATAGGAGATGCCGAAGAAGCCGTCGCTGCCGATGAGCGAAGCGCCGAGCGAGCCTCCTTTGCTTTCGACGAAGCTGTTCACGACGGTGCCGCGCGGAGAGTCGTAGTCGTCGGCATCGCGCCAGAAGCCGTCGGCATGAACGGCGACGCCGTTCGATCCGGCGGTCGCTTTGAAAGATCCGTCAAGTCCGTCGTCTACCGAGGTGCCTGCACCCGTTATCGCGCCGCTAAACCCACCATCCGGGATATAGGTTGGGATGCGCTGGTTCTCCACGGAGACCACGCCGCCAATAGCTTGTGAGCCATAACGCAGCGTTGCAGGGCCGCGCACGACCTCCATGCGGTCCGCTGCATTGGGATCGATGGGCACGGCATGATCCTCTGAAATCGCGGCAACGTCGTGCGTACCGATACCGTTCTCCTGGGTGCGGACGCGATAGCTATCGAGGCCGCGGATGATCGGACGGTTCGCCCCGGGCGCGAACGTGCTGCCGATAATGCCGGGCTTGTTCTGAAGGGTGTCCGTGATGGTCTGGCCGTTGGTGGCGCGGATTTCCCGTTCGGTCGCAACTGTCACGGAGCTGAAGGTATCTTCCGTGACGATCAGAGACCCCGGCAGCGGCTCAAGGACCGGTGCTTCTTCCGCTTCGACGGTGGGTGGCGCCGGGGCGCTCGGAGCAGGCTTGCTCGGATGCCGCGCCGATTTTCGTACCGGGCTCGGGGTAGTCACCTCGATCGGTGGCAGTTCTGTTGCTGCCTGCTGGCCCATCGCGGAATACGAGACGGTCGTTAGCGTCAGTGCAGGAAACACGCTCACAGCCGCCCTTAGGCAGTTATGTCTCGATAAAGCCATCAGGAACCCTCACGTCAGGATGTTATAACATCCGAAATATAGTTGTTCCGCGGTGCTGACAACGGGCTTGATGGATTTGGCTTTGTCATTTGCTTTTGTGCGTGTCCGAACAGGCACAGGGAATTGTAGAGCCGTTCCGCTTTTAGCGGAATCGGGGACGGCTCTAAGTATTTGTTTGATCGTGCTTCTTCTCGGACACCTAGCTTGCATGGCTCCGCCATGACCGGATCCCACTTTTCCGGAAGCACTCTAGTCTGGCTATCGGCTCTGCTGGGCGTTTTGACGCCTTTCGTACCATCGGGACTGTCCGATCCGATCCGCACGGCCTCTATCTTTTGGATGATGGACTGGGTGTTTTTTCTTTGAACGTATCTCCCAGCCCTCCGCCGTCCGGTTCCGCGGCCCATTCTGAGCGCACGCCTCAAACTGCCATGACCACGGCATGACGACGGCGTGCGCTCTCCGGCCGAGCCTCAGAATTTCATCCGAGCCGTCACCTCGACGCTGCGTCCGATGCCCGGCAACTCATCGAATGATGAGCGATACTCCTCATTGGTGAGATTGTTGAGACTGACCGCAAATGTCGCCGACCCATCCCGCGTCAGCGCCCCGCCAAAGGCAAAGTTGAGCGTCGCCCAGCTCGGAAGCGAATCGGTTTGGATGGACGCGCTCTCCTCGTCCCAGGATGACAGCTTCACACCGCTGGCTGCCCGCACGAAGAGGTCGGTCCACAGCGGGAATCCTCCAATCACCGCTTCATGGCGCACGCCGAAGCGGCCGGAGAACTCCGGCGTGTTGCTGTTGTAGGTATCGAACTCATTGAACTCGAGCTCGCGCCTCGTCCAGGCGCCATTTACATAAGGCGTGAACGCGGTGCCCGGGATGGTGTACTCGGCGAGAAGCTCGATACCATAGGTCGTCGCGGCGTTGACGTTGTCGTAGATGTATTCCGACGCCGTCGCACTGGCAGGACACGCCGCACCGGTGCCGCAGTGGATCGTGGCGATGTAGTCATCGGCGTTCGTGTAGAAGCCCGTCACGTCGAGGCCGAGCCCATTGGCATTGTAGCGGGCTCCGATCTCGTAGCTCCGCGAGGTCTCGGGATCGAGATCGGGATTTCCATACGTGAGCGTGCCGCGGCCAGCAGACGAATCCGTGAAAAGCTGCAAGAGCGTCGGCATGATATAGCCTTCCGCGTAGTGGGCCCGCAGCGTTGTATCCTGAATGCCCGTGTAGACCAGGCCGGCGGAGGTGACGATGTGTCCGTCGCTGTTCTTCCCCGCCGCCTTGCTGGCGTCGCTCGTGTATTCGAGCTCGGTCTCGACGTAATAGTAGCGCGCACCGGTCACGAGCTTGAAGTCCTTGGCGAAGGACCACTCATTTTGCGCGAAGGTCGAGGCCGTCCGGATGAACGCATTGTCGACGCCCTCGGAGTGAGTAGTGGAAGGGGGCCCCGGGAAGCCGGTGGAGGCTGTGGTCGAGGTCTTCGCGGCATCCAGGCCATCCGACAGGTAGTGAACGCCCATGATAGTGTAGTGATCGGGATGGAACTGGAAATCAGCCTGCACCGTGCCGCCGAAGTTTTCGATCTGGTCGTCGGATGTCGACGTCACCACCACCTGGGGTTTAAAAATCGGCGGCAAGCCGTCGACTTTCGGATTCATCGTCACTTCGTTCAGGAACAGACGATCGATGGTCTGATAGTAGGCATCGACATGCACGTTGCGCAGAACGGGACCAAGATCCTTGCCGTCGTAATAGAGCCCGAATTTCTGGCGGTCGCGCTGCGGCAGCTCGATTCTGAAGTCGGTAATTGGATAATCGAGCGTGTCCGGATCGGTCCAGCTGTCGGTCGAGAGCCGGTTCTGCTCTGCCTTGAACGCGATATAGTGGTTTCGCGCACCACCGAACGTATAGCCGAGATGCAGATAGAGATCGTCGGTGTCGAACGACGTTCCATCGAGGCGGCCGGTGGACGTATATCGCCCTTCCGGAACCTTACGATCCTGGTGATCCTCGAGGCCGCCGGAGATGCGGTAGTCCAGGTTGTCGATTGTCCCGGACAGAGCGGCCCAGCCCTGATACCCACGGGTCCCGGAATAATAGGTGCTGCCCAGCTCAACCTCGACTGGCTTGTCAGAGCCCCGCTTGGTGATGATGTTGATAACACCGCCGATCGCCTTGGCGCCGTAAAGAACCGACGCCGGCCCGCGCACAACATCGATGCGCTCCACCTTGCTGGGATCAATCAGGATCGGCGTGCCGTATGTGCTGTGGTCAGTGATCTCCTGGCCGTCGACGAGGATGGTCACGCGCGCCGAAGATTCACCGCGGATACGCAGACGCTTCATCCCCGCCGCGGAGGCATCGACGATCTCGACGCCCGGGACATCGCGCAGCATCTCGGCAATGCTCTCGGGCGCCTTGCGCTCGAGCTGCTGCTGATCAATGACGGTCACGGACGCCGGATTGTCCTGCACGGAGACCTCGGTCCGCGTACCGATCACGGTGATCTCATCGAGCCAGATGGTGCTGTCCTGGGCGTAGGACGGTATCGACGCGAGCGACGCCGCCGACAGCATCAAACCCACGGCGAGTCCTTTCGCCAACGGCCGGTGCGGGAAAGGCCGCGCCAGGAGATCTCTTGCACGCGCTTCATCTTCGGCGCGGAGGCCCATCTTCATCGTCTTCATCGTCGTGCCCTTCCCTGAATTACGCCACAACAAGCCCCGCTGTGAAAAACGCGTTGCCGCGCCACAGTGCAGTCCCCTGGCTGTCTCAGCCGTCAGTTCTCTTTCGAAAGCAGCTTCTGCGCAGATGCCACGCAGTATCGAATGGCCTCAGGCGGCGCGCGCGCCGAAGCGTCTTCGCCCTTGCAATCCGTATCGGCGGGACGCGGCGCAATCCACGCCTCACGCGCATCGAATGTCACGATGTACCGGTACGCGCTGACGCTCTCCGCATTGTGCGAGAACGGCTCGAATGTTGCCTTGGAGCGTCGGCAGACGAGATCCTTGATCGGTAATTTCTGCCCCGAGAGGATCGTCCGGACGGCCTTTGCACGGCGCTCGCACTCCTCAAGGGAATCCGTGTTCACGAACGCTGCCGAGATGTCTCCGCTCTCGAGCAGCGTCAACACGATCATCAGAAAACCGAGTTTCATGCCCGGCCTCGCGCGGTTTGAAGAGAACGGAAAGCGTGCATCGCTCTTTGGCGCGTCATCTCAGCCTCATGCTGCCAGGGGAAAAGGTTCGATTGGATTGTCGCTTTTCGCCTCCTCGGCATCGACCGCGGCGAACGCTCGCCCCGTCGTCGCATCGTCCCTGAGCGCGCGCACGACCAGATCCGCCACATCTGCGCGGTTGATGAAACCGTGCATGGCAGGATCCGTGGTCAAGATCCCCCGCCCGGTGGCCGGTTCCGATCGCAAGCCCCCCGGCCGGATGACCGTGCCCGACGGAATGGTTCGCTTCAGATGCTCCTCAGCGCGGGTTTTGGCGTCCACGGCAGCGCCGAATGCCGCGATGGCGCGTTCGGATCGATAAGGCGCCATCTCCCCGCAACCGATCGATGTCACGAGGACGCAGCGCCGGACCTTGTGCACCTTGGCGCAGTCGATGACGTTGATGTTGCCTTCGTCATCGGCATAGCGGCCCGGCGCTCCACGTCCACCCAAGGTCGAAACGACATCGAACTCCGCAAGAGGCAGGGCGAATGCCCGTTCCACCTCCGCGAAGGAGAACGCATCTCCGCTGATGACGTGCACGCCTTGCGTGTCGAGATCCGCGCGCTCAGCCCCTGGCCGAAGCATCGCGAAGACAGGAACGCCATCCACCCGCAGCTGTTGCGCCAGAAGCAAGCCGACGCCTCGGCTCGCTCCGAAGATCAGCACCGGCCTCATGTCAATGCATGCTCCCCGCCACCGGGAAGCGGCTTTCCAGTTGGGAGAACCTCTCGACCTGATCGGCTTTGAGGCGCTTCGCCTCGTCGCGGCCGACGAAGATCTTGAACATGGCCTCCCCATCGGCGTTGAAGAATTGCACTGACAGCGTGTCCTTGCCCATGAACGGACGCCGCAGGAATACGATCGCCTTGCAGTTTTCTGCCCGCAGATGCCCACTCAACGCGCTGCCGCCGGCCAGATTGTAGAAGCCGTGACCGACGCTGCCCGTCGGCAGCGGGCCTTCGAACTCCAGGATGGCGTCCCTGCTATGCGAGATGAGCGTGACGCTTCCCCATTGGGAGATGTCCTGCATCACATCGATGAAATGCGCGCCCGATATCCGATTCCACATGGCCGCTGGAAGACATTCAACCGTGTCCTGCAGCGACAAGCCGTGCTGGAATGCAGTTGCCTCCAGGATACCGCCGGGATTTTCCGCAAGCTCCTTGCGGACGATGTCATGGGCGTCTGTTGCGCGGGGACTGGTCATGATGGCTGCGATGCTCTCTGATGAAGTTTCGGGATGGCGTTCACATCGGCTGAAACGCTTTGAGCAGCGCCAGGCTCGATTTCGGACAGGATGGAGTCGAATGCAGAGATGAGATTGCTGTACCAAAAGCGCCCAGCCGTCGTGAGCGACAGGACGCTTTCAGCAATCGACACGAGGCCAGCGGCGCGCCACTGCTCGACGAGAGGGGCGACGCGACTTGCGAACGTGGTGCCGTCGGGCATCGCGATGCGGTTCAGATCGAGCCGCCCGATCTCAAGGCCGGCGGTGATCGCATTGCGCACGGGTTGAAGCGGGCCGGCAACCCGCATTCCATCCAGCGGTTTTTTACCGGCTATGACAGCATCGCGATACGTATCGAGGTCCGCCGCCACGGCGTAGCTATAGGGACCGAGCGTGCCCCCCGCTCCCGAGCCGTAAGCAAGACAATCGACACCCTCTTTGATGCGAAGATTGTAGACATTGCGCTCGCGTGGCGTGCGCGCCCAGTGGCTGTTGCTGATCTGCGCCCAGCCTTGAGCCGCAAGAAATTCGGCGCCCGCCCGATACATGGCGCCGATGTCTTTGAGCGTCGCGGCCGTTGCAAACTTGCCCGCTCCGACAGCTGTATGCAGAGGGGTCCCGGGAATGAGGTTGAGGCCGTAGAGGTCGACGCCATCGGGAGCGATATCGGCGGCGATGCGCAGGTCCTCGCTCCAGATCCGATCGCTCTGGCCGGGAAGCCCGTAAAGGAGGTCGATAACCACGGCCGCGCGATTGCGATCCCGGATAGCACCTACGAACCGGATCGCCTCCTCCTTGCTGGCACGCCGCCCCTGCCTCCGTCGAACATCGGTATCGAAACTCTGCACTCCGATGGATATGCGATTGACTCCAGCCTCGAGACTGGAGTCGATTTTCTCCGGATCGAAATGAATGATGCGGCCCTCGAGCGTGATCTCGCAATCGGAGGCAAGCGGAAGCGAACGTTTGACGGTGTCGAGAATTCGCGACAGCTCTTTTGTGGAAAGAGCGCTTGGCGTACCGCCGCCGAGATAAACTGCTTCGATCGCCTGGTTCCCGATCGCGGGCTCTGCTGCCTCGCGCTCGATCTCATCGACCAGAAGATCCACATAGGACGCAGCGCTCTCCGGCGTATAGGCATTGCGGTAGAAGCCGCAGAACAGGCAGTGATTGGCGCAGAACGGTACGTGGATATACGCAAGCCGTTTATGCGGCGAGCAATGGTTGCTCATCAGGCGAGCCCAAGTCGCTGGCACCGTCTCTTCGGGGAGCGGCCGCTTGTTCCGCCAAGGCAGGACGGCGCGGCGCATCGCGAACGCGTCACGAAGCGGATCGCCACCGATCTGGGCGAAATATGAAGCAAGATCCGCTGCCATCGTCTTAGTGCTCAACTCACCAACGCTCGCGTCTTTCAGGGCGTGTCGTGAGACACGGTTTGCAACCCCGATCGCCTCGTCCGATCCCGGCAAGATCCATCGGGTTGGAGGCGAACATAAGCAGCAAGCGACAGTTCAAACTTGTCGCCGAGCAATTAGTTGATATTTTAAGTATAGATTTAAGCCGAACGTCATGCGCGTGTGGCGATTTGCACACATACCGCGCTTGGCGCATCAGAAAGCCGCCGCAGCCACGGCGCTCCGTATGCTGGCCGCCGTCCTGACAAGATCAAACGAAAGCCATCGATAGGCGTCATCGCGCAAAGCGAACCGGCACGCTTAAGCTGACCGTCCCGCGGCCGACGCCGGAAGGCGGCGGGGGGACCGGGCTCGCGCGGCGGGCAAGGGCAACGGCTTCGCGGTCGAGAACAGCGCTGCCAGAGGAACGGACGAGGCGTGCCGAAATCACGCGGCCTGAACGATCGATGGTGAACGCGACCGAAGCCGTGCCGCGCGCCGCGCCGCCCGGATGGCGCTTGCGTCGGTTGAGATGCGCCATGACCCTGCCGCGCCAGGTCGCCATCGACATTGATGAGCCTGCGCCTGACGTCGGTGCGGCGTTGCTTCTTACACGTTCGGCGTGCTTTGGCGCCGCAGCTGTCTGAGCCGACGATTTGGTGCTGGGCTTGGCTTTCCTATCTTTCTCTTTCGTAGTTTCGCGCGCCTTCGGCTTGACCGCCGCCTTCGGATCCGCGGGTCTCATGGCCTGGACCTCGAGAACCACCTCGGCGTGTTTGATAACGGGCAGATCCGGCATCTCGACGGTCCCAGTGACTGCCTCTTCCTGGGCCGTGTGTAGGGTTTCAGAGGGCGCCTCAGCAGCGAGGAGTTCCGGCTCCGCCAGCACCTCATCGAGAGGTTCCGTGTCGATCTCCGCTGGTGTCGCTTCCTCCGCCGCTTGCTGGAGGGTGCCGACCACGACTTCCTGCGGCACCGCTTCGGGTGCGGCCGGCATCGGCGCCAGCTCGATCATGACGGCAGCGGGCGGCTCGTCGGCAAAGCTCTCCGGCGACGGCCAATGCGCAACGGCCAGTGCCATGCCGCTATGCGCCGCCATGGCGAACGCCGCGGCCAGCGTCCAACGCGCCAGGGTTTGGCGCTTGGTTTCGGCGCTACCCTGACACACGACGGAGCTCACGGTACCTCCGGTGAAAAAGATGCGTTTGCGTCAGGCGCTCAGGCTGGTGGATCGTGGAGCCCGCCGGCGCGAGCAGCCCGCCTCCCGATGAAGAGCAAAGGACCGGCATCCCAGATGCCGGTCCGACCTCACGGCGCTTGTATCGCTCGCGCTCATTCGGCAGCGACGCTACGTGTTCCGTCCTGGGCCACCGTCTGCAGAACGGTGAAGCCTTCGAACTCCGGATGGCCGTGATAGAGCGGCTTGGTCGTCCCTGCGCTGGCGTGAACTTTGCGGAACTGCTCCGACTTGGTCCAGGCTTCAAAGTTGGCCTGAGAGCGCCAGATCGTGTGCGAGGCATAAAGAACATGATCCTCGCGTTCGGGCCCCTTGAGCAGGTGAAACTCGATGAAGCCCGGCAGTTCGTCGAGGTGGCTTTCGCGCGAAAGCCAGACCTTCTCAAAGTCCTCCTCCGCTCCCTTCATGACCTTGAATCGATTCATAGCGATGAACATCATCTTTTCTTTCTTGATCTAGAGGCTGCGGCTTGCGGCGATCCCCTAATGAGGTTCAGTGACAGCGCTGCGCCCAATCCTTGATAGGGATCAAACAAGCTGCGCAGTCACCGCGGAAGCCCAGGCAATGCGAGAAACAGAACTGGGCCGAAACATTCCGCCTCACATCCTGCCCATCCAGTGGAACAAACTTCGCAAAACCTGCATTTGCATTGCGAAATCCGGGATGAAGCGGGCGCTGACGTCGGCCCGATCCTCTGCAGAGAGCAGAAGCTTGGGCACTCATTATTCCGTCCGAGACGCACTTTCCGTTGAAGCATATTATTCAATACTTTACACGTCAACAAACAAGCGGCACAATCGATACGAACTCGAGTTCGCGTGACCTGATCGCGTCCGGCAGCGCGGGTTTTATCTCATCAAGCGAGTGCTCCATGCTTTCTCTGCTGAAGCGTATTAGCCGCCTTCTATGGGTGGTCGGACTTGCCGCGGCGATCGTTCCCGCGAGCCGGCAAATCTCGATCGCCGCCGAATTTCCAGACAACGAGCTGCAACGCATTGTGTCGGTCGGAGGCGACGTCACTGAGATCGTTTTCGCACTGGGTCTCGGTGATCGCATCGCGGCGGTCGACACGACGAGCCAATATCCACCCGACGCGGTCAAGGAGAAGAAGAGCGTCGGCTACATGCGCGCCCTATCGACCGAGGGCGTGCTTTCGGTGGCTCCAACGCTCATCATTGCCTCAGCCGATGCGGGACCGCCAGAGGTCGTCGCGGCGCTGAAGGGATCGAGGGTTCCCTTCGTCGAGATTAAAGGCGATGGCACGCCGGAGGGCGTCGTTCACAAGGTCAAAGCCGTCGCGGCAGCGCTCGGCGTCGTCCGCGAGGGAGAAGAGCTTGCAGGCCGCATCGAAGCTGAATTCACCGCAGCAGCAGCCCGGAAGGCCAAGGTTAGCAAACCGGTGCGCGCCCTTTTCGTCCTTACGCAACAAGAAGGGCGCACCGTGGTCGCCGGAGCGCATACGTCCGCCGAAGACATCTTTACGCTGGCCGGCGCCGTCAACGCGGTGACGGGCTTCGATGGATACAAGCCCCTGAGCGATGAAGCTGCGATCACGGCCGCACCTGACGTCATCGTTGTCATGACGCGCAACGGCGGTGTCGGCGCCGATAACTTCGCGGACGCCCTGGCCTCCATGCGGGGACTCGCCAGCACACCCGCAGGCAAGTCCAAGCGCATCATCGAAGTGGACGGCAGCTACATGCTGCAGTTCGGCCCGCGGGCAGCGGCGGCGGCGATCGACCTCATGCATCAGTTCTATCCCGAGCTCGGCCCGGCATCCGCAGAGACGGCAGGAAGATGATGGCTGATCCATTAGCCTCGACCGCCGATCCGTCCGAGAGCGTATTCCAGGGACCGGACCGCTTGCGCCAGCGTTTCGTCGTTCTGGCATTCGCGGGCACGATGCTGGTCCTTGCGGCCATCCTGTCGCTCTCCGTCGGCGCGACAGGTCTGTCGCTCGAATCCGTGCCGGACGCCATCGCAGGAATATTCGGAGATACCGATGCCGTGAGTACGCGCGCGGCATTGGTGCTGGTTGAGATCCGCCTCCCGCGCACCGTGCTTGCCGCCATGGTTGGCGCTTCGCTTGCGGTCGCCGGAGCGATGATGCAAGGGCTCTTCCGCAACCCGCTGGCCGATCCGGGCCTGGTTGGTGTTTCGTCAGGTGCGGCCCTCGCCGCCGTCACCGTGATCGTGCTCGGCCACGGCATTGCAGCGCCCATCGTGGCGCCGCTCGGGCCACATGCCCTTCCCGTTGCGGCATTCCTGGGCGGGCTCGCCATCACCGGCGCGCTTGTGATGCTGGCAGGTGGCCGCCGCTCCGTATCCATTGCCGCGCTCCTGCTTGCCGGCCTCGTGATCGGCGCGCTGGCACAGGCACTGATGGGCCTCATCGCCTACGTAAGCGACGATCGCGAGTTGCGAGATATCACACTGTGGACACTCGGCAGCCTCGCCGGTGCTAGCTGGGCCAAGGTGATTGGCGTAACGCCGTTCGTGCTGATCAATCTCGCTTTGCTGCCACGGCTCGTGCGGGCGCTGAACGGCCTTCTTCTCGGGGAGGCGGAGGCGTTCCATCTCGGCATCGACGTCGAAAGCGCCAAGCGCGGGATCATCCTGGCGACGGCCGCCTCTGTTGCCGCCGCCGTTGCCGCGGCCGGCATCATCGGTTTCGTCGGCATCATCGTGCCGCACATCGTGCGCCTTCTCGCGGGGCCGGACAACGGCGTCGTCCTTCCCGCCAGCGCCATGCTCGGCGCCGGCCTCGTGCTCGCGGCCGATGTCGTCGCGCGGATCATCATCGCGCCCGCCGAACTGCCTTTGGGCATCATCGTGGCCCTGGTTGGCGCACCGGTGTTCCTTCACCTCGTACTGCGGCGGGGAGCCTATGTCTGAGCACGCATATTGCCTCGCCGCCGACGGCGTCAGTTATGCGATCCACGGCCGCGCGCTCGTCGCCAATGCGAGCCTGGACATCTCGTGCGGCGAGATCGTCGCCGTGCTCGGGCCCAACGGCGCAGGAAAATCGACGCTGCTTCGCCTGCTTGCCGGCGAACTGACGCCCGCGGCCGGCAGGATCGTTCTAGCCGACCGAGAAATGAGTACGCTCAGGGCTCCGGATCTTGCGCGCCTGCGTGCCGTCGTCGCCCAGGCGAGCAACCTGAACTTTCCATTCACCGTGCAAGAGGTCGTGCGTCTGGGAGTATCCGTACCCGGGCTGACCCGCGGCTCACCGCGTATCGAGGCCGCCGTGGCCGATGCGATTGCCCGGGTAGGATTGACGGCTTTCTCCGGGCGGCTTTTTACCGAGCTTTCAGGTGGCGAGCGCCAGCGCACGCACATTGCGCGGGCACTCTGTCAACTGGCGGTTGCGCGCGACGCCTGCGCGGGCGGAAGGCTGCTGCTGCTCGACGAGCCGACCTCGAGCCTGGACATCGGCCATCAGCGGCTCGTGCTCAACGCCGTTCGGCGGGAAGCCGATGCCGGCGTTGCTGTGCTCGCGATCATGCACGATCTGAACCTTGCCGCAGTTTTTGCCGACCGAGTGATCATCATGAGCCGCGCCCGCGTGGTCGCGGTTGGGACGCCGCGCGAAACCATGACGAGCACGATCCTCGAACACGCTTATGAGTGCCCCATCGCGGTAGAGTATATAGATAACCTGCCTGTCGTACTGCCGGCGGGGGCATAGACGTCTGCTGCAGATATTGAGCGCCATCGAGCCTCAGTCGACGTCACATCATAGCGTAGTGGCGGATCGCCTTGCGATTGGCGATCGTCGTCGGTCGTCGTTTGGTCCGTCGCTAACGTAACGCGTTTTTATAGGGGCCGCTCATAGCCCTCCTTGATCGGAGATGCTTAGGAGTCACCGCATCGCGTCAGATGTCGATTTTCTCTGCGAGTTCCTGATCCCGAAAGCATATTCCGTTCGCTCGGTCACACCGACACAATTGACATTGCTCACCTTAGGAAACGCACAGCATGGCTTTGGACTTCAGCGATTGCGCCACTTGCAGTATCCGCAGCGTCCCTCAGTAGGTCGGCGGTGTGATCACCCAGACGACAACGGCTTCCACCTTTCCGGGATTCCGGTACCGGTGAGGCATGGTGGACGGGAATGAGAAGCTGTCGCCTTCGCCCAGGGTGAAGCACCGTTCTCCGATCCAAAGCTCCAGCGTTCCCGTCAAAAGAACCCCGGCTTCTTCTCCCTGATGCGAGTAAGCCCTTTCTTCGCCGGCTGAATTTGGCGGGAATCTGCACAAGAGAAGCTCGAGCTGTCCGCGTAAGTTGGGGGACAACAGTTCGTCGGTGATGCCAGACGCAAATTTGAGGGTGCGCCTGTTGGACGCCCGCACGATAAACTCCCGCTCGCCGGGATCATCGCTTTCAGCGTTGTGCAAGAACCAACCGATCGTCACTCCCAACGCTCTTGCAATGTCGTGGAGAGTCTTGATGCTAGGCGAAGCGATGCCACGTTCGATTTCGCTCAGGTGTCCAATGGATAGAGAGGTCGCCAGCGACAGTTCCTTGATCGTCATCCGCTTGGCCTTACGGAGATCACGGATCTCTGGTCCCACTTGCGCCGTCGCCGGGTCCTCGTTGGTCAATTCCGTGTCTGCAGTTCGAAGTCCCATGGAACGACCTCTTATTTGATCAGAGAAAGCCGCAACGATCGAAATTTACAATACATAATTTCACTGTCTTGAAGAAGAATTGCCGTGATGCAAGGGCGCTAATTTGTGACCCAAAGGTCGGCAGTGTCGATGCCGGAACGCGGACGGATAAGGATCGTCGCGCTGCCTGGCTCTCATCGCCCAGTGATGCGGTCGGCAAATGTCGCAAGCCGGGAGGTGTGCTGCAATCCCGCTGCCTCGCGTCGATCGGCGATTCGGTAGAGCTGGTACATGGCATTTACGCCAAGCCAGCGAAACGGTTCTGGCTCCCACCGCCGAACCTTGCGATTAACCCAGGCAAGCCGTGTCAGATCCGTGTCGCGCCGCAGGATCAGATCGCGAAGCGTCCGTGCAGCTAAATTGGAGCTCGATACCCCAAGCCCCACATATCCGCCTGCCCATCCCATGCCCGTCGATGGATCAAGCCCAACGCTTGTGCACCAGTCACGCGGAACGCCCAACACGCCACACCAGGCATGCTGGATTTTCGAAGCCGCGACCTGCGGCAACGTGCGGTGGAGGATGCCACGCAGCCGATCGATGGTCGCTTGCTGTGTTTTGCCGCGTGAGTCCGTTCGAGAGCCGAAGCGGTAAGGCACGCCTCGGCCGCCTATTGCTATCCTGTCCTCTCGCGTCCTCTGCGCATAGAAAAAGTCGTGCGCGGCATCGCAGAGCAGCTCGTGGCTCTCCCACCCGATGTCCTTCCAGAGGTGCGGCGACAGGGGCTCCGTGACGATGAGGGCGCTATTGAGCGGCAGGACGGCGCGGGAATAGCCAGGAAGCCCCGGCGTGAAGCCTTCCGTGGCGCGGATGATAATCGGAGCGCGGACACCGCCCCGCGATGTGGTCGCTTTGCCTTTGCAAATGGCCGTCACTTCAGTCTGCTCGTATATCGGCACGCCGAGACGTTCCACTGCAACGGCAAGCCCACGCGCGAGCTTTGCCGGCTGCACACGCGCCATGCCGCGAATGATGAAAGCCCCCAGAGTATTGGCAACGTTCACGCGAGCGCGGGCCTCGGCCCGGCTGAGAAGAGCAACCCGGTCTGCGGGCGTCTCCCAGTCAAGATAATCCGCGTGCTCCGCTTTTATCCGCTCGAGCTGAGGCGGGTTGACCGCGACTTTCATGTTGTCCGCGCGGACGATATCGGCATCGATCCCTTCCGCTGCGGCGACGGATATCACCTCGTCGACGGTGCCCGCCATCGCGCGCTGCATGTCGACGACGGCTCCGCGTGTTGACGTCTTGAGATATTTCTCACGCGACCAGCCAAATCCACCTGAGAGCCAGCCTCCGTTGCGGCCAGACGCTCCGAAGCCGGCGAACTCTCGTTCGACGATCACAACTCTGATCGATGGGTCCGCCTTGCGCAGGTAGTAAGCGGTCCACAGTCCTGTGAAGCCGGCGCCGACGATACAAACGTCCGCATCGCAATCGCCGGGAAGCGCCCGGCGGTAGTCCGGAATGCCGCCCACCTCATCATCCGCATACCAGAACGAGACGTTTCCGTTCCTTTGGACGTCCATTTTCCTACTCGATGAGAGGGGCCGAGCTTGCTTGCTCCGAACGCCTTAGAGCCTCGCAGGGCGCTCGTATGAACCGGCCGCGATGAACCGAGGATCGAAAGCGACGGAGGAGTACGTGAGGCTTCGATGAAATAAGCATAGTTTTATGCAAATGTGAAATTTTATATTGATTTTTTCACTAACATGGCGATCATCTAGGTTAGAGGATCAACAGGCAGCCACCTGCCGCGTTTCGAGAAAATTGCCACGCCGTGGCGGTGCGGACGCTTACTCCCCGGGTAGGGAGCGATGCATCTCGCCGCGTGATCGGATGCCACGCACGGCCTCATGATCTGCACGATCGATGGGGACGCCATTCAGCTAGGTTTGAGGACAACGATGCTGGCTCAGGATGAATTCAAGCGACTCGCGGGCAACCTGTTCATCGATGGCAACTTTCATCCGAGCAATTCGGCCACCCGAAAATCGATCGTGAACCCCGCGACGGAGGATCGGATCGGCGAGGTCGCCGATGCATCCTCGGCTGAAGTGCGGGCCGCCATCGATGCGGCGAACGTTGCTTTCAAATCCTGGCGCGCCCTCAATATGCTGACACGCGCGGAGCTCCTCCATGACGCTGCCGCCGAGCTTAAGCGGCTGCGTCCGGTGGTGGCGGAGTTGCTCACCCGCGAGATGGGCAAGCCCTACAAGGAGAGCTTCGACGAGGTCAGTTGGTCCATATCGGCGATCGACTACTACGCTGAAGTCGCGCGGCACGAGAACGGCAAGGTCGTGGGACCGTCCATCGACGGGCAGTTTCACTTTACGCTCAAAGAGCCGCTCGGCGTCGTCGCCGCGATCATGCCGTTCAACTATCCGCTGGTCCTGCTCGCGTGGGAGGCGGCCGCAGCGCTCGCAGCGGGCAACGCCGTGATCGTGAAGCCCTCTGAAATCACCTCCATGACCACTCTGAAGTTCATGGAGGCTTTCAAAGGCCTGCCAAGCGGGATCTTCCAGTGCGTGACCGGTGGCGGATCCGTCGGGGCTCATCTCGTCGCCAGCCCCGGCGTCCATGGTGTTGCCTTCACCGGAGGAATTGAAACCGGGAAACGTGTTGCGGCCGTCTGTGCGGAAAGCTTCAAGCGGTGCTTGATCGAAGCCTCCGGGAATGATCCTTTCATCGTCATGCCATCCGCGCCTTTCGAAAGCGCAGTACGCGGTACGGCCTTCGCCTCATATCTGAACTGCGGGCAAGTCTGCACGTCCGCGGAACGCATCTACGTCCACACCGACATCTATGACTCCTTCGCTGATGCCCTCGTCGCGGAAGCGCGCAAGCTCCGGCTCGGAAACGGGTTAGAAAAAGTCGATCTCGGCCCGATGGCCAGTGAGACCGAGCGGGCGCGCTATGAGCGGATCCTCGCACGGGCCAGAGAACAAGGCGCCAAGGTACGTACGGGTGGAGGACGACCCGCCGATTTCAATCGCGGTTGGTTTGTCGAGCCCACGGTTTTGACGGACGTGACACCCGACATGGAAATCCTCAACGATGAGATTTTCGGGCCTGTCGCCCCGCTATGTCGGGTGACGTCTCTCGACGAAGCCATCGAGCTCGCCAACCGTTCACGCTATGGCCTCGGTGCGAACATCTACACAGGCTCGCTCAGCGAGGCGATGCGAGCGGTCAATGAAATCGAAAGCGGGATGGTGTGGGTCAATGCTCCGCTTCTCGACAATGCTGCAGGACCGTTCGGTGGGCGCAAGATGAGCGGTACGGGACGACAGCTCGGATCGGAGGGGCTCGATCAATTTCGGCATACGAAATTCGTGATGATCGATGCCGACGCCAGCGCGCAGGACTTCTGGTGGTTCCCATACGCCGACAAGGAAGCCTACAAGCCGTCCTAGGATCAGCTTAACTCAGTGTCCACGAACCGGTGACAGCTCAGGACGCATCAACATGGGGATGACCGATGCCCGCACTTCAAGAACCAATGGTCGCCCACGGGGACCGTAACCTGGCACTGTTCTGCGATTTCGAAAACATCAACCAGATGGCGTAGCACCCGGCGGCTCCTCTCATCCTCGCCGACGCGCCTCGGCGGATGCAATGTCGATCGCCTGCGGGAAGCTGAGCTCCGGTTCGATCGGCTTGTTGAGTGCCGTTGGCGCGCGATCGTCAAAAGCATCGGGAGTGCCGCTCTCGCGGCGGGCGCACGATCAAGATCCACGCCGTCTGCGACGCGCTCTGACGCCCCATCGCCATCGAGGTGACGCCGAGACAGATCGGCGACGTGCGGGCGGTCGCTGAGCTTCTTCCTCAGCTTCCGCCAGGCCGCAGGTGTGCCGCCGACACGGCCTACGACAGCAACGCGCTCCGCCAGTTTCTGCGCGAGCGCGGGACGCTGCCCGTCATTCCCAACAAACCGACCCGCAAGCGTTTCCACGCCTTCTGGCGGGATTGATTCAACTCAATTGCCTTTGCCCACGCTCGGATGAGGATATCGTTGTGATCTTCGATGGCTTCAAGGCAGTCTCAACACCAGAGATCAAGCCATCGGGTTCCCAAAGGGCCTCTCAGATGTTTGCAAACAAGAGAACAGCCCCGAACTCCGCCTGGAGAACCTATAGCGTGCTGGGAAGCGTTCCCCTGATCGTCAAGCCTTATGGCTGCAACCTTCGCAAACTGGTTGGTCGACGGCTACCCTCCTCGATCGACAATCTTTTACCCTGCCACCTATGGCGCGTGGTCGCTTAACGCTGCTCTTGTAGATCGCTCAAAAAACCAAAGGATCCGCTATGCTTTATACCGATATCCCTACGCTCTCCGACCTGCGTCAGCTTAACGCCGTGCGCGGCGATGCCTGCGTATCAATCTATGTCCCGACAACTCCTTTGACGCAGGATGTCGAGGCATCTCGAATCGAGACAGGGAATCTCGCCAAACATGCGTATACCCAGCTCGAAGCGGGAGGTCTCGACAAGCGGCGGTTGGTGGCTCTCGGTGAGCAACTCGACGACCTGCTCGACGATGACGAGTTCTGGCGCTTCCAGGCACATTCTCTTGCAATACTTGCTACCCCTGACTCCATTCTCACTTTCCGGTTGGCAAATCGGCTTCAGCCTGCAGTCGAGGTTGCCGACCGCTTCCTGCTCAAGCCGTTGATGCGCGCCATTACCTTCCCAAACCATGCATTCGTGCTCGCTCTGTCTGAGAACGATGTAAGGCTGATTGAAATTTTCCCTGACTTACCGCCGCAGCGCCTCAATGTATCTGGCCTGCCGAAAGACGCTGCCAGTGCAGTCAAGGTTTCATCACTGAACAACCGAACCTCAATGCGCCGAGTCATGGGGTCGGAGGGTCAAAAGGTGCGGCTTGCTCAATATGCACGTATGGTCGACGCTGCCATTCGCCCGGTGCTCGCGGGACGCGAAGCGCCGCTGATCCTGGCGGCCAATGAACCAGTCGCAGCGATCTTCCGCTCAATTAACAGCAGTTCAAATCTGCTTGCTGAAACCTTGAAGACGACCACCGACCGCTCGACCGAGGCTGAAATAGCCGCTGCGGCTCGCCCCATACTTGATGCGGCCTATGCGCGGGAGATCGATGAGGTCAAGGCTCTGTTTGAGCGACGAGCCGACGCCCGTCGAGCGACAACGGATATTTCGGACGCAGCGCGACTTGCAACCTTTGGAGGCATTGAGACGCTTCTTGTCAATTTCGACGAGATCGTGCATGGCACCGTCGCCGAGGATACGGGCGCAGTCGAGTTCGGAAAAGAAGGGCCCGACACCTATGGCATCGTCGACGAGATCATGGGCCGCGCATTGGCCAGTGGTGCCCGCGTGCTCGCCGCGCGCAAGGACGACATTCCCGGCGGGGGGTCCCTGGCTGCTACCTTGCGCTATCCCCTCTAGGGTCTAGCAAGGCGCATATCCGCCATTGTGCAGATGGTTTGCGCATTCGCGTTCCACGAGGGCGTTGAGCGCTTGGCAACGTGCTCGTGGGACCTCAACGGGGCCGGGCGAGCTGGTTTCTGAGAGCCACCATCTCCGATGATCATCGCATGCGCACCGCCCGCTTCTCACAGCAGACGTCAGCCATCCGCTACTAAGTGGGGACATCCGCCGGACGGAACGTCTGCAGCTAGGACACACCTGAGGATCTGGGCGCCCGCGTTAGACTTCCACCATACACATGGTCCGATAGCGGCCGTCCGTATACCGACGCGACGGGCTGATTTTGTTGCAGAGCCAGGTTGAGAGCTGGGGCGGATCATGCTCCGTCGGCGTGAGGCGACCATTGCGGAGCGGTTCGATGACGGAGCGGCGCAAAAATAGCAGGCCAGTTGTTCTATGCGTTCGACTTCGAGGCGGTGGCACCCGAAAACATCCTGGCGAGGTCAGTTTCATCGGGATCAGATCATAAATACGATCTTTAAATACGGGCAAAGAAGGGCTGGCGGAATCATGGCTCTATGTGCGAGTTGCTCGCAAAAGGATCGGCAATGAAATTCGAACATAGAGAGCGGCTTCTCGCGCTCGCTGCTGTGGCCGCGGTGGCGATCGGCTATGCCGTCTGGCAGAAATTCGCAGACACCGGCCTGCCGGACGGCTTCGCCAGCGGAAATGGCCGGCTCGAGGCCGTCGAAATCGACATCGCCGCCAAGACCGCGGGACGGCTCAAGGAAGTGCTGGTTCGCGAAGGTGACTTCGTGCGGGCTGGACAGCCGCTTGCGCAAATGGACATCGCGCAACTCGTCGCGCGGAAGCGTGAAGCCGAGGCCCAGCTCCGCCGCGCGCAGATCGCAATCGAGACGGCGGGCAGCCTCGTTGCGCAACGCCAGGCGGAACGCTCGTCGGCCGCGGCTGTGATCGAGCAACGCCAAGCCGAGCTTGATGCCGCCGAGAGTAGGCTCGTGCGCTCCGAGCATCTCGCGCGCAACAGCAACGTCTCGCAGCAGGTGCTCGACGACGACAGAGCCTCGCAACGGCGTGCCAAAGCCGCGCTCGCCGCATCACACGCCGCGCTCGCTGCGTCCGACGCTGCAATCGGAGCGGCAAAGGCACAGGTCGTCGACGCCGAAGCCGCCGTCGATGCCGCGAAAGCCGCCATCGAAAGCCTGGACGCCGACATCGAAGACAGCACCCTGACCTCCACACGCGACGGACGCGTTCAATTTCGTATCGCCCAGGCCGGCGAAGTGCTCTCGAGCGGTGGCCGAGTACTCAACATGATCGACGTGTCGGACGTCTACATGACGTTTTTCCTGCCTACGCAGCAGGCTGGACGCGTCTCGCTCGGCGCGGACGTGCGCATCGTGCTGGATGCGGCACCGCATCGCATCATCCCGGCTACGGTATCGTTCGTGTCGGATGTTGCGCAGTTCACACCCAAAGCTGTGGAGACCGAGGATGAGCGGCTTAAGCTGATGTTCCGCGTTCGCGCGCAGATCCCGCCAGACCTGCTTCGCAAGTATCTGACGCAAGTGAAGACCGGTCTTCCCGGCATGGCGTATGTCCGTCTCGATCCGAACGCGCCCTGGCCCGCTCACCTTTCATCGAACATCGTGCAATGACGGTACGATGACAGTCGAGCTCTCAACTCCCGTCGTGTACTTCGAAAATCTCCGTCTCACCTACGGGTCGGAGACGGCGCTGGACGATCTGTCGCTCGACATTTCGTCCGGCCGCATGATCGGTCTGATCGGGCCGGACGGCGTGGGAAAATCCAGCCTGCTCTCACTCATCGCCGGTGCGCGCAAGTTGCAGGAAGGGCAGCTCAATGTTCTCGGTGGCAACATGCGTGACGCGCGGCACCGCGAAGACGTCTGCCCGCGCATCGCCTACATGCCGCAAGGTCTCGGAAAGAACCTCTATCACACGCTTTCAATCTTCGAGAACGTTGACTTCTTCGGCCGCCTCTTCGGGCAGGACCGCGCCGAACGTGAGGCGCGTATCTCCGTCTTGCTCGAAAGCACGGGCCTTGCCCCCTTCCGTGATCGCCCGGCTGGTAAGCTCTCGGGCGGCATGAAACAGAAGCTCGGTCTCTGCTGCGCACTGATCCATGATCCCGATCTTCTCATTCTCGACGAGCCAACGACCGGCGTCGACCCGCTCTCCCGGCGGCAGTTCTGGGAGCTGATCGACCGCATCCGCGCCGATCGTCCCGGCATGAGCGTCATCGTGGCAACGGCCTACATGGAGGAAGCAGCACGCTACGATTGGCTCGTGGCGATGAACGCCGGCAAGATCCTGGCTACGGGAACGCCCGCCGAGCTGCTCGCGCGAACGGGGACGGACAATCTCGACGACGCCTTCATTGCGATCCTTCCGGAAGAGGACAGGAAGGGCCACCACAAGGTTGAGATCCCGCCGGCGCCTGCCCGAACTGGTGACGACTATGCGATCGAAGCGCAAAATCTCACTATGCGCTTCGGTGACTTCACGGCCGTCGACAATGTGACCTTCTCGATCTCGCGTGGCGAAATCTTTGGCTTCCTCGGCTCGAACGGCTGCGGCAAGACCACGACCATGAAGATGCTGACCGGGCTTCTTCCCGCCACCGAAGGCACGGCAAAACTCTTCGGCCAGGAGGTCGACCCTAACGACATGGCCGTGCGCAAGCGTGTCGGCTACATGAGTCAGGCCTTTTCGCTCTACAGCGAGCTGACCGTCGCTCAGAACCTCTTTCTGCATGCACGCCTGTTCAAGATACCGGAAGAGAAGATCGAAGCCCGGGTGGCCGAGATGGCCCGGCGCTTCGAGCTCGTGCCTGTTATGGATGCATTGCCCGCCTCGCTTCCGCTCGGTATTCGACAGCGCCTTTCCCTCGCCGTTGCAATGATCCACGGGCCGGATATTCTCATTCTCGACGAGCCGACCTCTGGAGTGGATCCTGTTGCGCGTGACGCGTTTTGGCAGCTCCTGGCAGAGCTTTCCCGCAAGGATGACGTCACGATCTTCGTCTCCACACATTTCATGAACGAAGCCGAGTTGTGCGATCGCATCTCGCTCATGCACGCCGGAAAGGTTCTGGTGAGCGATACGCCGCGTGCGCTGATCGAGAAGCGAGGTGCCGCGCGGCTCGAAGAGGCATTCATCGCCTATCTGGAAGACGCCATCGGGCAACAGCCTGCGCCACGCACTCAATTCAATCCTCCCGCACCGGCGCCGTCGGTAGAAACTTCAGGATCGCATGTGCCGGCATCCGTCTCGCAACGCATTTTCGACCTGCGGCGCATGTTCAGTTACGCACAGCGTGAGGCTGTGGAGCTCAAGCGCGATCCGATCCGCGCGACGATGGCGATGCTCGGGACGCTCATTCTCTTGTTCGTGATCGGGTTCGGCATCAGCATGGATGTCGAGGATCTGACCTTCGCCGTTCTTGATTATGACGACAGCACGATCAGCCGGGATTACGTGCTTGAAATCGCCGGATCCCGCTATTTCATCGAGCAGCCGCCGCTGACAGACTATGGGGACATGGATCGGCGCATGCGCCGCGGCGAGCTTAACATCGCGCTCGAAATTCCACCCGGCTTCGGCCGTGATGTGATGCGCGGAAAGAGCGTGCAGATCGGCGGCTGGATCGACGGCTCGAACCCGCAACGCGCCGAAACCGTGAACGGATACGTGCAGGGCATGCATACCACATGGATCTCGGCACGGATGCGCGAAGCGCTTGGCCGTGGCGCGACGATCGGCGATTTTGGGCACGAAATCCGCTACCGCTACAATCCAGACGTGAAAAGCCTCGTCGCCATGGTGCCCGCTGTCATTCCGCTGCTTCTCATGCTGATCCCGGCGATGCTCGCGACGCTGAGCGTCGTGCGCGAAAAGGAGCTCGGATCGATCACAAATCTCTACGTGACACCGGTAACCAAGCTTGAGTTCCTGCTCGGCAAACAGCTGCCCTATGTGGGCCTCGCCATGCTGAATTTCTTGATCCTGACCGCGTTTGCGGTGTTTGCCTTCGAGGTGCCGTTCACGGGTAGTTTCCTGGTATTCACGATTGCGGCGCTTTTTTATGTCTCGGCCGCGACCGCACTCGGGCTGGTGATTTCCGCCTTCATGAAGAGCCAGCTCGCCGCCATCTTCGCGACTTCTTTGCTCACGCTGCTCCCCGCTGTGCAGTTCTCGGGCCTGATCGATCCGGTGTCCTCGCTCGAAGGATTTGGCGCCGTCGTGGCCAAGGTTTATCCCACCACGTATTTCATGACCATCTCCCGTGGTGTGTTCTCGAAGGGGCTGGGCTTCGAGGAGCTCATGAGCTCGCTCATTCCTCTCGTGCTCACGGTTCCGGTTTTGATTGCGATCGGAACGCTTCTCCTCAAGAAGCAGGAGAGCTGAGCGATGTCATGGGCCAACATCTATCAACTCGGCATCAAGGAACTGCGAGGCCTGCTGCGCGACCCCGTGATGCTGGTCTTGATTGTCTTCTCGTTCACGGTTTCGGTCTACACGTCGGCGACGTCGATCCCCGATACGCTCAACCGCGCCACGATCGCCATCGTCGACGAGGATCAGTCGCCGCTGTCGGGACGCATCGCGACGTCGTTCTATCCGCCGTATTTCGTCAAGCCGTCCATGATCAATGCCGTCGAAATGGACCGACGTATGGACAACGGCCTCGACACGTTCGCGCTCAACATCCCGCCGAACTTTCAGCGCGACCTTCTGGCCGCGAAAGCCCCCGTGATCCAGCTCAACGTCGATGCGACGCGCATGTCGCAAGCATTTATGGGCGGCAACTATGTTCAGAGCATCGTCTCAGGAGAGATCCGCGAGTTTTTGCAGCGCTACCGAAGCGCAGCCGCGCTTCCGGTGGAGCTGAGCCTCCGCTCGCGGTTCAACCCGGAGCTCAACAAAGGCTGGTTCGGCTCGATTACCAGCATCATCAACAGCATCACCATGCTATCGATCATCCTGGCCGGTGCGGCTATCATCCGCGAGCGCGAGCATGGAACGATCGAGCATCTGCTGGTGATGCCCGTGACGCCGCTTGAGATCATGATCAGCAAGGTGTGGGCGATGGGGCTCGTCGTGCTGCTGTCCTCCACCTTTTCCTTGATCGTCATCGCGCAGGCGCTTTTGCACGTGCCGCTTCAAGGTTCCATGCTGCTCTTTTTGTGCGGAACAACGCTGCTCCTCTTTGCCACGACGTCTCTCGGTATATTCCTGGCCACCGTCGCGGGATCGATGCCTCAGTTCGGCTTGCTCCTGATGCTTGTTCTCCTGCCGTTGCAAGTTCTCTCAGGCGCTTCGACTCCGCGCGAAAGCATGCCTGACATCGTGCAGGACATCATGTTCTTCGCACCGAACACGCACTTCGTCATGCTGTCCCAGGCGGTGCTGTTTCGCGGCGCGGGCGCGGACGTCGTCTGGCCCCAGCTCCTCATGCTGTTCCTGATCGGAGCAGCACTGTTTACCTATTCGCTGAGACGCTTCCGGGCCTTCCTCAATTAGCAAAGGTCGAGGGGCATCTTCGCGTCAGGGATCCGAACAAAGGCTAAGATTGAAGTTCGCAAGCGCCGCGGCCGCTCACATATGAGGGCCGATTGCAGAATCGGTGCCCGTTAACGGGGAAATCGCTCAACTGCGTCGGCAAGGAGCCGATAACCTTTCGTTCTCGCCGGCACCCACTGTTTCAGCCCCTCGAGATCGAGCAATCCGCGCACCTTGGGATCGTCATACGACATAGCCAGCAGAAGCTCAGTAAATCGCCCGATCCGGTCCGCCGCCACGCCGTCGAGAACCGTGAAGTTGCAGTGATCGTAAGGCGGCGTTTCCAGCAGCCGGAAGGTCGTTCCTGGTGTGATGGTCCCGTCCTGCTCGAACAGCCGGTAGTTGCCCTCGATGAGGCAAGCCGCATCGACGTCATGATGCATCAGCGCCAGAGCGGCCTCGCGCTCGCCGCCGATGTGATCGCCGTGCTTGCCGACCAGGACGTCGAATGAGACGACCTCGAAATCCCGGTCCGGATCCAGGCCCTGAGCGGCCAGGACCTGCAACGGGATCAGTGTCGCCTGCGGGGAATCTTTTGCCCCGACCGCGACCCGCTTGCCCTTGAGGTCGGAAACGGCGCGGATCGATCCCTCGCGCCGTGCGATGACAGTAGAGATCAGGTCGCAGTCCGTATCACGCATCACGAGCGCATTTGCCGTTCGCCCCGAAGCTTGCGCCAGCCGCGCGGTTTGCAGCCAGGCCAGCGGCGAATTCCATGCAACATGAATCTGGCCGTCCAAATGCGCCTGAACTTGGCGCTCGTAGTTCGTGAAAAGAATGTAGTCGAACGGCAGACCGTGCTCGATGAAATACTCCTTGAAGCCGTCCCAGATGGTGACGATTTTCGGATCGTACGCGACTGCGCCGAGCAGCAGAACATCCTCGCTCATCGAGTCCTCCCTCAGAAGAGCGGCCGGCCGCAGACGGCCTTGCCGATGAAGTCGTAGAGGACGTCCGTGGTCGGTGCCATCACGCCCGCCGCGCGTGCGTCACGGAAGAGCCGCTCGATGCCGAGCTCCTTGCGGAACGCGGCTCCGCCGCACACGCGCATGGCGAGATCGAGCACTTCGTTGGCTGTCTCGCCTGCGGCAGCCTTGGATTCCAGTACGCGGAGCATCGTGTCGGGGCGGTTCGCCTCGAACGCCGCCAAGGTATCGCCCAGCAGGGCAGCCGCCATGTCGGTCTTCACCTGCATGCGGGCGATGTAGTTGCGGATGGTCGGAAGGTCCGCCAGCGACGCGCCGGTGTCGGAATGCCGGGTCTGGCCAACATGAGCGATGGCGCGGCGCAGCCCGCCTGTCATCAAGCCCACGGAGCATGCCGCGTTCAGGATCTGGAAGACGGGCAGCACAGAGCTCATCACGATGTCGAAGCCCTGGCCATCGCCCCCGAGCATGGCGTCGCGGGAAACGGTCACATTCTCACCGAGGACCGGCGAGGACTCGTTGCCGCGAAGGCCCATGCCCGTAAACGGACCTTTCACCTGGATGCCCGGCGTGGAACGCGGCACCAGCCAGAGGGTGCTCAGCCCTTCCGCCCCTAGCGGCTTGGACGACCAGATATAGACGCTCGCTTCGGAAGCGGACGTCACCCAGCTCTTGTGCGCATTCAGGACGACCGCATCGCCCTTCGCCTGGGCCGTGCCCACCGGCGCCCAGAAGTGGCTGCGCGTGCCGGCTTCGCTAAAGGCCAGCGTGGCGAGGCGTGCCCCTGATGCGGCCTCCCGTCTGATGTCTACCGGTGCGTGCGCCTCCAGCACCGCGACGGCGCTGTAATGCATCGTCGCCACCATCGCCGTCGAGCCGCACTCTTCGGCGAGGCGCCGCACGATCCGCATCGCGCCCGCAAGGCCCAGCCCAAGGCCACCCGACTCAGCGGAACTCAGCGCGCCGAGCAGCCGAGCCGATTTCAGCGCCTCGACTGAGCGCGCGGGGAATGCGCCGTCGCGATCCACATCGGCGGCTTCCTTGGCAATCGTGGTGGAACAGATTTCCTCGAGTTCAGCCTCGAAGGACGAGGTCATCGACGTATCCATTGGTCCTCCCTTGATTCTTTAGGGGAAGGCAGGCCGATAGCACGTCCTCCCATTCTGTCCTCCAGGCGTCGAAATGTGGCGTGCTGCCCTCCTATGCTCGGAATCGCTCGACTGCTTTTGCAATGATCGCCAGCTTCTCCTGCGCGTTCGCATGTGAGCAGATCGGGCTGTCGGCGAAGGTCGCAAAGCCGCAATCGGGATGCAGGAGCACGCGCTCACGGCCGAAGAGGTCGATTGCGCGCCCGATCTTCGCCGCCACTTCTTCGACCGCCTCGGTTGCCGGCTGCTTCTGGTTGACGACACCAACACCGATGCGCGCGATTTCCGGCAGCCGGCACAGCACCTCCATTTCGCCGGCACGCGGCGTGCACATTTCGAGCAAGTAGGCGCCGACCTTCATCTCCGCGAGCGTATCGACCAGTGGCTCGTAGCCGCCCGAAAGGGCTACGCTCTCATCCGGAGTCCAGTTGCCGCGGCACACATGGACGGCGATGCGATCACGGTCGAAGCCGTCGACCACTGCATTCATCAAGTCCTTGGCGAAGCCGAGTTCATGCGCGGGTCCGAGCGATTCCGACAGCGCGCCGCACATGAAGCTGCGCTTGCTCTTCGCGCCGCTGAACACGACCTCCGACAGGACCGGCTCGTCGAACTGCACCAGGGCCGCACCGCCGTCGAGGAGGTCCGCGAGTTCCTCACGCAAGATGTGCACGAGATCGGCGGCGATGTCTTCGCGCGAGGAATAGACCTGTTCGGAGAGACACTCGAGCCACATGGTGCGTGCGAGCAGATAGGGGCCGGGCAACGACACCTTGACCGGCTTCGAGGTCACGGTGCGTAAGAAATCAAGCTCGTGACCGGCAATCTGCCGGCTGCGGCCGAGCGTGCCCAATACGCCGGGATGGCGCACTTCGTCAGCCGGTACGTCGAGCGCGCGGAGTTCCGCCTCAAACTCCTCGGAATGATCCACTAGCGGAAGTAGGTCGATCAGCGGCACGAGCTGGCAATTATCGAGCCTTGTTGCCACGAAGCTGGCATAACTGTCACGCCGTTGCTCGCCGTCCGTGACGACGTCGGCACCCGCTTTCTCCTGAGCGGCCACCGCCAGCCGCACGGCGTCGTCGGCCGTTTCATGAAAGGCCGCCTCATCGAGCCGACCCTCGACATAATTGTGCATGGCTTCCACCATCCAGCGCGGGCGCGGCCAGCTCCCGACGCCCATGACGGCAAGTGCAGGAATGGCGGGTGCGGGGATTTTCTGTATGCGCCGCGGCAGTGCGGAGGCAGCGGGCGGGCGTGCCGCAAGCATCGAGGCCGGGGCACGCTCTGCCTTGCTGCGCTCCTCCAACTTGCCCTTGCACATAAGGAAGCTTCTTTGCTTGCCTTCCTTGGTCCAGGAGACCAACTCGTTGCCGGTCATCCGGCACCACGCCGGCAGATCCTCATCGACTGAGATTTCAGTAGAGCGAATCTCCAATAGTCCCCCGCGGGGCAACGGGTCGATATGTCGGCGGATCAGGAGAAGCAGGCCGTTTCCGCAATCGAGATCGCCGCCATCAAAACTGATGTCCGGCTCTTCCGTGTGCGCAGCGACTGGCTTCATTCCGAGGCTTCCTATGGACGATCCAAAACGCGGCGGCGCTGAAGCCAGCCGTATACGTGCTCTCAATAGCTGATGCTTGGACAGCCCTCCCCCATGAACTCAACCAGCTTCGCGCCGCCGACGATCACCGCGCCGGGAACCACCTTGCTCTCGTCGAGGCCACGCTTCTTGAAGCAGGGCGAGCAGACGTAGATCTGGCCGCCCGCCTCCACGAAGCTGGCGATCAGGTCTTTGAGCGGCGCGAAGCCCTCTTCGTGCACGTCGTCCGCATAGCCCTGCTGCGATATCCGCGTTCCTTCCGTCGAGAGAAAGACGATGGCTTCCTTGTCCGATGCGGCGGCCGCGTTGGCGACCACGAAGGCAACGGTTGCCTTGTCCGCGTCATCCTTCGCGCATGTCAGGCTCACCACAAAACGTCCCGGCATGTTCGCTCTCCTTTGTCATATCGGTTGTTGGCAGACGTGATACTCAGCCCCATTCGCTTTTTGACTTGATCCAGAAGGTCCCGGTCCCGGGGTCGTGACGCAGCAGCTCGTTGCCCGTGAGGCGGCACCACGCGGGGAGGTCGAGAGGGGCACCTGGATCAAGGGCCGTAAGCTTTAGCGTCTGCGCAGGCATCCGCCGCAGCCTCTTGCGCAATTCCGCCAGAAGCTCCCCGCACCCCATAGGACCGGCGTCCCATGCCGCGGCGGCGTTGAGATCGCCTTCACGGAAACCATGCGGCATGCGGTGCACTCCTCCCGCCGCAGGAAGGCCAAGACCTGCCACAGCGCGCCATCAAGGGACCGACACGGCCCACAGCTACGCGGCCACGCGGCAAACCTGTCACGATGTCTGATTGCTGAAGCGGAACTTTCAGGAACGTCTGCGCAGATAGCGCAACCGCAGCCCGACCGGGCATCGCATTTGAAAGTTATCTTCTGCCAAATTTGTATGCGGCGCGCCACGGCGGGTCAAGAGACAGCGGCCGGCCGCCAACAATGCGAGCGCAAGCACAAGACGCTCTATGTGACTTCTCCGATGGACTACACACTTTCATCGCGCCCGCTCGAAGACCTCCTCGGAACGTGAAGGATCCGGTCACGGGGAAGTCCGGAAAGTGAGTGGGTCAGGCAGGTGATGCCTGACCTCGCAATATCGATCCGACTGTCTTCGCTGCCGCTCAGGAGCGGCGAAAGCGGCTTGCCGAATGCGCCTGTCGCGGCAATGGCTGCGACTAACGGCGACCACTCCTCGGATCGTATGACGCTTCGCGAGATCGAGATTGCCATTCACTCAGCGATGCCGCTCCCTGTCCAATCGGTAGTGTTCGTCGATGAAGGTGGCAGACTCGGCGTCGCCAGGAACCTCGACACCAGATCTGTGTCAGGGGCCAAAGCCCAGCCGTGTTAACGGAGACGGAGCGTTTCCGGAGGACGAAGACGGCGAAGCGTCGGTACAGGACGCCGAGGATGAGGACGATGACGGCAAGCCGCTGTCCGACCTCCTCATCCGTGATCTGACCGGGCACCGCACGCTTGGCCTGCGCCTTGCGCTCGGAGAGCAGCCCGACATTGCTCGCAACGCTGCGGCAACGCGAACTGGACGCTTGCGGTGAAAAACGTGCCAGCGAGATGAAGATGCCCTTCCGGAAGACGGTCGCCGGGAATTTGTCGCCGGGATCTGCCGCGAGCGTCTCACACTTGCCTCGGGCCGCTTTGCGATGATCGATGACGGGATCGGCTTTCAGCTCGTGCCGTGGACGCCCTCGATCGAGAAACAGATCGGCCAGCACATATCCGGGGTGGCGGCATCGACACTAGGTACCGGTTCGATGTCTATGGAATCTATGACAGGCCGTCCGGCGTGAATGCTGTCTATGTGTTTGCGCGACAGCCGGCACAGGCCTATGTGCGCTTTATATCGGCCGCGCAGAAATCTTGAGCGAACGCCTGACCGGTCACGAGAGGCTGTCGGAGACCATCATGCTCGGCGCGGCCCCTCTCCTCGTGCACATTCCCGCCCCGCTTGATCGTATCAGGTTCGAGGAAGCCGAGCGTCGTTTGATCTCGAGGTTTAATCCTCCGCTCAATGTGCAGCACAACGCCATGCGATCGTTCCTTGGTACCTGAGAGAATGCGGCCGCTATCACTGCACCTCTTGATGGTCGCCAGCGGCGACCGACATCGGCAGGCCGTCGGTTGCGGGTGAGCCGATGAGCAACAGACCGCTCAATAGCGATGAGCTTGGCGCAAAAGGGGAAGGCCTTCTTCGACGGGATCTGCGCAGACGCCAAGCTCGTCTGCAACGCGTCCAATCGTGATCGTACAGGCTGGGACCGTATCGTAGAATTTCCTTTGCCGGAGGCCCGCACCGCATCGCTCGACAAGAGGCCGGCACCAATATCCTGCCACGTACAGGTCAAAACCATATGGGCGGACAAACGCAGCGTCTCGCTGCGGCTCTCCTCAGCAGAGCGTCTGGCCAAAGATCCGAAACCCTCATTCATCTATGTGCTTGCTGTTAGGTCCGACCTCTCGCCTGAAGCCGCCTTTCTCATCCATCTCACGCGACTACATCGCGCGCAAACGCGATGAGTTGGCCGCGCTCGGCTTCAGCGGCGCTTCCTATACGGCCAACGTCACGTTCAAAGCCGCACACATCGACGAGTTGGTTTCTCGGTATGCGGCCGATCGGATTCTCCAAAATGGAGCATTCCGAGACGCGGTTCGGGATCATCCTTCCTGTGCTGGATCTCAGCGGCCAGACCGGAGAGAGGACAATCACCCCGACCCAGCCCAAGCCCTGCCGCCTCATTTGCCGCAACGGGACCGCCGATACGCCGGCAACACTCGATGGAGAAATCAGGTTGCCGGGCATCCCCGGCCTGCCGCCCGAACATCTCGGATGCTCTTCCGCCATCCACTCTTTGATATGATTGTGCCTTTCTCCAGCGAGAGGCGCTTCACCCTCAAGGGAAGCGAGACGGGGTGGAAGGGTACGCACCCTCCGCAGACGTGGCTTCATTTTTTCCGGATGCTGCGTTTTCTCGCGGAGCCAGGCGCTGTCCTCCAGCTTCAGACCGAGGAACTTCCGCCGCTTGAGTTCCGCAACAATGGTACCGAGGGCTCGATTCTTACCCGGGATCACCGTCAAATCGAAGCCCTGGCGCAGCGCATTTGCCGCGTTCTGGAGCTTGCCGCTATAGACGCTGTCGCCATCACATGGGTGGAGCTCCTCGACAGTCAGGAGGACGTCGATCAATTCTTGGGCTTCCCGCAAGGCGATCTCAAAGATGGATACGTTAGGTTTTCTACCGATCCCGTTCCCGATCTACCGGGTGAGGGCGCCCCCTGTCATTACTTCAATGCCTTCCCACTCGGCGCTCTTTTCATTGCCTATTCGGTGATATCGGCAGCAACCGCGCAAACCGACGAAGAAGGGACACGCTGGGAGCTGAAATTCCAAAAGGTCGGCGAAGTCACAGCGTTCTCAGACCTTGAGCGGGACTATCGCGGATTCCAGACTCGCGTCATGGAGCGTTCCAGTTTGAACAACGCCGTGACACACTTTTCCACGCGCATTCCGCCGGTCGCTTCCTCTTCCTGAGATCGTGAATCGCCTTGCCTTGGCGATGGTTCCGGTCGGACCGCGT
>JRYH01004377.1_pt1 | contig 33529 bp, 30 predicted proteins | sample 235351 | NCBI WGS metagenome assembly JRYH01 (sample SAMN03074221, study PRJNA261480) | activated sludge metagenome | biome: Wastewater Treatment Plant; feature: Wastewater; material: Activated sludge; isolation source: activated biomass of a wastewater treatment plant treating wastewater... ...
GGTGAGCACGATGCCGGCGATCTTGTCACGCACGGGGCCCAGCACGCGCAATGTGTCGTCGAGGGCCGTCTTCGAGGTGGCGCCGCTGCGGGCGACGATGGCGATGCGGTCGGCGAGCGCCAGCAGCGCCGAGCCGGATTCGTCCTCGGCGAGCGCGCCGGCGTCGATGATGACGAGATCGTAGTCGAGCGCAGAGGCGGCCAGATTGGCCGCCAGACGCCGCCGCTCGGCGCGCTTGAGAAGACGCAGGTCGGCCTGCGCGAGCGGCAGGAAGGCGAGGCTCGACTTCGCGTCGCGCACGGTGTGCTGGCCGAGCGCCTCGGGCTTGGCGAGAAGAGACTCCCAGTCCGCGCCGATGTCGGGCGCGAGCGCGGCCGAGAGAGACGCTTTCGACGAGCACGCATCGACGAGAAGCACGCGCTCGCCGCGCAGCGCCGCCGCCTGCGCCACCGCGAGCGCAACGGACGACGCGCCGGTGCCCGGCGCCGCACCGACGACCATCACCGCCGTCGGGTAATCCGGATGGCGATCCTGCTCGATCGCGGCGAGAAGCTGGAGAATGCTCTGCCGATAGGCGCCGTCCGTTGGCCCGTCCGGCTCCGAGATGGCGACCAGCGCCCGCCCTAGCTCGCCTTCGCCGCTTTCCTTGCGATGGCGGGTGCCGAGCCGGCCCACGCGCAGGAGCGACGGCGCGCCCGGCGAGAGCGTCGGCACCGGAAAGAGAGCGTAATCGCGCAGCGCATCGGCCCGCGAGGTCGTGCGCACCGTGGGGTCGAGCTGCTCGCCGGCGAGCGCCCGCACGATGCCGAGCCCCAGCCCCGCGCAGGCGCCGAGCCCGAGCACGAGAATGTTCACCGGCCAGCTCGGCAGAGCCGGCGCCGTGGCGGGCGAGACGACGCGCGCGTAAGGAATGGAGATCTGCTCCTGCTCGCGCGTCTCCTTGGCGCGCTGCAGGAAGGTGCCGAGCACCTCGCGGCTCGTCGCCACGTCCTGTTGCAGCTCACGCAGCTTGATCTGCGCCGTGGTCGTGCGCGCGACCTCGCCCTTGCTCTTCTCGATGAGGGTCTGCAACTCGCGCTCGCGCCGCGCCGCGACGTCGGCCTCGGTCGAGAGGGCGCCCGAGATGCGCTTCAGCTCCGCATTGATTTCGCCCTTGATCTTGCTGAGTTGCGAGCGGGCTTCGATCAGCACGGGATGACGCCCTTTGAGCTGGGAGGCGAGCGAGGCCTCGCGCCGGGAGACCTGCGCATGCTGCTCGCGAAGCCGCTGGATGGTGGGCGATTTGACAGCCTCGGGCATCGTATCGAGCGCGGCTTCCGTCGAGCGCGCGGAGCGGATCGCGGCGAGCCGGCTCTTGGCTTCGGCGGCCGTCGCGCGGGCGGCGACGAGCTCGCCGTTGAGCTTGCCGAGCTGCTGCTCGTCGATGATGCCGCCTTCCGACACGGTGATGCGGTTGCGCTGCTTGAAGTCGTCGAGCCGGTCCTCCGCCTTGCGCACCTCCTCGCGCAGCTCGCCGAGGCGGCTGTTGATCAGCTCGTTGGCGCGCCGCTCGTCGTCGGCCCGCGCCGAGGCCTGGTTGGCGAGATAGAGGCTGACGAGCGTATCGGCGATCTGTGCGGCTTTCGTCGGCGAGCTGGCCGTCACCTCGACCTCGACGATGTAGGTGCGCTGCGCGCGAATGATCTTGATGCGCTTGGCGAGCTTCGTGGCCGCAAGCGCCTTGGCCGATGTCGGCTCCGACGAAGCGCCGAAGAACAGGCGCTTGATCTTCGTGAGCGGCCCCGTGCCGGTGAACTCGCTGTCCGTATCGAGGCTCAGCGTCTCGACGACCCGCAGCAGCATCGCCTCCGAGCCGATGATGGCGACCTGGCTGTCGACGATGGCGAGGTCGGCGCCCGTGCTGTTGGGCGCTACCGCATCCTCGTTCACGACGCGGTTCGGGCTCGGATTGATGAAGAGGACGGAGCTCGAGGTATAGCTCGGCGCCGTGACGGCGAGATAGAGGACGGCCAGCCCCAGGCCGATCAGCGTCGCCGACACGATCTGTCCGATGCGTCGCCTGAGGATGCCCGCGAGACCGGCGAAGTCCGTCGTCTCTGGAAGTGCCTGCTGTCCCGCCATCGCGTAGCTCGCCGTCGTCATCATGTGTGCTGTGCGCTCGAATTGCCGGGCGTCCTGAAGGGAGGCGCTCTGGGATTGAGAGGATGCACGCACAATTGTGCCCAATCGGCGTCAAATGAAAGATGTCGTCAATCAATTGGTTACCGTCCGCGCTTCGCCCCGCGCGGGGGCCGGGGAGCTGCGCTGCGAAGGCCCTGGATGCGTATGCGGTGAGCGGATCATCCAACCCGAAACAAAAATTAAGGAAAGCTTTACCAATGCGTTGAGATGGGGGAGAAAAGCCGTCATGAAGTTTGCGGTTGCCGCAGCAATGGACCTGCGCGGCAGCCGAGAGGGCATGACGTCGCGTACCCATGGAAATTTCTCCAAAGTTTCAAAGTCGTAGCGATGAGTCTGCGCCTCTGCGGCACGGGCTCTCTCCCGCAGCGTTCGCAGCCGGCGTGTTCGTCGCCAACATCGCGCTGGTTGTCGCGCTGGCGATCGCTTCCGGCGCCGCCGCCGAGCTTCTGACGTCCGGCACCGTCGCCGGCGTCCGCGCCTACGCGCTGGCCGGCCTCTTCGCGGGGCTGCTCTACGCCGTGCCGCAACTCGTGCTCGAGACGTCGGCGCGCTGGCCGGCCGAGCCGCGCAAGCCGCGGGTCAACCGCGTCTTCGGCATCTGGACCTTCGCCAACTTCATGCTCGCGCTCGTTGCGCTCATGATGCGCGACGGCGGCATGCTGTCGTTCGCCTTCCTGGCCACGCTCTACGTCGTGGGCCTCGGCGCGCTGACGGGGGCGACCCTCGCGGTGGCCGCAACGCGCATCCGGTTCGTCGAGAGCGGACGCATCCGCGCCCGCCGCATCATGCTGGCCGGTCCCGCCTCCGAGCTGGCGCGGATGAAAGCCCAGGCGACGAGCCTGCGCGAAGGCCTGCACGTGGTCGCCGCGCACGTGCTGCCCACGGGCGCGCAGGCCGAAAGCCGTCAGGCTCTTCTCAAGGCGCTGGACGATGTCGTGAGCCTCGCGCGGGAGTTCGCCGTCGACGACATCATTCTCGCAAGCGCCTGCCTCGAGGACGAGGACATCGTCGCCCGTCTCTCCGACATCCCGGTCTCGATCCATGTCCAGACGCCGATGCCGCTCGACCGCTATTCGGGCGGACGCATCACGCAGTTCTCGCGGTTGTCGACGCTGACGGTCTCGCTGCCCCCGCTGACGCCGCTGCAGAGCGTGAGCAAGCGGCTGTTCGATATCGCCGTCGCGTCCGCCGCGCTGGCGCTGCTGTCGCCGCTTCTTCTGGCCGTTGCCGCCACCATCAAGGTGACGAGCCCAGGGCCCATCCTCTTCCGCCAGCGCCGCCGCGGACGCAACATGAGCGAGTTCCGCATCTGGAAGTTTCGCACCATGGCCGTCATCGAGGACGGCAGCGACCTCGCGCCCGCCGATCAGGACGAGCGACGCCTGACGTGGATCGGCCGGCATCTGCGCCGCTACAACATCGACGAGATGCCCCAGCTCCTCAACGTGATCATGGGCGAGATGACGCTCGTCGGTCCGCGCCCGCATGCGCTCGACGAGGATGCGCTGTTCGCGCAGTGGATCGACGCTTACACCGCGCGCGCCAAGGTCGCGCCGGGCATCACCGGCTGGGCGCAGGTCAACGGCTGCCGTGGCCGCGCTGCCAGCGTTCAGGCCATCCGCCGCCGCGTGGAGCTCGACCGCTATTACATCGAGAACTGGTCGCTGATGTTCGACCTCTACATCATCCTGCTTACGGTTTTTTCACCACGTGCCTATCAGAACGCGCGCTGATGCGGCCGAGAGCCGGTTTGGCCGCACCGGTTAAAGTCGTGTTATGCGCCGTGAGATAGGATGCGCCCTCACGTATCGCCGTCTGAGCCCGAGGAGTTTGTCATGCGTTTACGGGTCTTCGCCCTGCTGATGGCCGCAGCCGCCATCGTGATGCTGCCGGTCGCGGCCGAGGCGGGCTATCGCCACGCCCCGCGCGGTTGGGGAGAGGTGCAGGTCGTCCATCACTACGGGTATTATCCGCGCTATCGCCACGTCTACCATCGCCACTACGCCACGGATCCTTACGCTTACCGATATTCTCCGCGGCGCTATTATCCCTATTACAACTCGGGCTATTGGCGCCCCACGCGCGAGCTGCGCTATCGCCGAGCCTGTTGCTACGAGGCGCCCGTTCTGCCGCGGTATTATCAGGCGTGGGGCTATCCGAAGCGGATCCGCGCGAAGCATCGCAAGTGGCACCGGCACCATCGCTATCACCATCAGTATCGCGGCTATCGCCATCACCGCCATTGGTGAGCCAGGCGCGTTGCGATCCCATCGGTTGAAGGCAGGAAGGCCGCTCTCCACGAGCGGCCTTCGGCATTTTTTGATCACACCGCTTCCCCGTTCACGCCCTATTCATGGGTGAAGGTGTTGTCTGATCTCGTGAACGTTTCCGCGGCGTGTCGCGTTATGAGCCACGGCGCGATCTGGCAACGATTGGGACTGCACCCATGATCAAGTATCTTATGAATGCACTGATGGCCGTTTGCCTCGGCGTAGGGCTCGCGGCTTCGTCCGTCCAGCCGGCGGAAGCAGGCCGGGGCGGCCGCGTCGCTGCCGGCGTGGCGGCGGGCATCATCGGTCTCGGCATCCTCGGCGCTTACAGCCACGCGCGCGATCGCGAGTATTACCGCGCGTCGGACGGCTGCTATCCAGGCCCCGAGGAGTGCGGCTGGCGTGGCCGGCGCTGCTTCGAGAACCGGTGGGGCGAGACGGTCTGCCGCGGCGGCCGCTGGACCTGCTGGCGCCCGACTTACTGCGACTGATCAGACGCGCGATCCATAAAACGAATGACATGAGCCGAAGGGTGGCGCCCGCGCCACCCTTTTCGCGTTTCCGCGGACATGTCCGTAAGAGGCGCCTTCCTCAGCCGGGCTGAGGTCCGCCACGCCGGCGCGCTGCCAGCGCCCAGTGCAACGTCACCGCCGCCGCGTTCGAGACGTTGAGGCTGGCGAGCGGCCCGCCGGTCGCGATCGAGACGAGGCGGTCGCAGGTCTCGGTCGTCAGTTCGCGCAAGCCCTTGCCTTCCGCGCCGAGCACGATCCCGCATGGCCCTTCGAACGTCTCGTCCTCGAGCTTGAGCGGCGCCCCCCCGTCGAGCCCGATGAGCGTGAAGCCGAGCGCCTTCAGCGCCGCCATCGTCTTGGCGAGGTTCTGGACGGGCAGCACAGGCAGCAGATCGAGCGCCCCGGAGGCAGATTTAGCGAGCACGCCGTTGAGCGGCGGGCTGTGGCGGCGCGTCATGACGACGCCGGCGGCGCCGAACGCGGCCGCCGATCGCAGCACGGCGCCGAAGTTGTGCGGGTCGGTGACATGGTCGAGCAGCACCAGCGGCCCATGCGTGCGGGCGCGCGCGACGAGCTCGTCGAGGCTCGGCTCTTCGAGCGGCAAGGCTTCGAGCAGCAGTCCCTGATGCACGGTCTCGGCGCCGAGCAGGTGATCGAGATCGCCGGGCGTCGCCCGATCGATGACAACGCCGCGTGCGGCGATGGCCTCCGCAAGACGCCGCTCGGCATTCTCGGTTACGAGCAGGCGGATCACGCGCCGGGCCGGATTGCGCAGCGCGGCTTCGACAGCGTGGCTTCCGAACAGCCGCACGAGGCCGTCGTCGGGCTTCAGCGGCTGCGCTCCGGGCGCGCTCTTCGCCTTGGCGTGCCGCTTCGGCGGCCCCCCGCCTCGTTTGAACCAAGGCGCCGCGCTCCGCGATGGCGGCCGTGAAGATCCTGTCCGGCGGTCGTTCATGGGGCTCACTGAGTCTGCGCGGCGGGGAGGGTGTCGAGGCCAGAGCCATACGGGTTTTCTCGCCCTTTTCCAATTGACATTGAGGGGCGGCCTTACCATAAGGACGGGCGTTGCCCTGCCGCTCGGCGAGCGCAGGGCAATTTCGTTTAAGCGCTGGGTTCCGGATCTGCCCGGAGCGTGCCGCACGCGGCCTCAGCCGCATCAGGATTGGTCACGGAGGGGTGCCCGAGTGGCTAAAGGGGACGGACTGTAAATCCGTTGGCTTCGCCTACGCTGGTTCGAATCCAGCCCCCTCCACCAGTCCCTTGCTTTACTCCATTGAAATCCCTGAAGAACGCCGCTCGTTGCGGGATCGGGTGAGCAGGTCGCGGACCACGCGCATGTGCACGAGACCATGCGTCGGTCGTTTAAGCCTAGCTTAAGGTGATCGAGCGACGAGCCCTGCTCATCGGCGTCTTCGTGCCCGAGGAGCTCGGCCAGAACCCTCAGGCCTGATCAGCACCGTCCTCGCGTCTGCACCGGACAAAAGCGGATTCGGCTTCCTGTCGCGAAAACGCGCGCAGAAGGGCTGCCCACGTGCCCGTCCCGGTCGTCTCGAAGGATGGGAAGAAAGAGGACGGGCAGGGATCTGTCGCCGACAAAGAGCCAACGCGACGCTCCGATGCACCCATCAAACGAAAGGACGATGATGCTCTCACCAATCCAACGCGCTGTTGCGAGCCTGGCATCCGCCGGCATCCTGGCCCGCACGCTCGTGAGCGTGACGCCAGCCTTTTCCGACGCGGTGCCGAACGATCTCAAGGCTCTCGACGCCCGGATCCACGACTACATCATGAACAACCCGAAAGTGCTGCGGGATGCCCTTCTGAAGCTCGAGCAAGATGAGCAAACGGAGAATGCAAAGCGCGTTCTGAGCGGCCTGAAGGACGATCTTTACCGAGCCGGCTCGCCCGAGATCGGAAATCCAAACGCTAAGGCGGCGATCGTCGAGTTCTACGATTATAATTGCCCATACTGCCGCGCGTCCTATCCGAAGCTGAAAGCCTTCCTGAAGGAAAATCCAGATACCAAGCTGGTGCTCAAGGATGTCGCGAGCCTAGGCAAGGAGTCGGAAGCCGTGGCGCGGATTGTGATCGCGGCCACCAAACAAGGCGAGTTTGAGCGCCTGCACGACGCGCTAATGACGATGAAGGGGCACGTCACGGGGCAGCGTGCACTCGAGGTCGCCAAAAAACTCGGTCTCGACATCGCGCGCCTGAAAGCGGACGCAGGGTCATCGGAGACCGGTGATACGCTCACGCGCACGCAGGATCTGGCCAATCGCCTCAACGTTACGGCGACACCGCTTTACATCGTCGGGCATCAGGGAATCGCTGGTGCTCCGGAAGATTTTGTCGAGCAGCTTACGCAGCACGTCGAAACGATCAGGAAGGCAGGTTGCGATGTCTGCTAGGGACAAGCATGGCGATCCTCGTCTGAGGACGCGCGCTCCGATGTAGGCTGCCGAGGATCGCAGGAGGAAAGACAACGGGAACCGGCCACGCGCGGCCAGCCTTTTCGCCGGGGATAGTCTCGCTTCCGGCGTCATGCTGACGCTTTCGCGGGCGACGGATCAGCCGTGTGGGGCCTAAACTGCCGCGCTGAGGAGGATGAGTCGGGGCCGGCCAATGCGCAAGATCATCCATATCGACATGGATGCGTTCTACGCATCCATCGAGCAGCGGGATAATCCGGATCTGCGCGGCAAGCCCGTCGCCGTGGGCTACGCGGCCAGGCGTGGCGTGGTGGCGGCGGCGAGCTACGAGGCGCGCACGTTCGGTGTCAGGTCGGCCATGCCGTCGACCACGGCGCAACGGAAATGCGCCGGGCTGATTTTCGTCGCGCCCCGGTTCGACGTCTACCGGGCTGTGTCGAAAGACATCCAGGCCATCTTCCGAGAGTACACGCCGCTGGTGGAGCCGCTCTCGCTCGATGAAGCCTATCTGGATGTGACGGAGAACCTGCAAGGCATTCCGACCGCCTCGGCCACGGCGCAGACGATCCGGGCGCGCATTTTCGAGGCGACGGGTCTCACCGCATCGGCGGGCGTGTCCTACAACAAATTCCTGGCCAAGCTGGCGTCGGACGAGAACAAGCCCAACGGGCAGTTCGTGGTTACGCCGAGCCACGGCGCGACGTTCGTGGAGAGCCTGCCGATCGAGCGCTTCCACGGCGTGGGGCCGAAGACGGCGGAGCGGATGAAGGCGCTCGGCATTCACACGGGCGCGCACCTCCGGGAGCAGACCATGCCGTTTCTCGAACGGCATTTTGGCCGCTCGGCCAGTTGGTACTACGGCATTGCGCGCGGCGAGGATGAGCGGCCGGTGCAACCCAACCGCCCCCGCAAATCGTCCGGCAGCGAAACGACCTTCGATGACGATCTGTTCGAGCCCACCGCGATCGAGTCCGGCATCGTCAGGATGGCGGATGATGTCTGGGCCTGGTGCGAGAAGCACAACACCTACGGCCATACGGTGACCGTGAAGGTGAAGTTCGCCACGTTCCAGCAACTCACGCGCAGCAAGACGCTTGTTTCGCCGGTTTCCACGCAGAGCTTGTTGCGTGAGGTGAGCGTGGCGCTCGTGCGTACGGTCTATCCGGTCCGCGTGGGCGTGCGTCTGCTGGGCGTATCGGTCGCGAAGCTGGAGCGGGCGGACGATGCGGCCCCGCAATTGGATCTCGGTCTGATCGTCGTCTGACTGTGCGCTAGGGCAGGTAGCGAAGCTGGCTGCTGCGAAACTCGCTGCCGGTATTACTCATGAGGAAATAGACCTCCACGATCTGGCCGACCATCTGCCCGCCGCCCTCGAACTCGCGGCCTTTGCTCTGGGTCAGGGGGGCGTGGAATTCGCGCAGCATGGCGAGCATCTGGCGCGGCAGAGCCTTGAACTTTCCAAGCTCGTCGGACTTCTCTGCCGCGAAGCGGTCGAACGCGTCGACCGTCTCGGCGTATGTCTCGAGGGCTTCGCCAAACCGCGTCACGTCGATGACGACATTCTGCGGCGGAACGACCCCGGCAATGATCTGGTCGAACGTCTCGCCCGGCGTATCGGGCCCGAGAGACTGCATCATCTGGTCGAGCGTATCGCTGTCGATCGGCTGGGGCCGGTTGCGCGGAAAGAGGTCGATGACGCGATTGACGGTATGCATGACCCGGCCGACGTGCCACGCCGTCGAGCGCCCCTCGCGCGTTTCGAGCGCCGCAACCTCCTGCTGCTCGACGTCACGAACGAACGCGCGCAGCTCCGGCATCATCGCGTCGCGCTCGGCGAGGAACGTCTTGGCGAGCGGCACCATCTTCTTGTGCAGCGCCTGCCCCTCGCGCGCATTGTCCGTCTTATACCCGTAGCGCTCGTAGTAGGCGCTCGCCTGGGCGACGAGCGGCGCCAAAGCGGCGTAGGCATCGATGTAGCGCGTCATGGCCGCGTCGATCTTCGGAACGCGAGGCTCTTTGCCGGTTTCCGCGCGGGCCTCCTTCAAAGCGTCGTCCAGATCATACGGCTCATACAGACCGTAGGTGATGTAGCGCTCTTTGCCGGTCGGGCCGGTTTTCATGTTGACCCAGCTCGCATAGCGCTCCCAGGACTCGACGACGCGCTCCGTCTGTTTGGCGATCTCGATGTAGACGTTGGCCTTTTGCAGCGCGGCCTGCACGTCCTCCGTCGACGCCCTCGCGAGCGGCATCAGCAGCCCGAGCGCGCCCACCGATCCGGCGAGGAGAATGAAGCGTCTCGTAAGGCCGCGAAAAATCGGGGCAAACCGTGATGGATGCATGACCGAGCCTCACATGAACACGGGGGGCGGCCCGTCTGCGGCCGTCCCGTAAAGTGGCACCCGAAGGCACAGCATCGCCCCGCGGGCGAAGGGACGTCTCTGATACTCCAAAATCGTGATGGGCCGCTGTTCCGCGGGGAACAGGAACGCCATTCCGCCGGAGGAAAGACGTCTCATGCCCGAGTTTCGTCGTCGGACGCGATGATGTCTGGACTGTCGGCCTTTGCAAAGCGCGGAATTTTCGTTACGCGATGAGAGGCGAACAATCGGGGCGTGACCGATGGCTGGACTTTACGAAGACGAGTTCCTGAAGTCGCTGCACCACGGCCTCTCCGACCTCCTGGAGGACTGGGGCATGCCGCGCAACGCGGCCGTAAGCCTTCTCAATATCTCGGAGAATGCCACGTTCCGGGCCCTGGATCCGGACACGGGGCAGGCGATCGTCCTGCGCGTGAATCGCCCCGGCTATCACGAGCGTGACGAGATCGAATCCGAGATCGCCTGGATCCAGGATCTGCGCCGCCAGGCCGTCGTGGAAACGCCCGAGCCTTTGCCCCGCAAGGACGGCAGCTTCATCGGCAGCATGCACGCGGCGGGCGATGTCCGCCACGTCGTCGCCTTCACGTTCATGAGCGGCGAGGAGCCGGCCCAGGGGAGCGAGGGGCTCGTCGCCGGTTTTCGCCAGCTCGGCGCCATCAGTGCCCGCCTCCACCGGCACACGCAGGGCTGGAAGCGCCCTGCAACGTTCCGCCGCAAGACCTGGAACTACGAAACGATGCTGGGGTCTGCGCCGCTGTGGGGCGACTGGCGCGAGGCGCTCGGGATCGACGCGCCCGGCAGGACGGTGCTCGAGCGGGCCGGCCGCGCGCTCGAGACGTTTCTCGCCGGCTTTGGAGAAGGCGCCGAGCGTTTCGGTCTCGTCCACGCCGATTTGAGACTGGCCAATCTGCTCGTCGACGGCGATCGCCTCGGTGTCATCGATTTCGACGACTGCGGGTTCAGTTGGTTCGTTTACGACTTCGCCGCCGCCGTGAGCTTCTTCGAGCACGATCCGATCATTGCCGAGCTGCAGGAGGCCTGGGTCGAAGGCTATCGTTCGGTCGCGCCCCTGTCGGCGGCCGACGTCGCGGCCATCCCGACATTCGTCCTCTTGCGGCGTATTCTCCTGACGGCCTGGATCGCGAGCCACGCCGAAACGCCAACGGCCCAAGCGCTCGGGGCGCCGTTCACGCACGGCACCGTCGAGCTTGCGGACAGGTTCCTCTCGAAACACGAGCGATAGGTCTCAGCGATCATGGACCAGAACAGCGAAGGGCGACCGGTCAAGCGGCAGATCCTCGACATGAACGCGTTCGATGCGAGCGCGGGCACCGGTCAGGCCAGTTCGCAGCTCAAGCGCCGTATCGCCAACGTCGGCGCCTCTGCCGTGCTGTTCTATCGGGAGCCGATCGAGATCGTCTCCGCCAGCGGCACCTGGATGATGGCCGCCGACGGCACGCGCTACCTCGATTTCTACAACAACGTCCCGTCCGTCGGCCACAGCCACTCCCGCGTCGTCGCCGCCGTGACCGACCAGATCGGGCGCCTCAACATCAACACCCGCTATCTCAACGGCGTCGTCGATCGCTATCTCGACGCATTGAAAGCCACGTTTCCGGGTGGTCTCACCAATGTCGTGCTCACGTGCAGCGGCAGCGAGGCGAACGATCTCGCTCTCCGCATCGCCGCGGCATCCTCCGGCGGAACCGGCATCATCGTCACCGAGAACGCCTATCACGGCAACACGTCGATCATCTCCGACATCTCGCCGTCCGCGTTGAAGCGGCGTGCGCTTCCGAGCCACGTGGTGACGGTGGCGGCGCCGTCCTACACCGGTGACGACGCTTCGGTGGAAGACGCGTTCGCCGCCGATATCGAGCGCGCCATCGCCGAGCTCGCGCGGCGAGGGCACACGCTCTCGGTGTTCATCTGCGACTCGATCTTCTCGAGCGACGGCGTCTATGCCGATCCCCCCGGCGTTCTGCGCACGGCCGTCGCCGCAGTCCGCAAAGCCGGCGGACTGTACGTCGCCGACGAGGTGCAGCCGGGGTTCGCGCGGACCGGAGACGCCTTCTGGGGCTTTGCGCGCCACGGCGTGGTGCCGGATGTCGTCACCATGGGCAAACCCATGGGCAACGGCTTCCCGATGGCCGGCCTGGCGACGCGTCCGGAGCTGCTTCAGCGGTTTTGCGAGGAGACCGGCTATTTCAACACGTTCGGCGGCAATCCCGTGGCGGCGGCCGCAGGCCTCGCCGTTCTCGAGGTGATCGCGGAGGAGAAGCTTCAGGAGAACGCCGCGCAGCGGGGCGCGCAACTCAAGCGGCGGCTGCAGGAGCTGGCCGCCCGAGACGATCGCATCGCCGCCGTGCGCGGCGCCGGCCTCTTCCTCGGCGTCGATCTCTGCCGCCCTGGAACGACGGACCAGCCGGATCCCGAGCTGGCATCCGCCGTCATCAACGGCCTCAAGGATCGCGGCGTCCTGATCGGCGCGGCCGGCCGCTTCGGCCACACGCTGAAGGTGCGCCCGCCGTTGTCCCTGTCCGAAGCCGAGGCCGACATCTTCATCGACCGCCTCGCCGAGACGTTGACGGACACGCGTGGGTAGGTGCCGATCCGAACGGGGCGCGATCGCGCCAAAGAGCGCCGGTGAGATCAGAGCGGCGCTCGATCAGGCGGGTCCGTGCGCAGAGTTTGCGGCCCCGGTTTGGGAGGCTCAGGTCCCAGCCTTCGAAAGCCGGCGAAGGGTCTCTTCAACGGCCAGCGTGCCCGCTTCCACGGCCCCCGCCAGATAGCCCGCATCGGCGGGGCTGACCTCGCTGCCGGCGAGCGCAAGCCGATTGCGCCACGCACCCGTCACCCAGGGCCGGCCGTCGGGCACGATGGAGCCGCCGAAGCCGCGATCTGCTGCCGTCGCCGTGAAGGGATCCGCCGCCCAGTCTTTGAGTAGCGTCGCACGCGGCGTCCGCGCGTCCGCTCCGAAGAGGCGCGCAAGCTGATCGACGCACAGGCGTGTGATCTCGCTCTCGCCCAACGCGGCACGTTGCTCAGCCGCGAGGCCGAGGAACCCGAAGAGGGCCGCGCCGCCGGAGGCCGTGGTTGCGTCGTGCATCTCCAGCATGGGGCCAACCATGCTTTGCGCCGTGCCCGACAATCCAGCCGTGCGCCAGAACGGGCGATCGTAGAGTGCAAAGAATTTCGCGTGCGGGGCCATCCAGGTCGGCGTGCTGCGCCAGCGGTGCGCCGTCGCCGCTTCGAGGGCGGGCGTAAACAACACGCTGGCTTCCAGCAGACGCGGAGGAAGCGCGGCAATGACCCGCTCCGCCGTGAGCTCGTCGACGCGTCCGTCGCCGCGCGCGATCGTCAACACGACGGCATCGGCCTTCAACACCATGGCCATCACGCGCGCGGACCGTAGAACGCGGCTGGGCGGCAAGCTGCGGGACAGCGCCTGCACCAGCGCGCCGGTGCCGCCCGCGAGACGCATCGAGTATTGTCCCGAAACGGCGCCGCGATAGCGCTGGGCAGGCTCGCGCGAGATGCGCTCGAAAATCACGTCGCCTTCGCTGTTCTGCCCGAACGCAGCGAGGCCGAGCTCTTCCACGAGCCGGCCAATGCCCGGCTGGATCGCCGGCCAGTACCAGGAGGGGCCGAGATCGAAACCGTTGTCGGACGGCTGTCCCGTCTCGTCCACCGAGAGGATCCGGCCGCCGAGCCGGTCGCGCGCCTCGAGCAGCACGAAGTCCACGCCCGCCGCCTGCAACAGACGGCAGGTGTGGAGCCCGGCCAGGCCGCCGCCGATTACCGCAACGTCCGTTCGCATCCGATTCCAACCCGAGACGGTGACACCGATCGTTTCCCAGAGCCATTCGAAGGACGTCCCCGACCGCGTCATATCGGGGTCGGCCAAGCGTGTGTGAGCGCCATCGCGACGGCAAACATCCCGAGCCCGAAGACCGAATGGCTCATCACGCTTCTGAGGCGCGCCATGTTGGGGTTGGGAGTCCGAGAGCCCGCGATCCCCATGCCCATGCCCGGCATCATGAGAAAGTAGGGCGCGGCCAGAAGCGCCCAGGAGAGAATGAGGGGAGGAAGAAGCGTCGGCTGCTCGAGCCAGCCCGCACCCCAGAGCGCCACGAGCAGGAGCCCATAACCGATGCCGATGGCGTAGTGAGCGATCCAGCCGATCGCCCGCTCGCCTCTGACGGGCGCCACCTCGCTCATTGCGGCGTGCGCGAATTGACCGCGCGGCATATGGCCGAGCCAGCGGCCGACCATCACCCAGTTCGTCGCCGGCACGCCCAGCACGCGGGCCATCAGCAGAGCGTAGAGATCGAGAGCGAGGGTGCCGCCGATGCCGACCAGCGCGGCCTTGAGAAGGATGACTGCCGAGCTGCTCATGTCTTGGCCTTTCCGGACGAAGGGATGTCTTCGAAGGCGCAGACCTGCTCGTGGAGCAGGGGCCCGCATGTGTACCAGACACGCGCGCCGACCGGTCCCACACGCGCCCGAAAAGGCTGGCCGCCAGGCAAACGAAGCCATGTCAGAGGATCGAGCCGATCCGCGCCTTCCGTGACCGCGCCATCGAGGACAAGCAGCTCGAGCCCGTCGATGTTGAGGATCTCGACATCCGCGCCAGCCTGCCACTCTTCCAGCATCACGCGCTCATCCGAGCCCTCGAAGAGAACGAGCGATGATGTCACGCCCGGACGCAAGACCGCCCGCGCGCCCGCACCGGGCCGCCGGACAACGCGCTCCCGATCGTCCGCTCGGAACTGCCAGAGCTTGACGAAGATCACGCACCCCGCGTCGCTGCCGGGAGCGTGACCGGTGCCCGGCGGATTGCGCACGTAGGTGCCGGCCGGGAAGTCTCCCGTTTCGTCCTGAAACGTGCCGTCGAGCACCAGAAATTCTTCGCCGCCCGGGTGCGCATGGCGGGAGAAGCGGCATCCCGGCCGATACCGCACGATCGACGTGGCGCGCGCTTTCTCGTCGCCGATGCGGAACAGCATGCGCCGCTCCACGCCTTTGGCGGGGCTGGGGACCCAGTCCAGCGCGTCGGCGTGGACCAGGGTGCGAACGGAAAGGTCATCGTTGAGCCGCATGCTCACAACTCCGCCCGCCCGCCGTCGACCACGATTTCGGCGCCGAGCATGTAGCTCGACGCGTCGCTGGCGAGGAAGAGCACGGCGGAGGCGATCTCCTCCGGCCGCCCCATCCGGCCGAGCGGCACCTGCGCGCCGACCCGCTCGGCATAAGCCTGGAACTCGGTCTCCGTCTGGTCCTCGTCGCGGTGAAGCGGCGTCACGATCGAGCCCGGACTGACGGCGTTGACGCGGATGCCGCGGTCGCGCAGCTCGGCCGCCAGCGTGCGCGCGAACGAGCGCACGGCCGCCTTGGACGCAGAGAGGATCGCCCGCCCCGGTGTGCCGACCTGATTGAGCCAGGATGTGTTGAGAATGATCGAGCCGCCTGTGCGCATCAGCGGCAACACCGACTGGACGGTGAAGAAGACGCCCTTCACGTTGACGTCCATGATTTTCTGATAGCCTGCTTCGTCCGTCGTCTCGATGGGGGTCGCGATCGCGATGCCGGCATTGGCGAAGAGGATGTCGAGCCCGCCGAATCCTCGGCTCAGCACGTCCCTCAGCCGCACCAGATCGTCCAACGACGCGACGTCCCCCTGGATCGCAAGCACACCCCCGCCCAGCTCGGCAGACGCGAGATCCAGCTTCTCCTGCGTGCTCCCCATGATGGCGACGCGCGCGCCGTTGTCGCGCAGCAGGCGCGCGGCGGCGAGCCCGATCCCGCTCGATCCTCCCGTGACCAGTGCGGTCTTTCCGTGAAGCATGACGACGATCCCCTTCAGGCTCGACATTGCCGAGGCGAAAGGGAGCCTGCGAGGCAAATGCACCGCACCGCTAAGAAAGAAAATATTTGTCGCGAGGAGACGGAGCAGCTATTGCCGGCCCATGCGATCGCTCACGCGTTTGAAATCCCTTCAGGCCCTCGAGGCGGCCGCGCGCCACGGCAGCTTTGTCGGGGCCGCCTCGGAGCTGGACGTCACGCCCGCGGCCGTCGGGCAAATGGTCCGCTCCCTCGAGGACTGGGTCGGCTACCCGCTCTTCAAGCGCACCCGTTCCGGCCGGGAGCGCCTGGCGCCTGTCGACGAGGTGAAGGCGGCGCTCGAGGACATCACTCACGGACTCGACTCCCTCGAAGCCGGCTTGAAGAAGCTGCGAGGGCGCAAGGCGCGCGCCGTGGTCGTCGTCACGGCCTCACAGGCCTTCGTGGCCAACTGGCTGATCTCGCGCCTCGACGACTTCACCTCGGTCTCTCCGAACATCGATGTTCGCCTCGACGTCTCGGATCGGGTGATCGATCTGGCGCAGGGCGAGGCCGATATCGGCATCCGGTGTGGCCTCGGCACGTGGCCCGGCGTGAAGGCGACGCACCTGATGGATGAGGAGATCATCGCCGTCTGCCATCATCGCCTTCTGCCCAAGGACGGGGAGGTGACGGCGGGCTGGATCGTCCGCCAGACATTGATCCATGACGGCATGCCCCATCCCGGCGGCGATTTTCCCGCGTGGAGCGAATGGCTCATGCGGCTGGGTGCACGCCGCGCGCCAGCCGATCGGGGTCTGAAAATCAACTCCACGGCCGCGGTCATTCAGGCCGCGGTCGCAAGCCGTGGTCTCGCGCTGGTTCGCAAAGCGCTCGTTCAGCATGAATTGGAGAGCGGCCGGCTCGTTCATCTCATGCCGGCCAACCGCTGGCCGGTGAAATGGGCTTACTATGTTGTGGCCTCGGCCAAGGCGCTTCGGCGCAGCGAAGTGGGCGCTTTTCACGCGTGGCTCATCGAGATGGCCGCGCGCGAGGCGCAGACGCGGCGCGCGCGGAGCCGGTCATCGAGGTCCGGCGGCGTGCGCGCCCGCGGGCCTCGGAAGGGAGAGGCCCGCGGGATTATGCGATCGGGAAGGGGTTAATCGTAATCGCGCCCGTAGGAGCCCCCCTCCCGCGAGAGCAGCGGCGTGATGCGGCGTACGGAGACCCGGCGGTTGGCGCGCGACGGCTCCTGCGTCATCACCTTGAGATATTGCTCGCCGTAGCCCTGCGTCGTCAGGTTCTCGGGCGGGACGCCGAACGCATCCGACAGGATGATCGCAACCGTCTCGGCGCGCCGGTCGGAAAGCGAGAGGTTGTCGATGTCCGAGCCGACGGCGTCCGTATGCCCCTCGATCAGGAACATCTCGTCGGGCGAGCGGTCGACGATGCGCCGCATGGCTTTCGCGATCCGCTCGAGCTTCGGATACTGATCCTCGCCCACGTCCCATGCGCCGAAATCGAAGTTGATCGCGTCGAGATCCACGCGCCGCATGCGTTCGAGCACGGGATAGCTCTGGCGCACCTGATCCAGCGAGTAGCGCCGCTCCAACCGCTCGACGGGCGGCGCCGAGAGGGCGTCGTAGATATCCTCCTGCGAGGCGCGCTCGTAATCCACGATGTACGAATCGCGAGGGATGCTGACGCGCGGCGGCGGCAGGTCGACGTAGTTGTCGTAGAAGTCGTCCGGCCCGCGGTTGCGGTAATGTTCGTCATAGTACCGGCCGTTGTCGATCAGCACGACCTCGCGTCCGTCGTGCTCGCGCCGGCTGCGGCGCACGAGGCGGCCATGGTCGTCCTGCAGCGAGTAGATGAGGGCGCCCGCGAGGCCCGCGGTCACGATCATGGTGAGCCCGTCCTTGCGCCGCTCGCGACGCATCTCCTTGCCCGTCCGCTGGAAGCGCGAGGTCTCGTCATGGCGGATGAACGAGCGATCGTTCTGGCGCACGATCACACGCTTGTCGGGCTCGATGATGGTGCGCCGCTTGCCGCCCCCGAACGTCTCCTCCTTCCGCTGATTGCGGATGGATTCGAATTTCTTTGCTGAATTGTCGCGAAGACGCTCACGGTCACGTGTGTCCCGGCCGCCCTTGTTTGCGTCCCTGGCGGCCTCCTGAGCACGCTCGCGCGCCCGCTTGAATTCGTCGTCGGCCGCTTTGCGGTCGAACGCTTTGGAGGGCGTTCCGCCCCAGGTTCCGCGACGATCCTGGGGAGACGTCGTGTCCGTGTCGCGCCGCCCCTTGCCGGCGGCGTCGCGCCCGCGTGCGGCTTTATCCGCGGCGTCCTCGCGGTCGCGCATTGCCTTCTCGCGCGCCTGATCGGCCGCGCGCTGCTTCTCTTGTTGCTGCTGAAGGGCCTTCCGGCGCGCCTCGTCGGCCTGCTTCTGCTTGGCGTTGAGAGCGTCCTGGCGGTCGCGCATTGCCTTCTCGCGCGCCTGATCGGCTGCGCGCTGCTTGTCATGTTGCTGCTGAAGGGCCTTCCGGCGCGCCTCATCGGCCTGCTTCTGCTTGGCGTTGAGGGCGTCCTGGCGGTCCCGCATCGCCTTCTCGCGCGCCTGCTGGGCGTCGCGCTGCTTCTCCTGGTGCTGCTGGAGGGCTTTCTGACGCGCCTCATCGGCCTGCTTCTGCCGGGCGTTGACGGCGTCCTTGCGGTCTTGGATGGCCTTGTCGCGTCCCTGCTGGGTCTCGCGCTGCTTCTGCTGTTGCCGCTCGGCGGGCCTCTTCAGCGGCTTTTGCTTCGCATCGCCGTCGTCCTGGTCGTCCTTCTTGGGTCTGCCGCCCCAAGGCTGGTCGGAGCGCTGGGCAAGCTCGAGGGGTTGGCCTGCACGGGCTTGCGCCGGCACCGGCTGATCGGCTGGACCGGCCAGACGCTCCGCGAGCGCCTGCTGAGCGCCGAGCAGGGCGAGGGGTAGCGCGAGAAGGAGAGGCGTGCGGTGGCGAACGGTCATCGTGTATCCCATGACTGAAGAGGCCGGGTCCGATGGATCGGATATTCCGGTTCTAGGCAGGGAAACGGCGGAAATGATGACGGCGCCCGGCCTTCGTGTGACGAAATCGTGGCGCGGGGAGGGGAGCAAAACCCCGTCTGGGCCTCGGACGACGCTAGAGCCTGATCGTTTGAGATGCGAGCACTTCAGCTCGCATCGAGAGCGTGAATCAGACTCTAAAACAAAGAGATAGCGCACGTTCACTCCCGATGGGCCGATGCCATTGAGAGGGAACGTGCTCTAGTCCTTGAGCCGCAGGCCCGGGGCGGCCGGCAGATACTGGATCGCGATCCGCATCAGCTCGGGCAGGCTGCGCGCGCCGAGCTTCGATTTGATCTGCGAGGTGGTATTGGCCACGGTTTTGTAGCTGATCGACAGCTCCTCCGCGATCAAGCCGTAGGATTTCCCCTCGGTGATGAGTGAGAGCATCTGCAACTCGCGAGCCGTGAGGACTTGCAGCGGGCTGACGTTGAGCCGCGTCTCGCTGAACGCGATTTCCGACGCCACCTCATGGCTGAGGTAGGGGCGGCCCTGGCGGATCATGTTGAACGCTTTCAGGAATTCGTCGGCCGGCGCGTCCTTGAGCAGATAGCCGGTTGCACCGGATTCGAGCGCGCGGCGAATGATGATGGGATCGCCGTGCATGCTGAGCACGAGCACCGGCGTCGTCTTGTCGTGCCGCCTCAGGCGCCGGACGAACGACAGCCCGCCGAGCGTCGCCGACCGGATCGAGAGATCGACGATGATGACATGCGGACGATGCCGCCGGTATTGGCGGTAGCCATCGGCGAGGCTGGGCGATTGCAGCACGTGCGCCACGTCGGCGTCCTCGAGGATGCGGGCGCACCCCTGCAGCACGAACGGATGATCGTCGATGATGAGCACGCGCAGCGGCTCGGCGCTTTGCAGGGCTGGGATCATGACGGGCTCACGGGTCTCTGTCGCTCCCCTGCAGGCGAAATCGGCATAGGAAGATCCGCACGGAAGGAGGCCGCAGCGACAACGGCCTGGGCCCGCAACCGCGCTCCTGTCCCGCCCTCGAATGGTTAGCGTTTCACACGCCGAGCGCAACGCCGGATGCGTGCCGAATGATCCCGCAAGAAATGGATAAATTCCCGGAGGATGGCGATTGACGGATGCAGCGCCCGCTTCGGAGGATAACAGCGACCGGCCCGCCCATCGTGGCAGCCGGGTTGACGGCGACCGTATCGAGGCAGGGAGAGCGGAGCGGATGAGGAGGAAAGCCGACGGAGTCCGCAGCCGAGGGCTGGCCGCAGGGTGCGGCGGGGTGGCCCGTCTTGCTGTCGCGGCGTCCTTGCTGATGCTCGGCGCGACGGCGGAGCGCGCCGCCGCGGCCTCGGGGCGCTTCTGCGGCGACCGCGTGGAAAGCGGCTATTCGTCGGGTGCGACCCAGAAGGAAGCGCTCGAGGCGGCGCAAGCCTGGTGGTCGTCGCGCGCCGGCACGCTCGGACGCGGCTACGAGAGCTGGGATGCCGCCGACGACCGCGAGGTGGAATGCCGGGAAGGGCCGAACGGCACCTTCAAGTGCAAAGCCATGGCCCGGCCGTGCCTGCCGCCCGGCACGCTGCCCGAGAACGTTCCCAAGATCCAGATGTAGCGGGACCGGATCCGCGTCAGTGCAGCATCAGGTTTTGCGCCGATTGCGGGCGCAGGAAACCCACGGCGGCGGCGAGCGCTGAGCCGAAGCGGGCGGCTGCCGCGGCGAGCGCCGGGGCCTCCTCGCTCCGATGGGCGAACGCCGCCGCCATTTCCGCGATCTCGGCCCTTCGTCCGCGATACCCGGCCTGGAAGAGCGCGATGAGATGCCACTCGTCCTCAGTCACGCGCTGCCGGCACGAAGGGCAATAGGGCGAGAGATAGCTGAAGCCGCCGAACCGCTCGGCCCGCATCGCGCGGATGATGCCGGTGACGTGCGCCGCGATCGCCGGGCCGTTGTCGGCGCCGTAGCGCATTTCGGCGTGGCTGATGGCGCGGTCCCATCCGTCGGCGCGGTTGTGCTCGTAGCTCGCGCAAATGAGCCGGAGGAGGTGGAGCCAATCGCGCTCCATCTCGCCGAGGTCGCTGGCCTCGAGATCGGACGATGGACCGTTATCGATGCACATATGTGAAACTCCCTCGCGCACCCGCGAGAAAAAAGGGGCGGCAACGGCTCATCGACCTCGGAAGAACGATCGGAGAGCACGTTGCCGCCAACAATGGGGTCCCAGGCAGTGCGGGAGGTGTTACTGGGCCCCAGAGGCGCATCGTTGAAGCCGGCTGGGTCGGCGGGGTTTGGTCACCGTTCCAGCCGGTGGCGAAACTGGACTTCAAGATGCGGACTTGCACACCCTAATAAAGTGGATATAAATAGTCAACAAATAACATGAGCCCGTCGTGATGCGCACGTGCGGCACCCGCTCCTCCACTCGGAAGCGCACAAGTGAAAGTTCCTCGCCCGATGTCGGGACACGAAATCGACAAGCGCACAGAGCGTGCGCCGGCGTCCGCCCGCAAGGACGTTCTCCGCTACAGCGTGGCCGAGCTCATGCGCGGCGGCCGCGAGCTCGTCCTCGAGCACGCCGGAGCCGACTACATGCTGCGCATTACGGCCAACGGCCGGCTCATTCTGACGAAATGAGATGGATAGGAGGTGCATCATGATCGCATTCTTGAGACGTGTGCGCCGGCTGCTCTGGGTCGCGAGCCTTGCTGCCGTGACGACGCTCGTAGACAATCCGGATGCCGTCACCAGTGCCCTCGCGGGCTGGACGATCGTCTAGGTGCTCCGCAACGGCTTTTCTGCCTCTTCCGGACATGACGCCCCGACGGGGCTGATGTAGAACCTCCCCGCGCGCGAACGTGACGGCGCACGTGCCGGCTGCTGGGCCAACTTTTCCCGGCCGGCCTTGTTCGCCGGCTTCCAGCAGATCGCCGATCTCGATCGGCCTTGAAAGCCGTGGACGCGTGCGACAGGCTGGGTGCCGTTGAGACCCGCAGGGAGCGGAGCATGCAGGAGTGGGGACAGGCGGCGACGGCGAGAAGCTTCCCCGTGGCAGCGCTTTTGACCCGTCCGCCGATCGTCGTCGGGGTCTGCTATCTCGCAGCCTATGCTTTGCTGGATTGGCTGAGCTACATCGCGCCGATCTCGCTCTCCGGCGTGACGCCGTGGAACCCCGCGACGGGCCTGAGCTTCGCGCTCGTGCTGCTGTTCGGACGCGGATACATACCGTGGCTGTTCCTCGCGCCGCTGTTGACCAACGCCCTGGTGCTGCAATTGCCGGTGCCCCTGGCGATGCACGTGCTCGGTGCGGCGGTGATCGGCGCGGGCTACGGCGCGGCGACCCTGCTCCTGAGCCATCCGCGCTTCGCCTTCGACCGGACGCTCGGCACCAAACGCTCGCTCGTCCTTCTGATCGTCGTGGCGGCCGTCAGCACAGGCGTGGTGGCGCTGTCCTATGTCGGGCTCCTCGCCGCGTTCGGTCTCGTGGTGCGCGGCGAGGGGCTGCTGACGATGGCGCAGCTCTGGATCGGCGACATGATCGGCATCACGGTCATGACGCCGTTCCTCCTCATCCTGTCCACGCGCCGGCGCATCCTGGTGCCCTCGGTCGAGCTTGTGGCCGTCATCGTTGCGCTGGCCATCACGCTGGGCGCGGTCTTCGGACTTTCGGACACCTTCCGCGTCAAGCAGTTCTATCTCTTCTTCCTGCCCGTGATGTGGATGGCCGTGCGGTTCGGCCTCGAGGGCGTGACGGCGGGTCTCGTGCTGACGCAGGTCGGCTTGATGACCGCCATCAACTACGCCGGCGTTCACGCCAGCGAGGTGACGGCTTATCAGGCGCTCATGATCGTGCTGGCCCTGACAGGCCTGACGATCGGCGCGGTGGTGAACGAGCAGCTCAAGACCCAGGCGCAGCTCCGCCAGAATCAGGAGGCGCTCGAGCGGGCGGCGCGGCTGGATTCGATGGGCGCGTTTGCAGCCGCCCTGGCCCACGAGATCAACCAGCCGCTGACCGCCATCGCCAACTATGCGCGGCTCGCGAAGATGGCCGTCGAGAAACAGCCGCCGGACACCGAGGCCGCGCGGGCCGCCGCCGGCCACGCCGTCTCCCAGGTCGATCGCGCCGCCGAGGTGGTGCGCCGTCTCCGCGACTTCATCCAGCTCGGACGCAACGAGATGCGCCCGCATGGGGTGGCGGACCTGATCCGCGAGGCGATCTCCCATTGCCGTCTCGAGGCCAATGCCCACGTCACGGTCGAGAGGCGGGCCGCGCGCAGCCTTCCCCTCGTGATGTGCGATGGGCTCCAGATCCAGCAGGTTCTGATCAACCTGATCCGCAATGCCGCGGAATCCATCGCCTCCGGCAATGCGAGGGGCGGCCATATCGCCGTGGAAGCCGAGCTGTCCGGGCAGGGGCGCGTCGTCGTGAGGGTCCGCGACGACGGGCCCGGCTTCGATCCCGACATCCTCGAGCGCGCGCTGACGCCGTTCACGACCACGAAGGTGGAAGGTTTCGGTCTCGGCCTTGCGCTCGCGCGCTCGACGGCGGAATCACACGGTGGTCAACTTCTCGTGGAAAGCACTGGCGAGGGCGCTGCAGTTTCCTTTACACTTCCTATAGTTCCCGCCCGATCGGGCGGCCCGACTTGAGAAGAATAGAGGACAACCCCGTGACCGTAGCTTTGATCGATGACGACTCCGCAGTCTTGCATTCGATGCGGCTGTTGATCGAGAGCCGCGACATTCCCGTCGCCTGTTACGAGTCCGCCGAGGCGTTCCTGGACGAGCTGCCGAATGCGAAGCCGTCTTGCGTCGTGGCGGACGTGCGCATGCCGGGCATGACCGGCCTCGAGCTGCAGCGTGAGTTGAAAGAGCGCCAGAACGACGCGCCGCTCATCCTCATCAGCGGACATGCCGATGTATCGATGGCCGTCGAGGCGCTGAAGCAGGGCGCGTTCGACTTCTTCGAGAAGCCCTACGACGGCGAGCGGCTGGCCGCGAGCGTGTCCGATGCCGTGCAGAAGGGACGTCGCAAGACATCCGAGCAGAGTGAGCGGATCGACATCACGGAGCGTCTGAAGGCGCTTTCGCCGCGTCAGCGCGAGGTTCTGGAGTTCGTGGCCTCCGGCATGTCGAACAAGCAGATCGCCGCCAAGCTCAGCATCAGCCCGCGCACGGTAGAGACCTATCGCGCCTGGGTGATGGAGCGCATCGGCGCGCAGAACGTGGCCGATCTCGTGCGCAAGGTGAGCGCCTTTCTTCCCTCCGGACAGAAGTAGCCTCGCCTCGCAGGTGCGGGCGAAGGCCGGCGAAAGGAACTCGAGGACGGGGCTGCGTGTTGATTGGCCAATGACGCCGGCACTGATGCCGTGCGGCCTCCAACACGAAAGAGCCCGCCATGCGTTACATCGTTCTTTGGGTCATGGGCGTTCCGATCACCGGGATCCTCATTATGAAGCTCCTGGGCTGGATCTGAGCCCTCCCCATTCTTTTCGGCGACAGCCGGCCTCGACGAGGCCGGCTGTCGCGCTTTTGTGGACAGGTCGTGCCGGCCGTCTCAGCGTTTGTCGCGCGTGGTGAAGCGAACGTTTCCGAGCCCGGTGCCGATGGTGAGTGCCCCCCAGTGTCGGTGGACGCACATGCGCGGCACCTCGCTCAAGCCCTGCACGACGGCGTCGTTGTGCATGACGACCGCCGTCTCGTGCTTGCCGATCTCGGGGATCGCTTCCCGCACCGCGGCCGGCAGGTTGAAGCCTTTGCTTTCCCAGTTGCCGGGCAGGTTCTGCGCGCCGGTCTCGATCGATCCGTCGTCGCGAATGACACCCGGGCAGCCGATCCCGATGACCGGCGCCAGGTTGATCTTGGCCTTCGACGCGGCCTTGATCAGGTCTTTCAGCATGTCCGTCATCCGGTCGACGGCCTTGTCGCGCTTCGTCTTCTCTTCGCCATGGCGCCACAGCTCGGACTTCCACACGCGCGCCTTCTCGAGCTTGGAGGAGGCCTTGAGATTGAGGTCGACGACGCCGGCGCGGATGTTGGTGCCGCCGATGTCGATGGCGAGGATGGCGTCGAACCCTTCGAGCGTCCAGGACGGCATGAGGTGCGCCGCGCCGATCAGGCCCGCTTCGTCCGGATCGTTCTTGATGAGCGAGAGATCCACATCGATCTTCGCCGCCTTGAGCAGCACGGCGGTTCGTCCGACGGCGAGCTCGCCGACGCGGCTCTGGCGCAGTCCCCCGCCGATCACGATGGCTTCCGTATCCCGCCAGCTCGCGGTCTTGAGGAAGCGGCGGATCACGCGCGCAAGCTCGTTCGCATAGGCCTCGACGGCGCTGTGCACGATTCCCGCGGCCTCGGGGTCGCCTTCCGCCAGCAAGGCATCGAGCTTCTTCTTGCTCAGATCCTCGCTCGCTTCGTCCCCCAGCGGGTCCGCGCCGAGCTTGCGCAGCGGCTCGCGGCACGCCTCCATGATCTCGTTGAAGGCGCTGCGGCTCGCGCGATCGCCGACGAAGCCGTCCTCGTCGCGGATCTCGAGGTTGTAGCTGTCGACCTCGACGCTGGGCAGCTTGGCGGAGCCATGTTCTGTGATGACTGGCAAACGGACATCCTAAGAAGCGGGGAGACCCGGCGAGACCCTGGACTCGTGTGGCGCCCCCCGGGGCGGGCGCCTCGATCCATCGATGCCGTCTGAACGCGTGATCGCCGCAAAAAGATCGAGCTGAGCAAAAATATTTGCCCGCGGCAAAATTTCCCAAGCGCTCCGAGAGGCTGTGTGCGTCGCAACATCCGCGCCGGCAGACATCCTTTCGTCTCTTTCTTCCGCCAGAGAACATATTGAGAAAATTGAACAATTGGTAGCGTACGGAGTAAACGAGGCGATGCAGCGAACCGTTCACCGCCGGGCTCTGCTGAGCACGGCTTTGATAGGGGCGAGCAGCGTCCTGTTGGGCGTGGCCGATGGCGCCGAGGCGCGCATCAGCGACGGCTGCGACGCGGCCAACCGCGGCGCGCTGGCGGCGACGGTGAGAGCCGGCGGAAGCACGCTGCGCGAGATCCGCCTCGCGCGCGGAGAGACGGTGACGCTGAGCCTCGCGACGAAGGGCAAGGCGGTGCTCTCCGTGGATGGCGGCGGCGTGCCGATGCGGACGCTGCACGTCGGGCGCACGGCGTCGATCCTGTTCGTCGCTCCCGAAAGCGCCTCGTACGGATTCCGCGTCAGCGCCGCGGAGGAGGCGAGCGCCACGCTCGGCGCCCGCTGCATCTCCGCCGCCGGAGCCGCCAACGAGCGCGCCCTGCTCGACCGGCGCAAGGCCTTCCTCGCCGGACGCGATCCCGATCGAATCCGGATCGATCGCCCGGCCGGTGAGACGAAACCGCTCGATGCCGCGCAAGCGGCGGACGCAGACGGCGAGATCCCCACGGAGGTGACGGCCTCGATCAGCGTCTCGGAGCTGCTGTCCGCGGCGAGCCCCGGCGCCAAGGCGGATCCCGGCATTCTCGATTTCTGGTTCGAGGGCCGGTACATGACCTACGACACCGGCAGCCTGCGCCAGCGCGAGTCCGACGGCAACTTCAGCGTCATGTACTTCGGCAGCAAGTACATGCTCGGCCCCGATATCATGGTGGGCGCGCTGGCCCAGTTTGACCAGACCGGCGAGGCGCTGGGCACGGAGAGCAAGGCCTCCGCCAATGGCTGGATGGCCGGGCCTTACGTGAGCATGCGGCTGGGGCCGGGGATCGTTTTCGACGGCCGCGCCGCCTGGGGCGCGGTGCAGAACGTGCCGCAAGGGACCGCGGTTGAATGGGCATCGGCGAACCGGAGTCTCCTCCGCGGCACCCTGCGCGGGACCCGCCAGTATGGCGGCTGGGACGTCACGCCGACCGTGGGCCTCAGCTACGTGGAGGACACGCCAACCTATCGCGTCACGCCCGAGGAAGGCGTCGGCGCACCGGGCGGGACGGGACGCCTGGACATCATGCCCGAGATGAAGCGCCGCTTCGATCTCGACAGCGAGACCTACGTCGAGCCGCGCCTCGCCGCGGGCGGGTTCATGTCCTTCGATGATATGTCGGCGCTCAATCCCGCCCAGGCCGCCGTTCCGGATCTGCAGTGGAAGGCCGAGGCGGGCGTCGCGGTCGGCAAGAAGGATGGCGTCAATCTGCAGGCCACCGGCGGCGTCGAGACGGGCGCCAGCACGGCGACGGACAATTGGTCCGGCCGCCTCCGCCTCAATATGCCGATCGGCAACTGAGCCCTCGCCAAGCGAGGCTCCCCGGGGCGAGGCTCATGGGAGCCTCACCTCGCGATTGCGGTCAGCGCGCCGGCGCCTCGGAGAGGCCCAGGCTCGAGCCGGCCTCTTTGGCGGGATCTTTCAGCTTTTCTGCTGCGCCGAGGCGCGTCTCGACGTTGGGCGGCGCGCCGTTGCGGCCGTAGAGCGCCGCCGCACCCGCCAGATCGCCTGCTTGCAGCTCCCGCGAGCGCTCCACATAGCGGAACGACATGAGCTGGCCCTCGGGGCCGGGATGGTCGAGACCGATGGCGTGCCCGATTTCGTGGGTCATCGTGAAGCGGAGATCGTACACCGCCAGATCGCCGTCGAAGCCGATCTTCCACGGCTGCGCGGGATTGAGGCAGATGAGGGCCTGACGGATGGCGCCGACGTCGCCGCCTCGTTGAGGTCCGGCAGGAACGGAGTCGGCCAGCGTCACGTTCGTGAACGCGCGCCCGCGCGTCTTGGCGTCGGCGCCGATCAGGATGCCCGCGTCCGCCGTCGAGGCCGTTTCCTGGAAGCGGATGTCGGCGGCCTTCTCCCAGAGGTCGAGAAGGCGGCGCGCACCTCGCGGCGGAAATCCTCCTCCGCGATCCCCGAGCGCGTGAGCGCGGCCGAGGGCGGCTGCATGGCATCGCAGTTGCGCGCGCCGGGAAACGAGCGCGACTCTGTCACGAAGGCGTAGGTGACGGCCGCCGGCAGCCCTTGCGCCGGAACGCGCCACCGCACTGCCGCCCGCCCGTCGAGGGCCAAGAGACGGAAGGACTCGCCGCCGCCGGCACGATCTCCGGCAGAGAGCGAAGCTGCGGCCGACGCCAATCCGAGCGCCAAGCCGCCGAAACGGATCAATCCCCTCAAGCGCAGATCCCCACCTCGCTCGATCCGGTGATGCAGATGCATCCCGTTTAGGATGCGCCGCAGCATCGGTCAACGCACGCGGTTGCCGCATGGCGGCTGTCGCCACCCGTTCACCGTGGCGTGCGGTTCGGGGGATTCGCAAGCGGAACCCAACCCGTCCGCGGTCGTTAAGTCATGAGATCACGCGGAAAATGTGGAGAACCTTAGGAATGGCATACAAAGCAAGGGTGATGGCAGCGGCCCTGGCGGCGGCCGCGGCGCTGCATATCGCCGGTCCGGCGCGAGCCGCGCCTGTCGGCCCTGTGCAGAACGCGATCACGACCGAGCGCGCCGCCCTGCAGGAGGTCGATTATCGCCCCTACCGCCACTGTCACCGCAACAGGTGGGGGCGCAAATGGTGCCACGGCGGCCGCAGGCATGGCTATTACAACTATGGCCCGAGTGTCGGCCTCTATTTCGGGCGCCGCCACCATCACCACCGGCACTTCCGTCGCCACCATCATCGTGGCCACCACCACCATCGTCGCTAGAACAAGCGGCGTTCCGGCGTGACCGGAAAGCCCGGGTCGGCCTGCCGGCCCGGGCTTTTTCTGTGCCTTCGCGCGTAGGAGTTATGCGCGCGGCGCGGCCTGCTCGGGAAGGTGCACCCGCGGTGCGAGCCGATCGAGCCAGCGCAGCACCGCCCCAGGCCCGGCGAAGTCCGCGTCCGGCGCACCGTAATGCTCGCCCGCGACCTTGAGCGCAAAGCCGTCCAGGCTTTCGGCGATGGCGAATGCCGCCTCGTCGCCGATGTCGTCGCCGATCATGATCGGCACGCGATGGCGGAAGGCCGGAAGGTTGGCGAAGGCGGTCAGCGCAGTGCCTTTCGAGAGGCCAGCAGGCACGATCTCGAAGAGCTTTTTGCCCGGCAGGATCTCGAACGCCTCCTCCGAGCGTTCGAGCGCGCGGGCGAGCGTCGAATGGATGAGCGCTTCGGCGCCGGGCGCGAGCCGGTAGTGGACGGCGAGGCCCGGGCCCTTCACCTCCACGAGCACGCCCTCCATGTCGGCCGTGAGGGCGCGCACGCTCTTCAGGATCTCGTCCGGCAGCTTGGTTTCGACGCGCTCGATGTCCTCCTCGGGGCGTCGGCGGATCTCGGCCCCATGCACGCCGGAGGTCGCGATCGAGAGCGGGTGCAGCAGCGCATCGATATCGGCGATGCGTCGCCCCGAGATGATGGCAACGGCGCCGCCCAGATGCGCAGAGAGGCGTTCCAGGAGCGGGATCAGCCCCTCCGGCACGCGAACGCTTTCCGGTGTGGCCGCGAGCTCGAGCAGCGTCCCGTCCATGTCCAGAAAGAGGGCGCAGCGCTCGGGGCTTCCAAGCAGCAGATCTGTGCAGGCGCGCAGATGCGCCGAGATCGGGGCCGAAAGGTCGTCAATCCTGCGAGTCATAGCGGCCACCCTAGGACGTTCGGGATCGAAGTCGATTCCGAAAGCTGCCCATCGAGCGCCGATCTCCGCAAAAGTCCGGTATGTGTGTCGATATGTCCGAGCACGCTCGAGGCGTTGAGGGCGGCTGCGGACAGCGCCGTGGCGGGTGGTGCGCCTTGGGCGACATAGGCGGCAAAGGTGGCGCCGAACGCATCGCCCGCACCCGCCGTGCCAGCCGCATCGGTGGGAATGGCGGGGCAATAGATGATGTCGCCCCGGCTCGCCGCGAAGGCGCCATCCTTGCCGTCGGTGAGGACGAGACTTTGCACGCCGGCTGCGATCAGTGCGCGGAAGAAGGCGCGGAGGCTCAGGGCGCGCCCCTCGCTCTTGAGCCCGCGCCGCGCGAGCGCAGGCGTTTCCATGTGATGGGGAAAGACGAGCGGAGGATCCTCGCCGGCGGACAGACGCGCGCCCGGAGCGATGTCGAGCAGCGCCAGCACATCCTCCGCCTCGTGCCGGTTGAGCGAGAGGATGCCGATGCGCGAGAGCGTCTCCCGGAAGGCCGCGCCGTGCGCGTGCAGTTGCCGCGTGCCGGGGTTGCAGGCAACCGCCGCGCCGGCCGCTGTTGCCGCATCGACGAGCGCGGGAAACGCACGCGCAGCCTCGTTCGAGAGGTTGGCGATGTAGACGAGATCGACGGCGAACGCGCGCGCGTCGATGTCCTCCACTCCGAGCCGCGTGTTGGCGCCGCGGAAGGTGAACACGCCCGCATTGCGGTCATGCGAGGCGATGAGGACGGACGAGCCCGTGGGCGCGCTCCCGTCGCGCGTGACCCATCGCGTCGAGATCCGCTCCTCGTCGAGGCGGGCGAGGATCTGCTCGGCGCGCCGGTCGTCGCCGAGCTTGACCATCGTCGCCGTATCCCATCCGAGCCGCGCGAACGCGATGGCCGTGTTGATCGCGCCCCCGCCGCAGTGCATCGAGATGTCGAGCGCCTCGATCTTGCGGCCGTCCTCGATGAGGAGAAAGGACTGGCCCGCATTGAGCAGGGACATGCGTTCGATGGCGGAATTCTCGATGATGGCGATGGTATCGATCATCGCACCGCCCACGGTCAGCACTTTCATGGTGTGCAGGCCCTTCGCGGGTGGAGAGGATGGGGAACGCAGACGGTCACGGCTCCTTGGAATCAACGCGTACGTCCGTGCCCAGTTCCGGCGACGGCGTGGCGCGGGGCCACGCATCGGCCCAGTTGCGCGAGAGGTTCATGCACGAGTTCACGATGCCGGCCATGGAGTAGGTCTGTGGCAGGTTCCCCCAGAGCTGGCCGGTCGTGGGATGGATATCCTCGGAGAGCAGTCCGAACGCGTTCCGCCGCGCGATGACGTCGTCGAGCAGGTCGCGCGCCTGGTCGGAGCGGCCGGCCGCGAAGAGGGCGTCGATGTACCAGAACTGGCAGGCGAGGAACGACGTCTCGGGCGCGCCGAAATCGTCGTTGCCATAGCGCATCATGAAGCCGTTGCGGCCGAGCTCGCCTCCGATCGCCTCCAGCGTCTTGAGGAAGCGGGGATCGTGCGGCGAGAGCAGGCCGAGCTCGGGCAGGAGCAGCACGCTCGCGTCGAGCTCGTGCTCGTCGAGGGCGCCCGCGATGGCGCCGATCTTCGGGCTCCACGCGCGCGTCAGGATTTCCCGCCGCACCGCGTCCGCCTTCGTGCGCCAGCGCTGCGCGTCGTCGGCCAGCCCGAGCAGCAGCGCGATGCGCGCGAGCCGGTCGAGCGAGACCCAGCACATGGTCGCCGAATGGGTGTGGATGCGCTGGCGGCCGCGATACTCCCAGATGCCGGCATCGGGCTCGAGATAGAAGCGCAGGGCCTGATGGCCGAGGGTCTCGAGCCGGCGGTAAAGCGCTTCGTCCCCCATGCGCGGCAGGCGCTGATCGATGAACATCTGCGACACGCCGAGGATCACGCTGCCGTAGGAATCGTGCTGGATCTGCTCGGCCGCCTGATTGCCGATGCGCACCGGCCCCATGCCGCGGAACCCCGGCAGATGCTCGGCCACGCTCTCGTCGAGCGGCTGGTCGTGCACGATGCCGTAGACCGGCCGCAGCGCGCCCTTGGACGTGGTCGCGATCGTCGTGATGTAGTCGAGATAGGCTTCCATCGACTGCGTGGCGCCGAGCCGGTTGAGCGCCATGATCACGAAATACGCGTCGCGGAGCCAGCAATAGCGATAGTCCCATGTGCGCTGCGTGCCGGGCGCTTCCGGGATGGAGGTCGTGTGGGCTGCCACGATCGCGCCCGTCTCGTCGAAGGTGCAGAGCTGCAGCGTGATGGCCGCGCGGATCACGTCCGTCTGCCAGTCGAGCGGGATCGCGAGACCCCGCACCCAGCCGATCCAGTAGTCGCGCGTGCGGTCGAAGGCTTCGCGGGAGACGGTGTCCGGCGCGGCTTCGAGCGACTCGTCCGGGCCGAGCACGAGCGTCACGGGCCGCGCCAGCCCGAACGTCGTCTCGTGCACGATGTAGGAGAGGGGCGCGTCGGTCGTGAGCCGCAGCGTCAGGTCGCCGCCGCTGTAGCGAATGTGGTTCGAGCCGACCACCTGCGCCGTGCGCGGCTGGCCGTAGTTGAACGTCGGGCGGACGCGGATCTTGATGCGCGGCAGGCCGATGGGCTCGATCCGCCGGATGATCTGCGCCGGATGCAGCATGCGCTCGAAGCGCGGATAGCGCGGCGCGAAGTCGACGATGCGGATGCCGTTGCCGCTGTCGTCCTCGACGATGGTCTCGACGATGGCGGTGTTGCGCACATACGCCGAGCGCGTGCGAACGGCCCGCTCGAGCACGATGTCGCAAAACCCCTTCTCCTCGTCGCCGGAAAGCAGGCGCGAGAACACCGGGTCTCCGTCGAAGCGCGGAAAGCACCACCACACGAGGCGCGCCGACTGGTCGAGCAGCGCGGCAATGCGCCCGTTGCCGATCACGGCGAAGTCGAGCGGCTGTGTTGTCGGGGACGCGAGGGCGGCGCTGAGGGCCATTGTTTCGCCCCCTTCGATCTGACGCTGAAGTTCCACGGCGGAAGAGACCCCCAAGTTCCGATGACGAGCGTGCGTGATGGATGTGCGTGTGTGCGGGTTTCGAGAGCGACGGCCGCGGCCCGTTTGAATGGGCTCGAGCGTGCGCGTCAGGCGATCACGTCGTGAAACATAATGACGAGGATTGTGGCAAGGACAAAGGCGAAAATGCAGCCGTTGCAAAAACGACTTTCGCAAATGACGCAGGCATGGATTGCGCGTCGTTCACCCCGCATCAGCGCTTGGCAGGGCGGCCCATATCACGCGCGCTCGTAAGTCCGATCGGGAACAAACCCAAGGGTGAGACGTTAGGGGCCCAAGCGGGTTGAAGCTCGCTTGGCCGTGCGATGGCAGCGGATGCACCTGACGGGCCGATGGCTCGCTGCGTGATCCCGCAGAGCATCGCGAAGAACGAATGACAAGGAGACCATCCGATGAAATCCAAGCTCCTCTCTGCAATCGCCCTGCCCGCGATGATCGCGGTTGGGTGCGCCTCGGCCATCGCCCAGGATACGAAGCCTTCTCCCACGACACCCGCCCCTTCGCCCTCGCCGTCGACGCCGCTCGAGCGGTCACCGGACGTGACGCCTTCGCCGTCCACGGCCACCCCGTCTCCGAGCACCACGTCTCCAAGCACGACGCAAACGACTCAGATGGGTCAGGAGTGGCGCTCCTCGAAGCTGGTCGGCATGGCCGTCTATAATCGTGCCAACGAGCGCGTGGGCGACATCAACGATCTGATCGTTGCGGCAGACGGCAAGGTGGCGCGGGCTGTGATCGGCGTCGGCGGCTTCCTCGGCATCGGCGAGAAGCTGGTCGCGATCGACTTCACCGACATTCAGCTCAATCGCGACGCCGACGGAAAGATGCGCGCGGTCGTGAACAGCACGAAGGAATCCCTCGAATCTGCGCCGGACTTCAAATACGCGCAGTAAGCACACGACGGCACCAACGGGATACGCAACGAGAAGGGAGCGAGCGATCGCTCCCTTCTTTCTATCCGGATCGCAACGGGGATCCGCTCTGCTTGCCGGCTCAGTCCGTGGCCACCACCTGGCCCAGCCTGAAATTCTGCTCCATGACGACGGGTGTCGCGTCGGCGGGACGAGGCGAGCCCACGGCCGCCCTTGCCATTTGCCCGCGAGACATTTAACGAACGCACGATGGAGCGCGCGAGGGCGTTCGGGGCGCCCGGGACACGGAGCCCCTGGCGCCATGTCGTCTCGTTCCGTGTCGAGCCTTGATTTGCCTCGGCTTTTGCGGGTGTAGCTCAATGG
>JRYH01000047.1_pt1 | contig 33508 bp, 38 predicted proteins | sample 235351 | NCBI WGS metagenome assembly JRYH01 (sample SAMN03074221, study PRJNA261480) | activated sludge metagenome | biome: Wastewater Treatment Plant; feature: Wastewater; material: Activated sludge; isolation source: activated biomass of a wastewater treatment plant treating wastewater... ...
TCGAGAGATTCGAGCAGCGCAAGCTCATCGCGGTGCTTCATGACGAGGCCGGCAAACTTCTGCATCACGGATTTCCGCTTTGCCGGCGCTTCACGCGACCAGACGCCTGCGTTGAATGCCGCGCGCGCCGCTGCGACGGCGCGATTGACGTCTTCCACATCGCATTCGGCAACCTTGGTCAGCACGCGGCCATCCACAGGGCTGACACAATCAAACGTCTTTCCGGAGGCCGCATCGACATACTGGCCGTTAATAAAGGCCTTACTACGGATTGAGATTTCACTTTCCAGTTTTTCCCAGTCTTGCCGGGTCGGAGCAGGCTTCGCAGACATCGATCTTTCCTCTTTTTGATTATCGCAGGCGCGTTGAGTTTAAGCTTTTTCCGAGAATAGCCAATGGTATTTATTCGCGAAAGCTATTCTTGACCGTTTGGTCGAAAAACATCTGTTGTCGCGCTGACAAATCGCGCATCATGGGCTATTACCTTATCTTACCGAACGCCGGTTCGGTTGATAGGACTGTTTTATAATGCACAGAAATATAAACCTGACGCAGGTTCAGACCTTTCTCTGGGTCGCCACCTTGCGAAGTTTTCGCCGGACCGCGGAAAAGATGAATACGACGCAGCCGGCCATCTCCTCGCGCATCGCCCGGCTTGAGGAGACGCTCGGCGTGCGGCTGTTCGAGCGGGACAATAACTTCATTCGCCTGACGCAGAAAGGTGTCGAACTCCTGCCTTATGCGGAAAAGCTGCTCCGTACATCGTCGCTGCTGGTCGATCAGATCTGCCATGACGAAGAGCGACAGGGCATGCTCCGGCTCGGGATATCGGAGATGGTGGTGCATACCTGCCTTCCCGAATTCGTCGGCAGCCTCGGCGAGAAATTCCCGTCGCTCGAGCTTGATATTGTCGTTGACACCACGGTCAACCTGCACCGCGAGATCTCAGAGAAAACGATCGACTTCGCTTTCATGATGGGGCCGGTCGTAGATTTCCAGATCGAGAATGTGGAACTGTTGCAGTTTGAAATGATCTGGGCCGCCGCGCCGTCCTTGCATCTTTCCACCGATCGCCCGCTGTCGCTCGATGAGCTTTCGGTGAGGCCGCTTCTCACCTTTGCGCAGAATACCCGCCTCTACGGCGAGCTCACCCGTCAGCTTCGCAAAGCAACGGAACGGCCGCCGCATGTTTTTCCCGTCAATTCCGCGGCCGCCATTCGCCGCCTTGCGCTCGACGGGATCGGCGTTGCGACGCTGCCCCGCCAGATGATCCGCAGCGACCTCGAGACCGGCGCGCTGCAGGAAATCAAATGCAGTTGGCGCCTGCCTGGCATGCGCTTCACGGCGGCATATCCGACCGATCCCTATAATCCGATGACCGAGAAAATCATCGCCCACTCGATCGAGGTGGCGCGGCGCTACCAGCAGCAGATGAAGCGCTGACCCTCCCGCCCCCATCGCCGCCGTTGCCATTCGCGGCAGGCCGTTATATTTTGACAGCAAAATGCGATTATTGTCCCGCGCGGCCCCTGCGCCGATGCGGTAAAAGGATATTCTATGAGTGACCCGCAAAAAATAATAACCGAAACGAACGGTCCCGTTACCACCATCATCATCAACCGTCCCGATGTGCGCAATGCGCTCGATCAGGAAGCATCCGATCTGCTCGCCAAGGCCTTCAAGGCGTTCGAGGCCGATGACAGCCAGAAGGTCGCCGTCGTGACCGGGGCGGGCGGCGCGTTTTGCGCGGGCGCCGATCTCAAGGAAACCGCGAAACGGACCGACTACAAGGCGTGGGCCGGCCATCCGGACGGACCTTTCCACAAGCCCCTCGCCAAGCCGCTGATCGGCGCCATTGCGGGCCATGCCTGCGCCGGCGGGATGGGCCTTGCGCTCTTTTGCGATATCCGCATCGCAGAAGAAAGCGCCGTTTTTGGGATTTTCTGCCGCCGCTGGGGCGTGCCGATGAGCGACGGCACCCCGACCCGCCTGCCCCGTGTTATCGGCATGGGCCGCGCGCTCGAGATGATGTTGACCGGTCGCCCCGTGTCGGCCGAGGAAGCGCTTTCATGGGGTCTGGTCAGCCGCGTGGTTGCCGAGGGGCAGGCCCGTGCGGCGGCCGAGGAGATGGCGCGGCAGATTGCCGAGTTTCCGCAGATCGCCATGCTCTCCGATCGCCACAGCGTCTATGCACAGGAAGGCCTGACCGATCTTGCCGCCATCACGCTCGAAATGCACGCGGCGGAAGAAGCCAAGCAACGCGAAGCGCAGGCCGGCGCCGCGCGCTTCGCGGCTGGGCAAGGCCGTCACGGTAGCTTCAAGTAATTTATTAGAATTTACGCGTAAATCTATACTCACGTTCATCCGTCCGGATGGCACACGCGTGCGCACGTTATTTTGTTGCAGGAGGCAACACAGATGATCATCGGATGCCCCAAAGAAACCAAAGACCATGAATATCGCGTTGGCCTGACGCCGGAAAGCGCGGCGGAACTGATCAAGCGCGGACATGGCGTCCTGATCGAAAAGGACGCCGGTCGCGGCATCGGCGCGAGCGATGCGGCCTATCGGGCGGTTGGCGCAGAGATTATCGGGACTGCCGCCGAAATCTTTGCCCGCGCCGACATGATCATCAAGGTCAAGGAACTGCAGGCGGAGGAGCGCCCGCTCCTTCGCGCGGGGCAGATTTTCTTCGCCTATCTGCATCTTGCGCCGGATCCTGAGCAGACGCATGCCCTGATGCAGTCGGGCGCGGTCTGCATCGCCTATGAGACGGTGACGGGGCCGGACGGCGGCCTGCCGCTCCTCAAACCGATGAGCCAGGTTGCGGGCCGGCTGGCGGTCCAGGTCGGCGCGACGGCGCTTGAAAAATCCCATGGCGGCAGCGGTATTTTGCTTGGCGGCGTACCGGGCGTCAGCCCCGCGAAAGTCGTCATCATCGGGGGCGGCGTTGTCGGCTTCAATGCCGCACAGATGGCCGTCGGCATGCATGCGGATGTGTTCATTCTCGATCGCGATCCGGCAGCGCTCGAGCGTCTTGAAAATCATTTCGAGGCAAAGGCGCAGGTTCTCTATTCCACGGGCGCGCTGCTCGAGCGTCTGGTGCTCGATGCCGATGTTGTTATCGGCGCCGTGCTCATCCCGGGCGCCGCAACGCCGCGGCTGGTGACGCGGGAGATGATCCGCGGCATGCGCGAGGGCTCGGTCGTTGTTGACGTCGCGATTGATCAGGGCGGATGCTTTGAAACCTCGCGCCCGACCACCCATACAAACCCGACCTATGTTGTCGACGGGGTCGTGCATTACTGCGTTGCCAATATGCCGGGCGGCGTCGCGCGCACCTCAACTTATGCGCTGAATAATGCCACGCTGCCGCACGCGCTGCGCATCGCCGACAAAGGCTGGCGCGCCGCGATGCAGGATGATCCGCATCTGGCAAACGGGCTTAATGTCTGGAACGGCAAGATCACCCATGCGGCAGTCGCGCGCGATCTCAATCTTGCCTACACCCCGGCCTCCGTCGCGCTTCAGGGCTAGGCTCCGGGCCTTGACGCTCCCGCGCCCCGGCGGCGGAACAGCATCGGCGCAAAGGCGGCGCTGAAACCGGCGAAGGCGAGCACCCATGCCGCGGCGGCAATCTCGAGGAGGATGTCCATGGCCGGGGCATAGAGGGCGGCGGCGATGCGGGCAAGCGCCGCGATCCAGACAAGCATGAGGATCAGCCGTATTTTCATATTGGTTTTGAGCACGCCCCCCGTCAGGCTCACGGTGGAGCGGATCATCACCGAAAGCGTCATCGAGCCGATCGCGCCGACGCCGAGCGCGTGGATCCCCGCAACGGGCGAGATATCGGCGGGCCAGGTATTGCTGAGCGCCAGCAGCAGAAAGCCGGCCGGGATGAAGAGATAGCTGACGTGCAGGATCGCGACCACGAAGTCGCCCGCCACTCTCTCCCCGGCCCAGCGGGCAAGGCGGATCAGATGCAGTATCCCGGCAATCCCCATCAGCGCCGCAACGACAATTCCGGCGGGAAGAAGGATCCACGCGCCAAGGGCGATGACGGCAAGCGACGTCGCCGCGATATCGAAGCGGCCGAACGGGGTTGGCAGGCGCCCGGGCGACTGGCGGGCGAGATAGTTGCGCGTGAAGCTCGGCACGATGCGCCCGCCGATCAGCATGATGAGGGTGATGGCGACCGAGAGGGCGAGCCGTTCGCTGTAAAACGCCATGCCATCAACATGCGCTTCAAGATGGAAGCCGAGGTTGGCGAGCCAGAACACGGTTGCGGGGAGGAGAATCTTCAGATTGCGCCAGTTGCGGCCCGAAATGATCTCATTGCCGATGACGAATACGACAAGCGTCAGGAACGCAAGATCGATTACGAGTGTCAGCTCCCAGCCGAGATATGCGGAAAACGAGACGGCGACCCGCCCTGCCATCCAGACCAGCAGCAGCAAAAGCAGCGGCGCCCCCTGCAGCGGCATTCGCCCGCTCCAGTTGGGAACGGAGGTAAAGAGATAGCCGGTGATGATCGCGGCGAGATAACCGAAAAAGATCTCATGGCTATGCCACTGCACCGCGCCGAACAGGCTGGAAATCTCAACAGTGCCGTAAAACAGAGGCAGCCAGACCAGCATCACAAGGCTCGCCTGAACGGCGCCAAAGAAGAAAAAGGGACGGAACCCGTAGCTTAAAATCCCCGGCCCGCGGTAATTCCGCACCCTCGGTATTGCCATGCTTTCGCCCTCCCCGTCGGACGGCAAGCCGGGGGCGGCTGCAATCGCCCCGCCCCGGCGCGTGTTAGGTTAGCGAAGATCCTTGTAGACGTGCCACGTCGCATGGCCGAGCAGCGGGAAGATCAGGATCAGACCGAGCAGCCCCGTCAGCAGGCAGACCACGAAGGACGCGAGCACAATCGCCCCCCACGTCAGCATCACCGGCAGGTTGTTCCAAACGATCGCCATGCTGAGCCCCATCGCGGTCAGGGCGTCGGTCCGCTCATTCAGCAGCATCGGCACCGCAAGAACGCTGATGGCAAAGGAGAAGGCGGCAAAAATTCCGCCGACCAGGCTGCCGACGATCAGCAGCATGATGCCTTCGGGCGTCAGCAGGATCTCGACGATATGGTCAAGGCCCGGAAACGGCAGCAGGCCGAAGAACAGGGCATAGAGCAGTACCGCCGCGCGCATCCAGAGGAGCATCAGGAGGCAGAGCAGAACGCCGATAAACAGGATCTGCGCGCCCGATTTCGGCTTGACGAAAATCATGCGCATCAGCGAAACCGGTTCGTTCTCCATGAGACGGCGGCTTTTCTCGTAAAGACCGATCGCAAGCGTCGGCCCGATCACCATGAAGCCCGCCAGCGCCGGGAAGAGAATATAGTCGAGCGAGAGGGTATAGAGGCTCGTAACGACCAGAAGTGAAATGACGAAGATGAGGAACCCGTAGGCAAGGCTGGCGGCGGAATGCGTCATCATGTCGTCCCAACCGTCTTTCAGCCAGCCGAATGCTGCCGAGCGGTCAAGATTTCGGGCCAGAGAAACTTCCGGCGGCAATGGAGGAACTGTCTTCGGTATCCTAATCATCACACGTCTCCTAACAGGATTGTCCCAACTTTCGCGGGGGCATACTCAGCAGCCGGATTTCACCGGCCGATAGATTTTGTCCGTTGTCTCGACATCGGATTTTGCAAGCACACAGGCGGGATCAGAGGTCGTCGCGACATAGACGAGATGCGCATTCGCCCCCAGAACGATCGCGAGCCCGATCAGGATGCCCCCAATGATGAGGGCGCGCCTGCCGACCTTCTTTTTAAGCGAAACTGCGTGCAAACCCGGCTCCTTACTCTGCCTTGATATTGGCGAGATCCATCAGATACAGCGTCAGGATTTTGCGGTCGACCGTCGGCAAGCGCCCCTGCCAGGCCGGCATATATCCCTTGTGGCCGTTCCAGACGGTATTGAACACCCCGTCCCGGCCGCCGCCGTAGATCCAGTAATTGTCCGTCAGATCCGGCGCCCCGACGTCGATATTCCCCTTGGCGTTCTCGCCGTGACAGGAGGCGCAGTTGTCCATGAAAATCGTCGCGCCCGAAGTCGGATCCTCGCTCACGGCCGCCGCCCGGGCGGTTCCGTCGGAGAGGGAGAGGACATAATCCGTAACCGCAAGGATCTCATCGCGCGAGAGCATCTGGTCGCGGCCGAAGGCCATCATCTCGCTCAGGCGCGACTCCTCATGATCCGAATTCACGCCGACGCGAATGGTCTCGAAGATGGCGTCGGGCGTCCCGCCCCAGAGCCAGCTTGTCCCCGTCAGAGCGGGAAATCCCGGTCCACCCTTGCCCATGTTGCCATGGCAGACCGAACAGTTGTCCCGGAACAGCCGACCGCCGTTATCGCTGACGATCTGCATCAGGGCAGGATCGTTCTGGATATCCGCATAGTCGAGTTCAAGAATTCTGTCGGTCCAGACCGAGCGATCGATAATCGCCTTCTCGACGAGCCGGTCAACCCGCTGATGCTGGTCCGTCCCAAGCAGCCCCTTGGTATAGGTGACGCCGAGCGGCCAGGCCGGGAAAAGAAGCCAGTAAATCACGGAGAACAGGAATGTGGCGATCAGAAAGAACCAGACCGGCTTCGGAACTTTCGTATTCAGCTCCTTGATGCCGTTCCAGTCATGCCCGGTCGTCATATGACCTGTGTATTTATCCCGCTCATTCATTGCCATGGCCGGTCCTCATTTTCGAGAATACTGTTCTTCGCGCGCTCGAACGGCTTTCTGTTGCCCGGCCAGAAGCTGTAGACCAGCACAACGATGCTGAGGCCGATCAGGTAAAACAGGCCGTAGGATTTTGCGAACGCAACCAATGTTTCATGTTCGATATTCATTCCGAATCCTCCATTTTCAGGACCGGGTTCTGATGCGCCACATCGGTAAGCCGGCCGAGGATCTGCAGATAGGCGATCAGCGCATCAAGCTCGGTAACTTTCGTCGGGTCGCCGTCGAACGTGCGCACGTTGGTCGTCTCGCCGTAACGCTCAAGCACGCCGTCCGCCGCATCGGTGTCCGGCATCGCCTGCCCATAGGCGTCCATTATCGCATTCTCGACCATCTCATCGGTATAAGGAACGCCGAGCTTCTGCTGCGTGCGCAGGTGCAGCGCGAGATCCCTGCGCTTCAGCTCGTTCTTGGCGAGCCAGCTATACTGCGGCATGATCGATTCCGGCACCACGTCGCGCGGATTGTTCATATGCACCACATGCCAATGATCGGAATATTTGCCGCCGATGCGGGCGAGGTCCGGTCCGGTCCGTTTCGATCCCCATAGCATCGGATGATCATACTGTGATTCCGCGGCGAGAGAATAAGGCCCGTAGCGCTCCACCTCGTCCCGCAGCGAGCGGATCATCTGCGAGTGACAGGCATAGCAGCCCTCCCGCATGTAGATGTCGCGCCCGGCCAGTTCGAGCGGCGTGTAGACGCGCATGTCCGGCGCCGCCTCCACGGTCTCGTCGATCGTGAAAAGCGGGGCGATTTCAACGAAGCCGCCGATACTCGCCACGATGACAACCGCAATCGCAAAGCGGATGGAATTACGTTCCAATCGGTAATGAAAATTAAACATTACGTTTATTCTCCTGCCTTGATTTCTTGACTGGACACAATGCCGAGATCAGGAGTTTCAAACCCGGCGGCCACCGCCTGCTGCCTTGCCATCCGGATCGTCATCCAGATGTTGTAGCATCCAACAACCGCCCCGATCAGGAAGAACAGGCCGCCAATGGCGCGGGCAATATAATAGGGATGCATTTCGACCATTGACTCAATGAAAGAGTAGGCCAGCGTGCCGGTCTCATTATAGGTCCGCCACATCAGCCCCTGGATGATCCCGGAGTTCCACATCGCGAAGACGTAGATCAGCGTTCCGGCCAGCGCGAGCCAGAAATGCAGCTCAACCAGCTTGCCCGAATACATGCTCTTCTGCTTCCAGAGCCAGGGAACAAGCGCGTAGATCGCCCCGAAGGTGATCAGCGCCACCCAGCCGAGCGCTCCGGCATGCACATGGCCGACCGTCCAGTCCGTATAATGCGACAGCGCGTTGACCGGGCGGATTGCCATGAACGAGCCCTCGAAGGTCGTCAGGCCATAGAAGACCGCCGCGACCATCATGAAGCGCAGCGTCGCATCGTCACGCACCCTGTGCCAGGCGCCGTTCAGCGTGAGCAACGCGTTACCCGCCGCCGCCCAGGACGGCACCAGCAGCATCACAGAGAAGGTCACGCCGAGCGTCTGCACCCAGGTCGGCAGCGCCGTGTAATGCAGGTGATGCGATCCCGCCCACATATAGAAGAAGGTAATCCCCCAGAAGCCGATGATCGACAGGCGGTAGGAATAGATCGGCCGCCCCGCCCGCTTTGGCAGGAAGTAGTAGAGCATGCCGAGGAAGCCCGCCGTCAGGAAGAAGGCGACGGCGTTATGCCCGTACCACCATTCGGTCATCGCATCCTGCACGCCGGAGAAGAGCGAGTAGCTCTTGGCATGCAGCAGGGAAATCGGGATGGCGAGGCCGTTGACGATATGCAGCATGGCAACAACGAGAATGAAGGCCATGTAGTACCAGTTGGCGACATAGATATGCGGCTCGTTACGACGCGCGAGCACGCGCAAGTACATGATAAAATAGGTCACCCAGACAATGACAAGCCAGATGTCCGCATACCATTCCGGCTCGGCATACTCCTTGGACTGCGTCACGCCGATAAAGAAGCCCGTCACCGAGATGATGCAGAACAGGTTGTAGCCGAACAGCACGAACCACGGGGACACCTGACCGGGCAGCCGCGCGCGGCTCGTTCGCTGCACCACGTGATAGGATGTCGCAATCAGGCCGTTGCCGCCAAATCCGAAGATGACCGCGGTTGTATGAACAGGACGAAGCCGGCCGAAACTTGCCCAGGCCTCATTAAATGTCATTTCAGGGTACGCCAGCAGCCACGCCACCCAGTCGCCGATAAACATGCCGAAAACGGCCCATATCATCGCGATGACAATGCCGACCTTGGTTGGGTCGTCATAATATTGCTGTAGCGATTTGCCGTCCGGCTCTGGCTCGAAATAGCCGGACAGAACGACGAACATCAGCCCGACCGAGAAGATCAATGTTATCAGGCCGTGCAAGCTAAAGGCTTTATCTGCGCCGGCAACTGTCATAAACAATCCGACAAGGCCCATTATTAGAAGTATCAGTAATGCTAATCTACGTTCCCGGATTGTCAGTTGCGCAACCATTCAGTTCACCTCTATCGAATTAGAGAATATGTTCCGCTCATATTGTCGGAAAACTTCATCGAAATAATAGCTCGTCAGCCACAGCGATCGCGAGGAACATGCCATTCGATGATGTGTAAGACACTGCGTCATACTGTCACGTTCGGGGCCGGGGGCGCGGCGCTTTGCGGACAGGGACCGTTCCAACAATGGTGGAACTCTGCACGATATGACCCTCCCTATCGACGACCAATCGGTACTGGCAGGTGTCGGAAAAGAAGGTTAGTCGCAGACGCCCTTCATCCTCTTCGACACCACGTTCAAAAAGACATGTGACCCTCCCTGCGCGCATATCTTCCTGCAGATGGGCAACATCCCTTTTCAGTCCCTTGGCGACAATCGCAGCTTCTATTTCTATATCGCCAGCACCAGTCGACATTTTAACAACTTCCCGCATTTAGCCAACCATTTTTGTCGCATCGACGGCATGCGCTTGCCTCATGTTTCGCGCGTTTCCGCCCCCGAATAGACGCACTCGGCGATTGTTGTTTCGTCAAGCGCGGCAAAAAACGCATTCTGCGCCTCATAAAACTTGCCTTTCAGACGGCACGCGGGCGTCAGCAGGCATTTGCCGCCGTTCGCAGCGAAACATTCGACCAGCGCATGCTGCCGTTCCAGGTAGCGCACGACCTCGCCGAGCGTGATGGACTCTGGCGGGCGGGCGAAGGCAATACCGCCGCCCGCCCCCTGTCTCGTCTGCACGAACCCGCCGCGCACCAGATCCTGCACCACCTTGGTCAGATGGTGATATGAGATCTGGAACTCGCGGGCGATTTCCCCTGTGGTCAGGGTTCCCTCCGGCTCACCCGCGAGCCGCATCATCACCCGAAGTCCATAGTCCGTAAAAGCGGCAAGTCGCATCGCATATCCCAACCGTCAGCAAACCCGTTATCCCGGCCGATCCGCCGATCCCGCGTCTGCCGGCCGCCCTCACCTCGCCTCAAAGCGCGGGAAGAGAATATTGTTCTCGATATGAATATGTTCGACGAGATCATCGGCAAGCTTGGCGAGCCCCGAATAGAGGGCCTGCCAGGATCGGCACGCGTCCTCCGGCAGTGTAAAATCGTTGGTCAGGCCTTTCAAGCGCTCCAGAAAGAGGGCGTGATCATTATGGTCGTGGCGCATTTGCGAGATGGGCGCATCGAGCACGGTATCCGCCCAGCGCATCGCCGGGAACAGGATCAGCTCCTCCTTCTTCATATGCACCTCGAGCTCGCCCTCCATCTGGCGGAGCACGTCGGCAAGACCGGCCGGCGCGCGCGGGTGGTCCTTATGGACCGCCTCGACTTTCCGCGACAGCTGGATCAGCTCCGCGATCTCGCGCCGATGCGTCTCGTGATAGCGCGTCTGGATATATTCGGTGAGCTCGCCCGAGGACAGCATTGCCGGCGTCGGCAGGTCATCGGCTTTGAGCGTGCTCAGCGCCTGCTCGATCATGAACACATCGATCCCGCGATCCGCCGCCGCCTCGTCCAGCGAAACGTCGCCGTGGCAGCAGAAATCGATATTGAAATTTTTGAAAATAGCGGCCGCGCCAGGAAGAGAGGCGGCAATTTCGCCGACTGTCCCCGTGTATTTTGCCTTGGTAGGTTGCAGTGTCATCATGGATCTCCGTCATATGTCGTATCGCACCGAATTATCGAAAGAATGCACCCGCGTGGACGCCCAATCGACAGGCCCGGCTTTGACCCTGCACTTAAAATTACCGCCCGGCCCCTTAACTGGTATCAGCAATACCAGTTATAAATTTTTTAATTGGTATTGTAAATACCATTTTAAATCGGCGAGATTTTTTATGCGCAGGTTTTGCGGCCAAACCAGCGTCGGAAGGATCGGGTGTGTAGGGTCAGGAGGCGGAGTTAAGCGCCGCCGCGCGCGCGATATTCACCTCATGAACATCGAGCATATCGCGAAGATCCGCCGCAAGCGCGGCATCGTCGAGCCGTGGCAGCACGCCTGCGATTTTCCGCACGACCCACGACTGGCCGCGGTCCAGCAGATCAAGCTTGGCGTCGAATGTCTCAAGCGCCATGAGCTTGTCATGAAAATCGCCCGTCTTTGAACTCGGCTGACCCTTGAGACGGAGAATATGCTCGCGCAGCATGACGCAGAAGCGCCCCTCATCGACGGCAATTTCGCGGAGCGCATCGGCGCTTGCGCTGTCGCCTGCCTGCTTGCTGAGCGTCGTCACGGCGCGGGCGCCCGCCCGCTCGGCTTCCAGCAAGACATTCAACAAGGCGACGAGTTCATCTTTGGGCATCTTGTCGGTCGTCATCGGCTTCGTCCTTGGGGGAGAGAAGATTAACTCTAGTCCCTATTCAAACGCGATATCAAGCCGAAACCCGGGCCGCGACATTCAACCGCACGCCCCCGCCCGCGCCGGCGCAAAAAAATGGCCCGCCGCGAACGCGACAGGCCATCGATGTCTGGCGACCCCGGCACGACTCGAACGTGCGACCTATTGATTAGAAGTCAATTGCTCTATCCAGCTGAGCTACGGGGCCGTTCATGTCGGGGCGGCGCTGCCCTTACCCGCGCACGCGGGAGTATGAAAAATTATCGGCGTAGGCCTTGAGATGCAGCCGCGGCGGCTTCGGCTCATACACCGTGTAATCGATATTATTCGCTTCGCAATAGGCGATGGCGCTCTCTTTGTCGTCGAATTCGAGGCGGACCTGCGCTTTTGTGTCGCGCGATCCCGTCCATCCCATCAGCGGTTCGATATAGCGCTCGCTTGCCGGCGCGTATTCGAGGCACCAGGCTTTCGTGTTGCGGCGTCCCTGCTGCATGGCGTTGCGCGCCGGCTGGAAAATTCTCGCTTTCACTTTCATGCTTCAATTACTCTCTCAAATGGCTGAAAGCTTCGGCCGGGACAAAATCCATATCGCCGTAACCCGGCGCTTCCCAGTAAAGCTCCAATGTCGAGGTGTTTCTCTTCTCGAAATAAAGGACGTGGATCGGATACCAGCCCGGCTCTGAAATCTCAACAATTATTTCGTCCGAGAAGCGGTCGGCATGCACGTCCGGATCCTCGAAAATCATCTGTCCGCCGATCGTAACGCGCACGCCGTCATTGGAATGGACAAGAAATACATAGCGGCCAGGCTCCTTCATATGGATGAACCCGTTGATGTCCGCGCCCACCATATCGTCGCTGTTGGAGGTGAGAACATTTTCCATTCCGACGCTGTAATTCAGCATCGGAAGCGGCGGCCCCGCCTTCCCCTCCATATATTTCATATGTCCTTCGAGCTCGCGCAGACTGTTCACCAGCACGCCGTAGTAATCAACCGCGAGACCCGGCGCAAGGGCCGCGGCATCCGGCTGCGGATCCGCCGGCTTCAGATTGCTGAAGGGCGATGCAATTGCCAATCCGGGCATTGCGAAGGCCACCGTCAGAACAACCGCCATGCGGCGCACATATCGAAACAATCTCCCCGGAACCTGAAAACGCATAGACACCCCCCAAAGCTGTTTTCAGCATTATATTAGGGAGTTTTTACGCCCGGGCAATCGAAAGCGCAGTATTGCGGGCTAATTTTAAGGGGGAAGAATGGTCGGGGCGGCAAGATTCGAACTTGCGACCTCTCGCTCCCAAAGCGAGCGCACTACCAGGCTGTGCTACGCCCCGACGGCATGGCGATGATCTATACCATGATGCCCGGACCCGCAAGCCGGAAATCGGTCGTCCGCAGAATATCCGTCAGCTTCTCGCGCGGACGAAATGAAAGATCCCGTCGCATTTGAAAATCATCTTGCCGCGCGCCACCAGCCCGCCCTGAACGAAGGCGATGGTTTTCGTCGTGCGAAGAACATCGAAATGCCCCTCGATCCAGTCGCCCTCGAAGGCCGAGGAAAGAAACTCCGAGTTCATCTTGAGGGTGACGCACCGGCGGCCCGTCTCGTGAACGACGGTCGCCGCCATGGCCCCGTCGGCGAATGTCATCAGCATCCCGCCATGAGTGAAGTTGGTCGCGTTCAGATGAATCCTGGCGACGCGAAAGCCGCGGATCATTTTATTGTCGGCGGTGATCTTCTGGTAATAGGGCCCGGTATGCGCAGCAAAGGATGAACTTCCATCATTTCGGACAAATCCGTCCGGAATGGAAAAGACTCCGGTATCTTGTTTGTTCATTATTATCCCGGCATTACTGATTGCGAAAAAGACGGTGGATCATAATATCCCCTACCCGGATGTCAAATTCTTCAGAGAACCCTCCGTTCACTTCCAGCACCGCATGGACCGCGCCATAGTAGGTAATATGCTCGAGCGAATGGGGTTCGGCATTCTTTTTGATGTAGAGAATTTTTCCCGCTTCATCGGCAAAGAGCATATCGAGCGGGATCTCGGTATTCTTCATCCACATGCTGACCGGGCTCTGCGATGCGAAATGAAACAGCATCCCCTGCAGCGGCGGAAGATAGCTGCGGTGCATCAACCCGTAGCTCCGCGCGGCCGGATCATCGGCGAGTTCGATCTGCAGCTCGATCTGCTGTTTCTCGCCTCGGATGACAAGCGGCTCCAGCTCGCCCGCCGCCGCGATGCGCATATCGACGGCAAGGAGCAGCAGCCAGCTCGCAAGAATAAGAAAAATGCGTCCTTTTCCTACAGCACGCAACGGCATCTTCAGAAATATCCTTTGCCCCGCAAGGTTAAGCCCTTATAGTACACCCCAAGCACCCTCGGGGGGAGCCGGTACGGCTGAGAGGTTCCATCGCTGGAACGACCCCGACACCTGATCAGGTTAATACCTGCGTAGGAACGAGAGATCAATGGACCGTGACTATTCAGCCCGCTTTCTAGATGCGGAGGCCGGCGCGGCAACTCCCGCAAATGCAATCGCGCCCCCTGTCGGCGTAAGGCTTCAGCTCGACGCGCTTCGCTATGACGACGACGTGCTGCTGCGTGACCTCGACCTCACCCTCCGGCCGGGGCGCATCACCTGCCTGCTCGGCCCGAGCGGGGTCGGCAAGACCAGCCTTCTCAAAATCATCGCGGGGCTGCTGCCGCTTCCGGCGGCAAGTTCTCTCGCGGCAAGTGACGGGCGGCCGCTCACGGGCCGCATCGCCTATATGGATCAGCAGGATCTCCTTCTCCCCTGGGCGAGCGTGCATGACAATCTCCTGATCGGGGCGCGGCTTCGCGGCGACGCACCGGACCGTACCCGCGCTGATCGCCTGCTCGACAAGGTCGGCCTTGCGAAATGGCGAGATGCCCGTCCCGATACCCTTTCCGGCGGGATGCGCCAGCGCCTTGCCCTCGCCCGCACGCTGATGGAGGATGCGGCGGTTGTCCTGATGGATGAACCCTTTTCCGCGCTCGATGCCATCACGAAATTCCATCTGCAGGCCCTTGCCGCGGGGATGCTGGAGGGGCGCACCGTTCTCCTGATTACCCACGACCCGCTGGAAGCACTGCGGCTCGGCCACGACATCTATGTGCTCGCGGGGCACCCCGCGCGGCTCTCAAGGGCGCTCCGTCCAGAAGGCGTGCCGCCGCGCGATCCGGCGACCGACGCGCTGAAGCATCATTATTCGGCAATCATGGCCTCCCTTGCCGCGCGAGGAGAGGACTGATTATGCGTCTTCTTCGCCCTGTTATTACCCTTGCCGGGCTGATCGGTCTCTGGGCGCTGGTTACCGCCGCGTTTGATCTGCCAAAATTTATCCTGCCCTCCCCGCTGATTGTCAGCGAGGCACTTGTCACCCACGCCACCCTGATTGCCGGGAACGCGCTGACGACGGGACTTGAAATCATCGCCGGGCTGCTGCTTGGGATTCTCTTCGGGATGATGTCGGCGCTGCTGATTTCGGCATGGCAGCCGGTTCGCCGCTGGGTGTTCCCGCTGCTGATTGCGAGCCAGGCTGTTCCCGTCTTCGCCATCGCCCCGCTGCTGGTGCTTTGGCTCGGCTACGGGATGGCGCCAAAAATTGTCATGAGCCTGCTGATCATCTATTTCCCCGTGACGGTTGGTTTTCTGGATGGCCTGAACCGCACCGATCCGGCATGGCTGAACCTCGCGGCGCTGTTACAGCAATCGGGGCCGAGGGTGCGGCTGGCCAATATCGTCCGGCTCTATCGCTATATCAAAATCCCCTTCGCGCTGCCCTCGCTCGCCTCCGGCATTCGCGTCGCGACCGCCGTCGCGCCCATCGGCGCGGTCGTTGGCGAGTGGGTCGGCGCCTCCTCCGGCCTCGGTTACCTGATGCTGCACGCCAATGCCCGGATCCAGACGGACCTGATGTTCGCGAGCCTGCTGGTCCTGACCGCCATGGCGCTGACGCTCTACTATCTCGTCGATTTCATCCTCCGCCGCGCGCTGCCCTGGCTTGGCGAGGAAAGAGCCGGCCCGCGCGCGCACCCCTATCCTTCGCAAGCAACGGAGTTCTAAATGCAACGTGTTCTCTTATCCGTTATCCTTTCCCTCAGCCTGCTCGGCGGCGCGGCGCGCGCAACGGCAGCCGACAAGCTGACTGTCCTTCTCGACTGGTTCGTCAATCCTGATCATGCGACGCTGATCATCGCCGGGGAGAAGGGGTTTTTCGAGGCGCAAGGGCTCGACGTCGAGCTGATCGCGCCGGCTGATCCCAATGATCCGCCGAAGCTGGTTGCCGCCGGGAAAGCCGATCTCGCCATCACCTACCAGCCGCAGCTGCATATGCAGGTTGGCGAAGGGCTGCCGCTGAAGCGCGTCGCGACGCTGATTGCAACGCCGCTCAACAGCGTGGTCGTGCTGCGGGACGGGCCGGTTAAATCACTCGCGGATCTGAAGGGCCGCAAGATCGGCTATTCGATCGGCGGGTTTGAGACCGCGCTCCTGAAACGGATGCTGGAGCCGCACGGCGTTACGCTCGATGAACTGACGCTGATCAATGTGAATTTCTCCCTCTCGCCGAGCCTGCTCGCCGGCCAGGTCGATGCGGTCATCGGCGCGTTTCGCAATTTCGAGCTGAACCAGCTGGATATCGAAGGATCGCCCGGGCGGGCATTTTTCCCCGAGGAAGAGGGTGTTCCGGCATATGACGAACTGATTCTCGTCGCCAACAGCGCCAATCTTGAGGATGCGCGCCTCCCCCGCTTTATCGAGGCGCTGGAGCAAGCGGCGCACTATCTCGTCAACCATCCGGAAGAAAGCTGGGAGCTTTTTATCCGCAATCACAAGGACCTCGATGACGAGCTTAACCGGCGCGCCTTCGCCGCGACGCTGCCGCGCTTCGCGCTTCGCCCGGCAGCGCTCGATAGCGGGCGGTACGAACGTTTTGCCGCCTTTCTGCTCCAGCAGGGGCTGATCCGGGAGGCAAAACCCGCAAGTGACTACGCTGTCGTTATCAGGTAACGACCATTCGTTATAAAAAACAAAGGAGCGTCCGGCACATCAGGCCGGGCGTTCAATCTCTGCAACCTGCGGACCCTTGGCGCTGTCGCCGATACGGACCCTTAACCGCTGTCCGGCCTGAATGGGCAGGATGCCTTCGCGGCGCAGGGTTTCCATATGCACGAAAATATCCTGCGTCCCGTCGCCGCGTGTCAGAAAGCCGTACCCCTTTACGGGATCGAACCATTTCACTTCAACTTCGACGAAGTCACCTTGCGGCTGTACGGCAGGATGGGTCGTGACATTGTTTTTCTCCGGCACCCGCGGCGCGAACGGCACGGCGGTGGATGTATCAATGTCAAGGACCTTAATGGCCTGCAATCCCTTGGAACGCCGAACGACGACACAGGTGACACTTACTCCTTCAGCCACATACTCATGACCGGATTCGCGCAGGCAGGAAAGATGCAAAAAAATATCGCCCGGTTCGTTGACTGGCGTCAGAAAGCCAAAACCTTTGACCGTGTTGAACCATTTAACACGTCCCGTCATTTCAAAGGTTGCTTCCGGGGTCTCGTTGGATTTTGCGCTTTCCGATTTACTCCTCAATTGTTCAATTTTGGCTGTCATATATTACTCCCGAACGTGCAAGGCGTTTCCCAACGCTTTGCCAGTTCGTCAGTTTAACATAATATTACGAAAACTTTCAATATTCGAATTGGCTACTGTGCAGAGTAGCGGCCAGTATTCGCGCCCCATAAAGCGGCGTTTCGCCTGCGACGATTTTCCGCATTCGGAATTTTTCGGTTGATGCTTGCGGCATCGATCTTCCCGTGGCATATACGTGCGGACGGCTTTTGAGTCGCGGGGTTCAGGGCCCGCTCACAATCACAACAAGAACCATTCCGATAACAAGGAAGATCAGGGCGTTGATAAGAACCGTTAGTCTTTTTGCTACTCTTCTTGCCGCGTGGCTGCTGTGGTCCGGGCATTATACGCCTCTGGTAACCGGGTTTGGCGTGCTGTCCTGTCTTTTCGCCGCCTGGATCGCCCATCGCATGCGCGTGATCGACAGTGAAGCGCAGCCGTTACACCTCGGCTTTCGCATCATTCCCTACTGGTGCTGGCTTCTGGTCGAGATCTACAAGGCCAATATCGATGTCGCCAAATGCGTTCTCTTTCCCAAAGCCTACCTTCGCCCGAGCCTTTTCGCGGCCACGGCCAGCCAGAAAAGCGACCTTGGAAAGGTCATCTACGCCAATTCCATCACCCTGACACCCGGAACCGTCACGGTTGATCTTGACGGCGACCAGCTTCTCATCCATGCCCTGACCACCGGGGGCGCCGAAGGCGTTCTGGCGGGAGACATGGACCGACGCATTACGGCGATGATGGAAGGGTCCGCGCGCTCATGATTTATGCCATCGCGACCATCGCCATTCTGGTCAGCATCGCGCTTGCGCTGCTGCGCGCCATTCTCGGCCCTACCTCCTATGATCGTATTCTCGCGGCAAATGCTGTCGGCACCAAGACGGTGCTGCTGATCGGTGTCATGGGATTTCTGAGCGGCCGTCCCGATTTTCTCGACCTCGCGCTCGTCTATGCGCTGATCAACTTTATCGGCACCCTCGCCGTGCTGAAATATTTCAAATTCGGCACGCTGCGCGGCACCCTCTCCAAACCGGCGGACCGGCATGATTGATCTTGTTCTTGATATCGCGACCTGGGTACTGATGCTGGCGGGAAGCGGCCTGCTGCTAATGACCGGCATCGGCCTGCTGCGTTTTCCCGACCTTTACACCCGGATGCATGCGGGCGGCATGGCGGATACGCTCGCAACCGTCTGCATTTTTGTCGGCCTCGCGCTGCAGAGCGGTTTCAGTCTCGTCACCGCCAAACTTCTCATCATCGTCGTTTTCATTTTCTTTACCAGTCCGACAGCGGCCTACGCGCTTGCGCAGGCAAGCTATGTTGACGGCCTGAAGCCCAAGCTCGACGGTTTTGGCAACGACGATACCGCCAACCGAAACACCGACGCGTAACGCTATCTGCAAGAGGGGACGGGACGATCGCTGCCTTTATCGATATCTTTCTGATGCTGTTGCTGATCGCTGGCGCCATCACGGTGCTGCTGGTCCGCAACCTGTTTGTGGCAACCATGGTGCTCGGCATCGTCAGCTTCACCATGGCGCTGATCTTTATCAGTCTCGACGCGGTCGACGTCGCCTTCACGGAATCGGCCGTCGGCGCGGGCATAAGCACGGTGCTTTATATCGGAACACTGGCCCTTGTCGGCGCGGGAGAAAAGGGACGGCTCAAATTTGCGCCCGTGCCTTTGCTCGTCTCTGCTGCCGTCGGCGCAATTCTTATTTTCGCGAGCTTCGAGATGCCACCCGTCGGCGGCGCCGACAATCCGGTGCAGACCCACGTCGCGCCGCGATATGTTCAGGAAACTCCGACCGAAATCGGCGTGCCCAATATGGTTGCCGCGGTTCTCGCAAGCTATCGCGGCTATGATACCTTCGGCGAGGTAACGGTTATTTTCACCGCTGGTATCGCCGTCATCATGATTCTGCGCCAGCAGCGCCGCCGCCATAACGCGCGGGATGATGCGGACCTGTTCCTTCGTGACGGCCTCGGCCCCAGCATCACCGGGCTCGGGAGCGTGCAGGACATTGTTCCGAACATTATCGCCAAGCTGCTCATTCCCTTCATTCTCGTTTTCGCCCTCTACGTCCAGTTTCATGGTGATTTCGGCCCCGGGGGCGGCTTTCAGGCGGGCGTGATTTTTGCCGCCGCCTTCATCCTTTACGCGCTTGTTTTCGGTCTCGAGCGATCGCGCCAGATCGTCAGCGAAACGACCATCCTGTTTCTGATCGCGCTTGGCGTGCTGATTTACGGCGGCACCGGCGTTGCGGGCATGCTGCTGGGGGTCAATTTCCTTGACTATAACGTGCTCGCATCCGATCCGATTGCCGGGCAGCATCTTGGCATCCTGCTCGTCGAGCTTGGCGTCGGGATCACGGTGACGGCGGCGATGCTGGCGATTTTCTATGCTTTTGTCGGGCGCGTCGATCTGCTTATTGATCAGCAGCGCGCCGCGAGAGGCCGCGTCCCGCAGGATCCATCACCCGAGCCGCGAACGGAAGGGGAAAAGCAATGATCCTGGACCTGTTCAACTACTGGATTTTTGTCATCCTGCTGATGATCGGGCTCTATACGGTGATGAGCCGGACCAACCTCGTCAAAAAGATGATCGGGCTTTCGCTCTTTCAGATCGCCGTCTTTCTCTTTTATATCAGCATGGGCAAGATCACGGGCGGCACCGCGCCGATCGTCGTTACCGATGTTCCGCCCGGAACCGAGGTTATCTATTCCAACCCCCTGCCCCATGTGCTCATCCTGACGGCCATCGTCGTCGGCATCGCGACGACAGCACTCGGCCTGTCACTGGTGGTTCGCATCCGCGAAGCCTACGGCACGATTGAGGAGGACGAGATCCTCGAGATGGAGGCGAAGGACTGATATGAGTGCGTGGAGTTCCCAGTTTCCAATCCTCGTCATCATCGTGCCGCTGCTGGCGGCGCCCGTCTGCGCGGTACTCCGCGGCACGGTGTTTCCGTGGCTGCTGACGACGATCATCAGCGCCGCCAGTTTCTATCTCAGCATCGAGCTGATGCTGCAGGTGGTGGCGACCGGCCCGATTTCCTATTATCTCGGCGGCTGGCCGGCGCCGTGGGGCATCGAATATGTGGTTGATCTGCTGAGCGCCTTCATGCTGGTGCTGATCAGCGGCATCAGCACCGGCGTGCTGCTGTTCGCCCGCGAGAGCATCGCGAATGAGACCCGCCCCGTGCAGCTCGGTCTCTTCTTCGCGCTCTATCTCCTTGCCCTGACCGGCATGATGGGCATCTGCATCACGGGCGATGCGTTCAACGTCTTCGTCTTTCTCGAAATCATGTCGCTCTCCTCCTACGCGCTTATCGCCATGGGCGCGCGGAGCGATCGCCGGGCGCTCTCAGCCGCCTTCCAGTATCTCATCATCGGCACCGTCGGCGCGACCCTCTACCTGATCGGCGTCGGGCTCATCTATCTGATGACCGGCACGCTCAATATCGCCGATATGGCGGCGCGCCTTCCCGATATCGAAGCGACACGCCCGATCCTCGCGGCGGTCGCCTTTATCGTACTCGGCATCGCGATCAAGCTTGCGCTCTTTCCCTTTCACGTCTGGCTGCCGAACGGTTACACTTTTGCGCCGAGCATCGTCACCGCCTTTTTCGCCGGCACCGCGACCAAGGTCGGCGTCTACCTGTTGATCCGCTTTATTTTCACGGTATTTGGCGCTGACTACAGCTTCGCCGGTCTCGCACTCGCCGATTTCCTGATGCCGCTCGCGGTCGCGGGATTTCTCTCCATGTCAGCCGTCGCAATCTACCAGAGCAATCTCAAGCGCCTTCTCGCCTATTCGAGTGTGGCGCAGCTCGGCTATCTCGTGCTCGGCATTTCGCTGGCGAGCGAGGCGGGCCTCACGGCGACGCTTGTCCATATCTTCAACCACGCGATCATCAAGACCGGCCTCTTCCTTTCGGTCGGCTGCATGTTCTTCGTCGTCGGCTCCGCCTGGCTCAAGGATCTTGAGGGCATCGGCCGGCGCATGCCGCTGACCACCTTCGGTTTTGTGCTCGGCGGCCTCGGGCTGATCGGCATGCCGCTGACCGCCGGTTTCATCAGCAAATGGTATCTCGCCGTCGCCGCCTTCGAGCGCCATGATTTCCTTGGCTATGCGTTGGTCGGCCTGCTGATGTTCTCGAGTCTGCTTGCGGTTCTCTATATCTGGCGGGTGGTCGAGGTGGCCTATTTCCGCGATCCGCCCGAAGGCTACGTGGTGCGGGAGGCGCCGCTGTCGCTCCTCATCCCGACCTGGATCTTCATCATTGCCGGCTATTATTTCGGCGTTGAGACGAGCTTCAGCGTCGGCATTTCCCAGACCGCCGCCGCGTTCCTCATGGGGGGGATGTAAGTCATGTTTGCGCCTGAGACCCATCTCCTGCTCAGCCTTATCATTCCGCTTATCGGCGCTGTCGGGATGGCGATCTTCTCGCGCGTGCCCGATGTACGCGAAGGGGTAACGCTCACCACGGCGGCGCTTCTCTGCCTCAATGTCTTCAGCATACTGCCCCATGTCGCAAACGGCCTGTCGCCTGCCGTGACCATGCTCGAAGTCATGCCGGGCCTTGCGCTCGCCCTCACGGTGGAGCCGCTCGGGATGGTTTTCGCGCTGGTCGCCTCGAGCCTCTGGATCGTCAATTCGATCTACTCCATCGGCTATATGCGCGGCAATGACGAACCGCGGCAGACAAGCTTCTATATCTGCTTTGCGATCGCCCTCTCCTCAACAATGGGCATCGCCTTTTCGGGCAACCTGCTGACGCTCTTCATTTTCTACGAGATCCTGACGCTCTCGACCTATCCGTTGGTCGCGCACAAGAAGAACAAGGAGGCGCTTGCCGGCGCACGGACCTATCTCGGGATCCTGATCGGCACCTCGATCGGCCTCCTGCTCCCCGCCATTATCTGGACATGGATGCTGACGGGGACGACCGATTTCGTGAAGGGCGGCATTCTCGCCGGCCATGTGAGCGGCACCATCGCGGCCGTTCTTCTCTTCCTTTATATGTATGGCATCGGCAAGGCCGCGCTGATGCCGATCCATCGCTGGCTTCCGGCCGCCATGGTCGCGCCGACGCCGGTAAGCGCGCTGCTCCATGCGGTCGCGGTCGTCAAGGCGGGCGTCTTTGCCGTGCTGAAGGTCGCTGTCTATGTCTTCGGCATCGACTTTCTGGCCGAGACGGGCGCCGCGAACTGGCTCACCTGGGTCGCCGCCTACACGCTAGTTGCCGCTTCCGTCGTCGCACTCACCAAGGATAATCTGAAGGCGCGACTCGCCTATTCGACGGTGAGCCAGCTCGCCTATGTCGTCCTTGCCGCATCGCTCGCGACCTCGATGGCGGTGACCGGCGGCGCGCTGCAGATCGTCATGCACGCCTTTGGCAAGATCACCCTCTTCTTCTGCGCGGGCGCGATCTATACGGCGACCCACAAGACGGAAATCAGCGATATGCAGGGGCTGGGGCGCAAGATGCCGATCACCTTCATCGCCTTCCTGATCGGCTCCCTCAGCATCATCGGCCTGCCGCCGCTCGGCGGCAGCTGGAGCAAATATTACCTGATGATCGGTGCAGTCGATACGGACCAGCTGATCGTCCTTATTGTGCTGCTGATAAGCTCGCTTCTCAATATCGCCTATCTGATGCCAGTCGTGATCCGCGGTTTCTTCCTGCCCCCGCGGGCGGATACTGCTGCCGCGCCGCTGCCGGGACAGGAGAAGTCCGACTTCTCCTGGGAGGATATCCGCGAAGCCCCACTCTTCTGCGTGCTGCCGCCCGTACTGACGGCGGCGGGCTGTATCGCCCTTTTCTTCCTTGCCGATCCGCTGGTCAGGCTGATTGAGCCCGTTGTGACGCCATAGGGATGGAACAGATGGCAAAACCGGATGATGAAAAAACCCACTGGCTGGACAGCTCCGAGAATATCGACAGGCTTTATAAAATCCTGCTCGGTGTCGCCGGCCTTCTGGCGCTCCCGGCGCTCTATGATCTGTTCGTCACGCTGTTTTCGAAAGACGCCTCCTTCGGCATTGAAAATATTGAAAGATTTTACGGCTTCTACGGCGCGATCGGCTATGTCCTGCTGATCCTGATCGCCATTTTGCTGCGGCCGCTCCTGAAGCGGGACGAGGATTACTATGATTGAAGGTCTTAATCCCGGGATCATCGTCATTCTGGGTGCGCTACTGGTGCCGCTCAGCAGCGGCTTCCTGCGTGCCCTCGTGATGCTCGCACTGCCCATTCTCGCGCTGGTGCAGATTTATACGCTCGGGCTTGGCAGCTGGGGACATTATGAGTTTCTCGGCCTCACCCTCGAGGTGACGCGTATCGACCCCCTCGCCCGCATCTTCGGCATCGTCTTCGCCCTCGCCGGGCTGATGGGCATGATCTATTCCCTGCATGTGAAGGACACGGTGCAGCATCTGACGGCGCTGATCTATATCGGCGCGGCCATCGGCGCGGTATTCGCGGGCGACATGATCACGCTCTTCGTCTTCTGGGAGCTGACGGCCGTTGCCTCCGCCTTTCTCATTTTCGCAAGCCGGACGGAAGCCTCCTACAAGGCGGGCATGCGTTATCTCATCATCCAGGTGACGTCAGGCGTCATCCTGCTTGCCGGGATCATCCTTTACTATCGCGAGACCGGTTCCGTCGCCTTCAACCATATCGGCCTTGGCGGCATCGCGAGCGCGCTTATCCTGATCGCCTTCGGGATCAAGAGCGCGTTTCCCTTCTTCCACAACTGGGTGCAGGATGCGTATCCGAAGGCGACAGTTACCGGCACCGTCATCCTCTCCGCCTTTACGACGAAACTCGCCATCTACGCGCTCGCCCGGGCCTTTCCGGGGACGGATATCCTGATCCCGATCGGCCTTGTCATGACGATCTTCCCGATCATCTATGTGGTGCTCGAGAATGATCTGCGCAAAGTGCTCGCCTATTCGCTGAATAGCCAGCTCGGCTTCATGGTGATCGGCGTCGGCGTCGGAACGGAGCTTGCGCTGAACGGCACGGCGGCGCATGCCTTCGTGCATATTATGTACAAGAGCCTCCTCTTCATGTGTATGGGTGCAGTGCTATATCGCACCGGCACGGCGCGCGCGTCGGAGCTTGGCGGCCTCTTCCGTTCGATGCCGGTGACCGCAGTGTTCTGCATCATCGGCGCGCTTTCCATCGCGGGCTTCCCGCTGACGGGCGGCTTCGTCTCGAAAGCGATGATCCAGTCGGCCGCGCTCGATCATGGGCTTGTTGCCGTGACGCTGGTGCTGCTGGTGGTGCGCGCGGGCGTTATGGATCATGCGGGCATCAAGGTGCCCTTCTTCACCTTCTTCTCGAAAGACCGCGGCCTCCGCGTCAGGGAAGCGCCGTTCAACATGCTGCTCGCCATGGGGTTTGCCGCCTTCTTCTGCGTCGCGCTTGGCGTCTTCCCGCAGGCGATGTTCGCGCTGCTGCCCTTCGAGCCGGTCTACAACCCCTATTCCTTCGGCCATGTGCTGACGGCGTTGCAGCTCCTCGTCCTCGCGGTTGCCGCCTTCGCGCTGATGCTGCGCTATGGGCTCTATCCACGGGAGGTTGCCTCGACGATCCTCGATTTCGACTGGGTCTATCGCGTCGGGCTGAAGCGTCTCGCCTTCGCTGTCGGCCGGCTGGTCGGCGCCGTCTGGGCGTTTTTGCGGGGCGCAGGCCTGCGGCTTGTCGGCTATATCCTCTGCGCCGTGTCTCTCACGCATGGCAATGATCGCGTCATGTCGCGGACAACGGCATCGAGCACGGCGGTAACGGTTATTGTCGCGGCGCTCGGCGGCCTTGCGCTTTTCTTCTACCGCTTCCTGCAGTAGCGGAAAAGTCTAGTTCAGGACGGGCGTTCGTGAGGTGATTCGCCGCTTCGGCATCCAGCGGGTGACGGAGCGGCCGTCCGCCGTAAAGCGGACTTCCTGCTTGGCGTTCGGCGCCGCGTCGAGATCGGACCGGCCCAACCCGTCTATGCCGCGCGCGAGCCGCTGCGTCTCCCCCGTCACGACCGGAACGCCCTTGCTGTAGGCGGAGGCCATATCGGCCTGCGTGATTTCAGAATTGCGCCCGCGCGCAATCGCGGTGCGGAGCGCCGTATCCTTCTCAAGCACGATATCAAGCTCGACTTTGCCGAAATCGCGAAATGCATTGTAGAAGGAGACAAGAAACGCCTCGACCTCGGCCGAGGGTTTGAGCGGGCGGCTGATTTTCACGCCGCTTTCGAGCGCGAGATAAATATCGGGTTCCATCGGCCCGGCAACGGTTGCAAGAAAGGTTGCCGGCATCAGCTTGCGCTGCCGGTTTCCGGCGGCATAGAGCGCCTGGGCCAGATAGAGAAGCCGGATGGCATGCGCCGGCGCGTCAATCGGGCCGGATGGCCAGTCCCGCGCTTTCAGCCAGGCGAGAATATCATAGGTGGATCTTGCAGCAGGGCGCATGGGACAATGCCTCATCTGTTATAAGCCCCGTCAGGGTAACCGGGAATGGTTAATCAGCGTTTAACGGCGCAAAAGGCGGCGCGTCGCGCCTGCGCTGCCTGTCGCGATGGTTGCAACGCCTCGCCTTAAACACGCGCTTTGATAACCCGCTTGCTCTACCCGTCATAATTGGAGTAGGCTGGAATCGTTATAAGAAAAAGTGGGAGTGAGCTCATGCAAATGACCGGCGAAGAACTTATCGTTGCCCCGCGCGATAAGGTCTGGAACGCTCTCAATGACCCGGAAATCCTCAGAGAATGCATTCCCGGTTGCCAGTCCATTGAAAAGCTGAGCGACACTGAATTTACGGCGACGGTGAAAGTCAAGGTCGGCCCGGTCTCCGCCAGTTTCAAGGGCGAGGTCACGCTCAGCAATATCGATGCGCCCAACAGCTATACAATCTCCGGTGAGGGCAAGGGCGGCGCTGCAGGGTTTGGCAAGGGAAGCGCCGATATCCGCCTCAGCGACGCGCCGGACGGAACGCTCCTCAACTATGACGTCAATGCCTCCGTCGGCGGCAAGATGGCGCAGATCGGCTCACGCCTCATCGACGGGACGGCAAAAAAGCTCGCGGGCGAGTTTTTTGCGAAATTCAACGAACTGGTGAGCGAAGGCGCGGCCGGCCCCGCAGAAATGGCCGAAACCGGCGAAGAAGCGGCGGAAGCGGCCCACGCTATTCCAGGCGGCGGCAGCCAAGGCCGGCCCCCCGTTCCCGAGGCACCGCCCGCCGCGATCGAGCCCGCCACGCCCGCCTGGCTGCGCCCCCGCGTTCTTGTCCCGCTCGTTATTATCGGCGCGGCGATCATCTATTTCCTCGCGCGCGGCTGAGCGGCCCGCACCGGATCATTCCGCCGTGAGGGACGGGATGCCTGAGTTAAAACTCGTATAGAGACCATGTGAACAGTTGAGGTAAGGTTAGACTTAAAAGACCCGATTCATTTCGTAAGATCAAGGGAGGTAAGATCATATGACAACCGTGTCGATGACGGTGAACGGCAGAAAAGTCAGCGCCGATGTGGCGCCAAATACGTTGCTCGTTCAATTTATCCGTGAAAATCTGCGCCTGACGGGCACCCATGTCGGCTGTGACACCAGCCAGTGCGGCGCCTGCACCGTGCATGTCAATGGCGACACCGTCAAATCCTGCACCATGCTGGCCGTACAGGCCGAAGGCGCGGAGGTGACGACCATCGAGGGGCTCGCCAAGAACGGCGAACTCCATCCCATGCAGGCGGCCTTCCGTGAAAATCACGGCTTGCAGTGCGGCTTCTGCACCCCCGGCATGATCATGAGCGCCATCGGCATCGTGAACCGCCACCCCAACCCGAGCGAGGAGACAATCCGGACCGAGCTGGAAGGGAATATCTGCCGCTGCACCGGCTATCACAATATCGTTCGCTCGGTGAAAGCCGCCGCGGAGATCATGGGAGGATGAGGCATGACACAGGAAACAGGGATCGGCGCATCGGTCAGGCGTAAGGAAGACTACCGGTTTATTACCGGCAAGGGACGTTATCTCGATGATATGAACAGGCCGGGTCAGGCTTACGGCTATTTCCTCCGCTCGCCCCACGCCTTCGCGAAGATCAGAAGCATCAATCTGGATGCGGCCAGGGCAGCGCCGGGCGTTGTCGATATCTTTACCGGCGCGGATATGGTCGCGGATGGTATCGGCGGGCTGATCTGCGGCTGGGCGATCACCAGCAAGGACGGCACCCCGCACAAGGCGCCGCCGCACAACAGCCTCGCGGTCGACGCGGTGCGTCACGTGGGCGATCAGGTGGCCTTCGTCATTGCCGAGACGCTGCAGCAGGCGAAAGATGCGGCCGAGTTGATCGACGTACATTATGACGTGCTGACGCCGGTCACGAATATTGCCAAGGCGCTTGAACCCGGCGCACCGCAGGTGCATGAAGAAGCGCCCGGAAATCTTTGTTTTGATTGGGAACTCGGCGATAAAGCCGCGGTCGATGCGGCGTTCGCAAGCGCTGCGCATATATCGAAGATTGATCTCGTCAACAATCGCCTCGCCCCCAATGCCATGGAGCCCCGGGCAGCGCTTGGCGAATATGATTCCGGGACCGACGAGCTCACGCTCTACACCACCAGCCAGAACCCGCATGTCGCGCGGCTGATCATGTCCGCCTTCCTCGGCATCGCGCCGGAGCATAAGCTCCGCGTCGTCGCCCCGGATGTCGGCGGCGGTTTCGGCAGCAAGATCTTCGTCTATGCCGAAGAGACGACGACCATCTGGGCGGCGCGCAAGATCAACCGTCCGGTCAAATGGACGGCGGAGCGGAGTGAAGCCTTCCTCACCGACGCACATGGCCGCGATCACGTGACCCATGCGGAACTCGCCATGGATCAGGAGGGCAAGGTCCTCGCCCTCCGCGTCTCGACGAAAGCCAATATGGGGGCGTATCTCTCGACTTTCGCGAGCGCGGTGCCGACCTATCTCTATGGGACGCTCCTCAGCGGTCAGTACAAGATCCCGCATATCTACTGCGAGGTGCAGGCCGGCTTCACCAACACCACCCCGGTCGATGCCTATCGCGGCGCCGGCCGGCCGGAGGCGACCTATGTGGTCGAGCGGATGATGGAAACGGCGGCGCGGGATCTCGGCATGGATCCGACCGAGTTCCGGCTGAAAAACTTTATCCAGCCGGACGCCTATCCCTATCAGACGCCGGTCATCATGAATTATGATTCCGGCAACTATCCGCTCGCCATGAATATGGCGAAGAAGCTGATCAATTACGACGGCTTCGCGGCCCGCAAGGCGCAGTCGGAAGCGAACGGCAAACGGCGCGGGATCGGCGTTGCGGCCTATATCGAGGCCTGCGGCATTGCGCCGTCGGCGGCGGTCGGCTCGCTCGGGGCCGGTGTCGGTCTCTGGGAATCGGCGGAAGTGCGCTTTAACCCGACCGGCAGCGTAACGGTCTTTACCGGCAGTCACAGCCACGGCCAGGGGCATGAGACGACCTTTGCGCAGATCATCGCCGACAAGCTTGGCGTGCCGATCGAAAGTGTCGAGGTCGTGCATGGGGACACCAGTAAAGTTCCCTTCGGTATGGGCACCTACGGCTCGCGCTCGCTTGCCGTCGGCGGCTCGGCGATTATCAAGGCGGTCGACAAGATCGTTGAGAAATCGAAGAAAATCGCCGCCCATCTCATGGAAGCCTCGGTTGAGGATATCGAGCATGAGCATGGCGTCTTCACCGTTGCCGGAACCGACAAGAAGCTCAGCATGGGCGAGATCGCTTTTGCCGCTTACGTGCCGCACAACTATCCGGCCGATGTTGAACCCGGCATGTCGGAAACCGCCTTCTATGATCCGCTCAACTTCACCTTCCCGGCGGGCACGCATATCGCCGAGGTGGAGATCGATCCCGCGACCGGCGTCGTCGAGATCGTCGACTGGGCGGCGACCGATGATTTCGGCAATATCATCAATCCGATGATCGTCGAAGGCCAGGTCCATGGCGGCGTCGCGCAAGGCATCGGCCAGGCGCTGCTCGAAGGCGTGATCTATGATGACGACAGCGGTCAGCTTTTGACCGGTTCCTACATGGATTACTGCATGCCGCGGGCCGACAATCTGCCGAATTTCCGCATTGAAACCACCAACACCCCCTGCCCGAGCAATCCGCTCGGCGTCAAGGGATGCGGGGAAGCGGGCGCCATCGCCGCTCCGGCGGCGCTGATGAACGCGATCGTCAATGCGATCGGCAAGGATATCGACATGCCGGCCACGCCCGAGAAAGTCTGGCGTGTCCTCAACAGCAACTAGAAGGGAGAGCAAAAATGTATTCTTTCGATTATGTACGCCCTTCGGGGGTCACGGAAGCGGCCGGCGCGGCGGGGGAGAACGACCGGTTTCTGGCCGGCGGGCAGACGCTGCTGCCGACCTTGAAGCTGCGCCTCTCGGAAGCCGACAAGCTGATCGATCTTGGCGGCATTCCCGATCTCAAGGGGATCAGCGTCAGCGGCTCGGAGGTGACCATCGGAGCGATGACGCGTCATGCGGATGTCGCGGGCTCGGCGGAGGTGAAGTCGGCCATTCCCGCCCTCGCCCATCTTGCGAGCCTGATTGGCGATCCGCAGGTCCGCAATCGCGGCACCATCGGGGGCTCCATCGCGAATAACGACCCTGCGGCGGACTATCCCGCTGCGCTGGTCGGGCTCGGCGCCACGGTTCATACGAACAAGCGCAGCATCGCGGCGGAGGATTTCTTCGTCGATCTCTTCGAGACCGCGCTTGAAGACGGGGAACTCGTCACAAAAGTCAGCTTCCCCGTCCCCGAAAAGGCGGGCTACGCCAAATTCCCGAATCCCGCCTCGCGCTTCGCACTAACCGGTGTGTTCGTCGCCAAAACGTCAGGCGGCGTCCGCGTTGCGGTGACCGGCGCCGGCCCCTGCGTCTTCCGGCAACGGGAGATGGAAGCCGCGCTTTACGGCAATTTCTCGCCCGATGCCGTCGCCAGTATCCGCACCGATCCATCCGATCTCAATGCGGATATTCATGCCTCGGCCGAATATCGCGCCCATCTGATTTCGGTTATGGCGGCGCGGGCGGTAAAAGCAGCGAAGTAACAGCTTTACCCTTGAGGGAGAAAAGGGGAGATTTTGACTTCCCCTTTTCTTCTTCCTCGTTTTAAAAAAACTTCCAATCGTTGGAAGCGGTCGCGCGCGACCAGTGAACCCCAGGGGATGCCACCCATGACAGAGAACCCGGCACAATCGATCGACAGCGTTCAGGAAATACTGCAGCAGGCCAATTATATCGCCGATCGCAGCCTCGCCACCGTGCTTTTCCTTGCGCTCCGGATGCGCCGTCCCCTCTTTCTCGAAGGCGAAGCGGGCGTCGGGAAAACCGAGATTGCCAAGGTTCTCGCCGAGCAGATGGGGCGGCCGCTGATCCGCCTGCAATGCTATGAAGGGCTGGATATCGGCTCGGCGGTCTATGAGTGGGATTATCCGCGCCAGATGATCGAAATCCGCCTCGCCGAGGCGACCGAGAATGCGGACCGCGACCGGCTGGCAAGCGATATTTTTTCTGAACGCTTCCTTATCAAGCGACCGCTCCTGCAGGCGCTCGAGACCACGGGCGGCACTGCGCCCGTGTTGCTGATCGACGAGCTTGACCGCACCGATGAGCCGTTTGAGGCGTTCCTCCTTGAAATGCTCTCGGACTTCCAGATCACCATCCCCGAGTTTGGCACCATCCGCGCGAGCGAGCCGCCCTGTGTCATCATCACCTCGAACCGCACGCGGGAGATTCATGATGCATTAAAGCGCCGCTGTCTCTATCACTGGGTCGATTACCCCGATGCGGCGCGCGAAAAAGAGATCATCAATCGCAAGTTGCCGCGCGTGAACGCCCGCCTTTCGGAACAGATCGTCCGTTTCGTGCAGCAACTGCGCGAGGATCCGGGCCTCTTCAAGCTGCCGGGCGTCGCCGAGACGCTGGACTGGGCCAATGCGCTGACCGAGCTTGATATCATCAGCCTCGACCCCGATATTATTAATGATACCCTGGGTGTATTGCTGAAATATCAGGATGACATCGCCAAAGTGCAGGGCAGCGAAGCGGCGATGATTATCCAGCGGATCAATAGCGAGATGGAAACAGCATGACAGACGCCGGCGATATCGATGGCGGCAGATTTGCGGAGAATATCCTGCATTTCGCCCGCACGTTGCGCCGCGCCGGCCTGCCTGTGGGTCCCGGCCGGGTGATCGAGGCCCTCGCCGCCGTCGAGGCGGCGGGCATCCGCCGCCGGGAGGATTTTTACTGGACGCTGCATTCGGTCTTCGTCAACCGCCGCGATCAGCGCGAAATTTTCGATCAGGCCTTTCACGTGTTCTGGCGCAATCCGGAGCTTTTGAAGCGGATGATGGACATGATGCTGCCGGGAACATTTCTCGACAGCGTCAAACGCGATGATCAGAAAGAAATCAGCCGCCGCCTGTCAGAAGCTCTCGCGCCCGCCCCGGTCGATGCGGAAAGCACGGAGGAGCAGGAAGAGATCGAGATCAACGCGACGCTCACCGCCTCCGACAGCGAGCTCTTGCAGTCGAAAGATTTCGAGACCATGAGCGGCGCCGAGATGGAGGAAGCAAAACGCGTCATGGCAACGCTAAAGCTGCCAATTCGAAACGTCAAGATACGCCGGCAAGTTTCTGACAATCATGGGAAAATGATCGATATGAGGCGGAGCATGCGGGCCAGCCTCAAAAGCGGCGGCGCGACCATTCCGCTCCGTTTCAAATCCCGCGCGAGCCGCCCGCCGCCGCTTGTCATTCTCTGTGATATTTCGGGTTCGATGGCGCAGTACAGCCGGATGCTGCTGCATTTCATTCACGCCCTCACCAATGATCGGGACCGGGTACATACTTTTGTTTTCGGCACTCGCCTCACCAATATCACCCGCTTTATGCGCTACCGCGATGTCGATGCCGCGCTTGAAGCGGTGGGTGAGCGGGTCGAGGACTGGTCGGGCGGGACGCGCATTGGGGCGACCATTCGCGAGTTCAACAAATTCTGGTCCCGCCGCGTTCTCGGTCAGGGGGCGATTGTGCTGCTGATCTCGGACGGGCTCGATCGTTCGGCCGGCGAAGGCCTCGGCGCCGAGATGGAGCGGCTGCACAAATCCTGCCGCCAGCTCATCTGGCTGAACCCGCTGCTGCGCTTTGAGGGGTTCGAGCCCCGCTCCAAGGGAGTGAAGGCGATCCTGCCCCATGTGGACCAATTCCGTACCGTGCATAATCTCAACAGCCTCCGCGACCTTGCCGATGCGCTCTCGAAGCCGCAGGAGGCGTTCCCGGAAAATAGGAGCTTTGCCGCATGACACATCCATCCTCCCTGCCCGTTGACGACGTTCTCGCCCAGGCGCTTGACTGGCGGGAACAGGGCAAAAAAGTTGCGCTCGCGACCGTTATCAATACCTGGGGGTCAGCGCCCCGCCCCGCCGGCAGCCAGCTCGCCGTGGACGAAGACGGTGAAATGATCGGCTCGGTCAGCGGCGGCTGCGTTGAAGGCGCGGTCATTCAGGAGGCCTTGGCGGTCATGGACAAGGGCGCGCCGAAGCTGCTCGAATTTGGCGTCACCAATGACGAGGCGTGGGAAGTCGGCCTTGCCTGCGGCGGCAAGATCAGCGTTTTCGTGGAAAAGCTGGACTAAGCCGCCATGCGAAAAGCCGTTCTTGAAGAATTACAGAAGGCGCGGGCGGAAAAGCGACAGGTCGTGCTGGTCACGAACCTCGGAAACGGAGATCAGGAACTCATCTATCCATTTGAAATGGATAAGAAATCAGATCTTTATGACGCCGCTCGAGCAGCCCTCCGGCATGATAAGCCGGCCGTCGTCGATCTGCCCGAAGGCTCGGTTTTTCTCAATATTTTCAACCCGCCGCTTCGGCTTTTTATTATCGGCGCCGTACATATCGCGCAAAGTCTGGCGCCCATGGCGGCAAGCGCCGAATATGAGGTGACGGTCATCGATCCGCGCCGCAGCTTCGGCTCCACCTTCCGCTTTCCGAACGTCCATCTCGATAACCGCTGGCCCGATGAGGCGCTCGCGGATCTCAAGCCGGACCGGCGAAGCGCCATTGTCACCCTCACCCACGACGCCAAGCTCGATGATCCGGCGCTGCAACATGCGCTGCGCTCGGATGCGTTCTATATCGGCGCATTGGGAAGCGGC
>JRYH01000968.1_pt1 | contig 33305 bp, 28 predicted proteins | sample 235351 | NCBI WGS metagenome assembly JRYH01 (sample SAMN03074221, study PRJNA261480) | activated sludge metagenome | biome: Wastewater Treatment Plant; feature: Wastewater; material: Activated sludge; isolation source: activated biomass of a wastewater treatment plant treating wastewater... ...
CTTAAGTTAGCGCCTATGAGGGCCGGGGAGGGGGAAAACCGACTTCAGTAATCGCACCCCCTTCCTAACCTTCCCCCGCAAGCGAGGGAAGGGACAAGGCGGGTTGCCGCAAGCGGGGGAAGGGATGAGGGGCGGGTTGCCGCAAGCGGGGGATGGGGAGGGGGAAGATAAACGGCAAAACCCCGCCTCACGGATACAAGCGGCGCACCATCCACTTTTCGTCTTCGACCGTCCAGCAGTGGCGGTCGTGGAGCCGGTCCTCGCGGCCTTGCCAGAACTCGACGCGGATGGGGTCAACGCGATAGCCCGACCAGTGCGGCGGGCGCGGCACCGGGGCGCCGGCGAAGCGGGCTTTGAATTCGGCGACCCGTCGTTCCAGGGTCTGCCGCGTGTCGAGCACAGCGGACTGCGCCGAGGCCCACGCCCCGATTTGGCTGCCGTGCGGCCGGGTGGCGAAATAGGCATCCGCTTCCGCCGCCGTCACCGGCCGCGCCGCCCCTTCGATCAACACCTGGCGGGCCATTTTCTGCCAGAAAAATACCAGCGCCACCGCGTCGTGCGCAGCGATCTGCCGCCCTTTGCGGCTTTGCGTATTGGTGTAGAAAACGAAACCGGACTCGTCGACCGCCTTGAGCAGGACGGTCCGGGCGCTCACACCCCGGCCGTCACTCCGCAGCGTGGACAACGTCATCGCTTCGGGCTCGGCGATGCCGGCGGCGGAGGCCGCGGCGAACCAATCGTTGAAGGACTGCAAGATTTCCCGATTCAGTCTCATCAGCCCACCTTATCCCGAAATAGCCGGCCTTTACGCGGCAACCGGCGCAGGTACCCCACCGCCCATGCCCGCACCGCCGGACCCCGGTCCGCCGCGCGGCGGCAGGGTGCGCAGCCAGATCAGCCAGACGACCAGGGCATCGAGGATGATCAGCGCCTGCCACAGATAAAGGTGGAAAAAACTGAACCAGGCCATGCTCCACTGGCCGAGGTAAAAAAGACTGATGATGCGGACCAGATTCAGCGCCTGGATGGCGAAAAAACCGACCACGAAGCCGAGCATTTTGTTCTTGAACGGCGCCGGAAAAGCGAAGATCGCGGCGAACAGGATGATGATCGCCTCAACGCCGTTGCACCCCGGCTGTATTTCGACCGCAAAACCGTTGCTCAAACTGCGCAAAATCTTCCCGGTGGCGATCACGTCGGCGTCGAACAGTTTGACCAGCCACGAGCTGACGTGCGCCAATCCGGCGGTGAACGGAATGATCACGTAGTCCTGCACCGGCTGCAAAACTTCGACGGTGAACAGCCCGAGCAGCAATACCATGAAAATCACGAAAAATCGAAGCATGATCTCCCCGCCAGCCGGTAAAAAACCCGTCGCATGCTAGCATATCCGGTTATGGAAAATTCCGGGCACAAAAACGCCGCCCCGATCATCCTGATCGGCCCGATGGGCGCCGGCAAGACCGCGGTCGGCCGGCGGTTGGCGGCGAAACTCGGCAGGCGCTTTATCGATATGGACCAGGAACTGGAACGGCGGACCGGCGCCAGCGTCAACTTGATCTTCGACGTCGAAGGCGAGGCGGGGTTCCGGCGCCGCGAAAGCGCCTTGCTGGCCGAGCTGTGCGCCCTGAACGATATCGTGCTCGCCACCGGCGGCGGCATCGTGACCCAGCCCGGCAACCGCGCGCAACTGGCGCGCGGCCTGGTGGTTTATCTCAAAACCTCGGTCGAGACCCAATTGCAGCGCCTTGCCCGCGACCGGCAACGGCCGCTCCTCTGCCATCCCGACCGCCGCAGCCGCCTGCAACGCTTGGCCAGCGAACGGAACGGGCTCTACGAAACTTGCGCCGACCTGATCGTCGGCACCGGCCACGGCCCGGTCGCCAAAACGGCCACCCAAATCGAGCGCGTTCTACACGAATACTGGCACTCGAACAGTACAGGCCTGGCCTTATGAAACAGGTCGAGGTTGCCGTCACACCGCCGTACCCGGTCTATATCGGCCGCGGCGTCCTCGAACAGCGCAGCCTGTGGCAACGCCATCTGACCGGCGGCGCGGTGCTCATCGTCAGCAACGAGACCGTCGCGCCGCTCTACCTGGCGCCGCTGCTGCACGCCCTGCCGTCACGATCGGCGCCGCTCGACTACCTGGCTCTGCCCGACGGCGAGGAACACAAAAACGTGCTGAGCTGGCAGCGCGTCGTCCAGGCCCTGGTCGAACTCGGCGCCACCCGCGACGCCACGATCATCGCGCTCGGCGGCGGCGTGATCGGCGACCTGGCGGGCTTCGCCGCGGCCACCTACATGCGCGGCATCCGGATCATTCAAGTGCCGACGACGCTGCTCGCCCAAGTCGACGCGGCGGTCGGCGGCAAGACCGCCCTCAATCTCAGGGCCGGAAAAAACCTGATCGGCGCCTTCCATCAGCCGGCCGCCGTGCTCGCCGATCTGCACGTTCTGGCCAGCCTGCCCGAGCGCGAGTACCGGGCCGGGCTCGCCGAGGCCGTCAAATACGGCCTGATCGCCGACGCCGAATTCGCCCACTGGTGCCTGGCCCAGGCCCCGGCACTCAAAACCCGGCTCGAACCCGAGATCGAATACCTGGTCCACAAAGCCGTGGCGCACAAAGCGGCCATCGTCGCCGCCGACGAGAAAGAACAGGGCGCCCGCGCCCTGTTGAACCTCGGTCACACTTTCGCCCATGCCCTGGAAACGGCGACCGGGTATCGCCGCTTTTTGCACGGCGAAGCGGTCGCCATCGGCCTTTACCTCGCCGCCCGGCTCAGCGAACGCCTCGGCCTGGCCGAAGCCGGCGTCAGTCAAACGGTGGATGAATTGTTGACGGCACTGGCCCTGCCGGCCCGCTTGCCGGCGGATCTTTCACCGACCGTCTTGCGCGACAGGATGCGCCTCGACAAAAAAGCGACCACGGACCACCTGCGCCTGATTCTGCTCAAAGCGCTCGGCGACGCGGTGATCCATAATGCCGTCCCCGACGCCGACCTGTTGGCGGTAATAGAGGAAACGCTCATCCCATGACCCAGCGCCCGCTCAAAAACGACCGCCTGCTCCGTGTCCTGCGCGGCGCGCCGGTCGATCGCCCGCCCGTTTGGCTGATGCGCCAGGCCGGCCGTTACCTGCCCGAATACCGTGAAGTCCGGGCCCAAGCCGGCAGCTTCATGAACCTGTGCCGCAACCCCGAACTGGCCTGCGAAGTCGCGATGCAGCCGCTGCGGCGTTTTCGGCTCGATGCGGCGATCGTTTTTTCCGATATTCTGACCATCCCCGACGCCCTCGGCCTCGGTCTCGAATTCACCGCCGGCGAAGGGCCGCGTTTTCGCCGGCCGCTGCACAGCGTCGAAGCGATCCGTCGCCTCAAGCCGATCGACGTCCGCTCCACCCTCGGCTATGTCTTCGCCGCGGTCGAGGCCGCCCGCCGGGCGCTCGGCGAGAGCCTGCCGCTGATCGGCTTTGCCGGCAGCCCGTGGACACTGGCCGCCTACATGATCGAAGGACAGGGCTCGCGCGACTTCACCCGGCCGCGCGCCCTGCTCTACGAGGACCCGGCCGCCGCCGAGGCGCTGCTCGAACTTCTGAGCCAGACCATCGCCGATTACCTGCACGCCCAGATCGAAGCCGGGGCCGACGTCGTGATGCTGTTCGACACCTGGGGCGGCCTACTGCCCCCGGCGCATTACCTGCGGCATTCGCTGCGCTGGATGCAGCAAATCATCGCCGATCTGCAAAACCGCGATACCGGCCGCACGGTGCCGGTGATTATTTTCAGCAAAGGCTGCGACCGGCACCTCGAGGCCCAGATCGCAAGCGGCGCCGCCGCCATCGGCCTCGACTGGACCACCGACCTCGCCGCCGCCGCCCGCCTTACCGCCAACCGCGCCGCGCTGCAAGGCAACCTCGATCCGACCATCATGACCCTCGCCGACCCGGCCCAGGCCATCGCCGAAGTCGATCGCCTGCTCGCCGCACTGCCCCCCGGCACCCGCCATATCTTCAACCTCGGACATGGCATCACCCCCGAGGCGAAGCTGGAAACCGTGGCCCGTGTCGTTGAACGAGTAGGAGTTTCGGCACCGTGAGCGATATAACAGATCCCCAAAATCAAAGCCGTGGCATCGTGTCCAAACAATCTTGAGCGGACATCAGACCCTCTTTCTCCGCCCAAGACAACGTCTCCGCGATCTGCGTTGCATACCGCTCCTTTATATTTGACCTGCTGGAGCGAATATCGCGCCCAGGTACATCGCTTATCGATTTTGCATCGTGGGCAAGACAATGCTCGACCCATGAAGTCTGACTTTTTGTTTCATAAGCGATGTTACACCACGAGCAGAGCGCTTCGACCGTCTCGAGCGGCGAAGAAAAGAACTTCGCGGCCGGCAAAAACCGGAAATGTTTTATGCCCGATTGCGCGGTTCGGCAAAACAAACTCACCTGTAATGACCACACCCACGCGGCCTTTTTGAGTAGCGGAAGATTTAAAATATGATGCCTTAGTTCGGTATCTATTTCAGCGTCCTGCAAATATGCGGACAGAAACACTCCTAGTTTTTTTTCCGCCTCCACCCGATGCTTCAACATCGAAATCAAAAAATCGTCCAGTCCCCCATAAAGAAAAACAAAATACATATCGGGCCACGATCGACTCAACGGGGCGAGTAAATTATGGCAATAGTTGGAAAGTTTTATGCCAACCGTTTGGTGCGCATTATACTTTTTTCCCAATAGATTCCAACAAACGTTCATTTTATCATTTAACGATTTTTCATTTGAATCCCCGTACCTGAACAGGTTGGCCAGCGCACCCAGCACGGCCGGCTCCCTTAGCATCAAAAGAACGGGCGATTGCGTACAACGCGCGAGCAGAGTCGAGCCGCAAAAGCTGGTGTGCGCAACGACCAGAGTGATCGGTTGTATCCGTTTCTCGACATGGTGAGATATCGCCGAAAAGGGTATTCGATAAACGTCTGTGGGGACCGGCGTTATTCGATTATCGAGAAACGCCGAGTTGCGATACGTTTCTTCCTCCACCTTTACGAAGCGCAGATGATCCGGCTTTATCAGGTCGAACAACAAGTAATCCGGATTGGAAGCCAGATCGACTGCGCCGGGTGACGATTTCATGATCAAGGCACAAGCCGCGCATTGATCAGATACCCGACTGTCTTGCCATCCAAGGTATCGACAAATGGACGCATTTCCAGAATATTGAATTTGCGCGATATAAGTTCGGATTCGATTGAGCGGATACTCTCTTCGTTTAACGCCGAGCTATACAAGGCCTCGATCCGGCAAGCATGGAACGCCAACTGTTCTCCGACTTCCATAATCTTCGATAAGACAAGATCGGGCGTATACTGCTCGCGATGTTGATAAAGATAAGCCAAATTGTGCAAATAAATCGAAAGATTGCTATCTTGACCGAATCCTTCCCTTGAAACCATAGCAAACGCCTCGTTCAATCGTTTATTCAACTCTTTACGTTCCGGACTGTCGCTAGTCAAGCGATGGCTATCTGGTAAAAATGCGCCATCTGCGATCTGCCGCCTCAGCAAACGGGCAATACAGTCCTGTAAATCAAGCTCCAGCAAACGACGGGCAATTTTTGCTTCCCGACGCGCACTGTCAGCGATATGCCCAGCGCGCCAATGACATAACCAACAAATTTCACCACCCGGCTGCAGAATTCGATGCGCTTCGTTTATCGTCCGCGGCAGGTCGCCATACTCGACACCGTATTGCGATATAATCCTGTCGAATGTCCTTTCGCCAAAGGGAAGCGCTTCGTTGGCGATCATGCCCAGCAAATGAACGGATAAATTCTCCTGTAAATCGGCGATCTGCGGCACGGCTGGCTGTATTCTTGCCCGATCCGTACCGATGCAGACGACCCGCGATACGCGCTGTCCGAAAATCCCTGCTGCAAGATGCAGCAAAGCACCGTTTCCGGTCGCCAGATCCAGGATCCGCTCACCGTCTCCGCACCGCTCAAAATATGCTCGCCAGAAAGCGCCTATGGCTCCGCGATAAAGTCCACGCTCATCCTCGCGGCAAGCGGAGATGCGCCCGTCACGCCAATAAGCGTCCCACGCCGGCTTGATCGAATCCTGGTATCCGTAATGATCCGGTCGATTGTTCATTTAATCGAAAATTTTGACATCGAAGGTCAGCAGCAGGCGTTCACCACCTTCATTGTGCGGGTGAGAATAATGCTGGAGCCAACCGGGAAATATGATCAACGACCCGTCTTGCGGTTGTATCGTTTCATGATAGCGCCAGCTATGGCGATACGGAAAAGTCGATTCCAGGTGCGGGTTAATAAATGAGATCGCGCCTTCCGGCTGCGGTCGATTTGGAACTTTTGCATAATATGCACATACGCAAAATGTATTGTGATGAATATGCGGCGCCTGATAGGCTCCTGGCGGATAAAGCACGGCCCAGGTCGCATTAAATCCATACTTCGTACCGCGCCGTGGCCAACCGGCGATTTTACAATGTTCCGCCATATACAATTGCAGCGCCGGATGAATCACCCGCCGCATAAATCCAGACCAGGCGGGATCTTTTATATAATAATCGTTGAGATCGAGATCCGGCTGATAGCCGCCGATCGTGGCAATCTCCCGCATCTGACAGGCATTCGAGATCGCCGGATCATCGCGCATCGCCCGGATGCGATGCAGGATCTCCTGATTGAATGGCGAACGGCCGAACTCACGCTGCTGAATCACGGCGGGAAACAGCAACCGGGTGGTGGAATCCAGGGCCAGCGGCTGGGTCATCTTGTCCATCTTCGACACTCGTTTCGAACCATAGCGGCTCGGTATACCCACAACAGCGCAAACGGGTCCATTCTATATCAATCAGCGTCCGGCCAACATCGGCCGGGACGACGCTGGGTTCACCTACCGTTATAATGGCACACGATACTGACCGCTCCTACCCGGGAGTACCGCCAATATGCCCATACAAATCCAGCGCACCTCGTTTGAGGCGCATTATCCAGTCATCGTCATGGATCGGGATCTTAACGGAATCGACCGCCTCAATGCGGACCTCGCCACGACGATACTGGACTTGGAAACCCGCTTCCGCGACACCGCGGAAAATGCCGCCCGCGATCTGACGATCGCAACCGAAGGCGGTTATCAAACCTCGGGGCGCAGCAACCTGTTGAACCATAGTAACGAGTGCATCGGCACATTCAAACAATCCATCTTGCTACCGGCAATCAAGGAATATCTACGTGAAGTTTTCGGCGCCAGTGGCGCCGCGCTCCGCTATCAACCTTTTGCCTGGGCCAATATCCTGCGTGCCGGCGACTGGCAAAGACCGCACTGCCATGCTTCAGCGGGCAATATGGCCAGCGGCGTCTATTACGTCAATGTGCCGCCCGAAACACCGCCCGCCGGCAACATCGACTTCCTCAACCCGGTGCCGATCTCAGTGCACCACGGCTACAGCCCGTGCCGCAGAATACAACCCACCGCCGGCAAACTGCTGCTCTTCCCTCCTTATCATCTACACTGTGTACACCCGGTAACCTGCCGGGAGCCGCGCATCGTGATCGCCTTCGACGTGCTCTGCCGCTGAACGCGCTATCTGTGACAGCGGGTCGATGCTCTAACAGGTTGTTGAAAAACGCCATCCTGGCGTCAGGTTGTTTTTCAACAGCCTGCTAAATAGGGTGTTGCGCCTCTGTTGCGGGCATCCTCTCCTGGAGTGCGCCCGTGCCGGGCGCACAAAAAAAGCCGCGGCATTCGCCGCGGCTTTATCAACGTCCTTCCGAGTAAAGATCAGAAGTTGTGGGTGAGGTTCACAAACCAAGAACGTCCGAGCTGGCGGTACGTATCGGGATCCGTGCTGGCATTGAAGCCGCCGACGATGAATGGCGGGGCGTTGTTGAACAGGTTCGTGATACCGAAGCTGACAGTGGTTCCCCACGGCACGGTCCAGCGACCGACCAGGTCAACGTAGGTCTCGGACTCGACCTTGCGGTCGATGTTGAGGTTGCTGAAGGTCTCGATGACCGAATCGATCCATTCGACGTTAACCGAAGCGCCAAAGTCATCGTAGCTCCAGTCCAACGTCCACTGCGCTTTCCATTCGGGGAAGACACCTTCGGGCAGACCGTTTCGGTCTTCGAAGCGGCCGGCGGCATCGACGGTATCGTCGATATCCAACGCAGGAATGTTGATCACGGTCGATTTACGTTCATCGAGGTAGGTGACCAACAACCGGGTGTCGAACAAACCGATGCCGGTGTTGACATTGTAGGTGAACGCAAAGTCGATACCGGCGGCCTGCTCCTGACCGATGTTGGTCACGGCTGCTACTATGTTGTCGACCTCGCCAACGTTGCCGGTAGTCTGACGCGTGATTTGATCGCAGAATTCATCCAATCCACCGAAGATACAAAGATCGACGATACTCTCCGCGGCGATCGAGGTGATCGCATCGTCGAGATCGATTTCCCAGTAATCGACGGTAAAGCTGAAGCCGGGGATATATTCCGGCGAGTAGGCAATACCGACCGTCCATGTTTCGCCGTTTTCCGGCTGCACGTCCGGGTTGCCGCCGATCCGCGACCGCGGCTGGGCGTTGGTCTGGAAGAAACCGCCGGCAGGGACGCCGGTCGCCAGACAGCGGGCGCGCTGTTCGTCGTTCAGCGTATCGTTGAACGAGTCGCCGCCACCTGAGATCGAACCGGTCGAACACGGATCCTGGAAGGCCGGGAAGCTGTCGCCTTGCGGCGAGAACAAAGCGCCGATCGTCGGTTCGCGGAACACCTCGGAGTAGCTGCCACGAACCAAAAAGCCCTGGAACGGCTGCCAGCGGCCGGTGAACATGAAGTTGCCGGTCGAACCGACGGTCGAAAAATCGTCGTAACGGAACCCGACGCCGACTTCGAGCAGCTCGGCACCCGGCACGCCGGAGAGCAGCGGAATATTCAACTCGGCAAACACCGAGTTCACGTCGAAGCCTCCTTCGGTCGGGCCGAACGTATTGCCGCTGACCGAATCGGTGGCCTTGCCCGAATCCGGGGTCGAAACCAGGTCTTCCTGGCGGAACTCGTAACCGAGCGCCAACGCCAATGGACCGGCCGGCAGATCGATCACATCGCCCTGGATCGAGATATTGCCGACCTGCAACTGCTGGGTGGTCACGTCGCTCAACGTCGCCGTCGAAAAATCGAGCATTTCCTGCGTGATCGTGCCATTGCCGCCGAACAGGTTCAACGGTACGCAACCGTCGATCACATTCCCCGGTGTGCCGCAGCGCGCGACCCCGCCCGCGTCGAAGAACGACGGGCCCAGCGCCTGTGACAACCGGGCGCCGACAAACTGGCCTTCGTCGATGTCGTCTTGAGTCGAACGACCCCAGTTCCACGACGCATCCCAGGTCCAGGTCGGAGCGAAATCGCCGAAGTCGCCACGCAACCCGGAATTGATCTGGATCTGATTGACTTCCTGGAAGAACGAGCGGCGGTCCTCGGCCACCCGCCGGCGGACGTCGGTAATATCCAGCCCGAACGGGTTGAACACATTGCTCGCCGGAACACCGATCGAGCCATCCGCCAATGTGGCACCTGGATCGGAAATGCCGATAAACAGTGGAGTCGGTGCCAGCTCCTGCTGCGACTTACGGTTGCTGTAGCGGATCTCCATATACGCTTCGACGTGCTCGAACAGGTCGTAATCACCTTGCACGAAAGCGCTGCGGCGCTCGAACGGCGTCTGGATGAAATTGACCGGCGCGAAATTGTAGTTGTCGATCGTATCGAACGGCCGGAAGGCACCGGTGGCCGGGTTGGTCAAAACGACGAGGTTCGTGGGGTTTAGACTCGGAATAAAGAAACTGCCCGACAGGTTGGATGAACTGCCGCCGGTGTTGGTGCAGCTTCCGGTCTGCAGGCAACCGGGGAAGCCGTCGGTGACGAAATCCTGAGCCCGGGCGGTCGGAATGGCCACCACCTTGCGGAACTGGTCGCTGTCGATATTGCCCTGGAACACCGGGTCTTGTTCATTATACTCGGCGCCGATAACGAAGCTGCCTTTCTCCGTCGTATCGCCCATCACAAAGGACACGCGCTTGGTGTCGCCGTCGCTGCCCCTGAACGCCGGGTTGCCGACATCTGCGACGGCCGGATTCGGGTCGAGCTCGAAAGACGCGCCATACTGCGCCTGGAGCTGCGCCCCCTGGAAATCGCGGCGCGTAATGACGTTGACGACGCCGGCCACGGCGTCGGCGCCGTAAATGGCGGCCGCGCCTTCGGTCAGCACTTCGATGCGTTCGACGACGGCGATCGGAATCAGCGAGAAATCGCCGTCGGTGATATCGCGCTTGCCGTTGATCAAGACCAGCGTACGGGCAGAGCCCATACCGCGGATATCGACCAAGGTGGCGCCGTTACCACCGTTGTTGGTGCGGGTCGACAACGGCGAACCGGTGATCGACGGCAACTGGCGGATGATGTCGCCGAGATCGTTGAGACCGATGCGTTCGATATCGGAGCGATCGATCACGGTCACCGGGCTGGCGCCTTCGATGTCGACTTGCGACAGGCGAGAACCGGTCACCAGTTGGCGATCGAGTTCGGCGGGTTGCTGCTCCTGGTCCTGGGCGAGGGCGCCGGTGGCAAAAGCCATGCTGGCGACCGCACCCGCTCCCAAGGCGTAGTGAACCGCCTGATAAAGTGGATTACGGTTATAGGTCATTTGGTTTCTCCCAAACAGTTTTGGCACACAATTTTCATTAAAGCCACGTGGCTCAAGCAGACGCCTGCCGAAAAGCACGACGGTATGCCTGAACGGTGCTGATACTACCACCATTTGCAGCAAATGCAAAGTCCCCGTTAAATTCCCTCCCGCGCCCCCTTGTCCAGAACGACCCTGGGGTGGCCGCAGGCCAATGTCCCCCGGCGGGCCAGTGATACACTGCCCGCAATGCACCGGACCGAACTCGAAACCGCGATCCGCCTACACCTGGCGGGTGACACGCAACAAGCCCAAGCCTATTACGAGCGAGTCCTGCGCCGGGAACCCGAACAACCGACCGCCCTGCGCAACCTCGGCCTATTGGCCCTGGACGCCGGTTTTGTCGACCACGCCATCTCTTTGCTGAACCGGGCCTTGCGGCACGCCGCAGCCGAGCCGTTCTGGTACACGGCGCTCGGCCAGGCTTACCGCCGCAATCAGCAGCCCGCCCTGGCGTTGGAGGCGATCGCCGAGGCCCGGCGGCGCGAGCCGGACAATCCGCTGCACCACTATTGGTACGGTGAAGTGCTGAGCGATCTCGGCCGGCTCGACGAGGCGGTCGCGGCCTATGAACGGGCGCTGGCGCTGAACCCACCGCTGGCCGAACCCCGGGCCGCACTGGCCCAACTGGCGCTGAGCGGCGCTTACCGGTTTTCACCCGAGCAGCGGCAGGAACTCCAGGCGATGGCCGACGATCCGGCACTCCGCCCACCGCAGGCGGCGCTCGCTTCGTTCGCCAGCGCCAATCTGTTGCACGCCGAACAACGCTACGACGAGGCTTTCTTTTACTACCACCGCGCCAACGAGGCGAAACGCCTGTCGCACCCGGAGCGCGAAAAGTACCGGCACGAAGACAAACTGAGCCGTTTTCAGCGCCATCAAGCCGTGTTCGGCGCCGGCTTGCGTGGCATGACGAAGGAGCGGGGCGCGGCCGGCGAGCAGCCGGTCTTCATCGTCGGCATGCTGCGGACGGGGACGACGCTGGTTGAAAAAGTGCTGGCCAGCCACTCGGCGGTCGCCGCCTGCGGCGAATTGATGCATCTGAGAATCATCGCCGAGACGCGGCTGCCGGCGCGCTGCGGCGCGCCTTACCCGGAACTGCTCGCCGGTCTGGGCGGAAAAGAGCTAGCAGAACAAGCTGAATGGTACCTGCACCGGATCGGCGCGCAATACCCGGGCTATCGCCGCTGGATCGACAAAATGCCGACCAATTACGAATACCTGGGTTTGATCCACCTGCTCTTTCCAAACGCCCGGATCATCCATACCCGGCGCGACCCGCTCGATACGCTGTGGTCCTGTTACTGCCGCAATGTCCACGCCCGCTTCAGCAACTCGTTCGACGATCTGGCTTCGGCTTACCGCCTCTATCGGCAATACATGGATTTGTGGCGCCGGGTTCTGCCACTCAATATGATCGAGGTGGATTATGAAGACCTGGTGACCGACTTCGCGACCCAGGCCCGCCGGTTGATCGACTTCCTTGGGCTGGAATGGGAGGCGGGCTGTCTCGATTTTCACAAAAAACAAGGGCAAGTCAACACCCCCAGCCGCTTCCAGGTCCGCCAGCCGATCTATCATCACTCGATCGGCGCCTGGAAAGCATACGCCCGACACCTGGCGCCGCTGCGCGAACGGCTCGCCGATCTGTTGTCTGACTGATCACCCAATTGTTGCATAGATTCCCGGAATTCTCGCAACTATTGGGTTCAGTAACCCCAACGCGCCGCCCAGTGTTCGACGGCCCCGAACGACGGCGGCAGCCAAGGACGGTAATGGCGCCATTTGCCGGCGGCCGAGCGATAGAGCGGCTGCCGCACTTGCGGGGCGCTTGGGGTGTCGATGCGCCGGCCGGCTGTCAGGGCCCGGTACTCGTGCAGACAATCGTCCCACGGCAAGCCTAGGAAAGCGATCAACTTCTCGATTTCCGGCACGAAATCCCGCACCAGCGATTCGTAACGGACGATCGTGTGCGCTGGCCCGAATCGATGCAGTGCGGCACGGCCGATGGTCATCACCCGATCGTAATAATCGACCGCCGTGTCGAGGCGCAGAAACTGGAACATCGCTTCGTTCATCGCGAAATTCTGCTGATAGCAACTGACAATGACGTCACGCGGATCGCGCAGCGCGAACACGATCCGGGCACCGGGAAACAGCGTGCCGATCACCGGCAAAAGCGCGGTGTATAGCGGCTGTTTATCGACGATCAGCCGGCCGCCGGCCGGCGCTGCGCCAGCAAGGCGGCGCCAATAGGCGGCGCGATATTCGTCCAGTTCCGGCCGCCGGAGCCCGGCCAAGGCCCTCAGCGGTTGCGCTTCACTGGCCAGCAGGGGATACAAATCGGCGAGCGTGTCGCTCTCCTCAATCGTGGCGATCGCCGGATGTGCCGCCAGTATCTGTTCCAGCAGGGTGGTGCCCGAACGCGGAAAACCGAGCAGAAAAACCGGCTGTGGCTCGTCGTCCCCCGCAGTCGGGAAAGCGGCATCGGCCGTTTCGAGATCGGCGGCAATCCGGCGCAAAACGACAGGCGAAAATGCCGTCTGCGCATCGGCCCAGCGGGGCGCGTGATGCGGATATGCCAATTCGTTGGACCGCCGAAAATCCTCAAAGGCCGCTTGATACCGCTCCAGTTTTTCATGGGCCAGCCCCCGGCGGGTGTAAGCGATCGTCTGATTGACGACGGTCAAGCCCGGTGTACCGAGCAGCGCCGTCAAGCGCTCGATGACCGCCGGATACCGGCCATCGGCGAAATCGAGAGCGGCGGCGGTCAGATTGGCCGCGGCGTGGTGCGGTGCAGCACGCAAAGCCCGCTCGACAAAAAGCCGCGAGGTCTGGCGATCGCCTTCTGTCTCGGCCAGCGCGGCCAGTGCTCCCAGCGCACCGGGGTGCGCAGGGCGAAACTGCAAAACTTGGGTATAACCAAGGCGCGCTGCATCCGCCAACCCCATCTCCTGTTGCAAATCGGCCAGGTGCATTCGCGCTTCGATGAAAGCCGGGGCCAGCGCCAGCGCTTCTTGCAACAGTTCCACCGCGCGCTGCCGATCGCCCAAGTGCTTATTCGCCAAAGCGAGGTTGTTGAGGATATGGATATTGCCGGGATCGGCCGCATTCGCCGCTTCGAGCGTGGCCCGGGCCGCCGGATAATCGCCCAGGCGGCCCTGCGCCGCACCGGCGATCAGCAAGGCAGCGGGCTGCTCCGGGTGGCGGTTGAGCACTTCATTGCAGCAGGCCAAAGCGGCGGCGGCATCTCCGGCCTCGAGCAGACCGAGCGCCTGACGCACGCCGGGCGGCATGGGCGGCGGCTCAGAGCTTCGTTGGCGGCCGTATCGTGTGTCAACGGTCATCAAAGGCCCGTTTTCAATGCAACGAATGGGTCAATGCAGCTTGCCGCGCGCTTTCTGGCGGGTCGGGGGTTCGTCTTCGATCACCAGGTCGCGGCGCGCCATGCGGCCGATCAGTTTGCAACACAGCATGAAGTCTTCCTCGGCGTCGAGCCGCAGGCGGTCGAGCATGACGCCGACGTCGCCCTGTTCCGGCGGGAAGCTCAAGCGATAGACGCCGTAGGCGATCTGCTCGCCGACGGCCAGTTCGATGGCGTATTCGGAGGTCCACCATTTGCCGCGGGCGAGCGGGTTGTCTTCCTCCCATTCGGCGTAGATCAGCCGGCAGCGGCCGGTGCCGGAGACGACTTCGATACTGTCTACGATGTATTCGTCCTGCACCGCCGAGGCTTGCAGCACCTCGAACTGTCCGGCGTTCGGCATGAAAAGCTGGCCGAGCGTTTCGCCGTCGAACATGAAGATGAAAGGCTGTTCGGTGCGGGTTTCGTTCATGGCGTATCGGTTCCTCGTCGGTTCGGGGGTTGAGACTGGGATGCGCGGCGCGGCCACAGACCGCCGGCATTCGCCGCCCGCCAGCCGAAGCCGAGCCAGCGCACGAGCAGCAAGGCCAGCCACAGCGACCAGCCGAGCATGACCAGCCGGTAAGCCCATAACGGCGCACTGTACACGGTGGCCGCCGGCAACACGTCCGCACTGCGGTCGGCGAACCAGCTCAGCGACGGATCGTAGCGGTTCCGCCAGCCGGCGATGTGCATGTCGGGCGCCGCCAGCAGGCCGTGTTCGATGGCGCTGAACAAAACTCCGAGGGCGATCAGCGTCAGCAGTGCCAACCCGCTTTGCACCAGCGCCTTGGACCGGTAAGCGGACTGGGCCGGCGACCAGCGAGCCCGCCAGCCGAGCGCGATCAGCCACGCGGCGACGATCCAGAAGCCGAAGCCGCCGACCGCAGTAAACCCGAGACCGAGTATCAACCAGTGGTGAAAGCGCAACGGCGCCAGGCGGCTTTTGGCCAGCAGCAAGGCGATCAGCGCCACGCCGAGCAACAGCGACCAGAAACGGACCGCCGGACCGAGTTTAGGACCGCCGGCCCACAGGATCCAACGCGGCCGGCCTTCGTGGCTGATCTTGAGCCCGATATTGGCCGCCGGGGCGTGCAAGTCGACCACCGGCGTGCTGACCCGCCAGGTGCGGCTCGCACTTTGCCGCCAGGTCAGGTGCAGGTTCTCGGCGTCCCGGATGACGTTCTCGTCGGCCCGCAATGGCAATACGATTACGCCGTCTTCGAGTGCGAGATCGAGCGGCTGGCCATTGTACTTGACTTCCAGAAGCTCGGCGCCGGCGCCCAGGGTCAGCGGGTAAAGCCCGCTCAAGGTCGGGCGCGGCTCAGCATCGAGTTCGTGCAGGTTCCAGCGGCCCTGATGATGGGTGACAAGATCGACCCGGTCGTAGGCGAGCGGCGCGCCGGGGAGCGCTTCGGGTCTTTCGAGGGTGATGGTCAGCGTCTCGCCGGGCAGCGGGACGAAGCCGTAGTGCGGCGGGTAGCGGTCGTCGAATCGCTCGTCACCGATGATCAACGGCGGGCCGTCGAGCGTCATGTGCCACAGGGCGCCGGCGCCGACCGACCAAAGCTCGATCCACCGGTCGTAATCCGGGGCGCGCAAGGTGAGCTGTTTCACCAGCGGCAACCGCCCGTACCAATTAGCATACTCTTCCCCCGGCGGAAAGGTCACTTCCACTTGGTCATCGACGATTTTCGGTGGCGGGTCCGAGATGACTTGTTCACCGTCGAGCAGCGGAATCCGAACGCTGAAGGCGCCGCTGGCCGGGGCTAATCGGTGTATTTCGGTTAGGACGGTGAACTGCGTACCGAGCGCCAACTGGCGCTCGACGCGGACGAAAGGCGGGATGTCCGCGCCGCTGGTCATCGCCATATCGGCGCCGGCCTCGCGATACAGCACCAGCGTGCCGCGCAGCAGGCGCGCATCATCGACGCCTTCGGCGATCCAGCCGGTCAGGTCGAGATCGATCCGGCGCGGCCGTTCGGGAAAGTCGATGGCGATCTCGTTGCGCCCGTCGAGCCGCGCCGCCAATTCGACCTGGTGGATGCCGGCACCGACAGCCAGCAGCGCTTCCAGTTTTTGGTCACCGGCCGTCAGCGCGGCCGGCCGGCCATCGAGCCGGGCGGCGTGGATGCGCCAATTTTCGCCGCCAAGTGGTACGGCAACCACCGTCCCGGCCGCGGCGTGGACTTCGAGTGTCAATAACGCCTCTTCGGCGCCAGCCACCAGCCGGGCGCTGGGAATCGTCACGCAATCCGGTACGCACGACGGGTCGCGCTCCAGCCGGTGCTCTAATTCCTGCAACAGTTCGGGGGGTGGAAACTCGGCCGCCACAGCCGGCGCGCCGGGCCCGGCTGCCGCGAGCAGGAGCAGGGCCGGTGCCGCCGCCGCCGGCGCAGCGAAGCGCGGCACGCGAAGTCCGGTACGGCGGGCGAGCTGCGCCAGCAACAAGACAGCGAGCGCAATCATCAACCACCGCCAGGCCCGGACCAGCCACGGCGGAGCGATCCACAGCGCCTGGGTTTCGTCCGGCGCGATCGGGCCATTGCGGCTCAGCGTATGGCGCCGCCAAGTCCAGGACGGCAAGCCGTTGCCGGCCTGAACAACGGCGTTTTCGTCGTAAGGCTCCAGATAATCCCAGGAGCGCCGATGGCCAATAACCAGAACGCGATCCAATTCCACACCATCCTTATCCCGTGCTGGAGATTTCGCCGGCGGGGCCGCTGCCAAGCTCATGGGTTCCTCCTGCGCCGGAACCGCTTCCCGCAGCTTACGAGCAGCGAGCCACTGGTCAACCTGCCGCATTTCGAGTTGCGGATACAACGCCGCTTCGATCACCGGCAGCGCGAAAGCGACCATTTGCAGCGCCAACAAGACGATCAGCACCCGCGCTGCCCACCCGATCCACAGACCGAGCCTCTGCCCCGCATCGCGGGCATAGCCGGCGAGCAACAGCACCAGCAACAAGGCCAGCAACAATGCCGCTCCGGCGTAAGGTTCGTGCCGGGCCAGCGCCACCCACAAGCCGGCCGGCAGCGCCAGGGATGCGCCACCGATCCGCCAGGCGAGCACGACGGTCAGAATCCAGATAAACACGTCGCCGAGGTTCCAGGCGCCGAGCCAATCGCCGCTCACCCGATCGAAGCCGGAGGCGGCGAGCAGGCGGGTCGCCGGCGGCAGATTCAGGGTGATCTCCAAGCGGTCGAGCGGCAGATCCCAGGCCCCGAGGGGTAGGCCGCGGACCCCATACCACGAGGCCGGGGCTCGTATCTGGGCGTCAATGCTGTCGATGTAGAGGAGATTATTACGAACTTCGACCCCCACGGCTCCGGTCTCCGGATTGCGCGTCACGAGCTGCGGAGACATTTGGACATACTTGTGGTCACCGAACACCTCACGGTTCACCTCATTGACTGCGGTCAGCCGATAGGGTGGCCGGATATCCAAACGTTCAGTCGACAGCAACTCGCCTGTCAACCGATCGCGCAACGTCATCCCCCCGCCGGCGAAATCGAACCACACCCCGCGTTCAACGGCGATCTTGTCGCGCACCTGCCGGGCGCCGCGGCCGAGTTCCTCGAACCGCATCTGACCGCCGGCCGGCAGCGCATAGAACGCGTCTTCATTGGCCATCGCTTCCGGCAGCGCCATGTACCTGGGCGAAACCTGGGCGGCACCGGTCAGCCGGACGCTGCGCAGTTCCGGGTGCGGGCGAAATGACCAGAACTCGGTTTCCGGCCAGGGCGCGGTGTGGGCCGGGCGTGCCAGTTCCGCCACCGGAGCCGGAGCGCGGGCCGTGATCTTCACCGACCAGCTTCCGGACCGAAGTTGCAGGGTGAGCAATCCTGCGGCATCGAGCCGGGCCGGCAACTCGCTTTCCAGAACCGTCGGGATAAAACCCGCCGGCAGCAACGGACCGAGCGTGACTTCCCGCGGCCGGCCGGACACCTCGAGGTCGAAATGGGTCTCGAGCATCAAAGGCAGCGTGTCGTCGATCACCCGGCCGGCGACGATTTCGAGAGTGTCGCGCTCGGCTTCGCCGGCGGCGCCTTCGCCAAGTCGGATCCCCCCTGTTTGCCATTGCACACGGCTGACCGCTTGGCCGCTGACGGTCAAACTGACCAGCGCCACCGTGGACGGCACGGTTAACGACAGCGGCAGCGACGGCCAGCGGATTTCGCCCTCCACTTGCCAATCGCCGGCCGCCAGGATGATGGCCGGGGTGCCTTTCGGGCCGCTCACGACCGGCTGCGGCCGGCCGCCGGCGCTGACGGCGGTAACGAAATGGCGGAAATCGCCGGGTAGCGGGATCAGGCTCTCGCGATAGACTTTCCAGCTTTGCCGGAAACGGGCGCCGGTATCGCCGGCCTCGATTTCGAGGACGCCGGGAAAGGCGCAGAACGCCGCCTTTTCGTCGCCGTAGGCCCGCGGGCAGCCGGCATCCGGGTTGCGCTCGATCACCCACTGCCGCCACGTTTCGAGGGCCGGCGGTACAGCAGGCTCGGCGGACAACGCCGGGCGCACGGCACCGGCGTTGATCAGCAAATACCCGGCGGCGGCGATGATCGAGGAGATGAATTTGCGTCTTGAAACCATGCGGTGCCCCTCCTGCATAACCCGGTTATCCTCAGCGCGAAGTACAATCGACCCGATTCCACTATACGACATTCGCTGCATTACCAATATGCACCCCAATGCGGTCCTCAACCAGGCACGGCGCCATCACCGCGCGGGCCGCTGGCGGGCCGCGCTGGAAGCATACTGCTCGTTGCCCACTCCACCTCCGGCTTTACAGCCGGACGATGCCTTGGCGATCGCCAACTGCCACCTGCATCTCGGAGAAACCGCGCAGGCCCGGAACGAGCTGAAAACGCTGGCGGCCGCTCATCCGGATTACTGGCCGGCCTATTACAACCTGGGGTTGATCGCCGAACAAGCGGGCGACCGCGGTACAGCCCTCGCCTGCTATCGGCGTGCGGTTCAAGCCGCTCCGGCAAACGGCGAGGTCTGGCAAAAACTGGCCTCCACCCAGCACTTCACCCGTCACGACGATCCCGATCTGGTCATGATGCTCGACTGCATGAAACGCTGTCGCGATGAAGAAGGGCGAGAACGATTGCACTTTGCACTGGCCAAGGCATACGATGATTTGGACGAACCGGCAAGCGCGATGTCGCATCTCGTCGCAGCGCACCGCCTGAAGCAACGGCATTTACAGCCCTTCGATCTGACCGGCGCCGTGCAGCGCATGCAGGCGATCGCCACGGCGTTCACCACGCTGCCCCCTTGCTGGCCGGGGCCCGGCCCGCTCTTTATCATCGGCATGCCGCGCACCGGAACGACGTTGCTCGAACGGATGCTGGGGCGCCATCCGAAAATCACCGCACTGGGCGAGCGGCCCTGGTTCAACGATCAGATCTGGTCTGTATTCCCGGCATTCCCGCACGATATTGCGCCATCAGCCGCCGTGCAATTCAAGGCCTTCGGGCAACGGGCTCGGGAGTATTATTCGTCGCTCGCCCTCACCCCCTGGTTCACCGATAAGTTTCCCGGTAATTTCATTTATCTCGGGTTGATCGCAACCGTCTTGCCCGAATCCCGTTTTATCTACCTGGATCGCGACCCACGCGATGCGTGCCTGTCGATCTACCAGCAGGATTTCGACCGCGGCCATCCCTACGCCCATCGGTTGGAGGATCTAGTTCGCTACTGGCAGGCGCACAGCGCACTGATGCAGCATTGGTTCACGATCGCCGGTGATCGCCTCCACCGCGTCGAGTACGAAACGCTATGCAACACACCGGAAGTTGCGCTGCGCGAGCTGTGTGCCTGGTTCGGTGCGATATACGACCCCAACATGCTCGATTTCCACCATTCGCCAGACGTGGTCAAAACCGCCAGCCAATGGCAAGTCCGCGAGCCGCTCCACCAGCGGTCGATCGGCCGCTGGCGGAAATATGCGCCGTGGCTGCAACCGTTGATTCACACATTCGGCAACGACGATACCCCAATCGTGGCACCCCCGACTTTCGACCAGGCCCGCCGGACGAAACAATGAAATTCGATACCGCAACGCTTTATATGGAAGACGCCTACCTGCAAAGTTGTAACGCCGAAGTGCTCTATGTCGTGCCGCGCGGCGTGGTGCTCGATCGCACGGTGTTTTACCTGCAAGGCGGCGGCCAGCCCGGCGATTCGGGGACGCTGACCCGCGACGGCGGCGAGCCGGTGACCGTCGTCGATACCTGCCGCTCGCCGGATGGCGGCATTCTGCACGTCATCGACGAAGGGCATACCTTGCAGACCGGCGACGAAGTCGTCGCGACGATCGACTGGGAACGGCGCTACGCCCACATGCGCATGCACACCGCGCTGCATGTCTTGAGCGCCTTGATCCGCCACGGCGTATACGGCGGCCGGATTACAACCACCAGGAGCTGGCTCGATTTCGACATGCCGGACTACCCCAACCTCAAGGAACTGACGGCGCAATTGAACGAAGAAGTCGAAGCCGACCGGCCGGTCACCTGCCGCTGGATCACGCGCGATGAACTCGACGCCCGGCCCGAACTGGTGCGGACGATGAACGTCGAACCGCCGCCCCTGCTTTTCAACATCCGCTTACTTGAGATCGAGGGCCTGGACTTGCAACCGTGCGGCGGCACGCACGTCAAATCCACGGCCGAGATCGGCCGGCTGGCGGTGCTCAAAATCGTCAACAAAGGCAAACACAACAGACGCATTCACCTCGTTTTCGAGGAGGATTACCCGGCACTGGCCGCCGATGACGAGAAAAGATCGCTCGAAAAGAAAATGCGGCGCGCTGAAAGAACGGACCAGTTGACCGCTGAACTATTAGCCGAACTTTCCAATCTGGAACGCAGCGAATCCTCCGCGCCGGAGCCAACCGAAGCGGCCGGAGATGATGAAACCGAAGACGCCCCCGAGGCCACCACCGATCCGGACACGGAGTACAACCCGGATCGCGTACCGGAATAACGGTACTATACCCAATCGTTGCATAAACCCAATTGTTGGGTGTCCGTTTTTCCGTCCGTTTTTCCGTCCATTGACAACTGTACCTTTTTAAGTACAATTGAATCATGCCCCAGGTCCTCACCGTCCGCTTCTACGCTAATCGCGATGGCAATGAGCCTGTTCGGGAATGGCTGAGAAGCCTGTCGGCGGAAGCCCGCAAAGCGATCGGAGAGGACATCAAGACCGTTCAGTTCGGCTGGCCCTTGGGCATGCCGCTTGTGCGCAAGATGGAGGCGGGTCTATGGGAGGTGCGGAGCGACCTCCCCAACGGGATAGCCCGGGTGCTGTTCACAACGGTAGGGCCAGCGATGGTGCTGCTGCACGGCTTCGTGAAGAAGTCTGATAAAACTCCGAGGACGGATTTGAGGCTGGCGGAGCAGCGGAAGAAAGAGGTGCATGATGAGTAAATTCAATCGCCACGTCGGGTCGGATTTCGACGATTTCCTGGCCGAGGAGGGCCAACTAGAACAGATTACTGCTATAGCCATCAAACGCGTCATCGCCTGGCAGATCGCCGATGCCATGAAAGCCCGTGGTCTCACGAAGAAGGCCATGGCCGAGCGCATGCATACCAGTCGCTCGCACTTGGATCGGCTGCTCGACGAAAACGATACCGGTTTGACACTGGAAACTCTCAGCCGCGCGGCCCAGGCGCTGGGATATCGGGTTAAGGTGGAACTGGCCGCGGCGTGAGCCAGAGTGAAAAACCGCTCACCCCCACAGGGAAGAGGGGTTGGAAGAGTATTACCTAATTATTGCATAGATTCCCGGAATTCTCGGTCAAGCTGGCGAGTGCAGCTTGTCCGATCGGCATGCCCTGATTGTCACCGATCGGATATGAGCAGCGCTTACCTGGCAACATTTTATTGATCATCTTGACTTTGTTGTGTTTCGAGGTCATCACCAATTAATTCAAGTTCACGCAATTCGACCTGTCCAGGATTATAAGTTTGTATCACAACATCCAGTGCAGATTCGAGCTGATTCAAAGTGGCGGGAAAACTGCCTTGTATGCTCAACAGCCCGAGACTGCCCGTGCGCAGGCAGTCGTTGCTTGGATAACGGTCAAAGTTGGCGCTGCATCCGATTGTGAAAGCAGATACCGCATCACAACGGCTGCCTGTTCTCGATCCTGTGCAGTTTCTGCGCTGTTGATCCAGCATTTTCCTTGCCGCCAGGGCATTCGCAAATACCCCATAACGGCCAAGCAGATCAGCAGCATGCTCGTCCGCCGACTGTAGCTGATGCTCATGCAGCGATGCTTTAATTGATTGATGGTAGTTCTTGAGGGAAGGCTGTTCGTTTTCAGCGGCCACATATGACCATGCATACGCAAGAATGGGATTGGGGTCCACTGATTGACCTTCTGCATACATCACGGCAAGACGATACTGCGCAAATTTATCACCAACAACTGCCAGCTTGCGATACATGTTGTATGCGTTTTTATAATGACCGGTCAGATAGGCCTTATCTGCATCATGCTTGAAGACTTCATACGCATGCAAAGCATTAGTTTGAGATAATGCATATGTGGTGTGGAATATGGTTAATAAAACGATCACTATATATCTAAATTTATCCATATCATACACCATGTACCTTAGACGCATAATCACATATGAAATATGCCTGAAATCACAACTTCTTAACATCGGGAGCGGCTTGTCTTTTCAACTTGCTGGAAGGGCTTCCGGCAAGCGGGCCACCCCCTGTGCGCCGGCGATGTGCACCGCCTGATTGATGGACCGGCGCCTGCGAGGATTGATTTCACATGACGGGTTTCATCGGACGCCGGCCCGCTCGCCGCGGCGGCTTTTCCGGGTTGACCGACCTGACCGGGATCGGTTTGAGTGGGGTCTGTCTGGTGCACTGCACGCTGTTGCCACTGGCGGTCAGCCTCTCGCCGGTGCTCCTCAGCGGGCTGGCCGGTGATCGCGATCAAACCTGCTCGCCGTAAGGGATCCAGATGTTCTTGACTTCGACGGTGCGGCGCAGCAGCGACTCGCCGGCGGTCTGTTCGACGTCGTACCAGTCGTAAGCCAAGCCGCCGCTGGTCCAGGTGCGTTTCATGTTGTCGGCCGCTTCGCGCTCGGCGGCGGCACATTCTTCGGCCGGGCCGTGGTACCACAGGCCATCGACGGCGGCGTGGCGAGCCAGCACGAGGCCGAGTTCGGCGCGCCGGCCGGTGACGATATTGAGCGCCCCGGCCGGGACATCCGAGGTTTCGATGACCTGGTATAAATCGGTGACCGGCAGGGGATAACGCTCGCTCGGTACGACGACCAGGCGATTGCCCAGCGCCAGCGCCGCGGCGCACATCGTGATGCAGGCCAAAAGCGGCGCTTCGTCGGGGCAGACGATGGCGAGCACGCCGAGCGGCTCGTTCATCGCCAGCGTCACGCCGCGCAGCGGCGGGCTGTGGACTTGACCGTCGAATTGATCGGCCCAGCCGGCGAAACGGAACAGCCGTTCGAGTGCGGCGTCCACCTCGCGCTCACCGCCGGCCAGATCGCAACCGGTCAGGCGGACGAGGCGGGAAGCGAATTCGGCACGGCGAGCGTCCAGGTTTTCCGCCACGTAGTACAGCACCTGCGCCCGCTGGTGGGCGCTCGACCGGCTCCAGCCTGGCGCCCCAGCCGCGGCCTCGACCGCGTTGCGAATGTCTTTGTGATTGCCCAACGCGACCTCGCCGGCGATCAGCCCGGCGTGATCGCTAACGGTCAGGCTGTTGCCGCCGTCGGGCCGCATCTGGCGGCCGGCGATGAATTGTTTTGCGGTGCGGTCGATGGCGACGATGCCGGCCGTCTCGGGCGTCGCGGCCTCGGCTACCACCGACGCCGAAAGCGGCGCGGGTTTCAGCCGCGCATGCCACGCCGGCTTGAGGTATGCCAGCATCCCCTCGCGGCCGCCCTCGCGGCCGAAACCGGATTCGCGGTAGCCGCCGAAACCGGCGGCGGCGTCGAACAGATTGGTCGAATTGATCCACACCACACCGGCTTTCAACGCCGGCGCCACTTCCAGGGCGCGGTTGAGATCTTCCGACCAGACGCTGGCCGCCAGGCCGTAGCGCGTGTTGTTGGCCAGTTCGATCGCTTCGCGCGGCGTCCGGAACGTCATCGCCACCAGCACCGGACCGAAAATCTCCTCACGCACAACGGTGTGCGCCGGGCTGACATCGGTCAGCAGCGTCGGCGGATAGAACTCGCCGGCCGCCGGCAGCTCGCCATCCGGCTGCCACAGCGTCGCCCCCTCGGCCACGCCCTGGGCGACCAACTCGGCGATACGCCGGGTTTGCACCGGATCGACGATGGCGCCGATGTCGATGCCCTTGTCGAGCGGTTCGCCGACGCGCAGTTTGCCCATCCGCGCCTTGACCTTGGCGATGAACCGCTCGGCGATGCCTTCGTGCATCAAAAGCCGGGAGCCGGCGCAACACACCTGCCCCTGGTTGAACCAGATCGCATCGACCAGTCCTTCGACCGCCCCGTCCAGGTCGGCGTCGTCGAACACGATGAACGGCGATTTGCCGCCGAGTTCGAGCGTCAGTCCCTTGCCCGAGCCGGCAAGCCGGCGGCGTATCTGTTTGCCCACTTCGGTCGAGCCGGTGAACGCGATTTTAGCGATCCGCGGGTGATCGACGATGATCTCGCCGGTCCGCCCGTCGCCGGTGACCAGGTTCAGAACCCCCGGTGGCAGTCCGGCCTGAGCGGCCAGCTCGGCGAACAGCAAGGCGCTGAGCGAGGTGTATTCGGCCGGTTTGAGCACCACCGTGTTGCCGGCGGCGAGCGCCGGCGCGACCTTCCAGGCGAGCATCAACAACGGAAAGTTCCACGGGATGATCTGACCGCAAACGCCCCACGGCTCGAGCCCCGGGAAACGCTCACCGCACAGCCCGGCCCAGCCGGCGTGGTGATAGAAATGGCGGGCGGCGAGCGGCACATCGATATCGCGCGTTTCGCGAATCGGCTTGCCGTTGTCGAGCGTTTCGACGACCGCCAGCAGCCGCGCATGCTTCTGCACCAGACGGGCCAGGGCATAAAGGTGCCGTGCCCGGCCATGCCCGCCGAGCGCCTGCCAGGCGGGCAGCGCCTGTTCGGCGGCGCACACCGCCTGTTCGACGTCCGCCGCGTCGGCCGCGGCGATCTCGGCGAGCACCGTGCGATGCGCCGGGTTGTAGCTGGTGAACCGGGTGCCGCCGGCCGGCGGCACGAAGCGGCCGGCGATGAAATGCCCGAAATGGCGGTCGTGCGTCGCGAGCCAGGCCTCGGCCGCCGCCGTGCTCTCCGGCGCCGGACCGTAATCCATACGCCGATAACGCTCGACCAGATCGTTCATTCTCGTCACCCCAACGGCTGGCGATAAGCGGCCGCGTAGCGACCGGTCAGGTGGTATTCGATCTGCCGTTCGAGATCGGTCAGCAGCGACGAGGCGCCGATCCGCAACAGCGCCGCGTCCAGCCATTCGTCACCGAGTTCTTCTTTCATCAAAATGAGATAAAGCAAGGCCTGTTTCGCGGTCTTGATGCCGCCGGCCGGTTTAAAGCCGACCCGCACGCCGGTGCGCTCGCGATAATCGCGAATGGCACGGGCCATCGCCAGCGCCGCCGGCAAGGTCGCGTTGACCGCTTCCATGCCGGTCGAGGTCTTGACGAAATCGGCGCCGGCCATCATGCAGACCAGCGCGGCGCGGGCGATGTTGTTCAGGCTCGCCAACTGGCCGCTGGCGATGATGGCCTTGAGGTGCGCCGCGCCGCACGCTTCGCGAAAACGGCAGACCTCGTCGTAGAGCGCCGCCCAATTGCCGGTCAGGACGTGGCCGCGGGTGATGACGATATCGATCTCGCCGGCGCCGGTGGCCACCGAGGCGCGGATCTCGGCGAGCCGCGCCGCGAACGGCGAAAGGCCAGCCGGAAAGCCGGCGGCCACCGCCGCCACCGGAATGCCGGAGCCGGCGAGCGCCCGGACCGCCACCGGCACCATGGCGTGATAGACACAGACCGCGGCACAGGTCAGAGACAGCGGCTCGAGGCCCAGGGCTGAGGCGATATCGGCCCTCAGCGGGCGGCGCGCCTTGGCGCACAAGCGGGCGACCCGGCCGGGCGTCTCGTCGCCGGATAACGTCGTCAGATCAAGGCACGAGATGGCGCGCAACCACCAGGCCACCTGCCATTGTTTTTTCAGCGAGCGGCGCGTCCCAAGTGTTGCACAGCGGCGTTCGACGGCGCTCAGGTTGATTCGTACCGCATCGAGCCAGCCGGCTTCCAGCGCGGTTCCCGGATTGCGCGCCGGATCCGCCACCGACGGCGCGGCGGACACGGAAACCGGTTTCATCGAAATGCTCCCCTCATCGACGCATGATAACGCAGGGACGAAATCGCTTGACTTACTCCCGCATGATGGCGTCGCGGATACGGGCGTCGGGGGCGTCGGGGTCGAGTTTGGCGCGGTTGTCCTCGATGTCCACGCCGAGGGTCCGTAATGCGTCGAGAGCGGGAGGAAAATCGCGGGCCCTGACCTGCTCTTCGTACAGGTCGCTGAAGACGGTGGTGGCGGTGATCCGGTCAAGCTGGCGCGCCATCTCGCGGGCCGACCACAAGCGGCCGGGATCCATGCAGCAGGCGGCCAGTCCGGAGAGGGCACGATCGACGCTCAGACGGCCTGCACTGCGCCGGCGCAATTCGGTGTCGGCGAGCAGCCAGTACGCCGCGCCGCCCCAATAAACCCGCATCGTATTACGCCGCCAGTCGCCGGACGCGGCTTCATCGGCCAGCGAATAACGGCCGCTGGTGGCGCGGATGCCGCGCATGAAGCCCTCGTACAGCTTGTGCCAGGCGGCCGCCTCGCTGAGCCGCCCGTCGCGGGCGCGCAGCACGTTCTGGTAATACGACGCCAGCCCCTCCGACATCCAGGCATCGGAACGCCGGACGTAGGGCAACAGCAGGTGGCTGAATTCGTGGGTCGCGGTCCAGTCAGCGCGATATTCGGCGAGCGGCCGGCTGGGATCGACGAAAAATTGCAGCGCCACGCCGCCGCCGCGCACGACGCGCGCGAACGGCACCGCTTCGCCGCGGCCACTGGCCGGGACGAGCATGACCTGCGGATCGGGTTGCGGAAAGGTGTCACGCACGGCGAGCACCGCGGCCGCCGCTTCGCGGACCCAGACGCGCGCCGCGTCGCGGTCGATCGGCGGGTTGCTGTCGAGCATCGCGACGCGCAATTCAACATTGCCCACCGGGATGCGCTCGAGCACAAAACGCCCAAACGCCACCTGCATGCCCCAGTCGGGCGGCGTCAGGGCGAGGCGAAAGGCGGTCCCGCCGCCAGCCGGAAGATCCGGCCACGGGGCCGACACCGAGATGCCCGGCGGCAGGGTGAAATGGATCTCATGCACCGCGGCCCGTTCGACGCCGGGCGGCATCAGCAGCCAGTCGCCGGCTTCGGTCAACAGGTCGCGGCCGATCCATTGCGCCAGACGCCAGCGGCAGGTGCCGGACGATTCGTCAAGCCGGACGCGATAGGACAAACAGCGGGCGACCGCCGGCACCGACAGCAAGTCGCCCTGCCAGCGCGGCCGGCTGTCGCGGCCGTCGAAACGGATGTTCTGGAGCTTGCGGCGCAAAGTCCGCTCGGCATAGAAACGGCGCGGCAGCGCCGTCTCGGCGCAGATGTCGAGCGCGATAAAGCGCAGATCGGATGATGGTTGGGCCGCGTAGCGGACCACCCCGGCACCGGGCGCCGCGGCCACCTGCCCGGCCGCCAGCAGCAGGCAGACGATCGACAACAATGATCCGATCACCGGCAGGCGGCGAATCGTAGCGGGGATGGCGGCACAATCGAACATGCCTGTCTATAGAACCGGCCAAGCGGGAAAAGGTTGCAAAAAGGCGCATCCCCCAGGGGAAATCCAGACCATTCGCCTGCACCCGCCGCTCGCCGGGATCCGACGAGTGGTTTACGATGCTGACGATCGAAGGGCGCGCCGGACCAGGAACAAGGCCACCACGATCAAGCCGCCGCCCAACCAGGGGAGCCACGCGGCAGGCGTAGGCGGGAAGGCGAACAGCAGAAAGGACAGCACCAGCAGCACGGCGGCCAGCAGTGCACTGTTGCGCCGGATGTCGCTGGCCCGGCGTTGCCGGTCCAACGCCGCCAGCGTCGCTGGATCGAGCGTCGCCTGCACCTTCCCGGCGGCCAGTTGCTGCAAGGCGCCGTGGATCAGTTCGGGGATTTCAGGGCTGTGTTCGAGCAGGCCGGGCAAGCGGCGACCGAGGGCGCGGGCGGTCGATCCCAAGCCGTGGCGGGTGCGCAGAATGCGCTCGAGTTCCGGCTTGGCGACCGCCCAGATGTCGAGTTCCGGGTCGAGCTGGCGGCCGAGACCTTCGACATTGAGCAGGGTTTTTTGCAACAGGATCAATTGCGGCTGCAAGTTGAGCCGGAAACGGCGCGCCACCTGGAACAATTTGGCGAGCAGTTCGCCGAACGAGATCTCGGCGAGCGGCCGCGAGAAATTGGCTTCACAGACGGTGCGTACCGCCGCTTCCATCTCGTCGATCCGGGTATCGGCCGGCAGCCAGCCCGCTTCGACGTGCAGTTCCGCGATGCGGCGGTACTCGCGGTTGAACATGGCCATGAAGTTGTCGCCGAGATAGGTGAGATCGCGCGGCGGCAGGGAACCGACAATGCCGAAATCGAGTGCGATGAAGGTCGGATCGGCGGGATGATCCGCGGCGACCAGCAGATTGCCCGGATGCAGATCGGCATGGAACAGGTTATCGCGGAAGACCTGCGTATAGAGCAGCCTGACGCCGCGCGCCGCCAGTTTTTTGAGATCGAAACCGCGCCGGCGTAAAGCCGCGAGGTCGCGCAACGGCAAGCCTGAGACGCGCTCCATCGTCAGCACGCGGTCTTTGCAGTATTCCCAGTAGATCTCGGGGATGTAGATCTCGCCGCCGGGGTTGAGATTGCGGCGCAGCAGGCTGGCGTTGGCCGCCTCGCGCTGCATATCGAGTTCGCCGTGCAGCACTTGCGCAAACTCGGCGACGATCGCCGCCGGCCGGATGCGCTCGCCTTCGTCCCAGTAACGTTCGGCCAACGCGGCGCTGGCGGCGAGCAGATCGAGGTCGCGGTCGATTTTGCGTTCGATGCCCGGCCTGACGACCTTGACGACGACGTTGCGGCCGTCCTTGAGCTGCGCCGCGTGGACTTGGGCGATCGACGCTGAAGCCAGGGGGTTTGGATCGAACGCGGCGAACAACTCACCGACCGGCGCGCCGAGTTCAGCTTCGACGATGCGCCGCGCTTCATCGCCGGGAAACGGCGGCACCTGGTCTTGCAGCAGGGCCAGTTCGTCGGCGATATCGGTTGGCAACAAATCGCGGCGGGTGGACAGAACCTGACCGAACTTGACGTAGATCGGACCGAGTTCGACCAGCGCCCGGCGCAAGCGCTCGCCGCGCGGCATCGTCGCGGCACAGCGGCCGGGGACCAGCCACAACACCCAGCCGAGCGCCCGTTTGAGGTGGGTCGCGGCGAGGATCGCATCCAGCCGGTAGCGGGCCAGAGTCAGGCTGAGCGCGGTCAGCCGAAGCAGGCGGGCCGGCGTATTCATCCCCGCTCCAACCCGGCGGTCCGGCGCGCCGCCGGCTGATCGCCCAGGCGGCGTTGGCGGGCGGCGAGCCGGGCTTCGAGCCTTGCTGCGGCGTCACGCAACCAATCCACTTCGTGATAGAAGTCGCTCAACTCGCCGGCAGTGGGCAGGATGGCGGCTTCCTCGGTCAGGTATTCGGCCGCCATCGCCGCGCCATCGGTCAGCCGACGGCGCGTCCCGGCGAACAGGCCGCGCAGCGCCGCCGCCAATTGATGGCCGGCGACATCGCCCAGTATGCGGCAGAGCGCTTCTTCAAAGTCCGGAGACAGCGCCGCGAACCACGCCTGCCAGGCCTGCGCCAATTCGGCATCGCCGCGGATCGTGACCTTGCCGGTCCGGGCGCCGGTGGCGAAGGCCAGACCGGCAAGCGCCGGGGCGCTGCCGCGGATCACCGCCGCCGACTCGCCGGCCTGGCGGATCGCCGCGACATGGACGTGCGCTCGATCCGCCGTAAAGACCAACGCCAAAGCGAGTTCTGGCAATTCGGCGGCAAAGCCGCCGGCGGGCAGGGCCGCCAGCCGCTCGCGGGCCGCTTCGTCAAAGCGCAGCACGCCGTTGACCGCCCGCTCGATGGATCGGGCCAAAAGGCGCGGCAGCGGCGTCCGCCACGCCGGGCTCAAGGCTTGCAACCCCGGTGGATGGCGACGATGCCGGCGCTCAGGTTGCGCCAGCCGGTTTCGACAAAACCGGCGGTGCCGAGCATGGCGGCCAATTCCGGCTGCGCCGGGTGGCGGCGGATACTCTCGGCCAGGTAGCGGTAGCTGGCCGCGTCGCCGGCCACCCGGGCCCCGAGCCAGGGCAGTATCCGGAACGAGTGCAGATCATAAAGCCGGCTGAAAAGCCCGTCATGGACGCGCGAGAATTCGAGGATCAAAACCCGCCCGCCGGGACGCAGCACCCGCTGCATCTCGCCAAGCGCCCGCGGCGGGTCGGTGACGTTGCGCAGCCCGAAGGCGATCGTCACCGCGTCGAAACGGTTGTCGGGGAAAGGTAAATGTTCGGCGTCGGCGATGAGGTACTCGACCCGCCCGGCAAGCCCGCGATTGTCCAACCGCCGCCGGCCGACTTCGACCATGTGGCCGTTGATATCGGCGAGATACACCTTGCCCGCCGCCCCGACCCGCCGGGCGACGAGACGGGCGATATCGCCGGTGCCGCCGGCCAAGTCGAGCACCGTAGCGCCGGGCCGGATGCCGGAGGTGGCGACGAATTCCCGCTTCCACAAACGGTGCAGGCCGCCGGACATCAGATCGTTCATCAAGTCGTAACGGCCGGCGACCGAATCGAAGACGCCGCGCACGAGCCGGTTTTTCTCGCCGCGGCTGACGGTGCGGTAACCGAAGTGAGTCGATTCCTGGCTCATCTGTGTCTCGCTCGAAAGCAGCGCCGCGGTTGAGCGGGCCCTGAAGAATACAGCTTACAGAATGTAGCGGCTGAGGTCCTGGTCGGCGGCGATATCGCCGAGCTGGCGGTCGACGTAAGCGGCGTCGATGACCTGCTCGGGCACCGGCTGATCGGGCGCCTGGAAGGACAATTCGTCGAGCAGGCGCTCGAGCACGGTGTGCAAGCGGCGGGCGCCGATGTTCTCGGTCCTTTCGTTGACCGCCCAGGCGATCTCGGCGAGTCGCCGGATGGCGTCCGGACTGAACTTCAGCCGCAAGTCCTCGGTGGCGAGCAGCGCGCTGTATTGCTCGCAGAGCGCCGCTTCGGGCTCGGTCAGAATCCGTTCGAAATCGTCCACCGTCAACGATGCCAACTCCACGCGGATCGGCAGCCGTCCTTGCAGTTCGGGAATCAAGTCCGATGGCTTGGACAGATGAAAAGCGCCGGAGGCGATGAACAGGATATGGTCGGTGCGCACCGGTCCGTGACGGGTGCTGACCGTACTGCCCTCGACGAGCGGCAACAGATCGCGCTGGACGCCTTCGCGCGACACATCGGCCCCGGTGTATTCGCCGCGCTTGGCGACCTTGTCGATCTCGTCGATGAATACGATGCCGTTCTCTTCGACGGCGGCCAGCGCCTGCTGTTTAACCTCTTCCTCGTTGATCAGCCGCCCGACCTCCTCTTCGGTCGCCAGGCGCAGCGCCTCGCGGATTTTCAGCCGCCGCCGTTGGCGCCGTTCGCCGGCCATCTGGCGGAACATCTGCTGCAACTGCGAGGTCATCTCTTCCATGCCGGGTGGCGCCATGATCTCGACGCCGACCTGGGTCGAGGTATCGATTTCGACTTCGCGCTCGTCGAGTTCCCCGGCGAGGAGTTTGCGCCGCAGCTTGGCGCGCGACGCTTCGGTGTTGTCCCCATCGTCACCGGCCGGCGGCAGTAGCGCCGCGAGCACGCGCTCGACCGCCGCGTCCTGGGCCCGCGGTTCGACCGCCTTGGCCGCCTGCTCGCGCACCATTTTCATGCCCACTTCCAGCAGATCGCGGATGATGGCCTCGACGTCTTTTCCGACGTAACCAACTTCAGTGAAACGCGTCGCCTCGACCTTGATGAACGGCGCGTTGGCGAGCGCCGCGAGGCGCCGGGCGATTTCGGTTTTGCCGACGCCGGTCGGCCCGATCATCAAAATATTCTTCGGCGTGATCTCGGAGCGCAGCGGCTCGACGATCTGCTGGCGCCGCCAGCGGTTGCGCAGGGCGATCGCCACGGCGCGTTTGGCGGCTTGCTGGCCGATGATGTGGCGGTCCAACTCCTGGACGATCTCACGGGGGGTCATTTGCGACATAGGTTCAGGCGGGCGACGATGCGAGGGTTTCGATGGTCAATTGGCGGTTGGTATAGATGCAGATATCGGCGGCGATGTTCAGCGCTTCGCGGACGATGGTTTCCGGCTCCAGGGCGGTATGGTTCAACAGCGCGCTCGCCGCGGCGCGGGCGTAATCGCCGCCCGAACCGATCGCCACCAGGCCGTGTTCCGGTTCGAGAACGTCACCGGTGCCGCTCAGGATCAACGTCGTCTCATGGTCAGCGACGACGAGCATCGCTTCGAGACGGCGCAGGATCCGATCGGTGCGCCAGTCCTTGGCCAATTCGACCGCGGCGCGCAGCAGATGTCCGGAGTGTTTTTCGAGCTTGCCTTCAAAGCGTTCGAACAGCGTGAAGGCGTCGGCCGTGGCGCCGGCGAACCCGGCCAGCACGCGGTCTTTGTACAGGCGGCGCACTTTGCGGGCATTGGCCTTGATCACCGAATTACCGAGGGTCACCTGACCGTCGCCGCCCACGGCCACCGCGTTGCCGCGGCGGACCGCCACGATTGTCGTCCCATGAAAACCGGCCATCGTCGTCCTCGAGGCGGATGAGCGGTATAACTGGGGGCCGGCAGGGGTGCTTGCAAGGTCGTCTTTGGCGATTGTCGTGCTCCGATCAGTCCAGGGTCCCTGCCAAACTTGATCCGGGAATGGACTTGTTCAGAGCCGCCTTAGCAGGCTGTTGAA
>JRYH01000730.1_pt1 | contig 33229 bp, 34 predicted proteins | sample 235351 | NCBI WGS metagenome assembly JRYH01 (sample SAMN03074221, study PRJNA261480) | activated sludge metagenome | biome: Wastewater Treatment Plant; feature: Wastewater; material: Activated sludge; isolation source: activated biomass of a wastewater treatment plant treating wastewater... ...
TGGGATTCGAACCCACGAGACGGTTGCCCGCCTACACGCGTTCCAGGCGTGCGCCTTCAACCACTCGGCCATCTCTCCCAAAGCAAACCCCGGAGTGGAGCGGCGCACTATACCCAGAACCGCCGGGGAGACAACAGACAAGGGGGGATAGATCCCATTTTCAACGCCCCCGTGATAGATCTTGCAGACCGGACACCCCCGAGGCCGTTTGTCGGATCCCAAGGACGAGAAAGCAGCTCATGGTCGTCTTCAGATTCCTCGCCGCCCTCTTCCTTCTGATCGCGACAATCGCCGTCGTTATCGACGCGACGCCCGCGGTCTACGGGGCCGGACCGTTTACAGCGACGACCCTCGGCGCACATTGGCAGGACCTTGCGCCGAATTCCTTCCAGGCGGCCCGGGTGGCCGTCAGCGGCGCCGTGCCGTGGCTCTGGACGGGGCTGGTCGCCCCTGTGCTCAACGTGCCGACCTTCGTCACCTTCGGCGTGCTGGCGCTCGCAAGCGGATACGCGGGCCGGCGGCGCAGGACGGTGCGCATCTTCGTCAACTGAATTGCATCGCGTCGATCAGGCTCTAGTTTTTAGGAACGGCCATGCTTGGCAGGGGCAGCACGGCGGAGGCCGTCTGTCCGATCGGGATCTCGCTCGCCAGATCATCGACAATGCCGATGACGATCAGAACCGACAGTGCGCCAACCAGCGCCATCACCACGTTGTGGTGCGACCGGTTCAAATCGGCGATCTGTGCTTCGTCGACCGCGTCGATCTCGTCGACGCGGCTTCCCTTGATGCCGAAGAATTTGCGCCGGAACGAGCGGCGCACGTTGCCACGATCAATCAGCGGCAGACGCGCCCGCTCGGCGATCTGCCGGGCGATCTCCGGATAAGGAAAGCAGGGGTCGAGGTTGGCTTCGCTCACATAGCCGATCTGGATCGATCGGCCATCCTTCGTAATGAGGCGCGCACCTTTGAGCAGCACCGGCACCAGCGAACCGCCATAGATCTCGCGCCGCGTCTCTACCGACTGCACCTGATCGTAGGGGATGTCGTAGCTCTTGTAGCGGAGCATCGGTGTTGGGCCGCGGCCCGAAGGCAGGGTCATCCTGACGGAGCTCTCGCCCAATTCGACACGGGCGCGGAGCGAGAACAACAGCTCCACGACGATCAGGAGCATGAGAATGGCAAAGGCCACCGCCACGATCGCAAGGCCGACGGCGTCGAAAAACAATCCCGTCGACGCCCGCATGTACATCATCGCGGGGAGGCTGGCGAAGAACGGCAAGAGGATCAGGAATACGAACGAAAAGAACGTCTTGCGGCCACCTCCGGCAGCATAGACGATCCGGTCGTCGCCAGCCCCACCCCGCACTTCCGCCTCTTCTCTCGTCGCGACCTCTGCCATACGCAAAGCCCCCTTGGACGCTAGAGCCGTTCCGTAAGTAGATTAGAGAACGGCCCCACGCTTTTGGTCGGCCGAACGGCTTCGCTATATTTTAGGGCCTGACCGCTCGAGACGCGAGTCTTGCCACTCGCCATCGAGAAAGCAAACGATCCACACGCAGACCCCAAACGAGCCGCTTTGCAGGCCCATCGGCCATGCTAAATATGTGCCCTGAGGGAACGCTGCCACACGCGCCATTCCTTTCCGCCGGGAAGGTGGGGCGCGTTTGGCCGGCAGCCGGCCGAATCATGAACGGCCGAGGGAACCAGGGGGTTGCGTCATGGCAAGACTGAGGCTCGGGCTCCTGCTTCAAGGAGCCTTTCTCTGTTGCGTTGCGCTGCTGGCCCCAGGGTCGACAACCGCCGCGGCGGCCGGAAAGGACTTCACCTTCAGCGAGAAAGCGAACGACCGCCTCGCCAAGAAGCTCGATATCCCGATCTACTTCACGTTGCCGAAAAGCACATGGGCGCCGCTCTCCGGCCCGTTCGATACGACGGATATTCTGCTCGACTTCCGGCATCCCGACGCCCTGAAGACCGGGAGCGACGCGGGCCTCCGCCTCGTGGTCACGCCGCGCTCCGGCATGGCTGCACGCCTCGCGAAGAGCGGCATCTTCCAGACGGGAGATCTTCTTCTGACGTTCCGCTCCGAATGGGGCGGGGCCGGCGCCTATCCGAACGTGCAGATGGGCATCAGCCACACGGGCGTCGCCTATATCAAGGACGGAAAACTCCGGAACATCGATAATCCGCTGAACGAGGAGTATCTCGGCAAAGGCATGACGGCCGACTTCACCAGCGAGCATTATCGGACGCTCAACCTGATCCACGTCGTCCGGCCGCGAGGCCTCACGGACGCTCAGCGCGCGAATATCGTCGCTTGGGCGACGCGCCTCAACGGCAGCGCCAAAAGCGTCTATCCGAGCCGGATCAAGTTCAACGACGATTACAACGCGCCCAAGTTCAAGCCGGGAAAGCCGGTCGATTTCGTGCGGCACTTAGGAGAGGTGGCCCTTGGCCACAGCCCGCAGGGCACGCTCGATCTCTACTGCTCGGAGTTCGCCTGGTCGCTCCTGGCTCTCAGCAATTGCGATCCTGGCAAAACGGCCGATGAATTCCGGGGCAGCCGCGTGCCCGCCTGTGTGAGACCGCCCATGAAGCCTCTCGACGCCGCAGGCAATAGCGTCACCAGCACCGGCCGAAGCGCCGTTATCGGCCTGGCCGACGGACCATTGACGGTGATCGATGGCCTCAAGATTCCCGCTACCGAGAAAAAGGTTCTGCTCGAATCCGTATTCGTCGAGAACCCCGATGGCCTCAAGAAGATGTCCGAAGGGCATCGCAAGGTCGCACAGGACATGCAGACTAAATTCGCGACCCTCAAAGACTACTATCTCGGCGTCAGCGGCGGCAACGTCGTGCAGAAGCTACGGGCGAGGCTGATCCGGGCCGCATTCAATCGCGCGGTGCCCGACAACTACTCGCCGACGTCCTACCTCCTCAACACGCTGCTGCCGCCGGACAATACCAACCGCACGATGGACTATGTGGCGACCATCGTCATCGAGTAGTGACGACGGACAGCCCAGCTAGAGCGCGTTCACTCTTATCGGAATCGGATTGCGCGACGTGAACGCGCTCTAAGTTTTTATCTGAGAGACTGATTCACGTTCTCGGGGAATGCGTATCCGCATCCCCCTCAAACGATCAGGCTCTAGAGCTTCGATGGAGCACGCATCACGCATGCCCGATCACGCGGGATCCGCGAGCCACATGCTGACCTCTGCTGGCTTCGCCAGATGGCCGAGGAACTTCTCCAGCACGCCGGTCTCCTGGCGCCAGGCCATATAGGCCAGCTGATCCTCGGGCGAATCCCACTCCTGAAGGAGCAGCACCTCACCCGGACCATCCTTGCCGACGTAGGTCTTCGAGAAACGACAGCCCTTGGCTTTGCGCGTATCCGGCAGAATTTCGGCAAGGAACCCCAGAAAGGCCTTGGGGTCGGACGGCGTCAAACGCAGAGTGACGACAATCGGCGTATTCGACATTGGGCGCTCCTTATCTCGCGACAGGCTTCTGCTAATGACCAGTTGGTCATCTAATAATTGCCTCTTCGCATGGTTCGCGCTATTAACCAATCGGTTAACACGTCGCACCGAAGCCAGGAGGCGGGAACAATGTCGGACGCCAGCGAAACTCGCGCAAAGCAAAAGCGCAAGCGTCTCGATCCTCGCCAGCGCGAGGAAGAGATCGTGGAGGGCGCGAGCCTCTATTTCTCCGAGGTGGGCTTCGACGGCAGCCTGAGAGATCTCGCGGCACGCCTCGACATCTCGCATGCGCTTCTGTTCCGCTACTTTCCCACCAAGGAAGCCCTGATCGATCGCGTGTACGAGCGGATGTTCCTCGCCCGCTGGGATCCCGGATGGGATGCCTTGCTTGGCGACCGGAGCCGCGACTTCGCCGAACGCCTGGAGGGATTCTATACCGGCTATCTGGCCGCTATCGACCGGCCTGACTGGGTGCGGACCTTCATCTATGGCGGCCTTGCGGGCGTGAACATCAACCAGCGCTATCTGGCGCTGATCCGGCGCAAGGTGATCGTCCCGGTTGCCGCCGAGCTCAGCCGTATCGCCGGTCAATCGGAGGGGAGCACGCCAAGCCAGGAGGCAATTGAGCTTTCATGGGGCTTGCATGGGGAGGTTTTCTATCTGCCCATCCGCCGATGGGTCTACGGCGCCAAGGTGACGGGAAACCACGTTACATTCGTGGCTTTGGTCGTCAGCAAGTTCCTGGCAGGCGCGCCGGCGGCTCTCGTGGGATGCGCACAACGTCGCTAAATGGTTAGGCCTCATCGCTCGCAGTGAGGCGCCAGAACGCCGCCGTCTGCGCCGCATCCCGAAATTCCTCGCACTTCGCAATCTTGCAGCCATCGAACGTGACGACCTGGCGAAACGAGCCGACCAGCACATGGCCCGTCCGCCGATGACGGATCGAGGCTTCGATGGCGGCCCGGGCCACGCCGTCCACGAAATAAAATCGATCAACGACCGACGTGTGCTCGGCAATCGAAGCGATCGATCGTAAGAACGCTCGCACCGACGGCTTCCCCTCCACGAGGAACGGCATTCCATCCAGGGCACCGGCGTTGGTCCAATAAACGCAATCCTCGGTGCAGTAGGAGAGAAGCCGCTCGACGTCGCCTCCGCACCATGCATTGTGGACGACGTTCAGAACACTATGCGCCATGCCTTCGTCGAGCTTCTTCAAGGGTAACCCCCCAACGCCGTGGTTCCGACCCGACCACTCCCGCCCGCGGCAGGACCATGAAAATGAATTTGCCGCAGAAGCGGCTAAAAACGTCATTGTAATCTGTAGGCGCCCCAGCAACTTATGGTTGCAGTCAGGAGTGCCGCATCAAAAATAAGTGGGATCAGGCGACGGCCTCGCCAGCTTCGCGCCGCCGCTCCTGCTTTTTGCGCTCGTTGGGGTCGAGCCAACGCTTGCGCAGCCGGATGGACTTCGGCGTCACCTCGACCAACTCGTCATCATCGATGTAGCTGAGCGAACGCTCGAGTGTGAGTTTGATGGGCGGCGTGAGCAGAACGGCGTCGTCCTTGCCGGAAGCGCGAACGTTGGTGAGCTTCTTGCCCTTCACCACGTTGACCTCGAGATCGTTGTCGCGCGTGTGCTCGCCGACAATCATCCCGACGTAGACCTTGGTCTGCGGGCCAATGAAAAAGGGTCCGCGATCCTGGAGGTTGAATATTGCGTAGGCCGCGGCCTCGCCGTCGGAATTCGAGATCAGAACACCGGTGTGGCGGCCTGCGATTTCGCCACGGTAGGGCTCATAGGCGTGGAACACCTTGTTCATGACCGCTGTCCCGCGCGTATCTGAAAGCAGCTCCGCCTGATAGCCGAGCAGGCTGCGGGTGGGGACATGAAACACCATCCGTGTGCGGCCCCCACCGGAGGGACGCATCTCCAGCAGCTCGCCTTTTCGCTCGGAGAGCTTCTGCACGATGATGCCGGTATGCCCATCATCGACGTCGATGATGACCTCCTCGATGGGCTCGAGACGCGCGCCCGTCTCCTCATCAACCGTGAACACCACCTTGGGACGCGAGACGGTGAGCTCGAAGCCTTCGCGGCGCATGTTCTCGAGCAGGATGGCGAGCTGCAATTCTCCGCGGCCGGCGACGTCGAATGCATCGCCGCCCTCGGTCGAGGGCGTCACGCGGATGGCGATGTTGCTCTCGGCCTCCTTCAGGAGACGGTCGCGGATGACGCGGCTTTGCACCTTGTCGCCTTCTTGCCCGGCAAACGGCCCGTCGTTGATGCGGAACGTCATCGACAGCGTCGGCGGATCGACGGGCTGGGCGGCGATCGGCTGCTCGACGGAGGGATCGCAGAGCGTATCGGCCACTGTCGCCTCGCTCATCCCGGCCACGGCCACGATTTCACCCGCGCGGGCTTCCTCAACGGGAACCCGATCGAGGCCGCGGAACGCCAGCACCTTACTGATGCGGAAGCTTTCAATGAGCTTGCCGTTGCGGTCGAGCGCCTTGAGCTGCTGGTTAGGCTTCAAAGAGCCGGAGGAGATGCGGCCGGTGAGAATGCGGCCGAGAAAGCTATCGGCTTCGAGCGTCGTCGCGAGCATACGCGCGGGGCCCGGCTCAACCGAGGGCGGCGGCACATGATTGACGATAAGCTCGAACATCGGCTCGAGGCTCTCACGCGGGCCCGCCGGATCGGGCGCCATCCATCCGCTGCGGCCCGAACCGTAGAGCACCGGGAAATCGAGCTGCTCGTCGGTGGCATCGAGGTTAGCGAACAGATCGAAGATCTCGTTCAGCACGTCCTGGTGACGCTCGTCGGGCCGATCGATCTTGTTGATGGCGACGATCGGACGGATGCCGCGCTTCAAGGCTTTCGAAACGACGAACTTCGTCTGCGGCAGCGGCCCCTCGGAGGCGTCGACCAGCACGATCACGCCGTCGACCATGTTCAGGATGCGCTCCACCTCGCCGCCGAAATCGGCGTGGCCGGGCGTGTCGACGATGTTGATGCGCGTATCCTTCCAGAGCACGCTCGTGCACTTGGCAAGAATGGTGATGCCGCGCTCACGCTCGATGTCGTCGGAATCCATAGCCCGGTCCGCAACCTTCTGATTGCCGCGGAAGGCGCCAGATTGTTTCAGAAGCGCGTCGACCAGCGTCGTCTTGCCATGATCGACGTGCGCGATGATCGCGATATTGCGAATGCTCATAGGTGTCCCGATGGATACTGACACAAGCCCCAGGCGCGATCACTTCATCGGACTCGGATCCCGCGCGTGCCGTGCCTCAAGGTCTTTGTTTGAGTGCCCGATCCGCTTTTACCGACGCGCGCTTTGCGGCGCGTGCCTCAAACGACCAGGCCGTGGAATTTAGCATGGAGCGGTGTGCGCCGCAAAATGTGGCTCCGAGTAGCACAGCCGCCCTAAATCCGCCAGTGAGCGCAATGTCTCCCCAGCTCGAGGCCAAACCCGCGGATCAGGCGGGCGGAGGGGCACGGCCTCCATCCGGCGGCCGCTCCTCCTCCGCGATAAGGCGGATCAAAAGGGCATCTACGTCCGGCCGCGGCGAGCCGGCGCGATCTTGGCGTTTACGCTGGCGCTCAGCGCGGGACAGTGCGGCGCGGCTCGCGCCCGGCCGCTTACTCAGGTGCCCTCCCGCGACCAGGAGCGGACGTGTGGGCTCTTCGAGGTCGAGCTCTTCGAGCATGGCTTCCCGCAGAGCCTCGAACGATTGCAGAATGGCATCGCGCGCCAGCCGCCTCGCCTCGGGCGGGATGTCCTTGCGCAAACGAGGGTCGAGGGACTGGAGGGCGCGGCGCATATCGTGCAGCGGCGCATAGGGATCGAGCCCGGCCAGCATTCCGGTTTCACCGACATTAGCGTAGACGCTGCGCACGTTGTCGATGGTCTCGGAGATGCGGCTGAGGGCGGCGAGATAATCGTCCGTCGCGACGTAGGGCTTCTCGCAATAGGTGACGAGCGCCGATTTCGTGCGGGCAATGGCGCGCCACTGCTCCTCCAGCCTCGCGACAAAGCGGGAGCGCTTCTGGAACGCGTTGGCAAGGCTGGCGGCGGCCAGCGCCACGATGATCAACGCCATGTCCTTGAGGTAACCGTAAAGGTCGCCGGCAGCCGCTTCGGCGGCCGTGCCGCCAATGCCCGGAAGGCGATGAGCGAACCGGAGGACGAGGGCGAGCACCAGCACGAAACCAAGTGCGATGTAGACGCGTCGGAGCGTGCGATTGAGTGAGGCGCGAGTCATGGATCCGGGTCTGGGCGGCTGAATTTCAAGCCGCGACCGTGACCGCGCGACGACGGCATTTCAAGGGCAAAGCATGGGGGCGATTTACGTAAAGCGGCGCACAAAAAAGAGAGTGCCGGGGAGGACGCTCCTCCCCGGCACTTCATAAAAGCAATCCGGATCGTGCTTACGGGCAGAACCAGACCGGCCCCACAATCACGCAGCCGCGCGTCTGCCAATAGCTCGGGCGCTTGTAGTGGCGCTTCCAGCCCGGAGGAGCTTTCGAGTAACGGCCGCCGGGACGGTACTTGTGATTATGACGGTGCTTTTTGCCGTGATACTTTCTCTGGTTGTGCTTGTGCTGCACAAGGACGATGCCGTCATTCTGGACAGCGGTGCCCGCCTTGGACGGCAGAGCGCTGGCGGGAGTTGCACTCATCAGCCCAAGCAGCGCGGCAGAAAGTGCATAAGCAGCAATCTTCAACGTGAAATCTCCTTATTTTAGTTCCGGCGTATGTCCGAACAACGGAGCGTGCGGAACGATTGTTCCTAGCACCGTGCATCAATAACGCGCGAAAGCGGCATTTTCCGTCTCTTCGCTTACCTGAACATATTTGTAAGCTAACTCTACCTCCGGTCGCGTGCCGCGAGCGTCCGTAGCCTGAGCGCATTGAGCTTGATAAAGCCTTCCGCATCCTTCTGATCGTACGCACCCTTATCATCTTCGAATGTGACAAGATTCGGTGCGTACAGAGATTTGGGGCTTTCACGGCCGACAATGATGACGTTGCCCTTGTAGAGCTCGAGCGTCACCTCGCCTTCGACATGCTCCTGGCTTTTGTCGATGGCGGCCTGCAGCATCTCGCGCTCGGGCGAGAACCAGAAGCCGAAATAGACGAGCTCTGCGTAGCGCGGCATCAGTTCGTCCTTGAGATGCATGGCGCCGCGGTCGAGTGTGAGGCTCTCGATGGCGCGATGGGCGGCGAGCAGGATGGTGCCGCCCGGCGTCTCGTAGACACCACGCGATTTCATACCGACGAAACGGTTCTCGACGAGATCGATGCGTCCAATGCCGTTGTCGCGGCCGAGATCGTTCAGCGCCTTGAGGAGCGTCGCGGGGCTCATCTTCTTGCCATCGATCGAGACGGCATCGCCCTTCTCGAAGCCGATCTTGATGGTGGTGACCTTATCGGGCGCGGCCATGGGCGAGATGGTGCGCTGATAGACGATCTCGGGCGCCTTCAAGGCGGGATCCTCGAGCACCTTGCCCTCGGAGGACGAGTGCAGAAGGTTGGCGTCCACTGAGAAGGGCGCCTCCCCCTCTTTGTCCTTGGCGACGGGAATCTGGTTCTTGCGCGCAAACTCAAGCAAATCCTCGCGGCCTTTGAAGACCCACTCGCGCCAAGGCGCGATGATCTTGATGCTAGGCTCGAGCGCGTAGTAGGCGAGTTCGAAGCGCACCTGGTCGTTGCCTTTGCCGGTCGCGCCGTGGCAGACGGCGTCGGCGCCGGTGGCGCGTGCGATCTCGATCTGCTTCTTGCTGATCAGCGGACGCGCGATGCTCGTTCCGAGAAGGTAGATGCCCTCATAAAGAGCATTGGCGCGGAACATCGGGAACACATAGTCGCGCACGAACTCTTCGCGCAGGTCCTCAATGAAGATGTTCTCGGGCTTGATGCCAAGCATTAGCGCCTTCTCGCGCGCCGGCGCCAGCTCCTCGCCCTGGCCGAGATCGGCGGTGAAAGTCACCACCTCGCAGCCATAAGTCTCCTGCAGCCACTTGAGGATGATGGAGGTATCAAGGCCGCCGGAGTAGGCGAGCACCACCTTCTTGATCTCAGGCTTGCCGTCTTTCGTGCTCATCGCTCCGACCTCTTTCCTCTCTCCGCGTGCGTCCTAGAGCCGTTCCGATTTAACTGGAATCGGGGAACGGCTCTAAGCTTTTGTTTGATCGTGCTTCTCTTCGGAAAACCGGTTCCCACATTTCCGGAAGCACTCTGAAGCGCGGCACTATAGGCACCGGTCTCGGGGCCGCAAGGCGCACTCCGTCTCAGCATACCCACAGTGAATCTGCGTGGTGCGCCCTGCCTTTATTCCACCGGCGGGGAAATCTCCATGGTCTTGCCGTGTTTTTCTGCGTCAAAGGCGATAGTCTGGCGGGCGTATGCGTAAAGAGGCCTCGCGCTTCTACGGAATTCCAACGTTTCGGGGGGAACGATTGTGAAACGGACGACGGCCGCACTGCTCATTTCCGGTCTCTGGACGGCTGGGACCGTCTTCGGCGCGCTTCCGGCGGGGGCCCAGTCTCCGGCGCCTCAGATCTCGATCAGCCGATCCGCCGACACGAGCGAGCCGGGGGAGGCGGCCAGCCCGCCAGCGGCCGCCGCCGAAACGTCCGGCGAGGAAGTGCTGCCTTGGACCGGCAAACCGCTCACCCCGATGGCTACGCTGCCGGAAGGCGAGGGCACGGCGACCGATGTATCGGCGGCGCAATGTAACGGGCTTTTCGAAGCGGCCTGCCGGGATCTCAAGGCCTGCGCCTGGCTGGCCGACATTTCCCGCGGTGACGGCACGGTGACCGCCGCCCACTGCGTCGCGCGGCCTGCGGCACCGCCGAAGAAGGCCGCCGCTAAAAAATCATCCCCTCCGAAAAAGGCCGCTGTATCGACAGAAGGAAAAGCCCCGGCCGTGAAGGCGTCCGTCACCCGGGTCGAGCCGGAAAAGCCGGCTGCAGTCGTGCCCGCTGCCGAAAGCACGCTCCCGCCGCCTGAAAAGGCTCCGCCCAAGACAGAGACAGAGGCAGCTGCGCCGAAAAAAGCTGAGCCGGAGCCGGTCGCTCAGGCCGAGGCACCGGCGGCCGACCAAGCGCCTGAGCCACCGAAGGCGAAGGAAAAGACCGCTCAGGAGGCACCGAGCACGATGCCGTCCTTCGGCTCGATCTCGGGGTTCGGAGGGGACAACGCCATCGTGGTCACCGTTCCGCCGAGCGCCAACTGAGCCGCTTCACGTCAGTTCCAGGATACCTTGTACGATCCCGTAAAGGGCGCGAGAAAAAGCGTGCCGAGCCAGACGTTTGGCATTGTCACTTGCGGCGCGGCGTACCGGCTCGCCGGGCTATAGGCCGAGAATGCCCTGCTGATCGACGTCTGCGCCGCATCGACGGCATCCAGAGCGGCAACGTTCGCCTCCGCGACCGGCAACGCTACGGTGCGTGGCACGCCTGCCGTCATCATCGCGTAGGCCATGGGCCAACTGGCCGGGTTGCCATCGAGAGGGAACAGATCCCACCACGCGCGGACGGACGCGAACATCGGTGCGGCCCATCCATAGGGGTTGCGGGCAAAGTCCGTCGCCTGGGCCTGGGATGGCGGCGCGGCCAGCACAGGCTCGGTCACCGCCGACCGGTAAGGACGTGGACCGGTCACGAGTTGCATGGGCTTTGCGCGGCCGGGCTCTTCCCATCCGGACGCCGGGCGGGCAATCCCTCCCCAGAACTCCAAAGCCTGATTTGCGAGCGTTGCGTAAGCTGCGGACGCGGCACGAGCATAGCCGAACGCCGCCGTCGCATAGCTCGTGGCAAATCTCCGGGACAACTCAGTATCGACAGGGCTGAACATCATCATCGGCCTCGGCTTGAGGGCGGCGCTGCGCCCGCAGCGCGATTGTGCGCCGCACAAGAGTAAGCGGAACGCGGCAGTGGGGCAATGCACAATTCAGCAAGTTCGGCTAAGGGCTCAAAGCGATTTTACTTAGTTTCTTCAACGAGTGGCGCCCGCCTGGGGCGTGCGAGCAGCCCGTAAGCCACGCCGCCGGCTAGCCCGGACACGAGATAGGCAGACAGCGCGTAAAGGTTGAAAATTGTGCCCGGTCCGGTCTCGCCAACGTATTGGGCGAGAAAGCCTGCAAGTGCGATGGCCACGCCTGCCGCCGTAAAATAGGCGAGCGAGCGGATGGGCTGCAAAGCGGCGACGGCCGCGGCCAAGATCGCGAACGGCGCCGAGAAGACTGCGGATTGCGTCGCAGCCAGCAGAGAGAGGAGGCCGAGGCTTTGCAGCCTGGGCATGGACAGGCCGGAGACGAGGCCGTCGCCTGCGACAAAAAGCACCTGCACGACGCCGGCCACCAGAACGGCAGCGACAAAGCCGAATATGAAACGGATGAGAGAAACGAGCATCAAGCCCCCCGAGCTTCGCATCGCGCTGATGCAACGCACGCGGCAAGCGTCGATCCATCCTATCCAAAAACCCGATGATTTGCGACGCGAGCCGTCAGAGCCGCAGTACGCTAAAGACGGTGCGTCCGCTCAAGCGTTGCGCCCGGCCAGCAGCCAATAGACGAAGCCGCCTGCGAAGCCAGCCGTGGCAAAGACATGCCACATGGCCGGGAGCGCATAGGTCAGTGTCGCGGGATCGATGCGGGCCAAGAGCGGAATGATGGCCAGGGCTATGCCGCCGCCCACCATGTAGTAGAGCCACGAGCGAATGCGGACCACCTCGCCCACAATGACGACGATCACGGCGGGAATGAGCGTTGCCCCGGACGCAATGATCGTTCCCTGCCAGGCGACGTCATAAGCCACGGACATGCCGTCGAGCTCATCGAGCTCGTAAAAGGCGTGTGTGAGGGTTTCGAGCCCCAACGTCACCAGCACGAGCATCGCTACCGCGGCGGCGATCAGGAATGCGATGGGCAGCCAGATCAGCCGCGCGATGGTTCTCAACACCATGCGCGGTCAAGCTCCCGTCCCGGCGGACGACACATCCTGAGCGGCCCGCTCGCGCGCACGAAGCTTCACGCTCTCGCTCCTGAGCTGGCCGCACGCAGCCAGAATATCGCGGCCGCGCGGCGTGCGTACCGGGCTCGCGTAGCCGGCCTTGTTCACGATGTCCGCGAAGCGCTCGATGGTCTCCCAATCGGAGCATTCGTAGCGCGATCCCGGCCATGGATTGAACGGGATGAGGTTGATCTTGGCCGGAATGCCGGCGAGAAGCCGCACCAGCTCGCGGGCGTCGGCGTCGCTGTCGTTGACGCCCTTCAACATCACATACTCGAACGTGATGCGCTTAGCGTTCGAGACGCCGGGATAGGTGCGGCATGCCTCAAGCAGCTCGGCCATCGGATATTTCTTATTGATCGGAACCAGCTCGTCGCGCAGGTCGTCGCGCACGGCGTGCAGCGAGATGGCGAGCATGGTGCCGGCCTCTTCGCCCCAGCGGCGGATCTCCGGCACGACACCTGACGTCGAGAGCGTGATGCGCCGCTTCGAGAGCGACAGCCCCTCGCCATCGGAGGCCACGTCCATGGCGTCGCGCACATTGTCGAAGTTGTAGAGCGGCTCGCCCATGCCCATCAGCACGACGTTGGTGATCTTGCGCTCGGTGTCGGGCAACAGGCCGCCGTCGTTAGGCCTTTCAGCGTCTCTTTCCTGGCCCGCCTTCGGCAGCGGCCAATCGCCGATGCGGTCGCGCGCGAGCAGGATCTGGCCAACGATCTCGGATGCTTCGAGGTTGCGCACGAGGCGCTGCGTGCCCGTGTGGCAGAAGCTGCAGGTCAGCGTGCAGCCCACCTGCGAGGAGATGCACAGCGTGCCGCGGTCCGCTTCCGGAATGTAGACGGTCTCGACCTCGGGCGCGCGCGCCTCATGCCCACGCCGCGGCAGGCGGAGCAGCCATTTGCGCGTGCCATCAACCGAGACCTGCTCGGAGACAATCTCCGGCCGGTCAAGCGTATAGCGGGCGCCAAGCTCGCGGCGCAGATCCTTCGACACGTCCGTCATTTGATCGAAGGACGTGGCGCCCGTGACGTACAGCCAGCGCCAAAGCTGCGTCGTACGCATACGGAGCTGCTTCTCCGAAACGCCGGCCGCAGCCAAAGCGTCGCCGAGCCGCGCCCGGTTCATGCCGGCAAGCGTGGGGCGAACGGAGGAAGTCTCCGCGCTCTCTCCGCCGTTTTGCGGCTGCGTCTGATCCAGAACCAGTGTCATTGCTTTCGCTTCAATCTCATAGGCGCCGCTCTCTCATGCGTGCCGCTCACGGGAACCAGACGGCGCCTCGATCCCGCACCCGCCATAAATCCTTAGAACCTTGCGGGCCCCGGCCGTCGCCGGGATGACGCCGCGTGAACGGCCGGCGGCGCCCATCATCGCGGGCCTCGCAAAACACGCCTCTATGTAGCGGCTTCGCGGCAGCTTCGGAAGCCCGCCAAGATGCGGCCCCTTGGTAACCTTTTCCGTGGAATGCCGATCCGGTATAAGGCGGCACGCTCAACTCATCCCCCTTATCGACCGAAAGATCCCCTGCTCCATGGCCAAAACCGAAAAGAAATCCGCGTCCCAGCGTCCTGTCGCGCGCCTTCCCAAGGGCATGCGCGACATCGGCCCGGCGGAGTTGCGCCAGACGCAGGCGATGCTGGAGACGATCCGGGGAGTGTATGAGCGCTATGGCTTCGAGCCGCTCGAGACGCCGGCCTTCGAATATACGGACGCGCTTGGCAAGTTCCTGCCCGATCAGGACCGGCCCAACGAGGGCGTGTTCTCGTTCCAGGATGAGGACGAGCAGTGGCTCAGCCTGCGCTACGATCTGACGGCGCCGCTCGCGCGCTATGTGGCGGAGAATTTTCAGGATCTGCCAAAGCCGTTCCGGCGCTATGCGACGGGGCCCGTGTGGCGCAACGAGAAGCCGGGGCCGGGCCGCTTCCGCCAGTTTACGCAGTTCGACGCCGATACGGTGGGCGCCGAGAGCGTCGCGGCCGACGCCGAGATGTGCATGCTCGCGGCCGATGCGCTGGAGGCGCTCGGCATTCCGCGCGGGCAATACGTGGTCAAGGTGAACAATCGCAAGGTGCTCGACGGCGTGCTGGCGTCGATCGGCATCGATCCCGCGAATGATGCGGACAGCGCCACGCGTATGACCGTTCTTCGCGCCGTCGACAAGCTCGATCGCCTCGGCGCCGCTGGTGTCGCCGAGCTTCTCGGAAAGGGGCGCAAGGACGAGAGCGGCGATTTCACGAAAGGCGCAGGCCTCGAGGCCCAAGCGATCGACAAAGTGCTCGCATTCGTTGGAGCCGGGGCCAACGGCGGGCCGGTGCTCGAAGCCGTCGCACCGTTGGTTTCGGGCAATGACGGCGGTGCGCAGGGGCTGGCCGAGCTTCAGGAGATCGATGCATTCGTGGCGGCCGCCGGCTATGGACCCGACCGTATCCGCATCGATCCGTCCGTCGTGCGCGGTCTCGAATACTATACGGGGCCGGTCTTCGAGGCGGAGCTGCTGATCCCGGCCACTGACGAGAAGGGCAATCCCGTGCGCTTCGGCTCCGTCGGCGGCGGCGGGCGCTACGACGATCTCGTCGCGCGCTTCACCGGCCAGAAGGTGCCGGCGACCGGCTTCTCCATCGGCGTGTCGCGCCTTCAGGCCGCGCTCACTCTCATCGGCAGGGCGCCAGCTTCCGTTCCCGGTCCGGTCGTCGTTACGGTGATGGATCGCGACCGCGTGGCGGACTATCAGAAATTTGTCCAGATGCTGCGCGACGCGAACATCCGCGCCGAGCTTTATCTCGGCAACCCGAAGAAGTTCGGCCGCCAGCTCGAATACGCCGACAAGCGCGGCGCGCCGCTGGTCGTCATCCAAGGCTCGAACGAGCGCGACGCGGGCGAAGTGATCCTCAAGGATCTAATCGAGGGCGCCAAGGCGGCCGCCGCCATCAAGGACAATAAGGAATGGAAGGAGACGCGCCCGGCGCAAGTCTCCGTGAAAGAGGCCGATCTCGTCGCCGAGGTGCGCAAGATCCTCGCCCGTCATGCGTGATGCCGCGTGCAGATAAAGAGAGCGCGACCGTTCGCGGCCGCGCTCTCTTCAATTGATCAGCCGGACTGTCAGCCCCAAGGGCCGCGTGCGGCGCCACGGGACGACCCCGAAGACCAGGGGCCATCCTGATCGGCCGCGCTGGATCCGGTCGGGCCGCCGCCGAGATCGATGCCGCTGCGCGTCATCTCCTCGGCCAGCGCTTCGAGCGCCGCGACGCGGTTCGCGGTGTTGGGATGGGTCGAGAACAGGTTGTCCATGCCCTGGCCCGTCAGCGGATTGATGATGAACATATGGGCCGCGGCAGGGACCTCCTCAGCCTCCTCGTTCGGGATGCGCTTCACCGCCCGCTCGATACGCAGCAGCGAGGCGGAGAGCCAGCGCGGGTTGCCGCAGATGAGGGCGCCGAGGCGGTCGGCCTGATATTCGCGCGAGCGGCTGATGGCCATCTGAACCAGCATGGCCGCGAACGGAGCCACCAGCATGGCGAGGATCGCGCCAATCATGCCGATACCGCTTCTGTCGTCACGGTTGCCGCCGAACAGCATGCCGAACTGGAGATACTGGGCCAGCATCGAGATGGCGCCACCAATGGTGGCGGCGACCGTCATGGTCAGCGTGTCCCGGTTCTTGATGTGGGCCAGCTCGTGCGCGATCACGCCCGCCAGCTCTTCGCGCGGGAGCGCGTCGATCAAGCCGCTCGTCGCGGCAACGGCTGCGTGCGAAGGGCTGCGCCCCGTCGCGAATGCGTTCGGCTGCGGGTTGTCCATGATGTAGACGCGCGGCATCGGCAGCTCGGCGCGCTGCGCGAGGTCCCGCACCAGCCCGTAATATTCAGGTGCGGTGCGCTCGTCGACCTCGTGGGCGCCGAACATCTTCAGCACCATCTTGTCCGAATTCCACAAACTGAAGACGTTCATGGCCAAGGCGACGATAAAGGCAATCACCATGCCCGTCTGGCCGCCGATCGCAGCGCCCAGGGCGACGAAAATCGCGGTGAGTGCTGCGAGCAGCATTGCGGTCTTGGTGTAGTTCATCGGCATTCGGTCGGGCTCCCAGATGTCGATCTCAGCGCACAGTGGCCGCACATCGGCCGGCGCGAGGCTTCGGACCTGCTATATAAGGAGGAGGCAGGCCTATCGCCAGAACTCGAAGCAGCCGGATGCAGCCGAAAAATGACGTCGCCCGACAATCAAAACCCCTCAGTATCGGAGACTTCGGAGCCGGCAGCGAAACCTCCTTTGTCGCCCGCCGCGGGGCGGGCGCTCGCGGAGGCAGCCGAGCGGCGCGCCGCGGCTCAGCACGACACGCGGGCCAAGGCGGCTGAAGTTGGCGGTCCGTCCGGGCCGGAGCCCACGCGCTACGGAGACTGGGAGAAAGCCGGCATCGCCAGCGACTTCTGATGGGCTACCCTGCCGCCGAACGCCGTTCTCTAGCGCCGTTCGGCTTCAGGTGGAGAACGGCTCTAAGTTTTTGTTTGATCGTGCTTCTGCACTCTAGCTTGGCGAACAGGTTTACGTTCCATTGAGAGATCGTTCGTCCATCCAGGCGGGGGCCTATGTCAGAGCCGGCGCGTCAGCGGCCACGCCGCATTCTTGCAAAAATCCTGCTCATCCTCGTCCTGCTCATTGCCATCGGGGGCGGCTTCTGGTTCGGCGTCATTCCACAGCGGTGGATCCCGCTTAGCCCGGTCTCGCTCGATGCGCGACCGTCGATCTTCGTCGATGCGAGGCTCGCGATGCTGCGCTTCGATCGGGATCTCTGCCGGTCCGTACTGAAACCGCCGCATATCGATGCGTCCCCCGTTCCCGACCAGACAACGGGCGCAAATTGCGGATGGACGAATGCCGTGAAGTTCACGCACGTGGGCGGGGCGCGAATCGGCGTCGAGCCGCTGACGTGCGAGATGGCGGCGGCGCTTGCGCTCTGGGTCGAGCATGAGGTCCAGCCCCTCGCCCGCGAGATGTATGGACAGGAGGTGGTCCGCCTCGGCGACATGGGGACTTATGACTGCCGCAACATCGTCGGCAATCCCTTCTGGAAGGGCGTGCGGAGCCAACACGCCTCGGCAAACGCCATCGACATCTCAGGTTTCACCCTTGCCGGCGGCCGCACCATTACCTTGCTCAAGGACTGGAAGCGTAAGGGCAAGGACAGCATTTTCCTGCGCGAGCTGCACCGGCGGTCGTGCCGCTATTTCCGCGTGGCGCTCAGCCCGGATTTCAACGCCGCCCACGCCAATCACTTCCACTTCGACCGCGGCCTCATGTGGGCGTGCCGGTGAGTCAGGCCTCGTGCGGCGCCTCAATCGCCGAGGCGAGCGGCGCCGATGATCGGGCCGGTGCTGGCTTCCTGGATGAGCACCACCAGCTCCTCCGTCTCCGGGCGCATGATATCGGCTCGGGCGAGGCGGATCGTCGCCGGCCGCCCGTTCCACACGCCGACGGGCGTCAACTCCCGGACAACATTGTAGTAGGTCAGCGTCTTGCCCTTGTTCTCGCCGGCTTTCACTGTCACCTGCACCGCCTTCTGGATCACGGCGAGCCAGATGGTCGCCTCCTTGGGCTCGGCATCGCGGGGGGCGGAGCCAGTCTCGATGATGACGCTGTTGCCGTAATGCCAGAAATGGACGGGCACCCGGCTGCTGGCAAGGGCCGTCTCCGTCGCGTTGATCGCGCGATCGATCTCGGACGCGCTCGAGCCCACGACCTCAACGGCGCCATTGACGACGGCTTGCGGCGTGTAGACCGTGCCGATGCCCAAACGCTCCGCGTAGTCGCGCTGGCGCTCGGCATTGCGGGAACCGGCGAGCGTGTCCTTCCAGCCGAGATAGTCCCAATAGTCGACGGGCAACGTCAGGCCGACGATGTTCCGCTGGTCGATGTATTGCTTAAGAAGCGCGTCGGCCGCGGGACAATCCGAGCAGCCCTGGCTCGTAAACATTTCGATGACCGCGCGCGGCGGGCCAGCCTCTTCCCCGTCATCATGCCGCGGCGCCGTCTCGGCGGCGGCCAGCACTGGCAAGGCCAGGATGCCTGCAATGAAACTCACTCTGCGTCGCATCCGACCACGTGACTTCGACACGGCCCCAACTCCCGCAGGAAGCGGATATCCCCTCTTTCAAGTGATAGGGGCTGACGCAGCGGCGGTCCAGACCGCGCAGCGGAGAAAACGCGCGGCCTGGACAATTTTTAATTATCGTCACAACGGCTTAGAGCCGTTCCGATTTAAGCGGATCGGGGAACGGCTCTAAATTTTTGTTTCTTCGTGTTTCTTATCGGAAAACCGGTTCCCACTTTTCCGGAAGCACTCTGGAGCCATTCCGGCAGAGTGGAACCGCCGCCCGGCTAAGCCGCGAGATTGCGGAGCACGTATTGCAGAATGCCGCCGTTCTTGAAGTACTCGATCTCATCGAGCGTATCGATCCGGCAGATCAGCGGGACGACCAAGTTGGTGCCATTGCCTCTCGTGATCTCGGCTTCCACGACCTGGCGCGGCTTGATGCCCGCGAGGCCCCGAATCGTGACCCGCTCGCTGCCGTCGAGCTCGAGCGACTGCCAGCTCGTTCCCGGCTCGAGCACGAACGGCACGACGCCCATTCCGACCAGGTTCGAGCGGTGGATGCGCTCGAACGATTGGGCAATGACGGCCTTGACGCCGAGCAGGTTGGTGCCCTTGGCCGCCCAGTCGCGCGATGACCCATTGCCGTACTCGACGCCGGCGAAAACGACGAGCGGCACCCCCTCTTCGCCGTAGCGCTGCGCGGCATCGTAAATCGCAAGCCGTTCGCCCGAGGGGTGGTGAATGGTGTAGCCGCCCTCGATCACATTGCCGGCGGCGTCCTTCACCATGTGGTTCTTGATGCGGATGTTGGCGAATGTGCCGCGCATCATCACCTCATGATTGCCGCGGCGGGTGCCGTATTGGTTGAAATCCGCAGGTTGCACGCCCTGGTCCAGAAGATACCGGCCCGCAGGCGATGCGGCCTTGATCGAGCCCGCGGGCGAGATGTGGTCAGTCGTGATCTTGTCGCCGAAAAGCGCGAGGATACGCGCATTCTTGATGTCGGCGACGGCCTTCGGCGTGGCGGTGATGCCTTTGAAGTAAGGTGGGTTCTGCACGTACGTCGAATGCGAATCCCAGGCGTAGGTGAGCCCTGTGCCGGCCTTGATGGTGCGCCAGTGATCGTCGCCGCGGAAAACATCCGCATACTTGGCCTTGAACAGATCGCGCGAGATGTTTTCGGCGATGAACTGCTGCACCTCCTGGTTCGAAGGCCAGATGTCCTTGAGATAGACCGGGGCGCCGTCGCGGTCCATCCCGAGCGGCTCGCTCGAGAGATCGCGCATCATGGTTCCCGCGAGCGCATAGGCGACGACGAGCGGCGGCGAGGCCAGATAATTTGCCTGCACGTCGGGGCTGACACGGCCCTCGAAATTGCGGTTGCCGGAGAGCACGGCCGCGGCCACGAGGCCGTTATCGTTGATGGCCTTCGAGATCGGAGGCGCGAGTGGGCCTGAGTTTCCGATGCACGTGGTGCAGCCAAACCCGACCAGGTTGAACCCGATACTGTCGAGATCCTTCTGCAGGCCCGACTTCTCGAGGTAGGCGGCGACGACCTGGCTTCCCGGCGCGAGCGACGTCTTCACCCACGGCTTCGCGGTGAGGCCGCGGGCAACGGCATTGCGCGCGAGCAGCCCCGCCGCGATCAGCACGGACGGGTTGGATGTGTTCGTGCAGCTCGTGATGGCAGCAATGACCACATCGCCGTGGCCGAGATCGAAATTGCAGCCTTCGACGGCGACGCGCTTTGCTTCCTCGCCCGGCTTTTTGTATTCGGCCTCGAGCGCCGTGAGGAAGCCGGCCCTCGCATCCGGCAGTGCGATGCGCCCTTCGGGACGCTTCGGACCGGCCAAGGACGGCACGACGCTCGCAAGATCGAGCTCGAGCGTATCGGAGAAGACCGGGTCCCCGCCATCCTTGGTGCGGAACAGGCCCTGAGCCTTGGCGTACGCTTCGACAAGAGCGACGCGCGAGGCTTCGCGGCCTGACATCGTGAGATAGCCCAGCGTCTCGCCGTCGATGGGGAAGAAGCCGCATGTGGCGCCATACTCGGGCGCCATGTTGGCAATCGTGGCGCGGTCGGCGAGGGACAGGCTGTCGAGGCCGGGGCCGTAGAACTCGACGAATTTGTTGACCACGCCTTTTCGGCGCAGCATCTGCGTGACGGTGAGCACGAGGTCCGTCGCGGTGACGCCTTCCTTGAGCGCGCCCGTCATGCGGAAGCCGATCACCTCGGGAACGAGCATCGACTGCGCTTGGCCGAGCATCGCGGCCTCGGCCTCGATGCCCCCGACGCCCCAGCCGAGCACGGCAAGCGCATTCACCATCGTGGTGTGACTGTCGGTCCCGACGAGCGTATCGGGATAGGCAAGCGTTTCTCCATCCGGCGCTGTTGCCGTCCATACGGTCTGGGCGAGATACTCGAGGTTAACCTGGTGGCAGATGCCGGTGCCCGGCGGCACGACGCGGAAATTGGCGAACGCATCCTGACCCCACTTCAGGAACACGTAGCGCTCGCCGTTGCGCTTGTACTCGAGATCGACGTTCGTGGTGAAAGCGCCCGGATTGCCGAACGCGTCGACGATGACGGAATGGTCGATGACGAGATCGACGGGCACCAGCGGGTTGATCTTGCGGGCATCACCGCCGAGCGTCAGCATACCATCGCGCATAGCCGCGAGATCGACCACGGCGGGAACGCCCGTAAAATCCTGCATCAGGACGCGTGCCGGGCGAAAGCCGATCTCCTTCTCGGCGGTACCCTTATTGTTGATCCAATCGGCGATGGCGACGATGTCAGCCTTGGTCACCGAGCGACCGTCCTCGTGGCGCAGGAGGTTCTCCAGCAGGACCTTCATGGAATAGGGAAGCTTCGAGATGCCCGGGAGGCCGTTCTTCTCCGCATCCGGCAGCGAATAGTAGACGTAGGTCCTGTCTCCGACCGTGAGCGTCCTGCGGCACTCGAAGCTGTCGAGAGAGGCTGGCGCAGACGTGACAGTCGTGGAAGCGCTCACGTTCTTCTTCTCCTTGAGATCTGTGTCCGATGGATGGGCATCAGCCGCACGGATCGAGATGTGCTGGCCGGAACCGCGTCAACGCCGGCCCGTCGGAACATATTTTTGCGGTGGCGAACCTTGAAGCAAGCCAAGTATATAGCTAGCCAAAGTGGAGAACCAGAACGTACGTCGCCGCAAATTCCCGCAAACTCGCTTTGTCGCACTCCGCGAAACGCGCCGAAGCCCAGCCCCGGTCGAGCGCTTGCTACTTCATGCAGACAATCTGACGATCGAACGCGGCGTGCGCACGATCATCTCTGGCCTCTCGTTCTCAGCGGAAGCCGGAAAGGCGCTGCTCGTCGTCGGCCCAAACGGCGCTGGAAAGACGACGCTTATCCGGACCATTGCGGGATTCATCGCGCCTTCCGCCGGTACGATTGCGCTCAAAGGCGACGGCCAGACTCGGGATATCACCGATGATGACGTCGCCGAGCACTGCCACTATGTCGGCCATCTCAGCGGCATCAAAGCCAGCCTTACGGCCGCAGAGAACCTGGCCTTCTGGGCGACGTATCTCGATGGCGGCGGCCGCACGATCGAGGAGCGTGTCGATACCGCGCTTTCGCGATTCAGCCTCGCAGCACTCGCCGACTATCCGGCGGGACTCCTGTCAGCGGGGCAGAAACGGCGGCTCGGCCTTGCGCGCCTCTGTCTTGCCGAGCGTCCGCTCTGGCTGCTCGACGAGCCGACTGTGTCGCTCGACACAGCATCCGCAGAGCTTCTCGCCCGGTTGATCGGCGAGCATTTGGTAAACGGAGGCCTCGTCATCGCCGCCACGCATCTGCCGCTCGGCATCGAAGAGCCTCGCTACTTGCGACTTGGCGCACAGCCCAGCCCCGACGCCTCTGTGGGAGATCGTGCACCATGAGGCGTTTCTTCGCGCTGCTCATGCGCGACCTCCGGCTCGCGGTGCGCGAAGGCGCGGCTCTTGGCACTGCGCTCGGCTTCTTTCTCGTCGTGGTCGCCATGCTGCCGCTCGGGCTCGGGCCGGACCTCAATCTTCTTTCGCGCATTGCGCCTGGCGTTCTCTGGATCGCACTCCTGCTGGCGGCGCTGCTCTCGCTGCCACGTATGCTCGAGGCCGATTACGAGGACGGATCGCTCGAGGTGATGGCGATGGCGCCGCTACCCCTCGAACTGGCGGTGGCGGCAAAGGCGCTTGCGCACTGGATTTCGACGGGGATTCCGCTGGCACTCGCGGCGCCTGTGCTCGGGCTCATGCTCAATCTCGATCTCGGGCTCGCACCCGCACTTGTGGCGACGATGGTCGCCGGAACGCCGGCCATCAGCTTTCTCGGGAGTATCGGGGCCGCACTTACCTTGAAAGCTCGCCGCGGCGGGCTATTGCTGGCACTTCTGGTGCTGCCACTCTATGTACCGAGCCTGATCTTCGGCATTTCGGCCGTCGGATTTGCCGGTCTCGAACAGGAGGGCTACGGCGCCTCGCTCTTGATCCTGACGGCGATCTCGGTGGCATCGGCCGCCCTGGCGCCAGTGGCGGCGGCGGCGGCGCTCCGGCTCCAGATGTCGTAACGAACCGTGGCCCGCACGAATTGCACCCGCCACGGCCGCTCCTTAATTTTGTTTAACGTGCCTCCGCGCCGGAAACCGGTTTCCACTTTGCCGGAAGCACTTTAGATGAGACGCCATGCAGACCCTGACCCAGCGCCTCGCAAATCCGACCCGCTTCATGGAGATGTCGCGCGCCGTCCTGCCGTGGGTGGCTTCAGCGGCGGCCCTGCTTATCGCCTATGCGATGTATCTCGTCTTTTTCGTCGCACCGCCGGACTACCAGCAGGGTGAGACGGTGAAGATCATGTACATCCACGTGCCTGCGGCCTGGCTCGCGATGATGGGATATTCGATCATCGCTGTCTCGAGCTTCGGGCTGCTCGTCTTCCGCCATCCGCTCGCCGACGTTTCTGCCAAGGCCGCGGCCCCCATCGGGGCGGCCTTTACGCTCGCCGCCCTCGTCACCGGATCGCTCTGGGGCAAGCCGATGTGGGGCGCCTACTGGGTCTGGGACGCCCGGCTCACCTCGGTGCTGCTGCTGTTCTTTCTCTATCTCGGGCTGATCGCGCTCCGCTCCTCGCTCGAGGACGAGGCGCTCGCCGGAAAGCTCACGGCAGTCCTGGCGCTCGTCGGCGTCGCCATTCTTCCCGTGATCAAATTCTCGGTCGAATGGTGGAACACGCTGCATCAGCCATCGACCGGCTTCACCTCGAGCGTCGATCCCTCGATGCGCACACCGCTCCTCATATCGGCCGCCGGCTTTACGCTTCTATTCATCGCGCTCCATCTCAAGGGCATGCAGAACGAGATCCTGAGGCGGCGCGTCAAGACGCGGCGGCTTGCCGACGTCGAGCGCGGCGAGCGGCTGTTCTCGGCCCCGTCGGAGTAGAGCCATGGACCTTGGACCCCACGCGGCGTTTATATGGGCGTCTTACGGCGCCTTCGCCCTGATCATCGGATTGCTCATACTCTGGATTCTGCTCGACGGATGGCGGCAGGGAAAAGCGCTTGCCGATGCCGAAAGGCGTGGCCTGAAGCGGCGCTCGGCAGAGGGCCGGGCGGATGGGACGTAGCATGAGCTTGGAACCAGAAGCGGATAAGTTGCAGGCGCGCCCCTCCGGGATCCGCAAGCGTTTTGGATGGATGGCGGCGCCGTTTCTCGTTTTCGCGGCCATTGCGGCCTTGTTCGCCTTCGCTCTGACCTCGGGCGACCCGAGCAAGCTGCCGTCCGCGCTGATCGGGCGGCCGGTGCCGCAGACGACCTTCCCGCCGCTTGAAGGATTGCTCGATCAAGGCCAGCCGGTACCCGGCTTTGCCGCCGCCGATCTCGCCCAGGGCAAGATCTCGGTGGTGAACTTCTGGGCGTCGTGGTGCGTGCCCTGTATCGAGGAGCATCCGCTGCTTATCGCCCTCAAGGAGCGCACGGGCGTGGCGGTCTATGGCGTCAACTACAAGGATCAGCCGGAGGCCGGACGCCGCTTCCTCGGCCGCCTCGGAAATCCCTATACCGCCGTCGGAACGGATCGCGCCGGGCGCAATGCCATCGAGTGGGGTGTCTACGGCATGCCCGAAACGTTCGTCATCAATGGGCGTGGCGAGATCGCCTACAAGCACGTCGGGCCGATCTCGAAGGAGAGCCTCGAGGCGCAACTGATGCCTGCCATCGCGGCCGCCCAGGCCAGCGCACAGAATTAGAGCCGTTTTCCCGCTTCCGCTTAAACCGGAACAGACCTACAGCGGGAAGAACTCCCCGCGGGAATGGTTCAGCACCTTCAGTATGCCGCTCGCGATGTCGAAATACGCGCCGTGTAGCGAAAGCCGCCCTTTGTCCTCGGCCTGCTTCACGAACGGGAACGTGCGCAAGTTGACGATGGACGTCTTGATGCATTCCATCTCGAGAAGGCGCTGCTTCTCGGCCCGCGGCGACATCTGATTGGCGGCCACCACGCGCAGGCGCGCGTCATCGAGCATCGACATCCAACGAGTGATGAATTGCGCTTCGGTCTGGATTGCGGCGCTCTGATCGAGGGCAGCCTTAACCCCCCCACATCCCGAATGGCCCATAATTATCAAATGCTTAATACGGAGATTCAGCACAGCGAACTCGATTGCGGCGCTGACGCCGTGGAAGCGACCGCCCGTCTCATAGGGCGGCACGAGGTTCGCCACGTTGCGAACTACGAACATTTCGCCGGGCATCGCCGTGAAGATCGTCTCCGGATCGACCCGGCTGTCGGAGCAGGAGATGATCATCACCTCCGGGTCCTGCCCGTACGTGGCGAGCTCTTCGTAGTGATCGGCGTTGGGAACGAAATGACGGTGCTTGAAGCGGCGGAAGCGGTCAGCGAGAACTTCTGGGAAGCTGGACATGCGGAATGCGCTCGTAGGTTGGGAGGCGCCAAGCAATCTATAGATGAGATTCAGACATCATCTTTTTACCCTACGGAGACGCTTTCGCCACACTGCAATCGTCGCACCCCACCCTGAGAGGGGATCGACGCCCCGCGGAGCGTCCAGATTAGGACCTGTCCGTAGCGGTTGCGGCCGGCCAGGGCAGCCGCTATCGTCCGCCGCTCTGACGACAATCCAGAGGTTTTCGCGTCCTGCCCGTGGACCATTCCCTTCTTCATCAGGATGCGGATAGGCCTCACATCTTTGTGTTTCGCCGTGCTTCTCTTGGGGACATTGTCTCCCTGTTTCCGGAAGCACTTTGAGGGGCGCGCCGGCACACACAGCCTGGCGCGATTTTTCATGACTTCGCACGCCGCGACATCGTCTTACGGGCGGGACCTGCTCGCCTCCGTCGTCGTCTTCCTCGTCGCGCTGCCGCTCTGCATGGGTATCGCCATCGCCTCGGGCTTACCGCCGACGGCCGGCATCATCACAGGCATCATCGGCGGCCTCGTCGTCGGCGTCATCGCCGGCTCGCCCTTGCAGGTGAGCGGACCCGCTGCCGGGCTCACCGTCATCGTGCTCGAGATCGTGCAGAAGCAGGGCCTTGAGATGCTTGGTGTCATCGTGCTGTTCGCCGGCCTCCTGCAGGTCGCGGCGGGCGTCTTCAAGCTCGGCCAATGGTTCCGCGCCGTCTCGCCCGCCGTCATTCACGGCATGCTGGTCGGCATCGGCGTGCTGATCCTCGCTTCGCAATTCCATGTCATGCTCGACCTGCAGCCAATCGGCACGGGGATCGACAACCTCGTCGGCATCCCAGGTGCGCTGTGGAGCGCCCTCGCCACGCAGGATGCGCATTTCGCGGCCGGCATGATCGGCGTGCTCACCGTTGCAACCATCTTCGCCTGGGGCAGCTTCGCGCCCAAATCGATCAGGATCATCCCGGCACCGCTGGTCGGCGTGCTGGTCGGGATGATCGCCGCCGCCGTGCTCCACCTCGACGCCATCAAATACGTCGAGGTCCCGGACAACATCTGGTCAGTGACGATCCTTCCGACGCCCGAGCGGCTGATGCGCATCTTCGAGCCGGCCATTCTCGTCGGCGCCATCTCCATCGCCTTCATCGCCAGCGCCGAAACGCTGCTCTGCGCCACCGCCGTCGACCAGATGCACAGCGGGCCGCGCACCAAGTACGACAAGGAGCTCTCGGCGCAGGGCATCGGCAACGCGATCTGCGGCGCCCTCGGCGTGCTGCCGATGACCGGCGTCATCGTACGCTCGAGCGCCAACGTCGAGGCGGGAGCTGTCGGCCGCAGCTCGGCGATCTTCCATGGCGTCTGGCTGCTCGTCTTTGCGAGCCTCCTGCCGTTCACGCTCCGCTACGTGCCGGTCGCGACGCTCGCGGCCGTGCTCGTCTATACCGGCTACAAGCTTGCCTATCCGAAGATCGTGCCGACCCTCCTCAAGTTCGGCAAGGGCGAGGTCTTCATCTTCGCGGTGACGGTCGTGACCATCGTGCTCACCGACCTGCTCAAGGGCGTCGTGCTTGGCCTCGCGCTATCGCTGCTCAAGCTGCTCTATGCGTTCTCGCATCTCGTCATCCGCAAGGAGGAGGGGCCGGACGGGCGCGTCGACCTCCATCTCAGCGGCTCCGCGACACTGATCCGGCTGCCGCTGCTGGCCAGCACGCTCGAGAGCCTCAAGCCCGACGCACACGTTCACGTGCACATCGACGCGCTCGACTATATCGATCATGCATGCATCGATTTGCTGTCGAGCTGGGACCGTCAGCACAAGGTGAGCGGGGGCTCGCTCGAGATCGAGTGGGATGGGCTCACGGAGAAGTACAAGGCGCGCAGCGCAGCCTCGTTCCGAGCAGCCAAGGAAGCCGCACGCGACAGCGCAGGGCCGGTCGGCGTCTAAAAGCGCTCCAAGTCCTCGCGACGTTCCCGAGCGTGTGGTTCCCGCTCGGGAGCATCGTCCAGCGGTCAGCTCATGCGGCCGATCGGCAGTGGCGGGCGTTTGGCGAACCTGAGGATTGCCAATCCGAAGAGAGCAGAGACCAACGACCCCGCGAGCACGCCGATGCGGATATCCGCTGCGTGCGCCGGCTCGGGGAAGGCCAGCATGCCGATGAACAGGCTCATCGTAAAGCCGATGCCGGCGAGGACGCTGACACCGAACACTTGAACCCACGAGGCGCCCTCGGGGCGCGCGCCCAGCCCGAGCGCGACGGCCGTGCTCGTGAACGCGAACACGCCAAGCGCCTTGCCGATCAACAGGCCGAGCGCAATCCCGAGCGGGACCGGGCTCAAGAGACTCTCGAGCGAGATGCCGGCAAGCGAAACACCGGCGTTGGCAAAGGCAAATGCCGGCAGCACACCGAACGTCACCCATGGGTGCAGGCTGTCCTGAAGCTTGGCCGCCATGGTATCGGACGCGCCGTTACCATTGCGGACAGGCAGCAGCGGCACCGCGATGGCCGTGATGACGCCCGCCAGTGTCGCATGCACGCCCGACTGCAAAACGCAGAGCCAGACAAAGGCGCCGACCAGCACATAGGCTGCGGTCCGTGTCACGCCCCGCGCGTTCAGGATGAACAATGCGAGCACGCCAATAGCTGCGAGCGACAACGCCGTGAGCGAAAGATTCGACGTGTAGAAGAGCGCGATGATGATGATCGCCCCAAGGTCGTCGATGATGGCGAGCGCGAGCAGGAAGATCTTGAGAGAGGACGGAATGCGGGGTCCGAGCAGAGCCAGAACGCCGATGGCGAAGGCGATGTCGGTCGCGGTGGGAATGGCCCAGCCGCGCAGCGCATGCGGATCGCCCCAGTTGATCCAGGTGTAGATGAGCGCGGGCGTCAGCATGCCTCCCAGCGCTGCAATGGCGGGGAGCGCGGCCTGGCGGAATGTCGACAATTCGCCTTCAACCAACTCGCGCTTGATCTCGAGCCCGACGTTGAAAAAGAAGACGACCATCAGGCCGTCGTTGATCCAGTGCAGCAGGTTCCTGTCGAGGCCCCACTCGCCGACCCGAACGGAAAGGTGCGTGTCGAGCAATGCGCCATAGAGAGGGGCGAGATCGGAGTTTGCGAGGACGAGCGCCGCAATCGCCGCCAACAGCAGGACGATCCCTCCCGACGCCTCGTGATGCTGGATGAAATTCATCGCGTCCCGCAGTCGGCGCCGCCTAGCCATTCGCCCATCCATCCTTCTTGAAATTTCCTCGTCCCGTCGTGGCGCAGAGCGCCCGACGCGTCAACTCGCGATCAAGACTCTAGTCCCTGCATCGGCAGCGCCGGGGCTTCATGCCAGGCTGCCGGCCCGAAGAGACGCAGCTCATCCGAGCCGCGGCTCAACGCAATCGCGTGTTTCACGCCCGCCGCCGCAGAGGCAGCGCTCGCGAACTCATCCTTACCCTGCAGCACATGGGCGGCGAAGAGCGCGGCCAGGAGGTCCCCTGTGCCACGAGCCACATGAAGCATCCGGCGCACGGTGCATTGTGCCGCCCGCTCGCGCGTCACCACGATGTTGGCCAACCGGTCATCGGCGGCAGGAATCGAGCTTGCGAGGACCGTGGACGGGCCCAGCGAGCGGGCCGCGGCGACGACATCTGCAATCGTCTCCACCGGACGGCCGGTCAAGAAGGATAGTTCGAACCGGTTCGGCTTGACATGTGTTGCGAGCGGAATCAGGCGGTCGCGCACGGCCTCGGCCGATTCACGTGGAACGTAGAGCCCCTCCGGATGATCACCGAGCACCGGATCGCACACAATCAAAGCATCCGGGCGCACAGCGAGCAGACGCGAAATCAGCACTTCGACGGCGTGCACATGATCGGGGCTCGGCAGATAGCCGGTCAGCACCGCATCCACATCGCGTAGCCAGCCATTGCCTTCGAGGCCGTCGAACATCGCCGTCAGCGTGCCGGGATCGACGGCGCTGCCCGCCGCATGCGGATGGCTGAGGTGATTCGACAGCAGAATGGTGGGGCAGGCCAGGGCCTCGTGACCCATACGGTCGAGCGCAGGCATGATCGCCCGCAATCCTACCGTGCCGCGGGCCACGAACGACGAAACCGCAATGACCGTGGCCATGTCTCACCTCTGATCGCTTCGCCACACCCAAGCCGGCGCGCCACCCTGATTAGCCGCGCACACGGCCTCACGGAAAGCCGTCTTTTGTCATGGCCCATAGTTGCATTGGTGAGAGGGGAGGCTTGGGCTATCGTTTTTGCAATGCAGCATCGTCTTCGACCTTCTGAAAACGCATGAGGCTTTCATGGCTCCCATCCGCCCCCGCCGCAGCGTGCTCTATATGCCGGGGGCCAACGACCGCGCCCTCGAAAAGGCCCGCTCGCTCGCGGCCGATGCGCTGATCCTCGATCTCGAAGATTCAGTGGCGCCTGAAGCCAAGGACGAGGCGCGGGAGAAGGTTGTAGCGGCCGTTCGCAAAGGGGGATACGGCCGACGCGAGGTGGTGATCCGGCCGAATGCGCTCGAGACCGCCTGGGGAACAGCCGATATTCTTGCGGCGGCCTCGGCTGCGCCCGATGCGATCCTCGTGCCCAAAGTGCAGCGCGCCGGCGACATCATCAGCGCAGCCAAGATCCTGAAATCCGTCAACGTGCCCGAAAAGACCAAGCTGTGGGCGATGATGGAGACGCCGCAGGCCATCCTGCATGCTGCCGAGATTGCCGCCGTCGGGGCCGATCCCGAAAACCGCCTCGTGTGCCTCGTCATGGGCACCAACGATCTTCTCAAAGAAAGCCGGGCAAGGGCGCTGCATGACCGGTTCGCGGTGGTGCCGTGGCTGGCGCTGACGGTTGTGGCCGCGCGAGGTTACGGGCTCGACATCATCGATGGCGTTTACAACGATTTCAGGGACGAAACCGGGTTCCGCAAGGAATGCGAGCAGGGCCGCACCCTCGGCATGGACGGCAAGACGCTGATCCACCCCTCGCAAGTGGCTCCGTGCAACGAGATCTTCGCCCCGACCGACGAGGAGATCACCTGGTCCATCAAGATCATCCGCACCTTCGACGAACCGGAGAACGTGCACAAGGGCGTCATCACGGTGGACGGCAAGATGGTCGAGCGGCTGCACCTCGTGCAGGCCAAGCGCACGGTGGCCATCGCAGGCGCCATAAAGGAGATCGAGGACTGGTTTTGACGGTGGCCTTCCGCACGCAACGGGCCACGGGCGGAATCGCGCACTCGCATCGGGAAGCCAAAAATGGCATAGCACGGACGCTGACCTGAGACGCGAGGCCGACGAATGACCAAGACCAATCCGGGCAACTTCTTCGAGGATTTTCGTTTCGGCCAGATCCTCACCCACGCGACGCCGCGCACGCTGACGGAAGGCGATACGGCGCTCTACATGAGCCTTTACGGTCCGCGCTTCGCCGTTCAATCCTCGGACGAGTTCGCCCGCGCCATCGGCTATCCGCGCTCGCCAGTCGACGATCTTCTCCTCTTCCACGTCGTGTTCGGCAAAACCGTGCCCGACGTCTCGCTCAACGCCATCGCCAACCTCGGCTATGCGGGGGGGCGTTTCCTCAGGCCGGCGTACCCGGGCGACACGCTCTCAACCGTGTCCGAGGTGATCGGCCTCAAGGAAAACTCGAACCGCGAGACGGGCACCGTCTACGTCCGCTCGACGGGGACGAACCAGAGGGGCGAGGTCGTCCTCGAATACATACGCTGGGTAATGGTGCGCAAACGCGACAAGGCTTCGCCCGCGCCGGAGACGGTCGTGCCGGAGCTTCCGGACCGGGTTGACCCAAGGGAGATCGGCGGGGCAGTGCCACAGCTCGACATCGCTGCCTACAACCTTGCCGAAGCCGGCGCTCCCTACCGCTGGGGCGACTACGAGGCGGGCGAGCGCATCGATCACGTGGACGGCATGACGCTCGAAGAGGCCGAGCACCAGATGGCCACACGCCTCTATCAGAACACGGCCAAAGTGCACTTCAACCAGCACACCGAGGCCAAGGGCCGCTTCGGCAAGCGCATCGTCTATGGCGGCGTCACCATCTCGCTCGCCCGCGCGCTGTCCTTCAACGGCATGAACAACGCCTTCCACATCGCCGCCATCAACGGCGGACGGCACGTGGCGCCGCTGTTCGCTGGCGATACGGTCTATGCGTGGTCGGAGGTGCTCGAAAAAGCCGAGCTGCCGGGACGCACGGACGTCGGTGCGCTGAGAACACGGCTCGTGGCGGTCAAAAATCAGGATTGCAGCACCTTCCCCTTCAAGACGGAAGGTGGAGGCTACGCCGATGGCGTCATTCTCGATCTCGATATTTGGGTGCTGCTGCCGCGGTGAGCGGCGTTTGCGCTCGAGCAAGTAGAAAGTTTGACACGAACGCTGGCTCAGAAAGGCTCCCGCCGCGAGCGAACGATCAAGCCCGCGCACGTGCTTCCCAGATGGCGAACACAGCATCTCGCGCCACGGTCGACACCTGTGACGCACCTATTGGCGAATTGCTCCACATCGGCCGGCGGGTTAATAAGGTCAGTGGCCCCTCATGATGGCCGGGACATCCAGGGAATCGGGGACAGATGGCTGAGGCCAGTGCGAAGCGCGGCTCACAGGCGGAACGTCCGCTTTCACCGCACCTGCAGATCTACTCGATGACCATCAGCATGGCGATGTCGATCGTGCATCGCATCACGGGCGCGGCGCTTTACGTCGGCACGCTTCTCGTGGTCTGGCTTCTGGCCGCGGCAGCAAGCGGGCCGGAGCAGTTCGACTTCGTGACGGGTCTCCTCGGAACATGGCCAGGACAGATCGTGCTGTTCGGCTACACGTGGGCGTTGCTGCATCATGCGCTCGGCGGGATCCGCTATTTCATCTGGGATACGGGCCGCGGCTATACGATCCCGATGATCGATCGCCTGTGCTGGATCACGCTTGCGCTTTCAGCGGCGGGAACGATCCTGATCTGGGGCTATGTGCTGCTCTCCTGGGGAGGGGCCGCATCATGACCATGCGGACGCCGCTCAAGGAGGCGCGCTGGCTGGGCTCGGCGAAGGAAGGCTCGGATCATTTCTGGCTGCAACGGCTGACGGGCGCCGCCAACTTCATCCTCGTGATCTTCGCCATCGGATTTGCGATCTGCCACATCGGTGCAGACCATGCCACGGTAAAGACGGCTCTCGGACATCCAGCCGTCGCGCTTTTCGCGCTGCTCTTTCTCGCCTCCGCGACAATCCACATGCGCATCGGCATGCAGGTCATCATCGAGGACTATGTGCACGGGACGGCTCTCAAGCTCGTACTCTTGATGCTCAACACGTTCTTCGCCATCATCGTTGCGGCGGCGGGCGGCCTCTCCATCCTCAAGCTCGCGTTCGGAGGCTAGCGAGATGGCTGCCAAGACCAACGGGACGAGCCCAGTTGCGGCGCCCGCCATCAACGGCCAAGCCTATCCGACGCACGATCATACCTACGACGTGGTGGTTGTCGGAGCGGGCGGAGCGGGGCTCCGCGCGACACTCGGCGCAGCGGAGGCCGGTCTCGCGACGGCGTGCATCACGAAGGTATTTCCGACGCGCTCGCATACAGTCGCGGCGCAAGGGGGCGTTGCCGCATCGCTCGGCAACATGGGGCCGGACGACTGGCGCTGGCATATGTACGATACGGTCAAGGGCTCGGACTGGCTCG
>JRYH01000892.1_pt1 | contig 33159 bp, 30 predicted proteins | sample 235351 | NCBI WGS metagenome assembly JRYH01 (sample SAMN03074221, study PRJNA261480) | activated sludge metagenome | biome: Wastewater Treatment Plant; feature: Wastewater; material: Activated sludge; isolation source: activated biomass of a wastewater treatment plant treating wastewater... ...
TCCAGAACACCCGCTTCAAGCTCGCCGAGATCAAGGCGAAGGCGGTGATGATGCGCGCCTTTGTCGATCGCTGCATCGCCGACCATGTGAAGGGCGAACTCGATGCCGTCACCGCCGCCATCGCCAAGATGGAATCGACCGAAATCCTCTGGCAGGTGCTCGATTCCTGCGTCCAGCTGCACGGCGGCTATGGCTATATGTGGGAATATCCCATCTGCCGCGCCTGGGCCGACAACCGCATGTCGCGCATCGCCGGCGGCACCACGGAAGTGATGAAGGAAATCATCAGCCGCGATCTTCTGAAAGACTGAGCGCGGCTTTCAGAACGCAACGGAGACGGGCGGTCTATCGCCCGTCTTTTTTGTGCCCGGAAGGCGGCGACGGCCGCTGCGGCGCGCTCCTGGCCCGTTTTTTCTTGCCCCGCCGCACTGATTTCAGTATGTAACGCGCGGGAGGACGACCTCCCCGTAGTCGAATATCCGGGACGACCCGCTATTTTCTGGAGTTATGCAATGGCCTGGGTCATTCTCATTTCGGCCGGCATTTTCGAAGTCATCTGGGCGTATTTCATGAAGCAGTCGGCGGGCTTCACCCGCCTTGCGCCGAGCGTCGTCACCATCGTCACCATGATCATCAGCTTCGCGCTTTTATCCTACGCCATGCGCAGCCTGCCGCTCGGCACCGCCTACACGATCTGGACGGGGATCGGCGCGGTCGGCTCCTTCGTTGTCGGCATTATCGTGCTTGGCGAGGCGGCAAATCCGATGCGCGTCATCGCCGCCGGGCTGATTATCGCGGGGCTTATCCTGATGAAACTCTCCTCCGATGCGTGAGCCGCCGACGGCGCTTCCCTATGCTCCGCCGCCGCCCTCGGCGGGCGAACTTCTCTTCGAGGACGACTGGCTGATCGCCTTTTTGAAGCCGAGCGGCCTTCTCTCCGTGCCGGGGCGCGGGCCGCATCTTGCCGACTGCGCCGAGGCGCGGGCGCGGAAAATCAATCGCAATGCCCGCACCGTGCATCGGCTCGATATGGATACCTCCGGCCTGCTGCTCTTTGGCAAGGGAGCCGAGGCACACCGGCGCCTCAGCCGCCTTTTCGCCGACAGACGAGTTGAAAAGCGATATATCGCAATGGTATTGAGAGATGTTGTTGAGATAAGAGGTGAAGTCAATCTCCCGCTCCTTACCGACTGGCCGAACCGGCCAATGCAGAAGATCGACCATTCCCACGGCCGTCCCGCGCTGACCCGCTGGGAGCGGTTGAAATCGGGCGGCGGCACCAGCCTGCTCGCGCTCTATCCCGAGACTGGGCGGACGCACCAGCTTCGCGTCCATATGGCGGCGATCGGCCATCCGATCCTCGGCGATCGTTTCTACGGCACGGCGGAGGCGATTGCGGCCGCGCCCCGCCTGCAACTCCATGCCGAGCGCCTCACCTTCCCGCACCCCGCTGACGGCACGCCGATCACCTTGATCGCGCCCTTTACCCCCTCGTAAAAGCCGCTTGAAATTGGCAGGGCCCCGCCCGCATACTGAGACCGGGGAGCGATCAAGGGGGGCGCGCGGCATGGGCGAGATCCGCAATATTCTGTTTATCATGTGCGATCAGCTACGGGCCGACTATCTCGGCTGCACCGGCCATCCGCATATCAGGACGCCGCATATCGACGCCCTCGCAAAACGCGGCGTCCTTTTCAGCCGCGCCTATTGCCAGGCGCCGGTCTGCGGCTCGTCGCGCATGTCGTTTTACACCGGGCGCTATGTGCAGTCGCATGGGGCGAGCTATAACGGCGTGCCGCTTCGTGTTGGCGAGATGACCCTCGGCGATCATATGCGCGAGCTTGGCCGCCGCGCCGGGCTGATCGGCAAGACGCATATGACGGCCGACCTTGCGGGCATGGCGCGCCTCGGGATCACGCGGGAGAGCCTTCCCGGCCTCCTTGCGGCGGAAGGCGGGTTCGAGCCGTGGGAGCGCGATGACGGCCTTCACCCCGATGCCTATACCTCGCCCGATCTTGCCTATAACAGCTATCTCCGCGCCCTCGGTTATGATGGCGAGAACCCGTGGCATACACATGCCAATTCCGGTATCGACGAAGCGGGCAATGTCGCGAGCGGCTGGTATCTTCGCAATTCCCACCTCCCTGCCCGCGTGCATCGCGATCATTCCGAGACCGCCTATATGACCGACCGGGCAATCGCGAAAATAACCGCGCTTGGCGAGACGCCCTGGTGCCTCCATCTCAGCTATATCAAGCCGCACTGGCCCTATATCGCGCCCGCGCCCTATCACGACATGTATGGCGATGCCGATATAATCCCCGCGAACCGGAGCGAGGCAGAACGGCAGAACCCGCACCTGGTCGTCGCCGCCTTTATGAAGCATGAGGAGTCGGTGAATTTCGCGGATGAGGCAAAGCGCCGCCGTGTCATCCCGGCCTATATGGGGCTGATTACGGAAATTGACGATCATATGGGCCGGCTGATGCGCTTCCTCACCGACTGCGGGCGGATGGCGGATACGCTCATCATTTTCACCAGCGATCACGGCGACTATCTCGGCGATCACTGGCTCGGCGAGAAGGAGCTGTTTCATGAGGGAAGCGTCCGTATCCCGCTGATTATTGTCGATCCGCGCCCCGAGGCCGATGCAACGCGCGGGACAGTGTGCGACCGGCTCACCGAATCCATCGACCTGATCCCGACTTTTGTCGATCTGCTCGGGGGACCGGCGAAGCCGCATCTTCTTGAAGGCCGCTCGCTCCGCCCGCTGCTGGAGGGGCGCAAGATCGATGGCTGGCGCGAATTTGTGGTGAGCGAGGTGGACTACGCCTGGCGCGGCGCACGCCTTGCGCTCAATCTGCCGCCCGACAGGACCCGCGGCTATATGCTGCTGGACGGCCGCTGGAAATATATCTCTTACGATAACTTCCGCCCGCAACTCTTTGATCTTAAAGACGATCCAAACGAACTTCACGACCTCGGCGAGAGTGCGGCGCACGGAAAAATCCGCCGCGCGATGGAGGACCGGCTGAACGGCTGGCTCCGCGCGCGGCGCAATCGCACCACCATGTCGCATGAGGAGATCGAGGCGCGCACCAACAACTACAAGACACGCGGCATCTATTTCGGCGTCTGGTGAGGCTATTCCACCGCCTCATACGGCAGGCCGACATATTGCTCGGCGATGATGCGGCGGCGCTCCGGGCTTGAGAGGAAGAAGGAAAGCTCGCTGTCGCGGATTTTGTCCTCGATGCTGTCGCGCACGAAATGATGCAGCATGTCGGTCATCCACCAGGAGAAGCGCACGCCGTTCCAGACGCGGCGCAGCGCAATTTCGCTGTAGCGGGCCGTGAGGTCATGCCGCCCCTCGCGGTAGACTTTGGTGAGGATGCGATAGAGCGTATTCACATCGCTCGCCGCGAGATTGAGGCCCTTCGCCCCCGTCGGCGGCACGATATGCCCGGCATCGCCAACGAGGAACATCCGGCCATATTGCAGCGGCTCGGAGACGAAACTGCGAAGCGGCGCGATGCTTTTCTCAAGCGCGGGCCCGGTGACGAGGCGATCGGCCGCATCCTCCGGGATGCGCCGCTTCAGCTCGTCCCAGAAACGCGCGTCGGACCAGTCCTCAACGCGGTCGGTGAGCGGGATCTGCAGGTAATAGCGGCTCAGCATCTCCGAGCGCTTGCTGCAAAGCGCGAAGCCGCGGTCATGCTTGGCGTAGATCAGCTCATGATTGACCGGCGGCGTGTTGCTGAGGAGGCCGAGCCAGCCAAAGGGATAGATGCGCTCATATTCGTGGATCCTGTGCTTTGGGATATGCATTCGGCAGATGCCGTGGGAGCCATCGCACCCGGCGATATAATCGCAATCAATACGGTAGTTTAGCCCATCTTTTTGAAAGGTGACATAAGGATGATCGGTGGCCATGTCATGGGGCGTGACATTCTCCGCCCCGTAAAAGCCGGGAAGCCCCGCCGCCGCCCGCGCGGCCAGCAGGTCGCGGGTGATCTCGGTCTGGCCATAGACGGTGACATGCTTGCCGCCCGTGAGCTCCGCGAGCCGGATCGGATGATAGACGCCGTCCACGGAAATCTCCACCGTGTCGTGCCGCTCGCCCTCCGCCGCCAGCCGGTCGGCGACGCCCGCCTCCGCCATCAGGTCGGCGAAGCCCTGCTCGATCACCCCGGCGCGGATGCGGCCGAGGATATAGTCCGGGCTCGCGCGGTCGAGAATGACGGTGTCCACCCCCTGCCGGTGCAGCAACTGGCCAAGCAGCAGACCGGCGGGTCCGCTGCCGATAATGGCGACCTGCGTTCTCATTGCAATTTTTCCGCATTCTTGCCATTGCGGCTTATTATGAGCCACCATACTATAGGCGGTGCAGGGTGTTTCAAATTTCAAATTGAAACAAAAGTGATAAGATTTTCCTTCAACGAGTGTGGAGCGGAACGGAGCGGCCGGATGACAGCCTCGGATAACAAGCCCGTGTATCTCGCGGCCGACTGCGGCGGCAGCAACTGCCGGGTCCGCCTCTATGACCGCGACGGGCGGATGCTGGCGGAGGGGACCGGCGGCGCGGCCAATGCAGCGGTCGCGCTCGAGCCGGTGATGAGCGAGATTTTCCGCGCGGCGCGCAAGGCCCTCGCCCGCCTCGGTAGCGACGCGGTGCCGCTCTCGCAGCTGCATGCGGGCTTCGCCATCGCCGGGCTGGTGGAGGCGACCCGACGCCAGGAATTCGTCACCATGCCGCACCCGTTCGCCTCGATGACGGCGGAGACGGATGCCTTCGTTGCCCATCTCGGCGTTTTTGCGGGCGACGATGGCGGCCTTCTGATTACCGGCACCGGCTCCTGCGCCTTCGCCGTGATGGGGGCGGAAAAATTCTACATCGGCGGCTGGGGCTTTCAGGTCTCCGACCAGGGCTCCGGCGCGCGGCTTGGCCATCTGGCGGTGCGCCGGGCGCTGCAGGCGGCGGACGGGATCCTTCCCGCCTCGCCCTTCTGCACGGCGCTGTTGGGGCGCGTTGGCGGCGCGCCGGCGGAGGTGAGCCGCTGGGCGCTCAGCGCCGCGCCCGCCGATTACGCGGCGCTCGCCACTTTGGTCTTTGAGCATGCCGCGCGCGAGGATGAGGTGGCGCTCTCGCTGCTTCGCACTATCGGCGCCGAGATCGACCAGATGATCCGCGCGCTGGTGAAGCGCGGCGTTGAGGATATTCACCACACCGGCGGGATCGCCCATGCGATCCGCCCCTGGCTCGACAAGTCGCTCGCCCGCCATGCGGCAAGCCCGCGCGGCGATGTGTTTGACGGCGCGCTTCGCCTGATCAACAACCGCACCGGGCTGATCAACAAGACGGGCACCGCGCGCGCATGAGGAAGGCGCTGGTCAACGGGCGGATCCTCACGGCAGCCGGCTGGTGCGAGGCGGCGGCGCTGCTGATCCGGGACGGGCGGATCGAGGCAATCGTGGACGCCACTGATGTTCCTCGCGACATCCCGTGCGAGGATCTTGGCGTTGATTACCTGCTGGCGGGCTTTATCGATGTGCAGGTGAACGGCGGCGGCGGCGTCCTGCTGAATAAGGCGGAGAGCGTCGCCGATATCGAAAGGATTGCCCGCGCCCACCGCGCCTTCGGCACCACGGGGCTGCTGCCGACGCTGATCAGCGACGAGAGGGAGGTGATGGAGCGCGCCGCGGATCTTGTCGCGGCGGCGATATCGCAAGGCGTTCCCGGCGTCCTCGGCATTCATTTTGAAGGGCCGGTCCTGAATGCGGCGAAGCGCGGCGTCCATAGCGCCGCCAAACTGAAGCGCATTGATGAGGCGATGCGGGCGCTGTTCCTCCGCCGCGATCTCGGCCGCGTGCTGGTGACGCTCGCGCCCGAGCAGGTGACGCCGGAGGTAATCGGGGAGCTTGCCGCGGGCGGCGTCATCGTCTCGGCCGGCCACAGCGCGGCAACATTTGAGGAGATGCAGGCGGCAATCAACGCAGGGCTTACCGGCGTCACCCATCTTTTCAACGCAATGGAGCCGATGACGGCCCGCGCGCCCGGACTGATCGGCGCGGCGCTCCTTGACCCCCGCGTCTTCTGCGGCGTGATCAATGATACCCACCATGTCCATCCGGCGATGCTGAAACTCGCGCTTGCGGCGAAAGGCCGCGAGCGGCTGATGCTGGTCACCGATGCGATGAGCGTCGTCGGCACGGAGGCGACGAGCTTCACCTTCGAGGGCGAGACGATCCGGCTCGAGGGCGGCCGCCTCACGACACCCGGCGGCACGCTTGCGGGCTCGGCGCTCGATATGGCGGCGGCGGTGGCGAATAGCGTTCGCCATCTCGGTGCAGCCCTTGAGAGCGCGGCGGAAATGGCGAGCGCGACGCCGGCCCGCTTCCTCGGCCTTGCGCGAACGCACGGGCGGATTGCCCCCGGATACCGCGCCGATCTGGTGCGCATGAGCGCCGATTTCCGCGCCCGCAAGGTCTGGATTGCAGGCGAATAAAGCGCCGAGATATTCATTTGACTCGCACCCCCCCCGGGACTTACAACAGGGCCTTGCAATTTGGACCAGGGCTTCACCTTACGGGAGGGGGTACGTAAATGATTTCGATGACCAGACGGTCTTTCAAGAAGGCCATGCTCGGAAGTGCGCTCGCGCTTCTTACCCTGACGGCAGGCAGCCTGCCCGCCTTTGCCGCCGACAAGATCACCGTCGGCGCGCTTCGCTTCACCTCGCATGCGCCGAGCTTCGTCGCCTTCGAGCGCGGCTATTTCACCGAGGAAGGGCTCGAGGTCGAGTTTAAATTCTTCCAGGCCGCCCAGCCGATGGCCGTCGCCATTGCCTCGGGCGATGTGGATTTCGGCATCACCGCCATCTCGGGCGGGCTGATCAACCTCGCCGAGAAGGGCGCGGTCAAGGTGATCGGCGGCGGATTGCAGGAAGAGCCGGGCATCAATGGCCAGCTTATCCTCGCCTCCAAGGCCGCCTATGACGCCGGGGTGAAGACGCCGGCCGATCTCAAGGGGCACAGCTTCGGCATCACGCAGCCGGGCTCCTCCTTCCACTATATGGCCGCCAAGATCGCCGAGAAGGAAGGCTTTTCCGCAAGCGATCTCCGCCTCGTCTCGCTGCAGAAGGTCGGCGCCATCATCGGCGCGCTGAAATCGGGCCAGGTCGATGCCTGGTCGATCGTGCCGCATATCGGCATCCCGCTCGCCGAGAGCGAGGAGGTCGTGAAGATCGGCAGCGTCGCCGACTATATCCCCGACTATCAGGTGACGACGGTCTTCACCTCGACGGAAAATGCCGAGAAGAAGGGCGATCTCGTGAAGCGCTTCCTCACCGCGTTCGCCAAGGGCGGCGATGATTTCAACGCCGCGCTCGTCGACAAGACCGCGGGCGAGGATGGCGCGCAGGCGATGATCGAGCTGATCCACAAATATGTCTATCCCGACCAGCCGATCGAGAAAGCCGCACCCGCTATCCAGAACGGCGCGATGCGCACCAATGCGGGCGCCGCGCTCAACATGACCAACATCAAGGACCAGCTCGACTGGTTCAAGGCCGAAGGGTTGGTCGATCAGAGCATCACCCTCGAGATGCTGGTCGATACGCGCTACGTCGCGACCTTCTGACACCCGATGGACCTCAATCTTCGCAATATCTCCCATCGATATGATGAGGTTGAGGTCCTTCGCGATATTAATCTGGACATCCGCCACGGCCAGATCGTCTGCATCATCGGCCCGTCGGGCTGCGGAAAATCGACGCTGCTGCGCATGATCGGCGGTCTCGAGCGGCCGACGGCGGGCGAGGTTCTGCAGACCGGCGCGCTACCCGAGGGCTGCCTCAACCCCCTCACCTATATCTTTCAGGATTTCGCCCTGCTGCCGTGGCGGACGGTGGAGAAGAATGTCAGCCTCGTGCTCGAGGACCATCCCTTGAGCGGGCGGGCGCGCGAGGCGATCATTGCGGATGTGCTCGCCCGCACCAAGCTCAGCGATTTCCGAAGTGCCTATCCGCGCCAGCTCTCGGGCGGGATGAAGCAGCGCGTCGCCATCGCCCGCGCGCTTGCCGTCCGCCCGGCCGTGCTGCTGATGGATGAGCCGCTCTCGGCCCTTGATTCCCAGACGCGCGAGCTCCTGATGGATGATCTCGTCGATCTCTGGGAGAAGGAGCGCTACACCGCCGCCTATGTGACGCATAACCTTGCCGAGGCCGTGCGGCTCGGCCATCGCATCGTCGTGCTGTCGCGCCGCCCGGGCAAGATCCGCGAGATTGTCGAGATCGATATGCCGCTCAGCGCCCGCACGAACGACAATGCCGAGCTCGACGCGGCGCAGAAGCATCTTTGGAACCTGATGCGCGAGGAGGCGCTCGCCGCCGATCGGGAGCTGCTCGATGTCTGAGGAGGTGAAAAGCGCCCGGGCGGACGCAGCCGGGGACGCGCACGCGAAACGCGCCGCCGGAACGCCCGTCCCGTTTCGCGGCGGCGGCTTCTCCCCGACCACCAACCGAATCATTGCCCCGCTCGTCTTTATCGCCCTCATCGGCTTTTGGGAATATGGGGCGCGGAGCGGCCTGATCAGCCCGCTGATCCTGCCCGCCCCGTCGGAAGCCTTCGAGGTGGTTCTGAATCTCATCCGCACCGGGCTCCTCTGGGAGCATCTTGCCGCGTCGCTGCAGCGGCTCGCTATCGGCTGGTCGGCGGGGATGCTGCTCGGCGTCGTCGCGGGGACATTGATCGGGCTTTTCACCCTCGCCCGCTCCGGCCTGCAACCGCTCGTCTCGGCGCTCTTTCCGGTGCCGAAGATCGCGCTCTTGCCGCTTTTTGTCATCTGGTTCGGCATCGGCGAGGGCTCGAAGGCCGCGACCATTCTCTTCGGCACCTTCTTCCCGATGGTGATCGCGACCTATGGCGGCATCGACAATGTCGATCGCGGCCTGATCCGCATGGGCCAGTCGTTTGGCCTCTCAAAACTTTCCATCATCACCAAGATCATCCTGCCGGGGGCGCTCCCCTCCATCCTCTCGGGCGCACGCATCTCGGCGGCGATCGCGATTATCCTGCTCGTCGCGGCGGAGATGATCGCCGCGGAATATGGCATCGGCGCCTATATCCTGCTCGCCGGCAGCCTGATGGCGACCGACCAGCTGATCGCCGGGGTGGCGATCCTCTCGCTGCTCGGGCTCGGCTTTGCCTGGCTGATCGGACGGGCTGAGAAATATTTTCTCAAATGGCGCTGACGGGCGTTGCGAAATGCTCTCGCAAAAGATAAAATTCTGTTTATAAATCCAGAGTTTATTAACGCTTTTTCAAGATTGGCGGTGGCAGGATAAAGCCACTATGACAACAGCCCTGCATTACAAACCGCGGCCCTCCGTGGTGCCAAAAAAACAGTCTCGCACCGAGATGGCCTATTCGGCGATCAAGGCGGAGATCAATGCCGGCAAAATCGCCCCCGGCAGCTTCATCAATATCCCCGAGATCGAGCAGCAGCTCGGCATGAGCCGCACGCCGGTGCGCGAGGCGATGCTGCGCCTGCAGAATGAGAAGGTGGTGGAGATACTGCCCAAGCGCGGCATTCGCCTGCTCTCGCTCAGCGTCCATGATCTTGCCGAATATTACCAGCTCGTGGCCGGGCTTGAGGGGCAGGCGATCGCCAATATCTGCGCGCGCGGCCTGACCCGCACCGATATCATGCCGCTTCTCTATGCGCTCTCGGGCGAGGAGACGGCGCTGCGCGACCTGGATGACGCCGCGTGGCAGGACGCGGATGAGAAATTCTATCGCGGCCTGTTTATCCTGAACGGCAACAAGAAGCTGCAGGAGGCGGGCCTCGCCTATCGCGATATCATGCAGCGCGGCCATTTTGTCGCGCTCCGCCATCTTGACCGAGCGCATAAGGAACGCTGCCTGCGGGCCCAGAACGAGCTGAAAGAGCTGCTGCTTGCGGCCCGCGCCGCCGCCGCCCGCGAGGTCCATTTCGATCATTCGGAGTGGCTGCGGCAGACGATCATCGAGACCCTCGCGGCCGAGAATATCACCACGCTTTAGGAACGCCGCAACGGCTTATCCCCTCACGCCCCTTCGCGGCCGCGCCGCGGCTCGTCCGTCCGCTCGCGCGGCAGGGTGATGACGTTTTGCGCCTGCTGGATCAGCGGGATGCGAACGACGAAGTCGGAGCCGATCCCGGCGTAGGACGTGCAGACGATCTCGCCGCCGAGATTGCGGAGCGTCTCGCTCACCGAATACAGGCCGAGGCCGAGGCCGCCCGCCATCTGCGCCGCCGATTTGAGACGCACGCCGCGCTCGAAGATCTGCGGGATATCCTCCTCCTCGATGCCGATGCCGGTATCCTCGACCTTGACGACAAGCACGTCGCCGTCATCGAGGCTGGTGGAAATCTTGATGGCGCCGCCGGTTTTCGTGTAGTTGATGGCGTTGCTGACGAGATTGAGAATGATGCGGTGAAGCTGCGCCGGGAAATCGATCTCGCGCCCGTCGGGGACGTGATTGACCCAGTTGAACATCAGCTGGCGCTCGCTCACCGCCTTGTCGAATTTCTCGAGCGCGGCGGAAATGGTGCTGCTGATTTTCTGCTTCTCCGGCCCGCTGATGCTGACATTGAGCCGCCGCTCGCTCGCGGCCTCGGCATTTTCGAGGAAATCGGCGAGATGCTGGCGGAGCGAGGCGGCAATATCGGTGGCGCGGGCCGCGAAATCCGCGTCATCCGTCCCGGTGCGGCGCGCGAACTCATCGACCAGATCGGTAAATTTCTGGATATCGCGGCGAATGGCGAAGCTGTCATCGATGGTATCGTTGGCGAGGCGATGCTCGGCCTCGAACAGGATGCGCTCGCGGATGCGGATCTCGTTGCTCTGGTCGAACAGCGCGACGATCTGCATCGTGCCGGAGCGGTTGGATGAGAAATCGGCGCGCACCGGAATTTTGCGCCCGCTTTGCAGCTCGATCTCGGTGGCGATCCGCCGCGCCCGCCCCGTCTCAAACGACATCGCCTCATTTTCAGGGAGCGGCACATCGATGATCTGCGCAAGGCTCGCGCCAATGAGATTGGAAGGCTGCGTCTCGAGAAGCTTCGCCGCCGCGCGGTTGCAATGACGGATGATCCGGTCCGGCCCGGCGATCAGGAAGGGCACCGTCGAATGATCGAGGAAGCTGTCGAGGAGCGCGTTGGTCTCCCGCCGCTCGCGCACTGCGCGGCGCTTCATATATTCAAAGCGCAGGCCCATGACCACCGCGACGGTGAGCAAAAGGCCGATCGCAAAGAGCGTCGTATAGAGCGATTGCAGGTTGCTGCGGTCCTGGTCGATGGCCGTGATGACCTTGCTGCGGAAGGCGAGTTTCTCGTCCGAATACATTTGCAGGATGGTGCGGAATGCCTCGAAGGCGGGCTCATCGTCGATATTGATGGTGCTGTCGATCTGGGCGATGGATTTGCCCTGCTCGCGGAGCTGATCGATGCGGTTGATGCTGACGAAATATTTGCGCAGCACCGCATCAATCGCCGCAACCTCCTCCTCGACCGCCGCGCCGAAATGCCTGCGGAGGATCGTCAGCTCTTTGCGGGCATCCTCGAAATGACGGAAAAACTCTTCCTTGTCCGCCGCGTCGCCGCGCAGCAGATAATCTTTGAAGTTGTGGATCATGCCGTGAAAGCCGACAAGGCTCATCACCTGCTCGCGGTTATCGTCCACTTCCGAGAAACGGCTCGCCTCAAGCCAGCGGCTCGGCGCGTTGACGGAGTAGACCTGATAGGTCCAGAAGAAAAGCAGGGCAAAAAGCGCCGCCAGAAACGCCAGTAAGACGCCGAAATTTCGATGAAATTGCTCTTTCATGGCTCAATTCTCCCACCGGTACATGTCACACCGCGATGGATGCAAGGGTCCTCCGGATAGTGTGGGAGAAAAGGTTTAAGAATTCGTTAATTTCGGTAAATCAAGGAGAGGGATTTTTTGAAAGCAGCGATTTTGTGATTTTTAGGCTGCATTTTGGTAAAAATTTACCAACTTCCGCAACGATACAATACAATCATGGCGAAACTGTGACTGAATCGGATTTCGCCCGCGAAAAGGGGCTTCTACGCCGGCGCGAGACGCCGCCCGCGCCCTGTTCAGCCTCTCCCCCGCCCGCGCCCCGCCCCAAAGAGAGGCGAGACGGAGCGGCCGCCCTCAGGCGAGTTTGGTTTCGATTTTTACTTCCGAATGGAGCGTCCGATGCACCGGGCAGCGGTCGGCAATTTCCATCAGGCGGGCGCGCTGCTCGTCGTCAAGATCGCCCTTCAGTTCAATTTCCCGCTCGATCAGGTCGATCTTGCCTTCCTTCGTCTCGCATTCCGCGCAGTCGGTCGCATGCACCTTGGAATGACGGAGGCGGACGGAGACCCGCTCAAGCGGCCATTTCTTGCGGTTCGCATACATCCGGACCGTCATCGACGTACAGGCGCCCAGCCCCGCGATCAGCAGATCATAAGGCGACGGCCCGCGGTTGGTGCCGCCGACGGAAAAGGGCTCATCGGCATAAAGGTGATGGCCCGCCGTCTCGACATATTGCAGGAAACCCTCGCCTGCCTCGATCGTGTAGGTATCGGTCGGATCACCGGCAAGCGCGCTCTTCGGGACGACGGGGGCAAGCGCCGGGATAAAGCGCGTCGCCCATCGGCCGATCATCTCCGCGGCATAGGCCGCATCCGCCTCGCGCCGCAGCAGGTGATCGGCGCCGTCGAGCGAGATGAAACTTTTCGGATGCCGCGCGGCAACGAAAATATTCGTCGCATTATTGATGCCGACAATATCATCGAGCGGCGCGTGCATCACCAGCAGCGCCTTTTTCATTTTCTTCAGGCGATCGCCCGCCGCGTAAGCTTCGATATCATCGAGAAACTGCTTTTTGACGCGGAAGGGCCGGCCGCCGATATCGACCTCGACGCCATCCTCGCTGGCGCGGATCGCGTCATGGAAATCGACGAAATGCTGGCCCGCATGGGCCGGATCGAACGGCGCGCCGATGGTCGCAACCGCGCGGACGGAGGGGAGATCGCCTGCCGCCGCGAGGACCGCCGCGCCGCCAAGGCTGTGGCCGATCAGCAGGGTCGGCGCCTCATATTTCTGCCCAAGATATTCCGCCGCCTTGATGATATCGGCGATATTGGAGGTGAAATTGGTGTTGGCGAACTCCCCGTCGCTTTCACCAAGCCCGGTGAAATCGAAGCGCAGCGTGGCGATGCCGAGCCGGGTCAGCGTTTTCGCAATCCGGCTTGCCGCCGCGATATCCTTCGTGCAGGTGAAGCAATGCGCGAAGAGCGCATAGGTGAGCGGCTTGCCGACCGGCAGATCGAGCCGCGCGGCGAGCGGACCGTCCGTTCCCTCAAAGGTGACCTTTTCGCTGCGCATTATCCGCTCCTTTCCGTTGATTTGACTGCCTTGCCTACTCTTGTATCAACATGTACGCCCTTCGCGAAGTTTTTAAAGAGCTGGCACGACGAGAGGGCAGCGCCCTCAGCTTTCGTCAGCGGGAAGGAGGGCGCGGAACAGATAGTCGAGCGAGGCGGCCTGCAAGAGCGCATCCGCATCGCCTGAGGCAAGCGTGAGATCGCCCTGCTCCGGCTGAGAAAACGGCGGCAGCAGTGATGTCGCATAGTCGAGATCCGCGGCGCTCGGGGGATCGATCAGGCGCATGCTGTCATAGAGCCGGTCGAGATCGATCGATGCGGCCGGATCCTCTAGCAGCGCCGCGATATCGACCGTGCCACTCTGCCCCGCCGCATCGGCGGATTCCGGCATCGATGCGGCGTCGGCCGCCGCCGACGCCGCGATAATCTGGTCGACATCGATGAACTGATCCGAAAAGGCCGCACTCCCGTCCGCCTCCGCTCCGGCCGGATGGGCCTCGACGATGAGAAGCTCTTCGCCCGGATCGCCGAGCATATAGTTGAAATTCTGAATCAGATCGAGTGTCTCCGGGTCGCGCGGATGCGCCTCAATGAAGAGCGGATCCCTCTCCGCATCATTAAAGAGATTTTCTTCATACTCTACGTCGCTTACATCCTCGTCAGCCATTTCCGTCCCACGTTGCACGCCATCAGGGGCAGTAATTCCGAAGACCTTCTTCACCAGGCCCATAAATTAACAAAAAAAATTCGCCCCTTCATACCTTATTCGGGGGGTTTTATTAAGATAAATAAATAGTATATTTTTGTAAATAATAACAATAGGTTAAGATAATTTATCTAAAGTTTTAGGTAAATTATCCCGATCCTGCATCAAACCCCGCCGCCCTTATCCCCCATATGACGGATAGCCGCGCCACGCGCAGATAAAGTCGCGGCCCTTCACCCTTGTTGCGAGAATTGACGGCAGCGCCTGCAGATGCCGCGTGCAGCGCGGCGCACGCCGCGGGAGCAGCCGCCGGGCAGGCCGGCACAGCCGCCCGCAGATTTCTTGCGCCGACATATTTTATTAACTTTCCTTAACAAGATTTTTTTAATAACTTCGTCTCAGTATGGCTAACTGTATTTCTTGATTACCAGTCGAGGGGGATTACCGTGAGTTCCTTTTCTCATCCTATCAACGCCGCTAAAACCACGTTGCGTGCGACCATCGCATGCGGCGTCCTCGCAATCGGCTTCAGCGCCCTCATCGCCGCCGCGCCCGCCATCGCTGCGGAAAATTCGGATGACGAGGAGCCGAGCTATTTTCGCGTCAATATGCAGCCGGGCGGGACGCTGAACGTCCGCCAGGATCCGTCGCTCAAAGGCAAGAAGGTCGGTGCGCTGACCGCCGATGCGCAAGGGATCGTCAATCTCGGCTGCCATGTCGGCATGCCGTATCTGGAGTGGAAAGACTCGACCACCGCCATCCGTAAAGTCGAAACGCGCCGCAAATGGTGCAATATCGAATATAACGGGATGACCGGCTGGACGGCAGGCCAGTATCTCGAAGCCGATCTGCGCGACTGAGACCGGGCGGCGGGACCAGCCATCGCCCGCCGCGCCCTTCCCTTTTGAGATTACGCCTGGCGCAACGTCAGCGCGCGTCAGTCGATGACCAGCAGCGCCGCCTGCAGGACGACGAAATATCGCCCCGCCTTGCCGATCAGCACGAGCGGCAGAAAGAACCAGAACCTGACCCGGAGCGCCCCCGCCACCAGCGTTAGCGGATCGCCAACAATCGGCGCCCAGGCAAAAAGCAGCGACCATTTCCCGTAGCGTTCAAACCATATAACGGCGCGATCATACGTGTCCTCCTTGACGGGGAACCATTTACGGCCGCGGTAATCGGCGAAGAAGCGGCCGACGATCCAGTTGAGGATGGAGCCCAGCACATTGCCGGCCGTCGCCGCGAGGAAAAGCAGCAGCGCCGTCCCCTTCCCCTCATTCAGCAGAAGCACCATCGCCGCCTCGGACGTGCCGGGCAGGATCGTAGCCGAGACCAATGCCGACAGGAACAGCCCGCCATAGACGGCGAGAGCGCCCACCGCTCAGTCCCGGCGCGGCACGCGCTGCGCCATCAGGTTTTTGCGCGCCTCATCCGACCAGACGCCGGTCGGCTTGCTGATGTCGCGCCCGACCTCATAGCCGCGCCGGAGCGCCGGGCGCGCCTTCAGGCGGTCATACCAGGCGCGGATATTCGGAAATTCGCCAAGGTCGATCTCCTGCTTCTTGTAGGTCAGGATCCACGGCCAGCAGGCCATATCGGCGATGGAATACGCGCCGCAGATATAGTCGCGGCCCTCAAGCCGCCGGTCCAGCACGTCATAGAGGCGGAGCGCCTCGGTCGAATATCGCTCCTGCGCGTAAGGGATCTGCTCCGTCGCGTAGAATTTGAAATGGCCGTTCTGGCCGAGCATCGGGCCAAGGCCGCTCATCTGCCACATCAGCCATTCGGTGACCTCAACCCGCCCGCGCACATCGGCGGGGATGAATTTCCCCGTCTTGTCCGCGAGATAGAGCAAAATCGCCCCGGTCTCAAAGACCGAGATGGGCGGCCCGCCGTCGGCCGGGGCATGATCGACAATCGCCGGCATGCGGTTGTTGGGGCTGATTTTCAGGAACTCCGGCGCGAACTGCTCCCCCTTCTGGATATTGACGGGGACGACGCGATACGGCACGCCCATCTCCTCGAGCGCGATGGAGATTTTCCAGCCGTTCGGGGTCGGCCAGTAGTAAAGATCGATCATGCCCGCCCCTCTCACGCCCGGCCGAGCTTGGCTTCGATGAGCGGGAAGCGGTCGTTGCCGAAGAACATGTCATGCTTGTCGAGGAAGACCGTCGGCGTGCCGAAACCGCCGCGCGCGATCAGCTCATCGGTGTTGTCTTTCAGCCGCGTCTTATAGGCGGGATCGTTGATCTTGGCGAAAAACGCCTCCGCCTCCAGCCCGACATCGGCCAGCACGTCGCGCAGCACCTCGTCCTTTGAAATATCCTTTGCCTCGCTCCAGTAAATCTGGAACACCCGCCGCGCGTAAGGGACGAGGCAGCCCTCCTCCATCGCGACAAACGCGCCCCGCATCGCCTTCACGCTGTTGACGGGGAAGACCGGCAGTTCCGACATATGCTTGACGTCGATGCCGACATATTCGGCCCAGTCCCTGAGATCCTTTTTCTGGTAGCGGATCTTCTCCTTGACCGGGTTCTGGCGCGTCGCATAGACCGACGGGTTGATGGTGTTGAAGATGCCGCCGACGAGGAACGGGCGATACTGGATATCGACATCCGGATGCCGGCCATGCAGCTTTTGCAGGCTTTCAAAGCCGAGATAGGTCCAGGGGCTGGAACAATCGAAGAAAAATTCTAGGGTGTGCACGGCTCGCCTCCTTCTGTTCTTTTATCCGTCGCGCCTTGACCCTAGCATAGGAACGGATTTATGAGAAATACAAGACGCGGAAATTAAAAGGATCATAAAATATGCAAAAACGACCGCTTGGAACTGACGGACTGAAGGTGGGGGCAATCGGCCTTGGCTGCATGAGCTTTGCCGGATTTTACGGGCCGACCGACATGGCGGAGAGCCATGCGACGCTGAAAAAGGCGATGGATCTCGGGATTGATTTTCTCGACACCTCTAACATCTACGGCATGGGCCGGAGCGAGGAGGTCATCGGCGCCTTTATCAAGGACAATCCCGGCTTTTTTACGATTGCGACCAAGGGCGGGATCAAGATCGATCCGGTCGCAAAAACTCGTGGATTTGATAACAATGAAGCCTATTTACGGGCCGAACTTGAAGGATCACTTAAACGTCTTGGCGTCGATCATGTGGCACTTTACTACATCCACCGGCGCGACCAGACGATCCCGATCGAGGATGTCGTCGGCACGCTGATGAAATTCAAACAGGAGGGCAAGATCGGCGGCTTCGGATTCTCGGAAATCTCGCCGGCCTCGCTCCGCCGCGCTGCATCGGTGGGCACGGTCATGGCGGTGCAGAGCGAATACTCGCTCTGGACGCGGCTGCCGGAGCTTGGCATGGTGCAGGCCTGCCGCGAGCTTGGCGTGACGTTTGTCCCCTTCTCGCCGCTCGGGCGCGGCATTTTCGGGCGCGAGACGCTCGATCCCACGACCTTTGGCGATACGGATTTCCGAAAGCATAATCCGCGCTTTACCGAGCCGAACTTCAGCTTCAACGTCAAGGCGGTCGAGCCCTTCAAGCGCTACGCCGCCGACAAGGGCGTCTCGCCCGCTGCCCTCGCCCTTGCCTGGGTGCTGGCGCAATCGGGCGACATGATCCCGATCCCCGGCACCCGCAGCGCCGTCCATCTTGAGGAGATCGCCGCGGCGGCGGCGCTTCCCCTCTCGCCTGCGGAGATTGCCGAGATCGAGAAGATCCTCCCCGTCGGCTTCGCCCATGGCGCGCGCTATTCGGACAAGCAGGTAATCGGGATCGAACGCTACTGCTGAGGCGTACACATTTGCCCTACACAGCAACGGCGCCCGTCCCGGGCGCCGTTTTTTGTCGGCCGCGCTGATCCGCCTTAAAAGGCTTCGGCCCGCGCCCGCTGCCAGTCGACCAGATAGCTCGGCCGGATAGTGTCGGAGAGTAGTTCGCCCTTGTCGAGATATTCATTGATCTCGGCGGTGGTCTTTTCGGACTGATCGGCGAGCCGCTGGAAGATATGCTGCGGGCCGACTTCTTCGGGCCGCTCCAGCCCGAGCGCGCCGACCAGCTCGCGGAAGCTCTCGACCGTCGCGGCGTGATAGTTGGTCACATGCTGCTGGCGGTAGGCGACGTTGATGGCGCGGGCGCGGACCGGGTCCTGCGTCGCAACGCCCGTCGGGCAGGTGTTGTTGTGACAGCGCAGCGACTGGATGCAGCCAACCGCAAACATCATCGGCCGCGCGACGTTGCACATATCAGCGCCGAGCGCGATCTTTTCCAGCATGTCAAAGCCGGAGACGACCTTGCCGCTCGCGATGATGCGGATGTCACTCCGATGGCCGATGCCGACAAGGCAGTTATGCACGAAGATGAGCGCCTCGTTGAGCGGCACGCCAAGACGGTTGGAATATTCGACGGGCGCGGCGCCGGTGCCGCCCTCCGCCCCGTCAACGGTGATAAAATCGGGCAGTATACCGGTTTTCAGCATCGCCTTGCAGATGCTCATAAACTCGCTCCGCCGCCCGATGCAGAGCTTGAAGCCGACCGGCTTGCCGCCCGACAGCTCGCGCAGGCGGGCGACGAATTCGAGCAGCCCCTCAGGCGTCGAGAAGGCGCTGTGCGCCGGTGGCGAGAGCACGTCCTTGCCGATGGGAACGCCGCGGATGCTCGCGACTTCCTCATCCACCTTGACGCCAAGCAGGACGCCGCCATGCGCGGGCTTGGCGCCCTGGCTCAGCTTCAGCTCGATCATCTTGACGATATCCCAGTTCGCCTTCTCGCGATATTTCTCGGGATCGAAGCCGCCATCCTCGGCACGGCAGCCGAAATAGCCGGTGCCGATCTGCCAGATAAGATCGCCGCCGCCCGCAAGGTGATAGGGGCTGATGCCCCCCTCCCCGGTGTTATGGGCGAAATTGCCGCGCCGCGCGCCGGCGTTCAGCGCATGGATCGCGGTCGAGGAAAGCGCGCCGAAGCTCATGCCCGAGATATTGAGACGCGAGGCGTTGTAGGGCTTGCTGCACTGCGGCCCGCCGACATCGATGCGCAGATGCTCCGCCATCACATTGCGCGGCGCGAGCGAATGGCTGGCGCGCTGGTAGCCGACCTCGAGCAGGTCCGACTGGGTTCCGAACGGCTGGCTGTCGAGAACGCGGCGGGCGCGCTGGTAGACCATGCTGCGCTGCAGGCGGTTATAGGGGCGGCCGCTCTCGTTGGTCTCGATGAAATACTGCTGGATCTCCGGGCTGATGAACTCCAGCAGATAGCGCATATGGCCGATGACGGGATAATTGCGCAGCACGTTATGGCGCGAGAAATTCATGTCATAGATGCCAAGCAGGATATAGGGCACCAGGATCCAGAGAAGATAGACGATCGGCGTCCAGAGGAACTGGAGCAGAAAGATTGCCAGCAGACCGCCAATGGATATCATGAAAAATACATTGCGGGCCATAGGGTTGTGATCCTTCCTTTATTTATCGTAACATGCGCTAGTCCGCCGGGCGGCCCTGCTCTTCCGCCTCCGGCATGTCCAGCATCCGGTCGGGAAGCTGCGCCGATTTCTCAAGCCGGTCGCGATGCAGCGCCGCCCGGCCGAGCAGCACCAGCGTCACCGGCGTCGTGATCGTGATAAAGATGCCGAGAATAATCTCGTGGATCACGGCGCGCTCTTCAATATAGCTGCCGAACAGCATCGACGCCATGACAATCCCCGCCGTGCCCCAGCTGGTGCCGAGCGTCGGCGCATGGATCCGGTCGTAAAAGCTCTTCAAGGTCGCAAGCCCGATGGTGCCGATCAGCGTCAGCGTCGAGCCGAGGACGAGAAAGGAGGCGACCGGAATGACGATCCAGAGCGGCAGGGTCGAGAAATCGGTCATTCGATCACCTCGCCGCGATAGAGGAACTTGGCAAGCGCCACCGTCCCGACAAACCCCATGACGGCGATCACCATCGCCGCCTCGAAGAAGAAGATCGAGCCGAGGCGCATGCCGACGACGAGAAACAGAAGCATCACCGTGACATAGAGCGCATCGAGGCCAAGGATGCGATCCTGCGCCCGCGGCCCCCGCAGAATGCGATATCCGGCAAAACAGGCCGCAAGGGCGAGCGCGCAATGGGCGTAGAACAGGGCGGCATTCATGATGATCTCGCTCATTCGAATATCTCCCGAAGCAGCGTTTCGTAGCGTCCCTTGATCTGGTCATGCCAGATTTCTTCATCAATCAGGTCAAAGACATGCACGACAAGCAGATCGGTGTCGGCGCTGTATTCGATCCAGGCCGATCCCGGCGTCGCCGTGATGATCATCGCGAGGATGGCGAGCCCCGTCGGATCGCGCAGCTCAAGCTGCAGCGGCACAAAGGCCGAGCGGCGGCGGCCATGGCGCCCGTTGGTCAGGATAAGCCAGACGACGGAAATATTCGAGCGGATGATGTCCAGAAAGACAAAGACAAACAGCTTCACCGCGCTCCCCACCCGGCGGATGCGCGGGCGCGCCGGCTGCAGCCGCGCCATCATATGCGTTGCGATCATGGCAATGGCGCTGCCGAGCAACAGCTGGCCGAGCGAGAACCGCGTCAGCACCAGCCACATCAGCACGAGGCAGAGGAACAGCAGCGGATAGGGCAGAAAGCGGCGCAGCATCACGGCTCCTCCCTTTGCCGCTCCGGCGCCGGCGCCTCTGGCATGGGCTCGACCTTCAGCGGCGAGGTTCCGGGCGGTCCCGGCGGCATCGACTGCGTCTCGGGCCGCGTGGCGGGCGCTTCCTCGACGATCAGGGTCGAGTCGATATAGCGCGACGGCGTCTCAAGCGCCTGCGCCGTCTCCGCCATGTAGCGCAGCACCGGCTCGGCGGCGAAGGTAAAGACCACCATCATGAAGACGAGGAACAGCACCGGCGCCATTTCCAGCACCGGCACCCGCTGCGGCGGATCATCCGTGCCCCAGAAGGTCTGGATGCCGACACGGCCGAGCCCGATCATGGCGGCGAAACCGCAAACGACAAGCAGCAGGACGAACGTCCAGATCACCGCCGGGCTGAACACCTGCAACTCGAAAGCGGCGCCGAGAATAGTCATCTTTCCGATAAAGCCGGCGAGCGGCGGCATCCCGGCCAGCACCAGCACGCAGATCAGGAAGCTGAGCGCGAGCAGCGTCGTCGCCCCCGGCATGGAGCGCGCCGGCGTCACCTCGCGCATTTCCTCATCCTCGAAACCGTAGGTCTCGGCCGTGAGCGCGAGCATCGCCGCGAAACCGCCATCGTCGCGGTTCATCGGCTCACTGAGCAGGAACAGCGCGGCAAGCGCCAGCGTCGAGATGATAAGGTAATAGAGCGCGCCGGTCAGCATCGCGGTCGTCTGCGTCTCAAGCGCGAAGCCGATGACGGTCAGCACGGTGCCCGAGGAGATAAGGACGAGGAAGCTCGCCATCCGCGCCAGAAGCTGCGAGGCGAGCAGTCCGGCCGTTCCGAAGGCGATGGTCACAAAGCCGCAGGCGATGATGATCTCCCCGGCCAGCCCCTGCTCCGCATCGCCACCGGTGCCGATCACCAGCATCGCGAGGCGGAGGACGACATAGACGCCGACCTTGGTCATGATGGCGAACATCGCCCCGACCGGCGCCGCGCCCGCCATATAGGCGGCGGGCAGCCAGAAGCAGAGCGGCCAGCTCCCCGCCTTGACGAGGAAAGCGAGCGAGAGAAAGGCGATGGCGGCATAGAAGAACGGACGGTCGGCCGGCGGCAGCTGGGCGAAAATGCGCGCGATATCGGCCATGTTGAGCGTGCCGGTCAGGCCGTAGATCAGGCTCGCGCCGAGGAGGAAGAAGAGCGAGGCCGTCAGGTTGATGGCGATATAATGCAGCCCCGACTTGACGCGGGCCTGCCCCGAGCCGTGCAGCAACAGCCCGTAGGAGGCGGCGAGCAGCACTTCGAAAAAGACGAAGAGGTTGAAAAGATCGCCAGTCAGGAACGCGCCGTGCAGCCCCATCAGCAGGAACTGAAAGAGTGAATGGTAGTGCTGCCCCTGCCGGTGCCAGGCGGCCGCGGCATAGACGAGCGAGGCGAGGCCGAGCACGCTGCTGAGCACAAGCATCATCGCCGACAGCCGGTCGAGCACGAGCACGATGCCGAAGGGCGCGAGCCAGTCGCCGAGATGATAGACGACCGGCAGGCTGCTTTTCGCGATGGCGACAAGCTCGATCGCGACGGCGATCTGCAGGACGACCGAAACGACGCCGAGGCCGATCTTGGCCTTTCGCTGACGATCGTCATAAAGCAGCATGATCGCGCCCGCGATAAACGGGATCAGGATCGGCGCGATGACCAGATGGACGGGGAAGGATATCATTCGCGCGGCTCCTCTCCGTCGACATGATCGGTATCGGTAAGGCCGCGCGCCGCCGTCAGGACGACCAGGAACAGCGCGGTTGTGGCGAAGCTGATGACGATGGCCGTCAGAACGAGCGCCTGCGGCAGCGGATCGGCATATTGCGTCGGGTCGATCAGCCCGTCGCGCGGCATGATCGGCGCCACGCCCGGATTAAGCCGCCCCATCGAGAAGATAAAGAGATTGACCGCGTATGAGAGCAGGCAGAGCCCGACGATCACCTGATAGGTGCGCGGCCGGAGCAGCAGCCAGACGCCGGAGCCGGTAAGAACGCCAATGGCAAGCGCAAGGATCATTTCCATCAGGCGGCTCCCGTCGGTTCGCTCGCGGCGCCCTCAAGCGCCGCCGCGGCGTTTGCGGCCTCCGCCTTCGCCGCCTTGGCGGCCGCCGCCTCCTCCTGCAACTCGCGAAGACGCGCCGCGCGGAGCGTCTGGTGGGCGATGGCGATCAGCATCAGGACGGTGGCGCCGAGCACTGCCGCATAGACGCCAAGATCAAAGATAAGCGCCGTCGCCGCCGGGGTCCGGCCGATCAGCGGCAGCTCGAGATAGCGCGAATGCTGCGACAGGAACGGATAGCCGAAGAGCAGCGCGCCGAGGCCGGTGAGCCCGGCAATCAGCAGCCCGAACCCCATCCAGCGGATCGGCAGCACGATCAGCCGCGCCTCGAGCCAGCGGACATTGCTCGCCATATATTGCAACAGGATGCCGATCGCGAGGGTGACGCCGGCCGAGAAGCCGCCGCCCGGCAGATCATGGCCGCGGAAAAAGAGATAGGCGGAAATCACGATCAGCACCGGGAACATCCAGCTCATGATGACCGAGGGGATATGCAGATAGTTGCGAAGCGCGTTCGGCCCCGTGTTGCGCTGCTGCTCGGGCGCCGGGATCCCCTCGGCGGAGGGGCGGAAACGACGCAGCAGGGCGTAGACGGTGAGCGCCACCACAACAAGGACGGTGATCTCGCCGAAGGTATCAAAGGCGCGGAAATCGACGAGGATGACGTTCACCACATTGGTGCCGCCGCCCTCGTGATAGGCATGTTCAAGGAACCAGTCGCCGATACTCGGGATCAGCGGCCGGGTCATCATGGTATAGGCGATGATGGCAAGGCCGCTGCCGGCGATCAGGGCGATGACGAAATCGCGCAGGCGGCGGAACTGCGCGACGAACTTGCGATCGCCGACAATCTCCGTCTTGCGCTTGGGCAGCCAGCGAAGGCCGAGCAGCAGCAGAACGGTCGTCACGATCTCCACCAGAAGCTGCGTCACCGCCAGATCAGGCGCCGAGAACCAGGCGAAGGTCAGGCAGGTGATGATCCCCGCTCCGCCCAGCATGACAAGCGCGGCAAGGCGGTGGTATTTCGCCTGGAGCGCGGCGCCGATGGCGCAGGCCGCCCCGACCAGCCACATCAGCCCGAACGCGAGGCTCGGCGGGTTCTGGACGGGATTGTCGATAATCTGAAAGCCGTTCCAGAGCGAGGCGATGACGAAGCCGATGGCAAGCACCACCAGCAGGCGAAGCTGCGGCTGCAACCGGTCAGTCCCCATGATCCGCTCCGCCACGCGCGGCACGCGCCAGCTGAAGGTCAGCAGCAGCCATTCATAGGCGCGCACAACCTGAAAACGGTGGATAAGCGGCGGCCCCTCCGGCCCGCGGGCGATGCTTTTTGCAAAGATAACGCCGATCAGCCCGCCAAGAAGAAGCGCCGCGACACTCATGATGAGGGCGGGCGTAATGCCGTGCCAGATATGGATTTCCTGCACCTCGAATGCCGGCCCCATCACCGAGGCGGCGGCGAGATTGATGATCGGCTGCAGCGTCATCGCGGGCGCAATCCCGACGATGATGCAGACGGTCACCAGCAGTTCCACCGGCATGCGAAGGCCGTGCGCCGGCTCATGCGGGGTTTCGGGAAGGTCGGTCGCCGGCGGGCCGAAAATCACCGATTTCAGGAAGCGCGCGCAGTAGGCGACGGAAAAGATCGCGCCGATCAGCGCGGCCCAGGGCAGCGCCCGTGCGAGCAGCGAACCATCGAAGGGCTGCAACGCCTCGCCAAGGAACATCTCTTTCGAGAGAAAGCCGTTAAAGAGCGGGATCCCCGCCATCGCGGCGGTCGCGAGGATGGCCAGCGTCGCCGTGATCGGCATGACGCGGATCAACCCGCTGAGGCGGCGCATGTCGCGCGTCCCGGTCTGGTGATCGATGATGCCCGCCGTCATGAACATCGCCGCCTTGAAGGCCGCGTGGTTGGCGATATGGAAGATTGCGGCAAAGATCGCGAGCGGTGATCCCATCCCCGAAAGCGCGGTGATCATGCCAAGATGGCTGATCGTCGAATAGGCGAGAAGCCCTTTAAGGTCGTGGCGAAAGAGCGCGACGAACGCGCCGAGCACGAAGGTCGCCATGCCGACGCCGGTGACGATGTGAAACCACATCTCCGTGCCGCCAAGCGCCGGCGAGAAACGGATCAGCACGAACACCCCCGCCTTCACCATCGTCGCCGAATGCAGGTAGGCCGAAACCGGCGTCGGCGCCACCATCGCGCCCTGCAGCCAGAACTGGAAGGGGAACTGCGCCGATTTGGTGAAGGCGCCGAGCAGGAACAGGGTGAGCATGACCGGATAAAGCGGATGGGCGCGGATCACATCACCCGATTGCAGCACCGCATCCAGCGAATAGCTGTTGAGCATGGACCCGAGCAGCAGCACCGCGACAAGCAGACAAAGCCCGCCGCCGGCAGTGACGATCAGCGCCGTTCTGGCGCCTTCGCGGACCGGGGCGCGTTCATGCCAGAAGCCGATCAGCAGGAAGGACATGATCGACGTCAGCTCCCAATAGACGAACAGCATCAGGATGTTGCCGGATATGACGATGCCGATCATCGCGCCGGTGAAGATCAGCAGAAAGCTGTAAAAGCGCGGCTGCGGATCGCTTTTGGACATGTAAAAGCGCGAATAGAGGACGATCAGCAACCCGAGGATAAGGATGAGCGCCGTAAAAAACATCGCGAAGCCGTCAATCCGGTAGGTCAGCTCCAGCCCCACCGTCGGCGCCCATTCGAGATTGCTGGTCACCACCCCTTCATTGATCACCCGCCGCATCAGCCCCCAGAGAACAACGAGCGCGCTAAAGAGCGTGAGGGCGGAAAGCGTCGCGGCGGCGGTGCGCGTCTGGCCCGGAATGGTCGCGGCGAAGATCGCGCCGATAAAAGGCAGCAGCGCCAGAAGTAACAGCAGGTTATGTTCGATCAATGTTGCGGGCGGCATAAATTCCGAAACTCATTAATTGTTAGCCTGCGTACACACCTTAGCCCCGTCGCTCCGCCCTCTCAGGCAACGTCAGAATTTCTCCATGTGTCGGGAAGACCGATAAGCATAATTAAAGTACTGAAAATCACTATTCAAGACAACCGGCGAGATCCCGAAAATACGTATACCGGTCGATATTCGTGATCGAAAATCAACAAGTTCGCGATTTTTCGCGTCCCCTCGGGGCTGCGGGGCCGCATTTCACCGCCTCACCGCCCCTACCCGGCCGATGTTTCACAAAAAGTTGACTTTTCTGTGATGACGGCCATTGAAAATGTTTTTTGCCGACATATGTGTGCGTGGCTGGCCCGGGCCCCTCTGGCGATGGAGACCCTGTCGTGATGTCGGACCGCATTGTATCTGGCTGGTGAGCCGGGGCCCCTGCGTACCCGTGATCACCGGCGCCTTTGCCGCGAGGTGTCGAGTGGAACTGCTTCTGTTATCCGTCCTTGGCAAGCCGCTCTGGATGTGGCTGCTGTTCATGGCCATCATTTTTGGCCTTCTGATTTTCGATCTTGGGGTTCTGAACCGCGACGACCATGTCATCGGCATCGGCGAAAGTCTCGGCCTCTCCGCCATGTATATCGCGCTCGGCCTCGCCTTTTCCGGATTTATCTGGTGGCAGATGGGGGGCGAAGCGACGGCGCAGTATCTTACCGCCTTTATCGTCGAAAAAACGCTGGCGATGGATAACCTCTTCGTCATCGCCCTCATTTTCAGCTATTTCGCCATTCCCGCACAATATCAGCACCGCGTCCTCTTCTGGGGGATCCTCGGCGTGATCGTGCTGCGCGGCATCATGATCGGCGTCGGCGCGACGATCGTACAGCATTATGAATGGGTGCTCTATATCTTCGCGGTATTCCTGATCGTCGTCGGCGTGCGGATGATGTTCGCCTCCGACGAGGCGCCGGACCTGTCGCAGAATAAAATGATCGGCTTCCTGAAGCGGCACTTCCGCATCAGCAACACGCTGCACGGCCACAGTTTCGTCGTCCGCGAGCCGCATCCAAAAAGCGGCAAGATGGTGCTGTATGCGACCCCGCTCCTGTTCGCGCTGGTGCTGATCGAGCTTGCCGACATTATCTTCGCGGTCGATTCCGTGCCCGCCGTCTTTACCATTACGACCGACCTCTTCCTCGCCTATACCTCCAATATCTTCGCCATCCTCGGCCTGCGCGCGCTCTATTTCTCGCTCTCCGCCATCCTGCGGCGGTTCAGCTATCTGAAATATGCGCTCTCGATCCTCCTGATCTTCATCGGCTCGAAGATGTTTATCGCGGATTTCATGGGCTGGCACAAATTCCCGCCCGAATGGTCGCTCGGCATTACCGTCGGCATTCTGAGCATCGGCATCCTCTTCTCCCTCTACATGACCCGCAACGAGAGAAGCTCCTAGTCTGCAGCCGGCGGCGGTGATGGCGCCGCTTATCTTTGACGCGCGGCGGCGGAGCCTTCTTCCGCCGCAAGGCGCGCCGCTGATGGGGGGTATTCAAAAAAAACAATGGTGCTGGCGCAAAATAGTTATTCATTTTGCGCTGCGATTGGCCTAAACAGTGTGCGCAAGAAGATAACCAAAGAATACTGGAGACTGATTTTGGTCAATGTCGATGAGAAGCTGGAGCCGATCCTCAATGACGTTCTGCGCCGCAATGCCGGCGAGCATGAATTTCATCAGGCGGTGCGCGAAGTTCTTGAAAGCGTCGGCCGGGTCATTGCCAAACGCCCGCATTACGCCCGCAACGCGCTGATCGAGAGGATTTGCGAACCCGAGCGGCAGATCATCTTTCGCGTGCCGTGGATCGACGATCACGGTCAGGTGCAGATCAACCGCGGCTTTCGGGTGCAGTTCAATTCCGCACTCGGCCCCTATAAGGGCGGCATCCGCTTTCACCCCTCCGTCAATGTCGGGATCATCAAGTTCCTCGGCTTCGAGCAGACGTTCAAGAACGCCCTGACCGGCCTGCCGATCGGCGGCGCCAAGGGCGGCTCGGACTTTAACCCGCGCGGGCGGAGCGAGACGGAAATCATGCGCTTCTGCCAGTCCTTTATGACCGAGCTGCACCGCCATATCGGGGAATATGTCGACGTGCCGGCCGGCGATATCGGCGTTGGCGGGCGCGAGATCGGCTATATGTTCGGCCAGTACAAGCGGCTGACCAACCGCTACGAGGCCGGCGTGCTGACCGGCAAGGCGCTGTTCCACGGCGGCAGCCGCGCCCGCAAAGAGGCGACCGGCTATGGCGCCGCCTATTTCGTGCGGCGGATGATGCAGATCAAAGGGCTGGATCTCGAAGGCAGGAAGGTTGTCGTCTCGGGTTCGGGCAACGTCGCCATCTACACCATGGAGAAATTCATCGAATTCGGCGCGAAGGTGATCGCCTGCTCCGATTCGAACGGCTTCGTCTATGACGAGAACGGCCTCGATCTCGACCTTATCAAGGAAATCAAGGAAGTCCGCCGTGAGCGGATTTCAACCTATGTGCTGCGCAAGGGCGGCTCCGCGCGCTACAAGGAGGCGGGCTCTATCTGGACCGTGCCCTGCGACGTTGCGATGCCCTCGGCGACGCAGAACGAGCTGACCGGCAAGGATGCCAAGATGCTGATCGAGAACGGCGTGCTTGCCGTTGGCGAAGGCGCCAACATGCCCTCGACCCCCGATGCCGTGCGCCTCTTCCAGGAAGCCGGCGTCCTCTTTGCGCCCGGCAAGGCGGCCAATGCGGGCGGCGTCGCCACCTCGGCGCTCGAGATGCAGCAGAATGCCTCGCGCGATAGCTGGACGTTCGAGAAAACCGAAAACCGCCTCGCCGGCATTATGGACAATATCCATGACCTCTGCGCGGCAACGGCGGATGAATATGGCGCGCCGGGCGACTATGTGCTGGGCGCCAATATCGCCGGCTTCGTCCGGGTCGCCGAAGCGATGGACGCGCTCGGCGTCACCTGAGCTGATCCCCCCTCGCCCGCTGCGGCCCCAGATCAGCCGACAAAGACGGAGATGATCAGGGCGTTGACGATGTCGATGAAAAAGCCGCAGACGACGGGCACGATGATGAACGCCCGGTGCGCCGCGCCATATTGCTGCGTCACCGCGGTCATATTGGCGATGGCGGTGGCGGTGGAGCCGAGAGTAACGCCGCCAAAGCCCGCCGAAATGACGGTCGCCTCGTAATCCGCACCCATGGCGCGGAACACGACGAAAATCGTGAACAGGATCGTCATCAGGATCTGCAGCGCGAGCACCACCGCGATAAAGACGAAGATCCCTTCGAGCCGCCAGAGCTGCAACCCCATCAGCGCCATCGTCAGAAAGAGGCCAAGCGCAAGATCGGAGATCAGCGAGAAGCCGAGATAGATGCTGCGCCGGTTGCGCGGTCCGTGCCGGCGAAAGACGGGCCCGCCGAGGTTGCGGAGCAGGATGCCGGCGATCAGGCAGCTGACAAAGGTCGGCAGCGTCAGCCCCGTCCCCTCCAGAAGCGCATGCAGGCCAAGCCCCAGCATCACCGCGAGATTGAGGATCAGGATCGACCAGAGGATGCCGAAATAGTCGATGCGCTTCACAACCGTATCATGCGGAACGCCGATGTCGAGATCGGTATCCTGCGACGGCTGTACGCGATGACGGCGCATCAGGAAGGCCGCGATCGGCCCGCCGATGACGCAGGCCGCGATCATGCCGACCATATTGCTGGCGATGCCGAGCTCCATGGCATTGTCGATGCCGAGCTGCTCGACAAAAATCGGCGCCCAGGCGGTGGTTGTGCCGACGCCGCCGGTCAGCGAGATCGATCCCGCCATCAGCCCGGCGCGCGGCTCCAGCCCGAACAGCGTCGCGGCCGATATGCCGAGCAGGTTCTGCGCGATCATATAGCCGCTCGCAAGCAGCAGCAGGATGAGCAGCGGGCGGCCGCCCTTGCGCAGCGTCGAGATCTCCGAGCCGAGACCGATGCCGGCAAAAAAGACGAGCAGCATAAAATCCCGCATCTCGAGATGGAATTCGATCTGCCAGTCAAACGCGACATGCAGGCCCGCAACAAGCGCCGCGCAGAGGACGCCGCCGACGACAGGCTCGGGTATCGAATAGCGGCGGAGCCATTCGCTCCGCAGCGTAATCGCCTTGCCGAGCAAGAGCAGTACAACCGCAATGTTGAAGGAAAGGAAGGCGTCAATCTGGATCATACGCTGCGTTCCGCTCCGGCTCTTTCATCCATCCTCTTTCCAATCCCTCTTAAAGCTGCGATTCGATCGGCAGCAGACCGACCGCCCAGGCGATCAGTCGCCTTGACAGCCCGACGTCCGGCTCGCGATCAAAGGTCACGACGTCGCCGCGGATGCGTGTCCGCCACTCAAGCCTGCCAGTCTCGCCAAGCGCGAGAGCATAGCTCGTCTCATCCGAAATTTCAGCCTCGAAAAGCTGCTGCATGGCGCCGACAAGCCCCGCGTTTTCAAAGAGAATGCCCATCTCGGTATTGAGGGAGGAGGAGCGCGGGTCGAAATTGAGCGAGCCGATAAAGCCGATCCGGTCATCGACCGTGAAGGCCTTCGTATGCAGGCTCGCGCGGCTCGAACCGCGCAGCGACATATTGCGCCGGTCAAAGGCGCGGCGCAGCTCATAAAGCGCGACCCCGCCCGCCAGCAGCGGCGCGCGGTAGGGCGCATAGCCACCATGCACCGCTGCAACGTCGGTCGCCGCGAGCGAATTGGTGAGAATACGCACGGCAACGCCGCCCCCGGAGAGCGCCCTGAATTCACGCGTCCCCTCCTCTCCCGGAATGAAATAGGGCGAAGTGATATCGATGCGCGCCCTCGCCTTTCGAAAGATCGGAACAAGCTCCCGCATCAGTCCGTTGTCCACAAATTCCCCCATTACCTTCTCGGGGCGATCATATAGAAGCCGCGCCTCGGTGGTCCAGTGGATTGGGCTCACGCGCATGAAATCGACGAGCGACAGCCGATCGCGGACGCGGCAGAGGTATGGCTCCGCCGCCGCACCCTCCGCGTTATGCTGAAGCCGCGTGCGCAGCGCCGCGAGCGTCGTTCCCGCCGCGCCGCCAAGCGCGGTGACGGGAAGCGCAAAGCCGCTGTTCCAGAAGCTGTCGAACATCGTCTCCCCCGCTTCGACCACCTCGCCGATCGCCAGCAGATCGAGATCACGGAAGGTGGAGGCTTCCGTCGCATCGAAATATTCATCGCCAATGTTGCGCCCGCCCGCGATCATCAGCCGGCCATCGACGATCCACGCCTTGTTATGCATCCGCCGGGTAACGCTGAAGGCGCGGAGCGCCATCTCGATGCCGCGCCGGAGCGTGCTGTCGCGGGTCTGCGTCGGATTGAAGAGGCGCAGCTCGATATTGGGGTGCGAGGCGAGCGCGAGCAGCGTCGCGTCGCCGTTGTCGATGCCGATGTCATCAAGCAGCAGCCGCACGCGCACGCCCCGCTCCGCCGCCGCCAGCACCTCGTTGAGCAGAAGCCGGCCCGTGAGATCCGACTTCCAGATATAATACATCAGATCGAGCGAGCGGCCCGCGAAGCGGGCGGAAAAAGCGCGCGCGGCAAAGGCATCGAGATTTGACGCCAGCATGACAAGGCCGCTCTCGCCGATATGCGCGCCCGTCAGCGGCCCGATCTGCCGATCGAACAGCGTCGCCTCCGCCTCGCGCGGCAGCACCCGGGAGACGGGCCCGCGCGCCTGCCGCGCAAAATGCCCATACATATAGGCCGCGAGGAGGGAGAGCAGCCCGAAGAGCGCAAGGGCACCGAGTGTAAACCAGACAAAACCCATTCAATATCCTCATGCGCCGGACGGGAAACAAAAGGCCGCCCGGCAGATTTGATGAGGAATATAGAACACTCCTGCCCCATGCGGTCAATCACCGTCTCCGGCCGCGACAGAAAGATAAGTGCCAGCCGCGCCTCCCCATCCGTGACGGTCCAGCGGCCGGAGACCGCGAGGCGCCCCGCATGCCGCGGGGACCGGCGAGAGACGGCGCCGGCTCCCCTCGCCGCGCCGCCCGGATTTGCGGATCGCGCTTTATCGGCGCCCTGGCGAATGCTAGACTTCGCGCCAAACAGAAGGAGCTCCCGCCGTGCCGTTTATCCCGTATCTGACGCCGATCCTGCTACTTGCCCTCAGCAATATTTTCATGACCTTCGCCTGGTACGGGCATCTCAAATTCCCGCAGGCCGCCCTCTGGCTCGTCATCCTCGTCTCCTGGGGAATTGCGCTCATCGAATATTGCTTTGCGGTACCCGCCAACCGCATCGGCTATCACGTCTATAGCGCCGCCGAGCTCAAAACCATCCAGGAAGTGATCACCCTGCTCGTCTTCGTCGGCTTTTCGGTGCTCTACCTCGGCGAAAAAATCACCCTCCACCACCTCGGCGGCTTCGCCCTCATCGCCGCCGGCGCGTTCTTTATTTTTACCGCACCGAAGTGAGGGGGGGGGGGCGATGAAATTCAGGACAACGCATAGGTCCGATCAGGCAATTTTGTGATGTAGCACCCCTTCAAGCACACTTCCGCACATAAAGATCACCGATAAATACGCGCCCGCATTCATCGCTTTTTGTGCTTCGGTAAGTCTTTGCTCAACTAATTTTACGACTTGAGCTTCAATAGGCAATTTATCCAGACTAGGGATTATGAATTCTTTGTTTAAGAAATTGTCTTCACTTTCAACGTTCTGATGGTTGGCTTCTTTTCCACCAAGCCGAGCGACAGCGGCTTTCGCTTTCTCAAGTACTTCCTTTGCGGGCACGCGCCCATTCAATTCACAATTAGCCTCATATGAAGCGAGCATTTCCGCCAAAACAGGAGCGACCACATAGTCCGGCTCCAGTTCCCAAAAAGCCCTCATTTTCTTTGCTTTTGAGGTTCCATAAATCTGATATCGATGACTATGAATATCTATTTTGTATCGCGAAAAGAACTCCCCGTACGTGGCATCGCTGTAGTCCAGTACGTATCCACTACCCATATCAAGAATTCTTTCCAAATATCGCTTGTCTATGTCAGTCAAGTTACTCATTTTATAAGTTGCCTTTGATTCCCCCACATAACAGCACCCTCTCATAACACGAATAAGAATTCCATATATTCTTTCTTGGTTTGGGTTCGGCAAACCAGAACGCGCATCTATCTCGAGTATATTCCAAAGATGATGTAATGAGACTAGCTAGCTAACGCAGAATTCTACCTCCCTATCGCTTCTGATCGGGAGCCCATTGGTATCTCACCCAACAAAAAACGGCTTAGCGTTTTATTGCTAAGCCGTTGATATTATTGGTTGCGGGGAGAGGATTTGAACCTCTGACCTTCAGGTTATGAGCCTGACGAGCTACC
>JRYH01000199.1_pt1 | contig 32941 bp, 30 predicted proteins | sample 235351 | NCBI WGS metagenome assembly JRYH01 (sample SAMN03074221, study PRJNA261480) | activated sludge metagenome | biome: Wastewater Treatment Plant; feature: Wastewater; material: Activated sludge; isolation source: activated biomass of a wastewater treatment plant treating wastewater... ...
TTAGCAGGCTGTTTTTCAACAGTACTAGCAGCCTGCCGGACTGGAGCTGTCACGGGCGGAAAACCTGCCTGCCCCGTCCCTATGTCCGCCGCGATCGGCAAAGTCCGACGGGCTGCTCGCCGATGTCGCTGGCCCGCTCACCGGCCGACTTGCGGCCGACTCCGCCGGGCTGTACATTAAGCAGTCTTTGCCTGCCAGAGAATTTTCATGCCTTTCAAACGTTTACGCGGCCTTTTTTCGAATGACCTTTCGATCGATCTCGGCACCGCCAATACGCTGATCTACGTTCGCGGTCAGGGCATCGTGCTCAATGAACCGTCGGTCGTCGCGGTGCGCATGGACGGCGGGCCGGGCGGCCGGCAGACGGTCGCCGCGGTCGGCGTCGAGGCCAAGCGCATGCTCGGCCGCACACCGGGCAATATCCGGACGGTCCGGCCGCTGAAAGACGGCGTCATCGCCGATTTCACGATGACCGAGGCGATGCTCCAGCATTTCATCAAAAAAGCGCACAGCACGCGGCTGCTCCGCCCCAGCCCGCGCGTTTTGGTCTGTGTGCCGTGTACTTCGACGCAGGTCGAACGGCGGGCGATCAAAGAATCGGCGGAACGCGCCGGGGCGCGCGAAGTCTTTACGATCGAGGAGCCGGTGGCGGCGGCGATCGGCGCCGGGATCCCGATCCACGAGGCGCGCGGTTCGATGGTGCTCGATATCGGCGGCGGCACGTCGGAGGTCGCGGTGCTGTCGCTGGACGGCTCGGTGTACGCCAATTCGGTGCGCATCGGCGGCGACCATATGGACGAGTCGATCATCAACTATGCCCGGCGCAATTACGGCACGTTGATCGGCGAGGCGACGGCCGAACGGATCAAGATGGAAATCGCCTGCGCCTGGCCGCAGGAAGAAAATCTGGAGATCGAGGTCTCGGGCCGCAACCTGGCCGAAGGAGTACCGAAAAAGATCAAGCTGACCTCGAATGAGATTCTCGAAGCGCTCAGCGAATCGTTGAGCAACATCGTCTCGGCGGTGAAAACCGCGCTCGAACAGACCCCGCCCGAGCTGTGCGCCGACGTCGCCCAGACCGGCCTGGTGCTGACCGGCGGTGGGGCGCTGCTGCGCGGCCTGGATCTTCTGCTCTCCGAGGAAACCGGGCTGCCGGTGGTCATCGCCGACGATCCTTTGACCTGCGTGGCGCGCGGCGGCGGCCGGGCGCTGGAGCTGATCGACCAGCAGCGCGGGGAATTCTTCTCACCGGCCTGAGGCCGGATGGTTCATGACCCCTTGACGTGAACACCCCGGCAGCGAAAATCCATGCGGAAAACACCGGGCGCACCGCCTGGATGATCGGCCTCGGTCTCGCCGCCTTGCTTTTGATGTCGGTCGATCACCGCGGGCACTATCTGGACCGCACCCGCGCCGCTTTCTGGACGCTGACGCTGCCGCTGTATCACGTCTGGTCGTGGCCGGTGAAGCGCCTGGCGGCGCTGGCCGACCGCTTCTCGTCGCGGGCCGAACTGGCGGCGGAAGTCGAGCGTTTGCGGGCCCGGGAACTCGAACTCAATGCCGAAATCCTGCGCACCGCCGCCGTCGCCGCCGAGAACGCCGAACTGAGGCGCTTGCTGGACGCCCGCCGGACGCACGATTTCACCGCCGTCCACGGTGAAATCCTCAGCGTCGGGCTCGATCCGGCCGCCCACCGGGTGATCATCGACCGCGGGACCGAAGACGGCATCCGGCCCGGCCAGGCCGTGCTCGACGCAGGCGGCGTGTTCGGCCAAATCGACTGGGCCACGCCCGGCGACGCCGCAGTGATTTTGCTCTCCGATCCCGATCACGCGCTGCCGGCGCAAGTGGCGCGCAGTGGCCAAAGAACCGTCGTCCAGGGCACCGGCAATCCCCGCCGCCTGGTACTGCGCGACCTGCCGGTCAACAGCGACATCAGGATCGGCGATCAGTTGGTCACCTCGGGCCTGGGCGGACGCTTCCCCACCGGTATGCCCATCGCCACGATCAGCACCATCGAACGTTCGTCGGGCAGCGGCTTTTTGACCGTCTTCGCTCGGCCGGCCGCGGCCCTCGATCGCAGCCGCGCCATCCTTGTCTTGCGCAATCCGGCCGCCGACGGAACGCCGTGATGCTCCCTGTCCCACGCGGGCGTTGGGATTTGGCGCTCAGCCTCACCGTCGCCTGGATGCTGGCGATCGCGCCGCTACCGTCCGCCGCAGCCTGGTTCTGGCCGCATTGGCCGGCATTGGTCTTGATCTATTGGGGTCTCGAAACCGGCCGCCTGCTCAATCTCAAGCTCGTGTTCGGACTGGGCCTGACGCTCGATCTGCTGCGCGGCGGTTTGCTCGGCCAGCAGGCGTTGCGTTTGACCATCCTCGCCTTCCTGATCGGCCAGTTCCGCCACCGGATCCGTTATCACGAAACCCTGACCCAGGCCCTGACCGTGTTTGTGCTGCTACTCAACGACCGCTTCATCGAAATGCTGATCCTGCTCGCCCGCGGCCGCGGCTGGCCGCCGGCGGCCTTCTGGTTGGCGCCGCTGGCCGGGGCGCTGGTTTGGCCCTGGGTCTTTCTGTTGCTCGATCGGCTGCGTGACCGCAGCCGCAACCGCGCCACGCGATGACCTATGACCCGACACTGGGCGAACGTCGGGTCCGCGACGAAGCGCGCGAGCGCCTGCTGGTCCAGCGCCGCGTGGCCTGGACGGCGGCCGGCGCCGCCTTGCTGGTGCTGCTGCTCGTCGCCCGCTACGCCGATTTGCAACTGCTCGATTACGAACGCTACCGCCTGAGGGCCGAACAGAACCGGTTGCGTATCGTCCCGGTCGCCCCACCGCGCGGCCTGATCCGAACCCGCGGTGGCGAAGTGGTCGCCGACAACCGCCCGGCCTACCGCCTGGACATCACGCCAGAGAAAACCCCGGACATGGCGGCGACCCTCGACAAGCTAAGCCATTTACTCGATCTTGGCGTCGAGGATATCGAGACCTTCAACGAGCGCCGTCGTGCCGCCCGCCGCTTCGCGCCGGTAACGCTGCGCTACGCGCTCAGCGACTGGGAAGTGGCGAACGTCGCGGTCAACCGCCACCGGCTGCCCGGAGTCGAAATCACGCCCTATCTGCAACGCTTTTATCCGTATGGCAGCCTGCTGGCGCACGTCATCGGCTACGTCGGGCGAGTGGATAGCGCCGGCTTGACCACCACCGAACGGGACGTCTATCGCGGTCTCAGCCATCGCGGGCTGACCGGTGTCGAAAGCCAGGCCGAGGCGCGCCTGCGCGGCCAGACGGGACGGCGGCGCGTCGAGATCAACGCCGAAGGCCGTACCGTCGATGTCCTGGAGGAAGTCCCACCGATCGCCGGCGAGGATCTGCAATTGACCGTCGATCTCGAATTGCAGCGCGCCGCGGCGACGGCACTGGCCGGCGAGCCCGGCGCGGTGGTGGCCATCGACATCGCCTCGGGTGACGTGTTGGCGTTGGTCAGCGAGCCGGCCTACGATCCGAATCTGTTTGTCAACGGCATCGCTCGCCGCGATTTCGCCCGCTTGTTGCAGGCCCCGGACAAGCCGCTGTTCAACCGGGCGCTGCAAGGCGCCTATGAGCCGGGTTCGACGCTCAAACCCTTCATCGCCCTGATCGCCCTCGAAACCGGGGTCACCGACCCCGAGCGGCAATATCTTTCGACCGGCGAATTCGTGCTGCCCGGCAGCGACCGGCCGTACCGCGACTGGCGGCGCGGCGGGCACGGTTGGGTCAATGTCGAACAGGCGCTCGAACAATCGGTCAACACCGTGTTCTATCAACTGGCGCTCGACCTCGGCATCGACCGGATCGCCGCAGAATTGGCACCGTTCGGCTTCGGCGCCAAGACCGGCATCGATCTGCCGGGCGAACAGGCCGCCCTGTTGCCGACGCGCGAATGGAAGCAGGCCCGGTTTCACCAGCCGTGGTTTCCCGGCGAAACGGTGATTTTGGGCATCGGCCAGGGGTACATGCTCGCCACGCCCATCCAATTGGCGACGGCCACCGCTCGACTGGCCGGCAACCGGCCGGTCCAGCCCCACGTGATACGGGCCGCCGGCGCACCGCCCGCCGACCCGGAAAGTTTCGATATGGCCCACCAAACCGTGCTCGATGGCATGATCCGCGTCATGCACGGCGCCCAGGGGACCGCCCGCCAGCACGCCCCGAGCGATTACCGGATGGGCGGCAAAACCGGCACGGCGCAGGTCTTTACCCAGCAGCTAAACCGCGACTATGCGGTGATGGAATTGAGCCGTAACCTGCGCCATCACGCCTTGTTCATCGCTTTCGCGCCGGCCTCTGCGCCGCAGATCGCGGTCGCCGTTGTGGCCGAGCACGGCGGCGCCGGGTCGCGGGCCGCGGCCCCGATCGCCCGCCGGGTGCTCGACACCTGGCAGCATCAGCAGCGGGCGCTGACCCAGCGGAGCGGTCCGTGAACCGCCCGTGGCTGCAACGCGGCATCCGGCTGCTGCACCTCGACGCCCCGCTGCTGGCGCTGCTCGCCGTGCTGCTCGGCACCGGGCTTTTCGTGCTCTACAGTGCGACCGGCAGCGACCCGGCGATGCTCTGGCGCCAGGCATCCCGGATCGGCATCGCGCTGGGGGTCATGGTCGTCGCCGCCAACCTGCCGCCGCGCTTGATCCGCCTGTGGTCGCCGCCGTTCTATCTCACCGCGCTCGCGCTTTTAGTGCTCGTCCTGGTCGCCGGCGAGGGACGCGGCGCGCAACGCTGGCTCGATTTCGGCCTGTTCCGCTTCCAGCCTTCCGAAATGATGAAACTCGGCCTGCCGATGATGCTCGCCTGGCTGCTGCACGGCCATCACCTGCCGCCCCGCTTCTGGCGGGTCATGTTCGCTTTGCTGCTGATCGCCGCGCCGGTGGCGCTGACCGGCATCCAGCCCGACCTCGGCACCGCGGTGCTGATCGCCGCCGCCGGCGGCTTCGTCCTCTTTCTGAGCGGCATCCGCTGGCGTTACCTGCTGGCCGGCGGCGGTTTGCTGGCCGCCGCGATGCCGGTTTTGTGGTGGGCGATGAAGGATTATCAACGCTTGCGCATCCACACCTTTCTCGATCCGTCGAGCGACCCGCTCGGCCGCGGCTGGAACATCATCCAGTCGAAAATCGCCGTCGGCTCCGGCGGCCTGTGGGGCAAGGGCTGGCTGGGCGGCACGCAATCCCACCTCGAATTTCTTCCCGAATCGCATACCGATTTCATCCTCGCGGTGTTCGCCGAAGAATTCGGCTTCACCGGCGTCGTCCTGCTGCTCGCGCTGTATCTGGCCATCGCGCTCCGCGCGCTGTACCTGGCGCAGGCGGCGGGCGACACTTACAGCCGGCTGCTCGGCGGCAGCATCGCCCTGATCTTTTTCGTCTATGTGCTGGTCAATACGGCGATGGTCGCCGGGCTGCTGCCGGTCGTCGGCGTGCCGCTGCCGCTTGTCAGTTACGGCGGCACTTCGGCAATGACCCTGCTCGGCGGTTTCGGGCTGTTGATGGCGCTGTACAGCCACCGCCGTATTTGGGCCAAGAGCTGACAGTGTCGCCACCGCCTTCCGGTACAATGCGGCGGATGTCCCTGCTTCGCGTGACCGCATTGCTTCCCCAAGCGCTGGCCGTCTTTATTGCCGGCGGCGTGCCGGCCGTCGCCTCGGCCCCACCCCATCCGGGCGCCGAGGCGTTCGCGATCCGCACCGCCGAACGCCTAGACCTGCCGCTCGACACCGTCCGTCAGGTGCTCGCCGAGGCCCGTTATCAACAGAGCGTGATCGATGCGATCGTCAAACCGGCGGAAAGCAAGCCATGGTACCAGTACCGGGCGTTGTTCATCACCGAAAGGCGCATCGCCGGCGGTCGACTGTTTCTCGCCGGGCACCGCGACATGCTCGCCGGCATCGAACGGCAATATGCCGTGCCGGCGTCGATTGTCACCGCGATCGCCGGAGTCGAGACAACCTATGGCACCAACACCGGCCGCTACCGGGTCATCGACGCGCTGGCCACGCTCGGCTTTTATTACCCCAAACGCGGCGCGTTTTTCAGCGACGAATTGGCCGAGTTCATCAAGCTCAGCAGCGAAGAGGGCCTGCCGTGGAGCGAGTTGCGCGGTTCCTACGCCGGCGCGATGGGGCTCGGCCAGTTCATGCCGAGCAGCTACCGCGCCTATGCGGTGGATTTCGACGGTGACGGGCGCCGTGACTTGTGGTCGTCGGCGGCCGACGCCCTGGCCAGCATCGCCAATTACTTGCACCGCCACCATTGGCGCGACGGGGAGCGGATCGCGGTCCCGGCGGCCTTGAGCGACAACGCCCAGCCTCCGGCCGAGCCGCCGGTCAAGCTGTCTTATACCCTCGGCGAACTGGCCGCCTTGGGGATCCGGCCGCTATATGGCGAATATCCGGCCGACACGCCGGCGATGCTGGTGCCGCTCGATGCCGGCCAGACGACCGATTACTGGCTCGGTTTTCACAATTTCCACGTGTTGACGCGCTACAACCGCAGTCCGCTGTACGGCATGGCGGTCTTCCAGCTCAGCGAGATTCTCAACGCGGCGGGCTCGGAGTCCACACCGTGACGGTCTGCCGCCGGGTTGGGCGTGCCGCGGTGCCGTTATCGCTGCTCGCGATCATCGCCGGCTGCGCCGGGCCCGGACCGCGCGTACCGCGTACCGACGGCCCGCCGGCGAGACCGATCGACGCGGCGTCGATCGCCGAGCCGGTGCCCCGCCTCGAACCCCGGTCCCGCTACGGCAACCACTCGCCATACACCGTCAACGGCCGCACCTACCACGTCCTGGCCAGCGCCAGCGGCTACCGCGAGCGCGGCCTGGCGTCGTGGTACGGCAACAAGTTTCACGGCCGCCGCACGTCGAGCGGCGAGCGCTTCGATATGTATCAGATCAGCGGTGCGCACCGCACGCTGCCGCTGCCGGCCTACGCCGAGGTCACCAATCTCGACAACGGCCGGCGGTTGGTCGTCCGGATCAACGACCGCGGGCCGTTTCACGACGGCCGGATCATCGATCTGTCGTACGCCGCGGCGGTCAAGCTTGGCTTTGCCAACAAGGGCACGGCCCGCGTCGAAGTCCGGGCCATCGACGTGCTGACCGCCGGCAGCCAGCACACCGCGATACCGGCAACCTGGCTGCAAGTCGGCGCTTTTGCCGAACGGCGGCGGGCCGAAGCGGTCAAAACAACACTCGAACGCGCCGGTTTGAAATCGGTGACGATCGAACCCATCGACGCCGGACGGCGGCGCCTGCACCGCGTTCGCCTCGGGCCCTACGCCGACGACAGCCGCTTGCGCGACGACGCCGCGCAGGTCGCGGCCCTCGGCCTCGACTGGCCGGTCCGGGTCACCGAATGCGCGGCCGGGGCGTGCTGATTTTAGATGCAAACAACCAGGATCATGACTTTACCCAATTGTTGCATAGATNNATTCTACGGTTCGAGGGGAAGCGGACAAGATGTGCCGCCAGCTTGGGCGAGAAACCGGGCGCGTCACCATATGTGAATTCGTTTTTCCGGCTAATAGCGTTATAACAATATGGTTTTATTGTGAATTTGATGAACTGGAGCAAAATTTATGCAACTATTGGGTTTACTCCGACTTCCCCAAAACCTCGCTCTGTTCTTATCCCTGACCCTGCCGCCGGCGGCTTACGGGGCAACAGCCCCGATCCCGGCGCCGCCACCGGTCGGTGCCACGAGCCATATCCTGATCGATTTTTTGAGCGGCCGGACGCTCGCCTCCGGCGCCGCCGATGAACGCGTCGAACCGGCCAGCATCACCAAGGTGATGACGGTGTATGTCGCGCTCAAGGAAATCGCGCAGCAGCGTCTCAAAATCGACGATCGCGCCCTGATCAGCGAACGCGCCTGGCGCACCGGCGGTTCGCGGATGTTCCTCGATCTCAACAGTCAAGTTAGCATCGAAGAATTGCTGCACGGCATCATCATCCAATCGGGTAACGACGCCAGCGTGGCGCTCGCCGAGCACGTCGCCGGCAGCGAGGAGGCCTTTGCCGGGCTGATGAACCACTACGCCGCCGAACTCGGCCTGACCCATACGCACTACGTCAATGCCAGCGGCATCCCCGACCCCGAACACTACAGCACAGCCGCCGATACCGCCCGCCTGGTGGCGGCGATGATCCGCGACTTTCCCGAGCACTACGCCCTGTACCGCGAAAAATCCTATTCCTACAACGACATCACGCAGGGCAACCGCAACCTGTTGCTGTGGCGCGATCCGAGCGTCGACGGCGTCAAGACCGGACACACCGAAGCGGCCGGCTATTGCCTCGCCGCCTCGGCCGAGCGCGACGGCATGCGGCTGATCGCCGTGGTCATGGGGGCGGCGAGCGAAAACGCCCGGGCCGATCAGGCGCTGGCCCTGCTCAACTATGGTTTCCGTTTCTTCGAGACCGCCGAACTGTACGAACCGCGCAAGGTGCTGACCGAAGAGCGCGTCTGGCAAGGCGTCGATGAGGCGTTGCCGCTCGGCATCGCCGCGCCCTGGTATCTGACCCTGCCGCGCGGTCGTTACGCCGACCTCAAAGCACAGATGGAGATCACCCATCCGCTGATCGCCCCGTACCGGGAAGGCGACGAAATCGGGCACATCGTCGTCGAACTTGACGGCGCCGAACTCGGCCGCCGGCCGCTCGTCACCCTGACCGACGTGCCTGAGGCGGGGTTTTTCGGCCGCACCTATGACCGGCTGTACTTGTGGTTGCTGGGCGATGACTGAACCGGGCGGCAACGATTCCCGGGATGCCTTCCGTTTCCCGTGTCGCTTGCCGATTAAAACGGTCGGCGACAACCGGCCCGGTTTCGCCGCCGAGGTCGCCGCTGTCATCCACCGCCACGCGGTTTTCGATCAGGACACCGACCTGACGGCGCGGGCCAGTACCCTCCAGCGCTACCTGGCGGTCACCGTGACGATCGAAGCCCACTCCCGCGAACAACTCGAAGCGATCTATCGCGATCTGGGTGCGCTGGATGCCGTTCATATCACGCTGTGAACGGCGTTGCCCGACCCGTTTGCCGTCCGGCCGGCCGCGAACGTGACCTCCCGCTCCACGCCCGCTGGCTCGGCCGCCGGGACTACCTGCCGGTGTGGCGCGCCATGCAGTCGTACACCGACCGGCGCACCGCGGCCAGCCCCGACGAAATCTGGCTGCTGGAACATCCGCCAGTCTTCACGCTGGGCCAGGCGGGGCGGGCCGAGCACGTCCTGGCTCCCGGTCCGATCCCGGTGGTCCACATCGATCGCGGCGGCCAGGTGACTTATCACGGCCCGGGCCAACTTGTCGCCTATCCCCTGCTCGACCTCAAACGCCTCGGGCTCGGCATCCGCCAACTGGTCGACCGCCTCGAACAGAGCGTGATCGAGACGCTGGCCGACTTCGCCTTGGCCGGCGAACGCCGGCCAGGGATGCCCGGCGTCTATGTGGCGGGCGCCAAGATCGCGGCGCTCGGCTTGCGCGTCCGCCGCAGCCGCTGCTTTCACGGCCTGGCGTTCAACGTGGCGATGGATCTTGCGCCCTACGCCCGGATCGAGCCGTGCGGCTACCGCGGCCTCGAGGTCACCGACCTGGCGCGGCTCGGTGTCGCCCCGCTACCGGACACCCGGTCGGTCGGCCGCCACTGGCTGGCCCATTTCTGCCGGTTGCTCGGCTACAATTCCACTTCCATCCTCAATCATCAGAACGAAACGCTACCGTGACCTCCGATTCGCGCCCCGCGACCCCGCTCGCCGCCGTCGTCGCGCGCCAGGCCGGGGCCGACAAAATCGCCCGCAACACGGCGCGCTTCCCCGCCGCCGAGATGCTGCGCAAACCGCCGTGGATCCGCGTCCGGCTGCCGGCCGGCAACGCCGTCGACCGGCTCAAGGCCCGGTTGCGTCAGGCGGCGCTCGCCACCGTCTGCGAGGAAGCGTCGTGCCCCAATATCCACGAATGCTTCTCGCACGGCACCGCGACCTTCATGATTCTCGGCGAAGTGTGCACCCGGCGCTGCTCGTTCTGCGATGTGGCACACGGCCGCCCGGTGCCGCCCGATCCGGGCGAACCGGCGCGGCTGGCGGCCACCGTCGCGGCGATGAAACTCCGCTACGTCGTGATCACCTCGGTCGATCGCGACGACCTCCCCGACGGCGGTGCCGCCCATTTCACGGCCTGCATCCGCGCCGTCCGAGCCGCCAATCCAGGCATCGAAATCGAAATCCTGGTGCCCGATTTCCGCGGCCGGGGGCGCCTCGAAAAAGCCCTGGCGGCGCTTGCCGCGGCGCCGCCGGAGGTGTTCAACCACAACCTCGAAACAGTCGCCGGCCTGTATCCGACGGTCCGCCCCGGCGCCGATTACGCGCATTCACTGCAACTTCTGGCCCGTTATAAGGACCAACATCCGGAGATCATGACCAAATCGGGCATTATGCTCGGCCTCGGCGAAACCCGGGCCGAAGTCGAACACACGCTGCGCGATATTCGCGCCCACCGGGTGGACATCGTGACGATCGGCCAATACCTGCAGCCGACGCCGCACCACCACCCGGTGCTGCGCTACTGGCACCCGGATGAATTCGCCACGCTCGCCGCCTACGGCCGGGAGCTGGGTTTCGTCCACGTCGCCAGCGGGCCGCTGGTCCGCTCGTCCTACCATGCCGACCGCCAGGCGCGGCAGGCCGCGCTCGCCGCCACCGGGGCGGCGTGAAACCAGATGCCCGATCGCAAGGTCCCTATAGCAATCCAGCGCACAGGCCGCGCCGCGCGGCAAGGAAATCGATGATGCAAAGACCGATCCCTTTCATCCTGCTTCCGGCGCTGTCAACCCATGGCCGCGGGCCGGCGACTGACACCGGCGCCCGTGCCGCCGGGTTGCGGCCGCTGCTCCTGGCCGTCGCGCTGCTCGTCGCCGCCGTCCACCTGCCGCTCGAGGCCAGCGTCACGACGCTGCCCGAGGCGAGCGGCAAGGCGCCGCCGGAACTGGTGCAGAGCCCCGAACAGCGGCTGATCAGCAATATCGCCCGGCGTTACCTGAGCAATCTGCACTACCAGCCGGCCGCTCTCGACGATACGCTCTCGGCCCGCATTTACGAACAATACCTGGAAAGCCTCGATCCGGCGAGGGTGTATTTCCTGGCCGGCGACGTCGCCTATTTCGAGCGCTACCGCACCGAACTCGACGATTATTTGAAACGCGACGATTACCAGCCAGCGTTCGAGATATTCAAACTCTACCGCCAGCGTTTCGCCGAACGCGTCGCCCAGCAGAACGCGCTGCTCGATCAACCGATGGATTTCACGCGCGATGAGACATTCAAGGCCAGCCGCGACGATGAACCGTGGGCGGTCAACGAAAAAGTACTCGACGAATACTGGCGGCGGCGGGTCAAAAACGACTGGCTGCGCCTGCGCCTGGCCGGTAAAGACGACGCAGCGATCCATGAAACGCTCGCCAAACGCTATCGCACACTCGGCGAGCGGATCGCCGAATTCGGGCCGACCGACGTCTTCAGTTGGTTTCTCAATGCCTACACCCAGGCGATCGAGCCGCACACCAATTATTTTTCGCCGCGCGATTCGGAAGCGTTCGACATCTCGATGCGCCTGTCGCTGGAAGGGATCGGCGCCCTGCTCGAACGCGACGGCGAATACACCCAGGTGCGCAGCATCGTCCCCGGCGGCCCGGCGTCGCTCGACGGCCGCTTGCAGCCCGGCGACCGCATTATCGGCGTCGGCCAGGAAGCCGCGGGCGAGGTCACCGACGTCGTCGGCTGGCGTCTCGACGACGTCGTCGACCTGATCCGCGGCCCGAAGGGCACGGTCGTCCGCCTCGAAATCCTGCCGGCCGAGATTCCGCCGGGCGGGACAAGCGATGTACTGGCGCTGACCCGTGGCGAGGTCAAACTCGAGGCGCAGGCGGCGCAAAAAGACCTGATTCTGGTGCCGGATGGCGAACGCACCCGCCGCATCGGCGTCATCAAGCTGCCCGGTTTCTATCTCGACATGGAAGGCCGGGCGCGCAACGAACCCGGTTATCGCAGCAGTACCAACGACGTCCGCCGTCTGATCCAAGAACTGCGCGGCGACGGCATCGACGGCCTGATCGTCGACCTGCGCGACAACGGCGGCGGCGCGCTGTCCGAAGCGGTCTCGATGACCGGTCTATTCATCGATACCGGGCCCGTGGTCCAGGTCCGCGACAACCGCGGGCGGGTCAAAGTTGAAGCCGACTACGAGCCGGGGATGGCCTGGGACGGGCCGCTGGCCGTGCTGGTCAATCGCTACAGCGCCTCGGCGAGCGAGATCTTCGCCGCCGCGATCCAGGATTATCATCGCGGCCTGGTGGTCGGCGAGGCGACGTTCGGCAAAGGCACCGTTCAAAACCTGATCGATCTCGACGCCGCATTCTCGCATTCGCGAGACGCCCGCCTCGGCCAACTCAAAGTGACGATGGCGCAATTCTTCCGCATCAACGGCGGTTCGACCCAGCTCAAAGGGGTGAGCCCCGACATCGCAATCCCGAGTGCGCTCGACCCTGAAGATATCGGCGAAAGCGCCTACAACAACGCCTTGCCGTGGAGCGAAATCGATGCGGCGAATTTCGAGCCGCTCGGCGATCTCGGTGAAGCCCTGGCCTACGTCGATACCCGCCACCGCGACCGCCTGCGCTCGGCCCCCGATCTGCGCCTTTTACAGGACGAAATCAACGCCTACCAGCAGCAGCGCGAACAGCACTTTGTGTCGTTGAACGAGGCGACGCGGCGGGCCGAGATCGAGGCCGACAAAGCGCGGCGCGCGGCACAGAAACAGCACATCGTCCGTCTCGAACACAGTCCCCGGCCGGACCCGGCGGCGCAAGAACCGCCGGCCGACGCCGCCGCGCCCGCCAGCGATGAAGCGCCGGACGCCGCTGCCGGTGAAGCCGAGAGGGCAGCCACGGCGAACGATGACTTGCCCGATATCCCGCTCGACGAATCGGCCCGCATCCTCGCCGATTACATCGCCGCGACCCAACAAAAAGCCCTGCTCGTCAGCCGCCAGGCCGATACAGCACCGCCCAGCGGCGGTTGAGCGCCGCCAGTCCCCTTCCCCAACCTTCCCCCGTCACACGGGGGAAGGAGAACCCATCATGCCAGGTGAGGTAGGCCGTTCCTAGCTGTCCGCGACAGCGAAACGATACCGTGATGACATATCAAATTCTGGTCGATGCGCCGCTGCCAGCGGCGCTCGACTATCTGCCGCCCGCGGCGCCACCGGGTGCCAGCCCACAGCGGCTCGAACGCGGCCGTATCGTCCATGTTCCGCTCGGCCGGCGGCAAGTGGCAGGGGTGATCGCCGGGCGGCGCGCCGCCGATCCGGAGGCGCCGCATCGCTTGCGACCGATCGCCAATCTGCCGCCCGTACCGCCGATTCCAGAAGACCACCTCGCCTGGCTCGAATGGTGTGCCGCGTACTATCACCATCCACCGGGTGAAGTCGCCGCCGCCGCATTGCCGCCTTTCGTTTCGCCCGCCGTCCCGGCTGTCTGGTGTTATTTCGCGACCGCTGAAGGCCGCCGGGGCGGCGCCGCGCTGACCCGCGCCCCCCGCCAGCGGGCGTTGCTCGCCCGGCTGGTCGAGGGGGAATGTTCGGCGGGCGATCTCGATCACGACATGCCGAACTGGCGTGCCGTCTTCGCGGCGCTCGAAAAACGCGGCTTCGCGGCCCGCCGGCCGGCGACGGCCCAAAGCCCAGTGCCGCTCGCCGGACAAGGTCCTGTGCTGCGCGACGAGCAGCGACGGGCCGCGGCGGCAATCCTGAACAGCAGCGGCTACGGCTGTTTTCTGCTCGACGGTGTCACCGGCTCGGGCAAGACCGAGGTTTACCTGGTCGCGGCGCGTGAAGTGCTGCGCCGCGGCCGGCAAGTGCTGATTCTGGTTCCGGAAATCGGCCTGACCCCGCAGACGCTCGACCGCGCCCGCGACCGGCTCGGCGTCCCGATCGCCGCCTATCATTCGGCGCTGCCGGCCGGCGAACGGCACCGCGTGTGGCGGGATTTCGCGAGCGGAACCCAGCCGGTGGTGGTCGGCACCCGGTCGGCGATCTTCCTGCCCGCCGCCGAACTCGGTCTGATCGTCGTCGACGAAGAACACGATGCCTCGTACAAACAACAAGAAGGCTTCCTCTACTCGGCGCGCGACATCGCCGTGGTGCGCGCCAAGCGCTTGGCGATCCCGATCGTTCTCGGCTCGGCGACGCCGGCCCTCGAAAGCCTGGCCAATGCCGCCCGCCGGCGGTACCACGCTTGGCACCTCGATGAACGGCCGGCGGCGCGCAGCCTTTGGCGTATCGTCGATCAGCGCGCCACCTCGGGAATACCGATCGCGCCTGAAACCCGTGAGGCGATCGGCACCGCGCTCGATGCCGGCCGGCAAGTTCTGGTCTTTCGCAACCGGCGCGGCTACGCCTCCTGTCTGCTCTGCCGGCAGTGCGGCTGGGTCGCCGACTGCCCGGCGTGCAGCGCCCACTTCACCTGGCACCGCAGCCAGGAGCGCCTGATCTGCCACCATTGCGGCCGGCGGCAGCGCGTTCCGATGAACTGCCCGCAGTGCGCCGGCAGCCACTTGCAGGCGCTCGGCCACGGCACCGAACGGCTCGAAGAGACGCTGCACACCCTGTTTCCGGAACACGAAGTCAGGCGCGTCGATCGCGATCGGATCCGCAGCCCGCGCGCCTTAACGGCGGTTTATGAGCGGCTCCGGTCCGGCGGCCCCTGCATCTGGGTCGGCACGCAGATGCTGGCTAAGGGGCACGATTTTCCGGCGCTGTCGCTGGTCGTGGTCACCGGTATCGACTCGGCGTTGTTGAGCTCAGATTTCCACGCTCCGGAACGCCTCGCCCAGTTGATCGAACAAGTGGCCGGCCGCGCCGGGCGGCGGGAAGAGCCGGGCACGATCCTGCTCCAGACGCGCCAGCCCGAACACCCGCTGTTGACCGGCCTGATCCACGGCGGCTACCGGCACGTTGCTGCGCAATTGCTCGCCGAGCGCCGCGCCGCGAACCTGCCGCCCTATACGGCACACGCCGTGCTGCGCGCCGAATGCAGCGACGGAAAAAAAGCCGAACATTTCTTGCAGGCCGCGGCGCGGCTCGCCGCTGCGCAGAACAAGGCGGCAAGCCGTATCGTCTGCCGCGGCCCGTTCCCGGCCCTGCTCGAACGCCGCGCCGGCCGCTGGCGCTGGCAACTGTGGCTACAAGCCGCTCATCGAACGGCACTCGGCGGCTTCCTCGACCATTGGCTTCCCGCAGTCCGGGAACTCAAGCCGCCCCGCTCGTTGCGCTGGTACCTCGACGTCGATCCGCTGGAACTGTAACCGCTCTAGCAGGTTGTTGAAAAACGNNNNCTGATTTCGCCGGGCCATCCGTGGCCCGGATTAGCAGGCTGTTTTTCAACAGCCTGCTAGCTACGGCGCTGAACCGGATGCGGTTATCATCGCCGGACCCGCATCAATTTCGCCACGGGGGTCCCCTTGCTCGCCGATATTGCGTTTGGACTTTTCGGGCTCGCCGCCCTGCTCGCCGCCGCCTGGCTGTTTTCAGCGGAGCGCCGGGCCGTGGACTTCAGGCTGATCGCCACCGGCCTTGCCCTACAGGTCGTTTTCGCGTTGATCGTGCTGCGCACGGCGTGGGGCGCGGCGCTGTTCGACGGGCTCAGCCGCTTTTTCGTCAAGATCATCGACTTCACGCAGGTTGGATCGCGCTTCATCTTCGGCGATCTGGCAGATCCGGCGCGGCTCGGTTTTGTATTTGCGACGCAGGTCCTGCCGACCATCGTTTTTTTCGCCTCCCTGATGGGGGTGCTCTATCACCTCGGCATCATGCAACGCATCGTCCAGGCGATGGCTTGGGTGATGACCCGGACGATGCGGATCAGCGGCGCCGAGTCGCTGTCGGTCGCCGCCAACGTTTTCGTCGGCCAGACCGAAGCGCCGCTCGTCGTTAGGCCGTATATCGCGGCGATGACGCGCTCCGAGCTGTACACGATGATGGTCGGCGGCATGGCGACGATCGCCGGCGGTGTGCTCGCCGCCTACGTCGGCCTGCTTGGCGGCAGCGATCCGGCGCTGCGGCTGTTTTACGCCAAGCACCTGCTCTCGGCCAGCATCATGGCGGCACCGGCCACCATCGTCGTCGCCAAAATTCTGCAACCCGAACGGGAAGTCTCAAAGACCTTGGGCCGCGTCCGCCTCAACATCGAACGCAGCGCCCACAATGTGATCGAAGCGGCGGCCAACGGCGCCGGCGACGGCGTCAAGCTGGCGCTCAACGTCGGCGGTATGCTGCTCGCCTTTCTGGCCCTCATCGCGCTCGTCGATTATCCGCTCGGCCTGCTCGGCGACGTCCTCGGCATCGAGGCCCAGACCGGGCAGCCGCTCAGCCTCTCCTTGCTCCTTGGCTGGCTTCTCTCTCCGGTCGCCTGGGTCATCGGCGTACCGTGGCAGGACGCGGTCGGCGTCGGCGGCCTGATCGGCCAGAAAATCGTCGCCAACGAATTCGTCGCCTACGCCCGGTTGGCCGAAATCAAGCAGACGATGAGTCCGCATGCCGTGCTGATCTCGACTTATGCGTTGTGCGGTTTCGCCAATTTTTCGTCGATCGCGATCCAGATCGGCGGCATCGGGCCGCTCGCCCCGCAACGGCGCAGCGATATCGCCCAACTCGGATTGAAAGCCGTGCTCGGCGGTACCATCGTCACGTTGATGACCGCGACCATCGCCGGCGTGTTGAGTCAAGTGGCATAAATGGGACAGTTTTATTCAGCAATATCTTCGGGCATCTCCCAGCGGTGCGCCAGGCGCACGACGCCGAGTTCGCGCGCCTGCCCGCTGACCGCCAACGGCAATTCGACGGTGTCCATCAAACGGATTCCCGGCGGGTCGAAAGCGTGCACCTGAACGCGGTATTGGCCGGGCAGTAGCGGGCAGGAAGGATAAACCAAGCGGTAGCGCCAGCGCTCGCCGCAGCGCACCCCGCGCGCTTGGTCGTGATCGGCGGCGACGCCATACACCGGCATACCGTCCGAGCGCGTGATCCCGACGCCGACGATCGGCATCGCACCGTCGGGCGATGTCAAATCGGCTTCGACGACGAGGGTCTCGCCAAGTGGCAGGGTGTCGACGGCCCGCCCCCGGCCATCCAGGAGACGGGCCGCCATCACCTGGTAACGCGATGGATCGAGACGGTGCAGGGCGGGGCCGGCGGCGCGTTCTTTCGTCTCGTGCCAGGCGAGGTAAGCCTGCGCTACGGCATGGACATTGCCCTGCATCCGCACCCCGCCGTCGTGCAGCCACAGCGCCTGCCGGCACAGGCGTTTGATCTGATAGATGTTGTGCGAAACGAGGAGCAACGTGCCGCCGTCGGCCAGATAGCGATCGAGCCAGCGGATGCACTTGTGCTGGAACGATTCGTCGCCGACGGCCAGCACCTCGTCGGTAATCAACAGGTCGGGATCGGAGGCGGCCAGCACGGCGAAGCCGAGGCGGACCACCATGCCCGATGAATAATGCTTGACCGGCCGGTGGATCGCCGCGCCGAGGTCGGCGAACTCGATGATCTCGTCCAGTTTGCGTTTCAGCCGCCGCGGCGAGATGCCGAGCAACGCGGCTTTCATCCGGATATTGTCGAAGCCGGTCAAATCCGCCTGGAATCCGGCACCGAGTTCGAGCAGCGCCGCAGCCCGGCCGCGAACTTCGATCTCACCGGCGCTCGGCGGCATCACGCCGGCGACGATCTTGAGCAACGTCGATTTGCCGGCACCATTGACGCCAAGGATGCCGAACGATTCGCCGGCGCGCACCGTAAAGTCGATATCGCGCAGTATCTCGAGGCCACCGGCCAGGCGCCGGCCGGCGAGCAACCGGAACATCGCCTGCAAGCGCTGCCATTTGCCGGCCGCGTCCGGAAACGATTTTGCCAGACCCTGGGCACGGACCAGGACGCGCCCCGGCGCCGGATGGTCGCCGGGCTCGGCAGCGGCAGCAGGCAGCACCGCGGTGTTCAAAGATAATCCTCGAAATGCGGCGCCAGCCGGTTGAACACGAAGCGGCCAGCCACCACCAGTACGGCGCTCGTTGCCAGCGCCGACGCATACAGGCCAAGCGGCGGCCATTGACCGGCCAGCATCGCTTCCCGCAGTCCGGCCACCCACCAGGCGAACGGATTGAGGTCGGTCAGCAGACGCCACTTTTCGGGCAGCATGACCGGCGACCAGACGATCGGCGTCGCGAAAAACGCCAGCAACAAAAACGGCGGGACTAGATGTTTCAGATCGCGGATAAACACGGCGGCCGAGGCGATGACCAGCGCCGCCCCATACCAGGCGGGCAGCGTCGCAACGGCGAGCACAGCGAGCGGCAACAGGCCAAACCAGTGGATCGCCCCGTAGCGCCAATCGAGCACCACCAGCACGGCAAGATAACTGGCCGCTTGGACGATAAAAATCGCCATCAGGCGCGCCGCGACCAACAGTTCGCGGCGCACGGCCACCTTGCTGATCAGGCCGCGGTGCTCGCCGATCACCGGCACGTTGCGTGAAATCCCCTCGCTCAGCGCGCTCCACGGCCACCAGGCGACGGCGAGATAGGCGACAAAGCTGACCTCCAGTCCCGGCGGCACCCGGGCCTGGAAGATTCGGGTGAACACGAAGCTGTAAACGGCGAGCAGCAGCAGGGCCTGAAACACGATCCACAGATACCCGCTGTCGCGGTAGCCGCCGCTGAGTTCGCGGCGCAGTTGCTCGATAAAAAACGCGCCGTGGCGGTTCATCAACCCTCAATCGAGCGCTTTGCCGGCCTGCTGCAATGCCTCTCGCGCTTCCGGCGGAAAGTGCTCGTCGATCAGCGCCTGCATCGCTTCTTCATTCACATCTTGCGGCTGGTTGCGCAATTGCCGCTGGTATTCTTCGCGTGCCGCGGAGCGTTGCTCGAGGGCCACGGTTTCGAGCAACGATGCTTTGACGTCTTCGAAAGCGCGCCGGCCGGCCGCCGTTTTACCGTTCAGGCGGATCAGATGATAGCCGTACGGTGACTGGACCGGGCCGGTCATTTCCCCAGGCTCGGTCAGCGCAAACGCCGCTTCCTCGAACGGCGCGACCATCATGCCGCGAAGAACCTCGGGAAAACGCCCGAGGTTACGCGCCGCGCTCGGATCTTCGGAATACTGCTGGACGGCGTTATCAAATGTCAAATCGCCGGAGCGGATGCGGCCGGCGATCTCCTCGGCCAATTTGCGCGCCGCCGCTTCATCGCGCTCGCTCGTCGAAATCAAAACATGCGACACATCGACCGATTCCGGCAGATCGAAGGCCGCGGGATTAGCTAGATAGCGCTCGCGGGCAAGTTGTTGGTAATCGCCGCTGGCGTGGTCATAACCGTACTGCTCGATCCAGGCCTGCACCAGGATGCGCTGCCGGGCGCGGCGCAGCTTGGCCTGCACCTCGGGCTGCTGCTCGATCCCAGCCGCCTCCGCATCGATTTCGACTTGGCGGCTCATCAACAGACCCTCCATCACGTCGCTGACCCGCTTGTCGCTGGCCATAAACCCCGGCCGGTGCTCCGGCTTGACCTCGGCGAGCAGGAAATCCTCGAAGTCCCGGCGCGTCACCACGGCGGCGCCGCGTTTGGCCAGCCACGCTGCCGCGGGCTGCGGTTCCGCCGCGGCGGCCGGCCGGAAGGACAGAGCGGCCCACACCGCCACAACAGTCAACCCTGGCGGCCACACTGGATGCAATCGATTCATTGTTGGTTGACTCCCACGGGCTACGGCAAGGGCCGCGTTTTGTCGGAAAGCATGACAGACCCGAATCCCGGCGATCGGTTCCGTTGTGATGGGCGGATACGGCAGACGGCCGACCCAGCGATGCCGGACCAGCCGTCAAAGTAAACCGGCGAACTTCCTGCCTTTACCTGCCGCTCACTGCGTCGCATGCGCGGTTCTGACCAAGTGCTGGCACGCCGTAGGACTCGTGCAAGTGGTCTGTGCCGGGTTGGCCGACTGGCCGAAGATCGTATTCACGTAATATACGTGGTTGCGCTTCAACACACAGCGGTCAGGCGGTGGCGGGTTGACCGCGCCTTCCATCACCCATTGGATCTTACTTGTGGAAAACGGGTTCTGTGGCAGCGGCGCCGAACAGTTCTGATCCGGCGGCCTGACTTCGCCGGGACATTCGCTGAGTGCCACAACCGCCGCGGCGAATGGATTGCCGATCGAGTTCTTATCCCATTCATATAGGCCGGCCGTCACGTTGGCCGGTGTATCGCTCGTATCGAATTTCAGCGCTTTGTATTTATTGGTCTGTACGACAAAAACCCGGGAAGCGCCATTCAGACCCGGCCAGACGACAGCGGGATTTGTGCCGAACAATTGGAAAAACTCGGTCTGCGTCGTATCCTGGACCGGAACAACCGGCGGGCGATTGCTGCAGTCGGCCACTGTGCCGCCGCCGCCACCGCCGCCGGTGTTGACCGTGCCGGTCAATGTCAGGGTTCTGGAGGTCGGCGGTGCATTGGTCGCGACGGCCAGATTCTGGTTGAACGTGCCGGTCGAGCCGGTCGCCATCGAATAAACGATCGTGCAGCTCACCCCGGCATTCAGCGAAATCGGGAACGTTGTACTGCATGTCCCGCCGGTGCGCGAGAATGGGGCGGCCGGTGCAGCGATACTGGTGACACTGACCGCCGGGCCACCGGTGGCCGCCGGGTTGCGCAGCGTCACGGTCTGCGTCGGTGCCGTCGTGCCCTGGGTGACGGTGCCGAAATTGGCCGTCACCGAGGCCAGTTCTGAATTGTTGATCGCCAGGCGTGGCGGTGTTGTGCCATCGATAAAGTTCACGGTCACGGTCGCCTGCTGCTGCGGCGTGCCATTGCAGGTCAGTACGAAATCGCGCGACGTACCGGCGGCCGGCGGATTGGCCGTGCTGAGCGGCCAGGCATAGCCGGGGGGCTGGTTCTGGACGGCGGCGAAACTCGGGATTTCGGCCGCCGGGGCATTGGAAAATGTCGGCGGGGCGCTGGGGTTCAGAATCGTCACCGGTTGGGTGATGGCCGGCGTGCCTTGCAGGGCGATGGTACACGCCGGGTTCGGCACATTGAATCCGGGCAGGGTTTCCCAACTGAAAAACAGGCAGCGGGTAAAACTCCCGACGCTGCAATTGTTCGCCGCGGTGATATCGAAATTGAGGTTGGTCGCGGCCTGAGTTTTACCGTCGGCGGCGACCCCAAACGAGATGATCTGGACGAAATCACCCGGCGGACAGGTGCCGCTGGAGCCGAGCAGCGTCGCTTCGAGGATCGTTTCGCCGCCGGTCACCTGCAAGGTCGCCGGGGCGCTGTCCAGGCACAGTGTATTGACCGTCGCGCCCTGGGCGTCTTTGAGCAGCAGCATCGGCGGCGGCGTGCCCTGGGCGTACAACGGGGGTAAGACAATGAGGTTCAACACGGCGGCCCTGCTCGCGATTTTGATCGTCTGTAATAGTTTTGGCATCGAATTCCTTGGCCTCGACTGCAAACGTTGGATTGTAGCGCCCGGCTAAAGCGCCTGGCTAAAGCGTTGGGGCGGTTGCGGATAATAGGCTGATTTTACAGCACTTCGAAAAGATTATCCAGCACCGGGTGCAAAATTGCGGTTAATTGCGGTTAATTGCGGTTAATTGCGATTCACGGCCATGGGGAAGCGTTTTTTGCCGGAAAGCCTGATTTCAGGCCTGGAAAGACGCGCACCAGGAGTGCGCCCGTGCCGGGCGCACAAAAAGGGCCGCCCGGAGGGCGGCCCTGAGATCGCTTGGCGTTCAGCGGAACACCATAAGATACCTATCAACCCTGGGTGATAACCCGGGTGTATTTGTGGTCGTGCTTGGCGCCAAACTGGAACGAACCGGCATCGGCGGCCTTGACCGCGAAACCGGCGGCCGGCAGACCCTGGTAGATCCGCAACGACTGCGGGTTCTGCAGTTGGTGCACGATCGGCGGGCCGCCCGGCACTTGCGTCGGGCCGTTGAAGCCGATCTTCGCCCAACCGGTATCGAAGCCGAGGTTCGAGACCGTGTCGAAGTTCAGGAACAACCGCGAGGCGAGGACATCGGAGGCGATATCGCCCGCTTCGTTGCCGAAGGAGCCGCTCGACGCGACGCTGTTGTTGAAGGTCACGACGTTAACCTCGTAGCACAACTCCGGATCGGCTCCGGTCTGTTCGCCCGGCGACGGAATCGGCAGCGTGCTGATCGACGGCGACTGCTCGTTGCGGTCCCACAAGCTGAAGACGAACGGCTCGCAAGCCTCGCCGTCACCCTGGTTGGTGGCCGGCTCGTCAAACGTGCTGGTGAACGGTGCACCAAGCAAACCGCTAGGCGGCCAGACGTGCGGCCGTTTGGTCGGGAAAGTCACGACCCATTCGGTCTTGCCGTTGATGTCGGCTTCGGTGGCGTAGGTGTTCATGATCTCGTCGGTCATCAACACGGCCGAAATCGGCAGCACGGTGGCGCTCGTCCAGGTGTCCGACACGGTGACCGGCGACGCGGTCTGCGTGCCGAGTACGACATAGCTGGTCGCCGGCAGTGCCTGCGACAGGCTGGGGAACAGGTTGGCCGGATCGGTATGCAGCGATACGGGATCAAGCGGGCCCGGGACGTAGAAGCTCTCGAGCGCGACCGGGTCATAACCGAAGGCACGAGCGCCGGCGACATTGATCACCACCGCGTCACCGAACAGGCCGCCGCCCGGCGGACCCATCTGGTCATTGGCGTTAGTGACCCAGATACCCGGAATACCACCGACCACCGACCAAGCGGAGACCAGTGCATTGCAGTCAAAGGGCTGGAGGTTGCCGTTACCGTCCACGCCGTTGCCACCATGGATGGCGTTGGCGCCGATCGGACCGACGACTTCGCCCGCTTCGATCAGCTCGATATAGCCTTCACGGAGGCGGTCACCGGTGCTCCGGCCGGAGTCGCCAGCGGTCAACGCACCGGAGAACCCGAAGCTGCCGAAAGTCCCGCCTTCGCCGAAGAAATACGGCACAGTGCAGGAGTTGTCGGCGGTGCCGAACTCGGCGCCATTGGCGGTTTCGGTCACCGACCATGTCCAGACGTCGAACGGCGACATGTACAGGTTGAAGTCGAGCACTTCGCGGCTGTTCTCGCCTTCGATGAAGCGCACCTTGATGGCTTTCACCGCGGTGGTGGTATTGACCACCGTGAACAACGAGGTGTTGCCGCCGCGGGCCACGTAATACGGGTAGATCAGCACCTGACCGGTGCCGTCAGGGTTGACATGCACGGCATTGGCGACGCTGGCAATGCCGGCGATGCCGGCCAGACCAGCCACCACGGCCGTGGTAAGGGTTTTTCTCTTCATTACAACACTCCTAGGTATGTGCAAAGAGTCGATACAGGGCTCGTAATCAGCTTATCCGCGCCTTGCGGAATACCCCGAAAATACGGCGGAACTCCCCCAATGAAGGCGCGAGCAGCCAAATGTTACGACATTCCAGGGCGCGGTGCAACAGGGGCGGAAAAATTTTTTTCGGCCGCCCGGGCCGCCGTGCCCTGCATGGCGGCACCGGCCTGTTCTGGCCTGGCCGGCCCGCCGCGGCCGATCACTCCCCGGTGTAGTACCAGATCCCATCGATTGCGAGCCAGACTTCCTCGACCGGGGCGCCGATCGGCACCTGCCCGGCGCCGGGGTTCGGGTGCAGGTATTCGGACGAGATCTGGAGCCGGGCAACGCAGCGCCCGGCCTCGCACTCGGCGCCCAGCCAATCGGCGGCGGTCCAGGTAAGACGCGAGTCGCGCGGCAGATTAATGTACTGCTCGACGGTGATCGCCGAGCGCCGGCCGGGGCTCAGGTAAGTATAGGCGCGGGCGAAATCGTGTTGGATCAACGCCTGCCAACGGGCTTCGGCGCGGGCCCGCACCGCCTCGACGGCGGTCGCGGCGGCTCCCCCGGCCGGGGTCTCGGCCGGCCGATTGGCGGCGCAGCCGGCAAGCAGCGCTGCCAGGGCCCATCCAGTGACGGCCAGTCCCGCCCGGCGGCGGCGCCGGGAATGCTCGATGGTCATTGAGTCAACTCCTCTGGAAATCGTACAAATAACGCGCCTCCCCCGCACCCGCGGGATACAAAGAAGCGCCTGAAATACCCCTTGACGCCCGACGGACGTTAGGGGGAGGCCCTGAAATCACGCTCCTCCCCTTGACGCCCGTAGGGCGTCAGGGGGCCTGGCCATTATGCTCCTCCCCTTGACGCCCGAAGGGCGTTAGGGGGAGGCTGGGAGGGGGTCCAGACCCCGCCGGAACGAGCATGCTGCACGATCCGGATAGCAGCGCCGTGTCCGGAAAACAACCTCAACCGCCGGCGGCGGGTTCGCCGGCCAGCGCCGGGGCCGGGGTCCCGGCACCGGGCGCCGCGGTGGCGGGCGGAGCCTCGCCGGCGGCGGCCTTGCGGCCGGTGTCGATCGGCTTCAGACCGCGGAACTTGCGGCGCAGTTCATCGGAGATGTCTTGCAGGCGATCGACGCGCTCGATCACCGTCGGGGTGATCATCACCAACAGCTCCGAGCGCGTCACATCATGCGTTTTCGAGCCGAACAGGCCGCCGATAATCGGAATTTTGCTGAGGAACGGGATGCCGTTCGAGCCTTTGGTGTTGGTTTCGACGATCAGGCCGCCGAGGACGATGGTCTGCCCGGACTGGATCGCGACTTCGGTGTTGACCTCGCTGTTCGAGATATCCGGGTTGCCGCCGCCTTCCGGCCGTGCCCCCGGCGACGAGACCACCTGGCTGAGTTCCAAGTACACCAGGCCGCCGGGGTTGACCCTGGGCGTCACCTCGAGCGTCGTACCGGTGCTGATGAACTGGGTATTCGAGAACGTGCCGGTGGTCCCGGTGCCGGAGTTGAAGGTGGTCGATTGCACCGAAATCTGGGTGCCGACGTTGAGCCGCGCCTGGCTGTTGTTGCGGACCAGCAGCGTCGGCGCCGACAGGGTCTTGACGTCGGTGACGGTGGACAGCGCGGTGATCGTGCTTCTGATCACGTCGCCGGCGGCATTCGCCGGGTTGCTGATCAGCGTGAAATTACCGCCCGCCGAGCCCACAGTGCCGGCGATCGGGTCGAACGACGGCGGCAGCGTGTCGGGCACGCCTTCGAGCACCGACTGGCCGGTATCGCGGAAATTGGAGAAAAACCAATTGACACCGTATTGCAGCGCATCTGACAACCTCACTTCGATCACCTGAGCCTCGATCAGTACCTGCAACGGTTCCATATCGAGACGCTCGATCGCCGTCAGGATGCTCTGGTACTGCTGCGGCGAGGCCTGGATGAGCAGCGAATTGGTTTCCTCGATCGCCGTGATCCTGACCTCCTCGCCGCCGCCGGCGGCGATGGTCCCGGCGCCGCCGGCCTCCTGCCGGCCGCGCGGCGTCTGGTCGCCGCTTTGCACGCGCTCGTTGAAGGTGCTGACCGAGGTCGGTTGCAGGCCCGGCCCCAACTCGCCGGGCGGCTGGCGGTTGGGATCGCCGCCCTGGCGGCGGGCCCCGCCGCTCCGCTCGCCGCCGAAGATATCGATCAGGTAGTCGGAAAGCACCGCCGCTTCCAGATTACGCACGGCATAAACGTATAACCGGCTGCCGGCACCCTCGGCGGCGCCGCGGTCGAGCCTGCGGAGCCACTCCTCGGCCTGGTCGAGGTAGGCCGGCTGCGTCGTGATCACCATCACGGCGTTCAGCCGCTCGATCGGCACGAAGCGGAACAAGCCGGCGAGCGGGCTCGCTCCCTCCTCGCCGAAAATGGCTTGCAGTTCGGGCAGTACTTCGGCGATTTCGACCTGCTGCAAGTTGAACATCGCGACCGACATGCCGGCCAGCCAATCGACGTCGAAAATATCGATCGTCTGCTGGTAGCTTTTCAGTTCCGCCGGCGTGCCGGCGAGCACCAGGATGCTGCGCGCGTTGTCGGCCGAGAGCACTGCGCCTTCTTGCAGGTACGGCTCGAGGATGGTCTGCATCTGGGTCGGCGAGATGAATTCCAGCGGCGCGATCAGCAGTTGGTAACCGCGCTTGCCGGCCGGCCCGAGGCGCGGCGCCAGCGTGCCGCGGATGGCGTTGGCGATCGGCAGGACGTGGTAGCGGCCGTCCTTGAAGACCATCGCCGCGCCGTTCCAGCGCAGCAGCATATCGAGCACCGGCAGCAACTGCTCGCGGCCGAGCGGCCGGGACGTGGAGAAGGTGACCTCGCCGCCGACGCCCGGGCCGATCACATAGTTTTCCTGCAACAGATCGCCGAGGATGGCGCGCACCACTTCGGGCAGCGGCGCGGCCTCGAAATTGAGGTTGATCTCGCCCTCGGCGCTCACCTCTTCCACCGGCCGGCGAGCAGCGTCCTCATCGAACAGCTTGCCGGTGCCGGGGTAACGCACGGCAGCGGGTTCGACCGGCCCGCTCTCGGGACGATCCTGGTCGAGTTCGATTTCGCCGCTGCGCCGGCTGTCCTTTTCGCCGACCGGTGTATAGCCGCCAGCGCCGGCGCCTGGCTGGAAGGTGCGGGTGGCGCAAGCGGCGAGCAGCACGGTGAGCAGCGCGGCGGCCAGCGCGGCACCGGTCAGGGCGCGGCACCGGACGACGGACCGCGGCCGGCCGGCGGCCAAGCCGCCGGCGCGGCTGTTTCGGTATGAACAGGTTCTACTGTTGTTCATCGTCGGCTTTTTCTTGCGCCTGTTGCGCTGCGCGCTGGGCGCGCAACTGCGCACGGCGCTCGGCGATCCGCCTTCTGACTTCATCGGCCAGACTGGCCTGGTCGCCGCCGGCGGCCGGCCCGGCGGCCGGCCCGGCATTGGGGGCGGCAGATTGGGCGGCCGCCGGGCGCGGCGGGCTGCGCGGGGCGGCCGGAGCGCTGAGACTGGTGGTATGGGTTTCGAGTTCCAAGGCCGTTTCCTGGCCGTCGGCAGCGGTGAATTGTATCCCGCGCGGCGTCACTTCGGCCACCCGCCAGGCAGCGAGTTCGCCGTCGAGGCTGGTGCCCTCGCGCATGATGCGCGCCTGGCGCTCGTTTTTGAAGCGGACGATCGCGAGTTTGGCTTCGGGGGTGACGATGATGCCGGTCAGCGCCGCGTCGAGGGCCGGGACGGTGCCGTCGTCGGCCGGCGGTTCATCGGTCGCGGCCTCCTCCGTTCCGCGCGCCGGCAGGCGGCGATCATCGAAGAAAATCGGTTGCTCGAGGATCAATGCGGCGAGCTGCGCCCCGTCCGGCGGCTGCGGCAGGGTTTCGATGGGCTGCATCTCAGCGGTCCGGGCGCCGCCGGCATCGTCCGCCGGCGAGCGCTGGATAAACGGCAGCGCCAGGGCGACCGCGGCGCAAACGCCGATGGCCCCGAGCAACACCACTCCGGGTAGATTGCGCCCGGCGTCGAGCAGCCTGAAATCAACCAGCCCGGCCACCGCCTGCTCCTTTGAGATACCCCATCATATCGAACCGGATATCGAGCTGATCGGGATTCACGCCACGCCGCTGGCGCACCTGCGAGGCGACGACCTGTTGATAGATGTTGACATTGTCGAGCAGCACCACCGGCAGACCCAACTCGAGTTCGGCGGCGACCTTGATGAAATCGGGCAGCGAGCAACGCAGCCGGACTTTGACGACGACGCGCTCGAAGCGCTCCTTTTCGCGCGGCCGGATGTTCTGGTTGCTGATCACCTGGCAACGATCGGCCTCGTCGGCCTGGGTGCTGATGATGTCTTTCAGCCGGCGGGTCAACTCGGCGGCGGCGGTGTCGAAGTTGCTGCCGGCGAGAAACAATTCGTCGTCACGGCGCTGGTCGCGCAAGGCGGCGAGTTCGGCTTCCAGGTGCGGCCGTTCGGCGATGGTATTGTGCAGGCGCTGCAACTGGTCTTCGAGATCGACGCGCCGTTCGTGGTCGTCGATCTGGCGCTGCACGAACCAGTGGAAGCCGATGAAGTAGACCGCGATCAGCACGACCAGCAGCAGCATCAGGGCCAGCGGCCGGCTGCGTTCAGGCGCCGGCAGAAAGTCCATCGTCATCCTCCGTTGTTCCGGCGGCCGGGGCGGCGGCCGGCGAGGTTTCCGCTTCGTCCGTCACGCGGTCACCGGCCGCGCCGCGCTCGACTTCATCGCCCGCCACCGGGGCCGGCGGCCGCCAATCGAAGGTCGCGGCCGGATCGATCGTCGCCGCCGCCGCGTAGCGTTCCTGGTTCGAGCGCTGATCGACGGTGATCGCACCGTTGAAATGTGCCGCGTCGAGCACCGGCGATTCGTTCAACAGTTCGACCAGACGTTGCGCGCCGTTCGACAACCCCTGCAACTGCAATTCGCTGCCGGTGATCTGCAAGCGCTGCACCCAGGTGTCTTCCGGAATGCGGCCGGTAATATCGGCCAACAGGACCAGCGCCGACGGGGTCTGGCGGCGGCGTTCGGCGAGAAAGCCGGCGGCAGCGCGCGCCTCGTCGACTGTGGTGCGCAACTCGACGACCTGGCGCGCCACGCGGCGCAATTCGTCGATCCGCTCCTCGAGCTGGGCGATGCGGCGCTCGTTCAGCACGATCGATTCGGCCATCACGGCGGCGAGGAGCACGAGCGCGATGCCGGCCAGCGCCCAATTGAGGCGGCTTTGCGCCGAGCGATACGGGCGGCGCCGTTCGGCGGGCAGGAAATTGAGGCCGAGCGGAAACGGCGCGCCACCGGTAGTGGTTTGACAAAGATCGACGGCGTGCACCGTCAGACCCAGGCGCGCCGCTTCGGCGAGGCGCCGGTCGAGCGTTTCGCGCAGCGTTAAATAAAGATCGACATTGAGCAGGTTTTCTTCGCGCCGGCGACCGGTCAGCCGGTAGTCGAAAAACACCTGCTCGGCGGTGAACGGCGTATTGCGATCCATTTCGTAGGCCAGCGCCTGGGCGAGGTTGGCTTCGGCCGCCGCCGGCAGGGTCACCTGGCGGTGCAGCACTTCGTCCGCCGCGAGACACAAGATGCCCTCGGGGCGGCCGTTGGCGAAGTCGTCGAGCAGCGCCTGAACGCGGGCGCGAGCGCTTTCGGAGTCTTCGCCGGAGTCGATGACGAGCGGCGGCTCGGCGGCGATTTCACCGCCGGCGGCGCGGTGCACAACCAAGCGCGCCGCGTCGCAGACGATCAAAAGCCGCGGCCGCGGCGGCCACATACGCGAACACCAGCCAGCCGGCATCATGGCCCGCAATTCCTTGCCCCACCAGGCGAAAAACGGCGGCAGTGGCCCCGCCTGATAACGGCCGCGCCACAGATTCAGCCACTCAGCCGGGGCCATTGCTATGCTCTTGGATTAGCATCGTGGAAGCAACTTTATCGAGACTTACATATTTCATGAACGATGCACGGCGCAAAAATCCACCCCCACCCTCGCCCCCCGCTTGCGGGGGAACATATCTTTAATTTCCATCCCCCACTGGCGGGGGAGCATATCTTTATTTGCCCCCCACTGGCGGGGAAGCACATCTTTATTTCCCTCCCCTCGCTGGCGGGGGAGCACATCTTTAAGTTCCATCCCCCGCTGGCCGGGGAGCACATCTTTATTCCCCCGCTGGCGGGGGAGCACATCTTTATTCCCCCGCTGGCGGGGGAGCACATCTTTATTCCCCTCCCCCGCTTGCGGGGGGGGTTAGGGAGGGGGTTTTTTGGATTCGTGTTATGGATGTATGGGTTCACGATTGACGCAAAGTTCTATAGGACCACTCTATCGCCGCCACCGCCGCCGCCACCGGCATCAGGTGAGATTGCCGCGGCCGGGTGAAGTTCAAGACAGCCTGTTAATTGTACTCGCCCTCGCGCCAGCGAACGATACGAAACGGCTGGCCGAGATAATCGGTGCCGAGCCGGATCGTCGCCCGGACGTCGTAAAAAATATGGTTGGCGAGCGTCGCCCGGGCTTCGACGCTGTAGGTCAGACCGCCGCCTTGGGCGAGCACGGCGGTGCCGTCCGGCAGCGTCAACGGCAGGCCGCTCTGCGGATCTTGCTGCTCGCGCAGGGTGATGAAATCCAGCGCCTGCTCCGGGGTCATTTCCGGCATCGTCAAAAGCGCGGTGAGCGGCGCGAAGGCCGGATTGATCTGGCCGCGCCCCGAGTACACCGTCACGCCCGGTTCGACGGCGCGGTACAGTTCGTAATCGAAACCCAAAACTTGTTGTAGTTCGTCGACGGTGGCGAACGGCCCGTTGCGCGGCACGTAGGTGTAACCGGCCGCCTGGTAGTCATCGGCTTCGGCGCCGAGCGGGCGGGTCAGTTCGTCGCCGTCGCGCCAGTCCTCGATCGCCGCCGCCAGTTCCTCGGCCCGCGAGGTCTCGATGCCCTGCCCTTCGAGCAGTCGGATCAGGGTCTCGGCCGGAGCGACGTTGATATCGACTTTACCGGTTTCGTCGGTGATTCGGATCTCGACTTCGGCGCCGCCGAAATTCATCGGGTACGGCCGGCCATCGGCGCTCCACCGCGTTTCGATCTGCGGATTGCGCATCTGATAGGCGGCGTAGTGGATGCCGGATTCGGCGGCATAGCGCGCCTTCAGACCGTCGAACAGATTGCGCGCCTCGAGATTTTCGCCGCGCGCCAGCACGGCGTAGGCACCGATCAGCACAGTGAGCAGCACCAGCACCCAAATCGCCAAAATCAGCGCCACGCCGCGCTGGCGCGCCCATGCCGGCCGTTCAGCGTACATCGTCGCGGCCTCCCGGTCCGGGGCCGGGGCCCGCCGCCGGACCGGGGAACGCCTGGCGCGGCATCGTCATCTGCACGACACCGCCGCCGGTGTTGTCGATCATCGTCCTGGCGCGCAGTGCCGGCCAGCGCAGCCGGTAAGATTCCGGTAATTCACCGTCGAGGGCGACGGCGAGCGGCATCGCCGACGAGTTATCCCACGATGATTGCCAGTCGGTCAGGCTGCCGTCTTCGTCGAAGCCGATAAACTGCCATTCGGCATCGCGGATGCCGCTGAACAGCACGACCGGGTCGACCGCTTCGAGGTCGCCGTCCTGATAACCGCTGAGCACCGCATAGCGGAATTCCAGCTCGTCGCCGTCCACAGCCGAGACAAAACGCAACTCCTGGACGTGCGGCCCGCCGGCCCCGAGATAGCCGGGCATCGGGGCGACAAAGCGGACGAAATCGCGCCCGCCCTCGAAGACGACGATACCGGAATCGGTCGTGCCGTAAGCCAGGGGCAGCATCCGTTCGAGTTGGCGCAGCACGAACAGATGGGCGGCGCGCAGGTCGGTGGCCTGGCCGATCGCCGCCTCGCCGCTGCGTGTGGCGCGCAGCGCGCCCCGAAGGCCGCTGTACGCCAGCGTCATGATCATGCCCAGCAAGACGATGGCGAGCAGCATCTCGAGCAGCGTAAAACCGCGCGCTGCACTGTGGTCGCAGCGCTTCATCGCCGGCCCTCTGCGATGCCCTGCCTGAGGTTGCGATCGGCCGAACGCAGTGTCTGAAATCGCGCCTGGCGGAGGCGCGGCGGCTCACCCCAATACACCGTCAGATCGACTTCGAGCAGGTCGATCGGGATCAGTTCGTCGAGCGCCGGATCGGTTTCGCCGTCGTCGTAGAGGCGGATTTCGGCTTCGTACCGATATTGGTCGTCGAACTCGCCGCTCGATACCCCTTCTTCGAGCGGTGTTTCGACGCCGAGGGTATTGAGATACGACGCCGCCCACAGCCCGGCTTCGGTCATTTCCTGGGCGTTGCGGGTGTTGTACAAGGCGCCGCTCAAGACCTGGATCAACGCCGCGAACGTGACGCTGAACAGCACGAACGCGGCCAGCACCTCGAGCAGCGTAAAACCGGCGGCCGGGCGGGGCGGTGTGTTCATCGCTCCTCGTCGTCGGCTGCCAGGGTGATCTTGCCGGTCAGCCAGGCAATGCCGATATAGCGGTGCCGGTCGCCGGCGCTGACCGTCACCCGCCCGCCGGTCGATGAACCGTCCGGGAAAAAGCGGATCTGGCCGGCGTTCTCGCCGGTGATTTCGGAGCGCGCGGTGAGCAGCGTGATGTCCATGTCCTCGGGGAGCGAGCGCTGCGGGCGGTCGGCGGCGCGCCAGAAGCGGTCGTTGGCGTTGACTTCGAAGGTTTGCGGCTGTTTTTGGACCATCGCCCGGGTCCGGGCATAGCGCAGGCCGGCGGCGATCTCGCGACTCTGGGCGCGGATTTCGGCGCTCGCCCCGCTGCGCATCAGCGAAGCGCCGACCAGGCCGAGCAGAAGGCCCATCAGGGCCAGCACGACCAGAATTTCGAGCAGACTGAAACCCGCCGCACCGCGCCGCCGGAATGGCGAACGGCGGCCGCGCGGCCTGCGGCGCGGCCGCTCAGTTACCCTGGTCCCAACTGGTGATATCGGCATTGCGCCCTTCGCCGCCCGGAGCTTTGTCGGCACCGTACGAAAAGATATCGAACTCGCCATGCTCGCCCGGCGAGCGGTATTGATACGCCTCGCCCCACGGATCTTTCAAAATCTGCGCTTTGACGTAAGGCCCTGTCCAGTTGGGGGCGTTGGCCGGGACGTTGACCAGATCGTCGAGCCGCTCGGGCGCCACGCCGTTATCGAGAAAATAATTCTCCACTGCCATCGACAACCGGTCGATGTGCAGCTTGGCGGCGTCGTATTGCGCTTTTTGCGTCTTGCCCATCAGATTGGGCACGACCAGCGTCGCGATGAACGCCAGCAGCACCATCACCACCAGGATTTCAATCAGGCTGAAGCCGCCCTGCGAGCGGCCGCCGAAACTTGTCATCATCGTCTTCACCTCTTCGCATCGAAATACCGCCATCATACGCCGGCGGTCAAGCACTCAGTGAAACTCATAATTCTGAGCGAACTAACAGGTTGTTGAAAAACGCCATCCTGGCGTTTTT
>JRYH01007298.1_pt1 | contig 32885 bp, 27 predicted proteins | sample 235351 | NCBI WGS metagenome assembly JRYH01 (sample SAMN03074221, study PRJNA261480) | activated sludge metagenome | biome: Wastewater Treatment Plant; feature: Wastewater; material: Activated sludge; isolation source: activated biomass of a wastewater treatment plant treating wastewater... ...
TTTCGAGCAGGATGCGGTTCTTCAACGTCTGGTGCCATCGCTCGATCTTGCCTTGGGTCTGAGGATGGCAGGGCGCCCCGCGCGTATGTTCCATGCCCTTGTCGGATAGCCATGCGGCCAGGTCGGAAGAGACGTAAGAGGGGCCGTTGTCGGACAACAGCCGCGGCCGCTGCACCACCCTGGCGCTGTCGCAGCCAGAAGCCTGCAGCGCGATGGTCAGCGTGTCGGTGACGTCCTCGGCCTTCATCGTGGTGCACAGCTTCCAGGCGATGATGTAGCGAGAGAAGTCGTCGAGCACGGTCGACAGGTAGAACCACCCCCAGCCGATCACCTTCAAGTAGGTAAAGTCGGTCTGCCAGAGCTGGTTGGGCGCCGTCGTCTTGTCGTGGAACTCATCGGCGGCCTTGATGACGATGAAGGCGGGGCTGGTGATCAGGTCGTGGGCCTTGAGCAGGCGATAGACTGAGGATTCCGAGACGAAGTAGCCCCTCGTGTCGGTGAAGGTGACCGCCAGTTCCCGTGGCGACAGCTCCGGCTCGTTCAACGCCAGCTCAATGATCTGATCGCGTTTCTCCTCGGGGATGCGGTTCCAGACCCGGTTCGGCCGGGGCCTGCGATCCTCCAGCGCATCGACACCGCCGGCCAGGAAACGGTCATACCAGCGATTGAAGGTCGAGCGCGGAATACCGAGTTTTTGCAGCGTGCGCCGCGCCGACAGATGCGACTGCTCGACGAGCCGAATGATCTCCAGCTTCTCGGATGCGGGGTATCTCATTCGTCGTCGCCCCCATCCGCAATCATGCTTTTTTTAAGAATCCGCAGTTCCAGCGCCTGCTCGGCGACGACCTCCTTGAGATCGCGCGCCTCCTTGCGCAGCACCTTCACCTCGTCGCTGGTGGCGGCGCGCGCCGTATCGCCGGCAAGCCGCTTCTTGCCGGCTTCCAGGAATTCCTTCGACCAGGTGTAATAAAGGCTCTCCGCGATCCCCTCGCGCCGGCACAGCGCCGCGATCGACTCTTCGCCGCGCAAGCCCTCCAGCACGATGCGGATCTTCTCCTCGGCCGAATATTGCTTGCGGGTTGCGCGGCGGATGTCTTTGATGACCTGCTCTGCCGGCGCTTTCCCGGTTCCGGGTTTCTGTCTCATCTCCACTCCTTGGCGGTTACGATGAGCCTGAAACCCTCCGTCACGAAATCAACCCAGATGTCCCAGGGGTGCTGACGGGAGACATGCGACTGCGGTTTCCGTGTGGACACCACCTGAAGGCGGATCCTGCGTTCTGGCATCAAAGGGCGTGCGGCAGCGCGGGCAGCGATTGGCGGCGGCGCGCGGCAGGCCGAAACCGCAGGCCGCGCAGTTGGCCGGGATCGGGATGCGTACCATTTGAACCTCTGCGTCTAGGGTCAGGACTTCGGTAACTGGGCCGCTCCAGTCAAGCGGTTTTGGGCATGCAAGGATGGCCGCCGGAGTGCGGTTTGGTCGCTTACACCGCCCCGCCTTCGCTGCCGTCTTCTTCTGAGGTCGATCCCGGGTGCATGCTTCGGTCCGTGGTCGGCGCCATGGCCGCCAACATGATGCTGGTTCAATGCAATTCCGACGTGCCCATCTCATTGGCGTGCTCAATATGGATCGGCAACAGTCCTGACCACGGCATCATCGGAACCGCGTCCCTGGGGGACCTCGACGGCCTGCGATCAGGCAGGCAACGGGTGTGAGTTCGGGTTGTCAGGCTGCATGCGGGGCCGGAATGTCTGACCGGAAGTCGGTGTCATCGACCCACATCCGGTGAAGGATCACGCCGATACGTCGCGCCAGGGCGACCATGGCACGCTTGCCGCCGCGACGGCGGGCGACCTGTGCGGCCCATGTTCTCAGCCATGTCGAGCGCCCGCGGTTCATCATAACAGTCGCGGCCTGACACAGCGCGCGTCGAAGGTTGACGTCGCCGGCCTTGGTGATCCCGCCCGAGACGTCTCGTTCTCCCGACTGGTTCCGCGATGGTGTGAGGCCTACCCATGGCCCGACCTTCTTCGAGGAGGTGAAGCGGGCAGGATCATCGACTGCGGATCGATAGGTCAGTGCGACGATTGCGCCGATTCCGGGCATCGACATCAGCCGACGGCACACGGGGTCGTCTTGAGCCAGTTGGCGGACACTGCGCTCCAGTCCAGCCAGTTCCTTCCGCAAAGAGGCCCGCGCCCGAAGCATCGGCTCTGTCGCGGCCTCCAGCATCGGATTGCCGGCCGCCAGCTCGCGGATGCGATACTCGAACCTGCCGCGCGATATGGTCCCGACCTTGAGCCCGAAGTTCCGCAAAAGCCCGCGCAAGGACATTTCCAGCGCGATGAAGCCTTGCTGCACCGCCTTGCGGGCACCGAGCACGGCGCGAACCTCTTGTGCTGAGACGGATTTGCAGTGAACCGGTCGGAACCAGCCCAGATGAAGGAGGCGCGCAATCCCCTCAGCATCCCGTCTATCCGTCTTGATCGGCATGGCCTTCAGCGCGCCCTTCACCTGCCGGGTTTCCATCAGAACGACGTCCAAACCCGCCCCAGTCATCCCGCGGTGCAGCCACTGCGACAGTGGGCCGGCCTCGAGGCCGATGGCAGCGATACTGCCGTCCTGCTCTCCGATCCAGCGCAGCAGCGCCTCAGGCTCGCTGGCCGCCTGCGCTTCCTTCACGATCTTACCATGCTCGCTGATCACGCAGATCGCGGTCTTCTCGAGCGACACATCCAATCCGACAAACAGCCTCATCCCACAGCCCTCCTTCTGGATCTGATACGGGAATGGCGACGGCTTGCCCTTCATCTTGCAAGCGGCAACGGGCAGTGCGCGACGCAGGCCCCGTTACAGCATCTCACAACCAATAGATGACGGTTGCGGCCAAGGCGCAGGCGGAGAGGAACAGGATCGGGCATCGGTCGTAGCGGGTTGCGATGCGCCTCCAGTCTTTCAGGCGAGCGAACATGTTCTCGATCTTGTGGCGCAAGCGGTAGAGGTCCGCGTCGTGCGGGATTGGGACTTTCCGACCGATGCGGGAGGGGATACACGGCAAAATACCCATGTCGATCAGAGCGTTGCGGAACCAGTCGGCATCGTAGCCCCGGTCTCCGAGCAGCGCCCCTGCCTGCGGGATGGAGGACAAGAGCGCCCGCGCCCCGATGTAGTCCGAGGTCTGGCCCGCCGACAGGAACATCCGGATCGGGCGCCCCTTCGCATCGGCCAGGACGTGCAGTTTGGAGTTCAGTCCGCCCTTGGTCCGCCCGATCAGCCGCCCGCGCCCCCCTTTTGAACCGCCAGGCTCGATGCGGTCCGATGGGCCTTCGCATGAGTCGCGTCGATCATCACGATCCCGGTGTCCTGCGCCTGAGCGGCCAGTTCGGTCATGATCGTGGCAAACACACCCATCCGGCTCCACCGCTTCCAGCGGTTGTANNTCTCCAGGATGTGGCAGCGATGGGTGAGGCGATCGAGCAATGCCGTGGTCATCTTTGCATCGCCAAAGACGGTCGCCCATTCACTGAAGCTGAGGTTGGTGGTGATGATGACGCTGGTGCGTTCGTAGAGCTTGCTCAGCAGGTGGAACAACAGGGCACCGCCCGAGGCGCTGAACGGCAGGTATCCAAGTTCGTCCAAGATGACGAGATCGAGCCGGGTGAGGCTTTCAGCAATCTGCCCAGCCTTTCCTTTGGCTTTTTCCAGTTCGAGGGCATTGACCAACTCAATGGTGGAGAAGAAGCGGATTTTGCGGCGATGATGCTCGATCGCCTGGATGCCAAGGGCCGTTGCGACATGGGTCTTGCCCGTTCCCGGGCCGCCGATGAGGACCACGTTCTGCGCGCCGTCCATGAACTCACAGCGATGCAGGGTCCGGACTGTGGCCTCGTTGATCTCGCTGGCGGCGAAGTCAAAGCTTGAGAGGTCCTTGTAGGCCGGGAAGCGTGCCGCCTTCATGTGATAGGCGATGGAGCGCACCTCGCGTTCGGCCAATTCGGCCTTCAGCAGTTGCGACAGGATCGGGATGGCGGCTTCAAAGGCGGGCGCCCCCTGTTCGATCAGATCCTCAACGGCTTGGGCCATGCCATACATCTTCAGGCTGCGCAGCATGATGACGATAGCGGCGGCAGCAGGGTCATGACGCATGGCGGCCTCCCGCGATCTGGCTGCGCAGAGCGTCATAGCGTTCGACATTCGCCTTGGGTTCGCGCCGCAGGGTCAGCGCCTGCGGGGTATCCAGCGGTGGACCACCGATGACCTTGCCGTCGACGAGGCGGTGCAGGAGGTTCAACACATGGGTCTTGGTCGGCACGCCCTCGGCCAGCGCCAATTCCACGGCGGTCAGCACGGCCTGCTCATCGTGGTGCAGCACCAAGGCAAGGATGTCGACCATCTCGCGGTCGCCGCCGGGCTTGCGCAGCATGTGGTCCTGCAACTGCCTGAAGGCAGGTGGTAATTCCAGGAATGGCGCGCCATTGCGAAGAGCCCCGGGCTTGCGCTGGACGACAGCCAAATAGTGTCGCCAGTCATAGATTGTCTTCGGGGGCAGCTTGTGGCTTCGCTCGATCACCCGGGCATGTTCGCACAGGATGTTGCCCTCCGCGGCCACGAGCAGCCGGTCAGGATAGACCCGCAGGCTGACAGGCCGGTTCGCGAATGATGCCGGAACGCTGTAGCGATTGCGCTCGAAGCTGATCAGGCAGGTGGGCGAGACGCGCTTGCTCACCTCGATGAAGCCGTCAAAGGCCACCGGCAGCGGCATCAGGGCAGCCCGTTCCTCAGCCCAGATATCGGCAATGGTCCCGGGCAACGTGCCATGGGCGGTCTCATGCCACAGCGCGATGCAACGTTGTTCCAGCCAGTCATTCAGCGCGGCAAGATCAGGAAAGTCCGGCATCCCTTGCAGCATCTGGTGACGGGCATCGCGGACGTTCTTCTCAACCTGCCCTTTCTCCCAGCCTGCCGCTGGATTGCAGAACTCTGGCTCGAAGACATAGTGGTTCGTCATCGCCAGAAAGCGGATATTGACCTGCCGCGCCTTGCCGCGGCCCACAAGATCCACCGCTGTGCGCATGTTGTCATAGATACCGCGCTCTGGCACGCCGCCGAAGACCCGGAACGCATGCCAGTGGGCGTCAAACAGCATCTCATGGGTCTGCAAGGGGTAGGCCCGCAGGAGGAAGGCCCGGCTGTGCGACAGCTTGATATGCGCGACCTGGAACTTCATGCGCTCGCCGCCGACGACCGCAAAGTCCTCGCTCCAGTCGAACTGGAACGCCTCGCCGGGTCGGAAAGCCAGCGGGACAAAGGTGCCGCGCCCTGTCGTTTGTTCCGCGCGCTGCCGAGCTGCCCGCCACCGTCGCGCAAAGGCTGCAACACGGTTGTAGGAACCGGTGAAGCCAAGAGCGACAAGATCGGCATGCATCTTCTTCAGCGTCTGCCGTTCTTTGCGTCCCTTCTTTGCATTCGTCTTCAGCCAGCTCGTCAGCTTCTCGGCAAAAGGGTCAAGCTTGCTCGACCGTTCCGGTGTCGCGAACTTGGGCTCGATCGTATCGGCCTTCAGATACTTCTTGATGGTATTGCGCGACAAACCCGTGCGCCGCTCGATCTCCCGGATCGGCAAACCCTGTCGCAAGCGTAGCCTTCGGATAACGTTCAGTAGTCCCATGTCGATCACTCCTTTGGCCCCCTCGCTCTTCGCTTGGGGGAGGGTCACATGGGTCAAATCTCAATGGAAATTACGCGCCTACCCGGGTCACTTCTCAGTGGAAAGCAACACGCTCGGCATCGAGAACATGGGCCCTGATCAGCGCATGGATCGGCGCGAGCGCAGCGGCGCAGGCCCCGACCTGATCGGCCAGCGTCGAGAGGCTGATCTCTATGCCTTCCTTCGCATAGCGCTCGGCCTGACGGTTCAATGGTTGGTGCTGGCCGAACTTCTCGATGAGCACCATGGCGAGCAGGTTCAGGCCGGCCCAGCCACGGGGCGTGGGGTGGAACGGGGCCGGCGGCTGGCTGATCTTCTCGCATTGTCGGCAGGTGAACTTCTCCCGGACCGTCTGGATCACCTTCCACTGCCGGGGAATGACTTCGAGCGTCTCGGTGACATCCTCGCCCATCTTCACGATGCGATCCGAGCCGCAGCAGGAACAGGCCGTGGGCGCCGCGATCACCACGCGCTCGCGCGGCAGATGCTCCGGGAAGGGCTTGCGCGCCGGGCGACGGCGCTCGAACCCGGCGACGATCGAGGTCTTCGCCACCTTCTCGGCGGCGATCTCGTCTTCGGTGGCCGCTGCCTCGAGTTCCTCGAGCTGCAATTCCATCTGGTCGATCAGGCGGGCGCGACGTTCCGAGCTGTGGCCGTATTGCTCGCGCCGGAGCTTGGCGATCTCGAGCCGGAGATGCTTGATCATCGCCTCCGAGGTCGAGACCACCGCCCGGGTCTGCGCCAGTTCGCTCTCGGCGGCCTCCGCACGAGCCTCCGAGGCCGCGAGCGCGGCGCGCAATCTGGCGATCTCGGAAGCGGCATCTGACATGGGTGAGACCTACCATGCGGCCATCGGAAAGCCCATGAAAATAAGGCTGAAGAGGCCAATTTATCCCGCCTTTGCAGGGCGTTGGGTCCAGCGCGGATTGCGCCAGTCGATCCCCTCCAGGAGATAGCCGAGCTGAGCTGCGGATATCTGCACCGCTTCACCACTTCCGCTGGTCGGCCAGATGAACTTCCCCGCCTCCAGCCGCTTCGTATACAGCGACATGCCGACCCCGTCGTGCCACAGCAGTTTGACCAGGTCGCCCTTGCGCCCTCGGAAGCAGAAGATCTCGCCGGCATGTGGGTCGCGCCCGAGCCCCTGCTGCACCGTCAGCGCCAGGGTGTTCATGCCGCGCCGCATATCGGTGACCCCGCCCGCGATCCACACGCGCACCCCCGCCGGGAAGCCGATCATCGGCCTTCCAGGGCCGGAAGCAGCCGCGCCAATACCTCCGGGTCCACCGACGAAGGGGCCAGAAGCCGCCGTCCGTTCCTTAGCACGATCTCGAGCTGAACGTCCGGGGTGTCGCGCGGCGCCTCCTGTGCCGTCACGGGCACTGCCGCAGGCGCCTTGGGTGAAACCGCCAGTGGGATGAATGAAGGCGGCGTCTCGGTGCCAAGCTCACCGTCGCGATACTGTCGCCGCCATATGGTTAGCAGGGAGCGCGACACGCCATGCCGCCGCGCCGTAGCCGAGACCTGGCGATGCCCAAGAAAGCTCTCCTCTACAATACGGATCTTGTCCGCATCATCCCAGTGTCGCCGGCGCGGCACGTCCGCGGCGGAGAGGACTTCGATCTCGGGTCTGAACTTATGGTCGGCCATAAGGTCGGACTTAGCACCGACGCCGAAATCCCGTCAGACGGCCTCCGCCGGAGGGATACCAAGCTCCACAAACCCAACGGACTCAATACGGCTCTCCCGATGGACTCCTAATGACACCTCCCGTGCAGACCTACACGAGAGCGCATCGCAGCTTACGGATTCAGCAGGAAGGTGGGGGCAGAACAGCGCTTACGGGCAATCTCCGGTTCGATCATCGCGATGGCAGTTTCGATCGGCACAGGCTTCCCGCGTGAGGGCAGCAGCACCGGGGCAGAAGCCGGCAAGTTCGACATCCCCTGACAACCGGGCTTGTCGTGAGATGACCGGATACCGAAAACCGCCGGAATCGACGACGGCTCCGCAGGCGACCTGCGGAGCCGGTTGTCCAGAACAGGCTAAATGCCTGCTACTTTCCCGGCGGTCAGTTGTCCAGACCGGCTCCGGAGAGGGCATTCAGGACCATCTTCTGGAAGTAGTGCACGCCGTGCTCGGTCACCTGGCTTTCCGTCTTGGAAACCACGAAACGGCCTTGATTGTAGCCCTTGGACCTCAGGCCTTTCTGCACGCCCTCGCACAGGGCGATATCCTCGACCTGCAACGTGTCCTTGTGGAAGGTCATCTGGCCCCGTACCTGCTCGGAGACGGTGCCGTCCTTGGTGAACCAGTCATGGACCTCGCGCGAGGTCGTCGGCGTGAGGGGAATGATCTGCATCGCCGACAACTGCTCTTCGCCTGGATAGACCCAGATCGTCAGGTTCGGCCACAGGAACCATCCACCATAGCCCTCGACATCGTTGGACGCCACCTTGAAGGCGCGGGCATCGGTGCTGCCAGTGCGGCGGGAGCAGTGGCTGGAATAGATGCCGGTGGAGTGGTAGTTGTAGGCCTTGCTGGAGAAGTCGACCAGTTCGGAGAAATCCTTGTGCGCCACCGAGCAATGGTAGCATTCTTGGAAGTTGTCGACCAGGACCTTCCAGTTGGCGTTCGGCTCATACTCGACCTGCTCGGCCATCTTCATGTCGTTGGCGTGCGGAGCGTAACACAGGATCTCCTCCTCCAGCCCCGGAGCCTGCTCGCGCAGGCCGGGCGCCTTCAGGTCGAGGTTCACGAAGATCATGCCGCAGAAAATGTCGACCTGCACGGGCTTCAGCGCGAAGTCGCACTTGTCGAAATTCTCTACCCCCTCGGTGCGGGGAGCCGCCCGCAGGTTGCCGTCATGGTCGAACGACCAGGCGTGGTAGGGGCAAACCACGAGGTTCTTCTTGCCGCGGCCCTCGACCAGCCGGTGGCCGCGATGCTGGCAGACATTGTAGAAGCCGTTCAGCTCTCCGCTCTTGGCGCGGATCACGAAAACGCTTTGATCCAGGATCTCGGCCGTCAGGTATTCACCCGCATTCGCCACCTGGCTTTGGTGCCCGACGTAAATCCAACTGCGGTAGAAGATCGCCTCCTTCTCGGCCTCGAACACCGCCGGGCTGGTGTAATACCGCGCGGGCAGGGTGTAGCTCTCGCCTGCGTCCTGGGCGAATGGCCTGTCAGCAAGGTCGACGGCGGGGGCTTGAGTCTGGATATTCATGGTGTGGCTCCCTGATGGATACGCGACCGTGAAGGACGGTTCGTGATCGCTTCAGATAAGCTAGCCTCAACCATAACAGCTGCAAAACGGCGATTCCTGAAGCTACTGGATAAGGCGGGGTTATCCAGCCATTCCCACCAATCCGCAAGTTTCGGAGAAACGGCAGTGTTCGCAATGGTTGTTGGTGGAAATCCAGTCAACAAACTTGCGGCCATCTTCGGACAATGGTCGCCCGCTGTGAAGCAGCATGTAGTAGCCATGGTCGCTCTTGTAGAGATCTCCAGTGGGGTTCACGAGTTTTCCGTGCGAAAACTCGTCGCAGACGAGATTACGCCATCCTAGGGCGACGCCATGGCCCGCGCGGGCGGCATCAATCACGACGGGATAGGAATTGACATACATGTGACGGTTTTCCACCGGCAAATCGACTCCCTGCTCGCTGAGCCAGCGCCGCCAGTTCATCCAGTTCCAGTTGTGATCCTCGAGCTCGATCAGGTTGTGCTTCACCAGATCGGCGGTCGAATTGATCGGCCCGTGCTCCTCGAGGAATTCGGGGCTGCAGACCGGGAAAATCGCCTCGTCGAATATCTGCAGTGCATCGTAGCCGCGGAACTTCCCGTCTCCATATATGATGGCGATATGGACCTTGTTGTTCAGGCATTCCTCCACATTGTCCGATGCGATCAGGCGCAGCTTGACCTTCGGGTAGGCGGCCTGGAACCGGCGCAGCCGGGGGATCAGCCAGAGCGATGCTATCGACTGGTCAACCGCCACGGTCAATGTGTTGTCGGGGTCGGTGACCCGCAGCTCGACGGTTGCATTGGCCAGCTGGTTCAGGGTCGACGCGACGGTGTGCTGGTAGTCGCGGCCCTCGCGGGTCAGCGCGACGGAGCGGTGTGACCGGTGAAACAGGCTGATGCCGAGATATTCCTCCAGCGACCTGATCTGCTGCGAGACCGCAGCCTGGCTCAGGTTCAACTCACTTGCGGCCCGCGTGAAGCTGAGATGTCGCGCGGCGGCCTCGAACGCCACCAGCGGATCGAGTGGCGGCAGCTTCTTTCGATAGTGGTGCATCTTTCAGCCCTCTTTGGCGACTGCCCTGCAGTGTTCCGATACCTGGTGCCGGATCACCCAATTCTGGAAGAGGCATGGTCCTTGTCAGGCAGCTGCGGCCGACAATCCGATGACGGATTGTCAATGACCTGCGCACAGATTTCAAGGCTCATATAGGCTGCATCGGGGCTGCGCCAAGAGGCGGGGTGCCGGGGTCCAGGACGGAACTGCCCTCGGCGCTCATCGTTGGGCCGTCCTCCAGTCGGGGTTGATCCACGGCTCGTCATTGGTGGCGGGCAGGGTGCCGCGGCCGAGGATATGGTCGGCGGCCTTCTCGCCGGTCATGATCGACGGCCCGTTGAGGTTGCCGTTGGTGATCCTCGGGAAGATCGAGCTGTCGGCCACGCGCAGGCCATCGACGCCGATGACTCGGCATTCGGGATCGACCACGCTCATCGGATCGCTCGCCGCCCCCATCCGGCAACTACCGCAGGGATGGAACGCGCTTTCCACATGCTCGCGGATGAAACCGTCTAGTTCGTCGTCGCCTTGCAGTTCGGCGCCGGGCTGGATCTCGTGTTTCACGAAGGGCCTAAAGGCTTCTTGCGAGAAGATTTCTCGGGTCAGGCGGACGCAGGTGCGGAAATCCTGCCAGTCCTGCGCGGTGGACATGTAGTTGAACAGGATCCGCGGCGCCTCACGCGGATCGGCCGAGCGCAGGGTGACCGCGCCCCGCGACGGGCTGCGCATCGGGCCGACATGGGCCTGGAATCCGTGCCCCTCGGCCGCTGCGCGCCCATCGTAGCGCACGGCGATCGGAAGGAAGTGATACTGGATATCGGGGTAGTCCACGCCGGGCCGCGACCGGATGAAGGCCGCGCTTTCAAACTGGTTCGACGCGCCCAGCCCTTTCCGGGTGAACAGCCACCAAGCGCCGATCCCGGCTTTGGCAATCAGGTTCCAGTATTTAAACAGCGTAACGGGCTGCGAGCAGGCCATCTGCAGGTAAAGCTCCAGATGATCCTGCAGATTCTGGCCCACTCCGGAACGATGCGCAACCACCCCAATGCCGTATTCGGCCAGATGCGCCGCGGGACCGATCCCCGACAGCATCAGAAGTTTGGGAGAGTTCAATGAGCTTGCCGCGACGATGACCTCGGCACCCGCCCGGATGACCTCTATCCTGCCGCCCCGCTCGACCTCGACCCCGACGGCGCGGCCGTCCTGGATGACAACTTTCCGCGCGAAGGCCCGGACTAGCTCGCAATTCGGCCGCTTTAGCGCGGGGCGCAGATAGGCGTTTGCCGCGGACCAGCGCTGCCCGCGCCAGACGGTCTGTTCCATCGGGCCGAAGCCTTCCTGCTGACGGCCGTTGTAGTCGTCCGTCACCGGATATCCGGCCTGCCGCCCGGCCTCGACGAAGGCCGCATGCAGCGGATTGTCGCGCGGGCCGCGGGTGACATGCAGCGGGCCGCCACTGCCGCGCCAGTCCGGGTCGCCGCCATGGCCGCCGTCATGCCAGTTTTCCATGCGCTTGAAATAGGGAAGCACGTCGGCATAGGCCCAACCCCGGGCGCCGCTTTCCGCCCAATGGTCGTAGTCGCCCGCATGGCCGCGCACATAGACCATGCCGTTGATGGAGGACGAGCCGCCGATCACCTTGCCGCGGGGGCAGACCAGGCGCCGGCCGCCCAGGTGCGGCTCGGGCTCGGTCCAGTAGCCCCAGTCGTAGCGGCGCATGTTCATCGGATAGCTGAGCGCCGCTGGCATCTGGATCAGAGGCCCGGCATCGGTGCCACCATGCTCGATCACCAGCACCGATCTTCCGGCCTCGGACAGCCGATAGGCCAAGGCGCAGCCGGCGCTGCCCGCGCCCACGATCACATAATCCGCATTCATCGCTGTTTCCTCAAGCCATGTCGGTCCGGTCGGGCAATCCCAGTTTGCTTCCGAGATTGCGGCTCAGGGTCTGGGTGATCCGATCGGCCAGGCTGGCGATCAGCGCCATGGCGATGCCCGCCGACATGCCGATGCCGAAATCTCCTTTGGACAGCCCGATGTAGATCTGCTGGCCTAGGTCAGAGGTTCCCACCAGCGCGGTGATCACCAGCATCGCGATGGCGAAGATGATGGTCTGGTTCAGCCCCAGCATGATCGAGGGCATGGCCAGCGGCAGTTTCACTCGGACCAGCCGCTGCCAGCGAGTCGCCCCGATGGCCACCGAAGCCTCGATCACGCTTTCTGGCAGATTGCGCAGCCCGTGCTCGGTGTAGCGGATGGCGGGGATGATGGCATAGGTGACGATGGCCAGAAGGGCGGTGAACTCACCGATACTGAAGATCATCACGAAGGGGATCAGCACCACGAACAGCGGCATGGTCTGCATGGTGTCGATCACCGGGCGCACGATGTTCGACACCCGGTCGTTTTCGGAGGCCCAGATGCCGATCAGCACGCCGAGCGAACTGGCGATCAGCACGCCGATGCCGCAGATATAGATCGACAGCATGGCCGACTGCCAGAGGCCGGTCACCAGCAGGAAGACCTGGATAGCCAGCGTCCAGAACGCGAGGCGCAGCCCGCCGATCTGCCAGATCAGCATGGGGAAAAGCAGGGTGATGGCGATCCATGGCGTGCCGGTGATGCCGCGGAACAGCACGAGGCCAGCCAGGAGGACGAGGAAGGCGGCCAACACATGCCGGCGCCACAATGCCAGCCCGGCAAGCGCCGCGACGAGGACCGCATAGCCGGCGATCACGGCCGGAGTTACCGCGAAACCCCACGTCTGGGGGCTGACGGCCCGAGCCAGCCCCAGTTTGACTGGCAGCATGACAAAGAAGAAGGCGGCGGACTTGATCGCCTCCAGCACGGTGCGGAATTCGCCGATGAACCATGCCAGCGCGGCATTGACGCTGTCTTGCGGCGCGAGCTTCCAGGCGGTCGGCCAGTCGGACAGCGCGGGAAACAGCCGGGCCGCCAGCAGGCTGGCCGCAAGAAGGCCCGCGGCGACGGCCCAACCCGGCACCCCGGCCCGCGCGCCCCTGGCGGAACGGTCCCGCTCCACGAAGCCGGCGGATATCCGGTCGAGCACCATGGCCATCAGCGCGATGACGATGCCTGCCAGCAGGCTGGCGCCGAAATCCGCGCGGCGCATGGTCGAAAGCACCTCCCAGCCGATGTCGTTGGTGCCGCCGATGACGCTGGCGAAGATCACCATCGACAGCGAGGCCATGGTCGACTGATTCACGCCCAGCAGCAGCTGCCGGCGCGCGGTCGGCACGCGGACCTTCCAGAACAGCTGGCGCGGCGTCGCGCCGGACATCAGGCCGCTTTCCAGGATCTCCACCGGAACCGAACGCAGGCCGACGATAGTGTTACGCACCATCGGCGGGAAGGAGAATATCACCGAGGCGACGAGGCCCACGGTGCTGCCGAAGCCGAACAGCAGCAGGATGGGCAGCAGATAGGCGAAGGCCGGGATGGTCTGGAACTGGTCCATCATCGGCATGATGATCCGATACGCCCGATCCGAGCGGAACGCGAGCGCGCCGGTGAAGAAGCCGACCAGAACCGCCAGCGGCACCGAAATGGCGACCAGCGAGAAGGTGTTGACGCTTTCGTTCCAGTATCCGACGCCGACCATGTAGAGGATGGAGCCGCCGGCGAACAGCGCCAGCCCGGCCCCGGCGATGCGATAGGCCAGCCAGGCGACAAGCGCGAAGACGGCGCACCAGGGTAGCGCGCCGACCACGGCGCGAACCGCCAGGATCGGCCAATCCAGCAGCCAGGCGATGGCGCGGAAGACCGGCCGCGTGCCGCCTACGAAAGCCTCCATCGCGAAGTTCAGCGCCTGTGGCAGCGGCAGCACCCATTTGCTGGGGTAAGCCGCGAGCGGGCCGAGTTCCGCGCCCAGCCAGACGCAGAGGGCGGTGATCGCGGTCACGCCCGTCCACAGGGCGATCTCGCGGCGCGAAAGTCCTTCCATGACGTCAGCCCTTCAGCACGCTGGCTTCGGAGACGCCCGAGGCCAGCGCCGCGATCACGTCCCGGCTCGTCAGGTGGCGGGGCGGGCCCGCATCGCTGGGCACGGCCACCCCATCGTCATGCGCGGCCAGAAACGGCAGCAGCGCGGCCACATTGCTCGACGGCGCGACTTGGCGGATGCCCTCGGGGGCGGGATTGTCCGAGGCGATCTCGCCAGCGGTCAACACCAGTTCCCAGGGCACGTCATTGGTGAACTCGCGCACGTAGTCGTCGACGGGGCGCAGGATCAGATCGACAGGGCGCCCGATCTGGACCATCTCGCCATCCTTCATGATCGCCATCCGGTCGGCGATCCGCATGGCTTCCAGGAAGTCATGGGTGATGAAGACGATGGTTTTGTGCAATTCCTGCTGAAGCCGTAGGAATTCGTCCTGCATCTGGCGCCGTATCAGCGGATCAAGCGCGCTGAACGGTTCGTCGAGAAACCAAAGCTCCGGCTCTACCGCCAGGGATCTCGCGATGCCGACCCGCTGCTGCTGCCCGCCGGAAAGCTGGTGGGGAAAGCTCGTCTCGCGCCCTTTCAGCCCCACGACCTCGATCATCCTTTGCGCCCGCTCGAGCCGTTCGGAGCGGCCGACACCCTGCAATTCCAGGGGAAAGGCGACGTTTTCCAAAACGCTGAGATGAGGCATGAGGCCGAAGTTCTGGAACACCATGCCCATCTTGTGGCGGCGGTATTCGATCAGATCGAGGTCCGACACGCTGAGCAGATCCTCACCGTCCAGCAGGACCTGTCCGGCGGTCGCATCCACCAAGCGCGAGAGGCAGCGGATGATCGTGGACTTGCCCGAGCCGGACAGTCCCATGATGACGAAGATTTCGCCGTTGTGGACGTCGAAGGACACATTGGCGCAGGCCGGGATATGGCCCGCGTCCCGGATGGCCCTGGCATGGCCGGCCGGATCGCTGACGTGACCGTTCCGGGCGTTGAAGAATCTGTCAGGGTTGCTGCCAAAGACTTTCCAGACATTGCGACAGGACAATTTGACACTAGATTTCATCGGTGTTGATCCATCGGTGGCGGATGTCTCCATGGGAAAGACGAGGGGAGCAACGCGCCCCACGGTCACGGGGAGAAGTCATTCGATATATTCGCGCCAGATGGATTCATTTTCTGCGAGCCACTCCGCGGCGACCGCTTCGACGGTCTTGCCGCCATTGGTGACTTCGTTGATCATCGCCTCCTGCACTTCATTGGTCAGCGTGAAAGAGCGAACGATCGGCAGGGCATCCGGCCAGGTCGCCTCGAAATTGCTGCTGACGATCTTCTGGACCGAGGCCCGGGTGAAACCGCAGGCGTTGCCGCGCTCCTGGTTGACCCCGGCGGCGCAATCGGGCGAGGAATAGTCCCATTTTATGCGGTTGAGCTTTATCTCGCTGTGGATCCAGTGCGGGGCCCAGAAGCGAATGAGGATCGGCGCTTCGGCGGCGACCGCCGACCTCATTTCAGCGATCATGGTCCCTTCGCTTCCGCCGGGTGCCACCTGATACGGCAGGCCGATCGCTGCTACCTGATCCTGATCCTGGGTGCCCCAGTCCGCCGGATAACCGATGATCCGCCCATTCGGGAAGGTTTCCGCCGTGCTGAATGCCTCGGCGCAATCAAAAAGCGCCTGATAATTGGGCAGGCCCGGGCAGCGCTCTTCCATATAGGGCGGATAAAGCCATTCCTCCACGGCCTCGAGGCCGAGCGGACCGACATCTATCACGCCTCCCTCCGCCAATTTCTTGGGATAGAGATCGCCGGCGCTGTTGCTCCAAGCCTCGGCCTGCAGGTTCAGGCTGCCCTCCGACATCGCGATCCATTGCGAGGTGTTGCCGGCCGCGACATACTCCACCTTGAAACCCGCCTCGGTCAGGATGCCGCCCAGAATATGCGAACTGAGCTGCTGCCCGGTCCATTCGTTGATGCTGATCCTGATCGGCGTGTTCTTGTCGGCCTGCGCGGGCGCGGCCAGCGGGAATCCGAGACTCGCGGCTATGCAAGTGGCTTTCAGAGTGTTGGGATAGGACATGGGACCTCCTTGTGCGCGTTCGACGCTACGCCCGCTTCCGGGCTGTTTTGCTTGTTCTTGCCAGTTAGGTTACTGGAAAATACGATCCTGACAATCTCTGGTCGCTTGGGCATCTGGATCAGCATGGCTTATGCAGATTGTTCGTACCTTTCCGCTGGGTCAAAAAATTATATCTTTTTATCAATATATTACATATCATAATCCTCCGGGTTGTGACACTAGCTCCCCTTGCTTGACATAGTTGCAGGTGAGCCTACAGGTCCAGCACCAGCGGCCCTGTGCGTGCGCGCGAGCAGCAAAGCGCCATCGTGTCGTTGGTCGCCTTTTCGTCATCGCTCTGGATGGTGTCCCGGTGATCCGGCTTGCCCGAAATCACGCCGGTGAGGCATGATCCGCAGTAGCCCTCACGGCACAGAGTTTCGACGCGGATGCCGCTCTCGCCCAATACGTCGACGATTGTGCGGTCCGGCGGGATCCGGAAGATTTGCCCCGTGCTGTTGATCACGACCTCAAATGCGCTGTCATCCGCATTCGACAGTTCCATCTCGGGGTCCGCTGCGAAAAGCTCGTAATGGACGGTGCCCTTTGGCCAGTGTGATGCGGCATTTCTGATGGCGGTGATGAATCCGCCGGGGCCGCAGAAATAGACATGGGTGCCCTCGGCATGATCTTTGAGCAGCCCGATCACATCCAGCCCCCTGGAGGGGTCTCCCCCGTCATGCAGAATTCTGACGCGGCTCGCGAAAGGGGAATGGCTCAGCTCGTTCGCATATGCGGTATCTGCGCGAGTTCGGGTGCAATAGAACAGGTCAAACGGCTTGCCAAGGCGATTCAATTCATGCGCCATGCATAGGATCGGCGTGATGCCGATGCCCGCCGCCAGCAGGATATATTGGTGCCCCGTCTCTATCAGCGGGAAATGATTGGCACATTGTGTCATCTCGACCACATCGCCTTGTCGCCAGGCCGCATGGATCCATGCGGACCCGCCGCGCCCTGCATCTTCGCGCAGGACCGCAATCTCGTAGTATGCTGGACAATCGGACGCCGGATTCGACAGGGAATACTGACGGACCAGCCCGTTGCCCAGCCGCAGCGCTATATGCGCGCCTGCCGCGAATCCCGCCAGGGCAGCTTCTCCCGGAGCCGGAACGAGAACATATCGGCGGATTCGGTCGGTTTCCTCTGCAATGGAAGCAATTTTCAGGCGAGCAATCATCAAGAGCCTTTGCTCCGGTATAGGTAAGTTTGGCTTGTGGCATTACACTTTCTTATGAATCACCGGTGGTCAAACAAGTATTTTTTAGGAACATAGATAATGAATGCTTAACCGAAGCTCTGTACGCAAACCTGCCGCGGCGGGGCTTCGCAGGGCAGTGTCCCACGACGTGGTGTAGGAGGCCGCGCGCGGAGCCTCCGGCGTAGCGCAGCGCGCGGCCGTGGGTGACGCTGGCGGTCATCGCCGATCTTCGGAGAAGGTTCGGGTTGCGAGACCTGAAACCGACAACGGAGACGACGATGACCGATGACAGAATGGCGCTTCTTGAGCTGGTTGAGAAGCAGGCCGACGGCGACCTCGTGCGCGAGATGCTGGCCTTCGCGGCCGAGCGGATCATGGACGCGGAGATCGAGGCCCGGACGGGCGCAGCCAAGGGTGCGCGAACGCCGATGCGGGAAGTTCAACGCAACGGATACCGCGACCGCGATTGGGATACCCGCGCGGGGCGGATCGCGCTGGAGATCCCAAAGCTGCGCAAGGGCAGCTACTTCCCCAGCTTCCTGGAACCTCGCCGGACGGCCGAGAAGGCCCTCGTGGCGGTGATCCAGGGATCCGCATGGCGGCGAGATCTTCTGCTTTCGCGGCCGCAAGGGCGACCTGATCAAGGTCCTTTGGCATGACGGAGTCGGTATGTCGCTCTATCTGAAGCGGCTGGAGGCCGGGAAGTTCATCTGGCCGGTGAGCCAGAACGGCTCGGCCGTTCCCGTTTCGGCAGCGCAGCTCGGATATGCGCCCGCTACCGCACGACGAACTGGAAGTCTTACAATGATGCCCTGAAGCGGCGCGGGTCGCTGCTGATCTGGCTGGACAAGGCCATGGTGTGGCGCGCGCCCAGGGCGGTGCGTAACGGGCGACCGCCGGTGTTCAGCGATGGCGCGATCCAGTTCTGCCTGATGGTGAAGGTGCTGTTCGGTCTGCCGTTGCGGCAAACGACAGGGATGGTGGCGAGCATCCTGTCGATGGCCGGGCTTGACTGGCCGGTGCCGGACTTCTCGACCCTGAGCCGCCGGCAGAAGACCATCACGGTGCAGGTTCCCAGCCGCCGTGCGCCGGGTCCGCTGAACCTGCTGGTCGACAGCACCGGGATCAAGTTCCTCGGCGATGGCGAATGGCTGGCACGCAAGCACGGCACCCATCGCAGACGCCAATATCGCAAGGTGCATCTGGCGATGGACACGGCCACCGGCGACATCCGGGCGGTGGAGTTCACCCCAAGCCGCGAGGGCGACAGCCCCGTCTTGCCGGACCTTCTGGATCAGATCCCGAAGGATGAGCAGATCGGCACGGTGACCGGCGACGGGGCTTTCGACACCCGACGCTGCCACACTGCGATCCTCGAGCGTGGCGGCACGGCGGTCATTCCGATCCGCAGGAATGGCCGCCTCTGGAAAGAGGACTGCCCCGCAGCCAAGGCCCGCAACGACATCCTGCGGGCAACGCAGCGCTTCGGGCGGGCGATCTGGAAACGATGTTCCGGCTATCACGTCCGAAGCCGGATCGAGGCCAGGATGCGGTGCCTCAAGGCCTTCGGCGAGAGGATCGCCTCACGAGACCCAGACCGCCAGACCGCCGAAATCCACATCCGCATCGCACTCATGAACCGCTTCAACGAACTCGGCACCGCCGAGGTCGAACGCGTGGCCTGAAGCCGCCGGGGAAAGGGGGTCCCATCTCCCGAGTGGGACTTCTGCAACAACGCCCCCCCGTCAGTTCGGGAGCTTGAATCACGCAAGCCGAGCGGCCTCAAGCAGATCAATGGGTCCTGAGCCTAGCCTGTCGCAATCATACCATCGGCGCGGACGGCACACTTTGGAAGTTGATTGTCGCTACCAACGCTCGCCACTGACCGCCAAGTCCATCACGGGTCGATGGCGTGTCTAGATTTATACATTAGAAACAATCACATAAGAGTTCTCATCTCTGTCTCGGTTGGTCCGCCAAATCTCCACCATTCCAGAACGAAACTGGGTACGAAGGTCGACTATCGGCCCTTGTGCGCTTCCGGGCTGATCTCACCCAACCCGGAAGCGGTCATTCCTGGCGCGTGCCGGATCGTGCCTCATCGCGTATGGCAGTCCAACTCGTGAACGGTCATGACGTGAGGGATGCAGCCACCGCATCCGACAAGGGTGTCGTCGGACGCCCGATCAATGCCGAAAGCTGGCGGCCATCCTCGAACAGCGCTCCCTTGGAGGCCTCGATGTCGAAATCGGCCAGAGCGCCGGCGAAATCGGCAGGGATACCCACGCCTTTCAACACAGCGGCATATTCATCGCGCGGCAGGTTCTTGTAGGGGATGGCCTTGCCTGTCTGCCGGGAAATCTCCGCCGCCAGATCGGCGAGCGTATAGGCATCGTCGCCGGCCAGCTCATAGGTTTTGCCGTCATGACACTCGCCAGTCAGAACGACCACAGCAGCCTCGGCCAGATCGGCGCGCGTGGCCGACGAGATGCGGCCCTCGCCCGCGCTGCCGGCAAACGCGCCGGCCTTGACCGCGCCGGGGACCGAGGCCGTGTAGTTCTCAGTATACCAGCCATTGCGCAGGATGGTGTGCTGGATGCCCGACTGCTTCAGGAGGCTTTCGGTTTCCACATGCTCGGGTGCAAGGCTCAGTGACGAGGTATCGGCATGGAGCAGGCTCGTATAGATGATGCGCCTCACGCCGGCCTTTTTGGCGGCGTCGATGATGTTCCGATGCTGCGCGGCCCGCTTGCCGACCTCGCTGGAGGACACCAGCATCAGCGTCTCGACGCCTTGCAGCGCCGGCTCGAGGGTTTCGGGCCTGTCGTAATCGGCCGCGCGCGATTCTACGCCAAGGTCGGAGGCCTTCCCGACGCTGCGCGCCAGCGCGACGATCCGGGCGGGATCAGTCTTCTGCTTCAGCTTCTCGACGATGAGGCGGCCCAACTGGCCCGAGGCCCCGGTTATTGCGATGGTCATGGCGAATGGCTCCTTGTTTCGATGATCCGAAGCCATGATATGGGTTCATACTAACGCTTCGTAAGTACACACAGGAAGGTAAGTATGGAGATTCACGATGACGCCACGGCAATCGGGCTTTCCGACAAGCTGCAAGGCGAGCTGCTGTCGGCAGGTTGTCCTTCGCGCGACGTGCTCAAGCATGTGACCAGCCAATGGGGGGTTCTGGTGCTGATCGTGCTGGAAGGAGGAACGCATCGCTTTTCCGAACTGCGCCGCAAGATCGGCGGCGTGAGTGAGCGCATGCTGGCGCAGACGCTGCAATTGCTGGAGGCGGACGGCTTCGTCCGGCGACGCGCCTATCCGGTCGTGCCGCCCCATGTGGAATATTCGCTGACCCCCCTTGGCTTAGAGGTGGCGGAAAAGGTGCGGAATCTGGCCGATTGGATCGAGATCAACTTCCATCGCATCCCTGCAAGCCGGGAGAATGCTAAATCACCAAGCTAGCCTGGCGGCGCACTGAACCCCGCCGTATTGATGAGGGACGGCCTTGCTGTGAGCCTGCGCCATAAGCAGGCGGCTGCCTCCCAACGCTGATCACTCCCGCAAGCATTATAGAGTACCTACAATGGCATAGCGGTGCCCAGATTCATCCTCGCGGGTCCGCCACCCACCCCCGCTATTGGTCTCCCGTGCCATCGCCTGCCTGTAACCCCCCGTAACAGCGGCGCTTTCCGGCCCTCATCCGGTTCCTTTCCGGCATACCTCGTCCCTGTTCCCGCCCATTCCGTTCCTTCGCGCCTCCCGGTCTCCGGCTGCCCGGAAGCAGGTGGAGTTTACGCGGAACAGGGAGTTTTTCGCGATTATCAGGACAAAACAGGCCCGGATCACGCAGAGTCCGGGCTTACGCACCAGATAGTATCGCCGGATCAATGGGTTGTAGTGCTACAAGCCAGTTTCCTGTTTTGTCGCAGAACAGGCGATTTAAGCCGGATAACAGGGCCTGTTCGCACCTGTTATCGGGGCAATTCGTCAGAATAACAGGTAGGTCAGTCTGACCCGGCTGGGCACCCAAAGTTCCGTTGACCGCGGCTCGCCGGGGACTTTCGCTTGACGGTGCCGCCGACGATCACCCGAGCCGGTAATGGCTCTCGGATGCAAGGGCCGCGAACCACCGCCGCTGGGCCGTCCAAGACAGAGGCAGGTCGCTGTCGAGGAACCTCGCGAGGGTCAGGTGCTCCGGCTGCTCCCCGGCGAGGATGGCGCGCTGGAGATCCGGTGCGAGGAAGGCCAAACGAACGAGGCGGCGACGGTGCGAAGTGTCCGGCGCGGCGTCGAGCTTGGGTCTGCCGTGGGTGTCGCGCGTGAGCATCTGGTGCGCGGACCGTAGTGCCGCTACCCTTGGCGTCAAAGCCGTCAAGCTTTCTGCGGCTCGCCCTCGAACCACGGATCACGCCGCATCGCGGGTGTAGGAGGTGATGATGCCGCCAAGCTGGCGCCGGCAGCGGATCGGGCCGTCGCGGGCGGGACGGAAATCGACCTGAAGCACATTGTTCCCGATCTCCCGGCCCCGATGCGGACGCTCGACATTGTAGTGGCGCACCCAGGTGCGCAGGATGTAGTCGAGCTGAGACCGGCTGAAGCAGACGAAGAAATCCAGGCATTCTCGCTTGATGGTGCCGATGAAGGATTCCGCGAAGGCATTGGCGTTCGGCGCCCTGTGCGGGATCTGGATGACGCGGGCAGCCTCAGATGCCCAGACGGTATCGAAGCTGGCGCTGAACTTGGTGTCGGCGTCGCGGATCAGGAAGCGTGGCGTGATCCCCTGTTCCGCGCACCATATCAGCGTGTTGCGGGCCTGCTGCGTCACCCATGCCGAATCCGGAGTATAGGTCGGAGCACTGCAATACACGCGGCGGCTGCGGAGATGGATGAAGATCAGCACATAGGCCGTCAGCTGGCCACGGGCGGTCAATACGGTCTTGGTGAAGAAGTCGCAGGCGACCATGCTTTCCATATGCGCCCTGACGAAGGTGGTCCACGGCAGGGCCGGCTTCTTTTTCCGCTTCTCGGGGCTCGGATGGATCCCCGCCTCATCGAGGATGCGCTTGACCGAGTTGGCGCCGGCGTAAAGCCCGAGCTTCTTCAGCTCCCCGGCGATCCGCTTGTAGCCCCAGAGGAGGTTTTCCGAGCCGATGCGAATGACGACGTCGCGCAACTCCTGCGTCAGGCGCGGCCTGCCCACGGGTTTGAAGGGGCGTCCACTGCGCATCTGGGCGAGCCAGCGCTTGTAGGTCGCGGGCCTGGCCACTTCCATGAGCCCGTCGATATCGTGCCCGCACTCGGCCCCGATGCGCAGCAGCTCGGCTTTCTCGGCGGGCGACAGAATGATGCTTTGCGCCGGGATGCGGGCCCGCAGAATATGGATCTGGGCCCGGAGCAGCCGCATCTGCGCGTTGTGCCGCGGCATGAAGAGCCGGGTCAGGAAGACCAGAAGGAGGGAAAACGTCGAATTCATCTTGCCGGGCTCCACCACGGCCCTTTAAAAAATTGCCGTCATGTCAATGCGATGAGACGTGCCTACATTTTGGCACCCCTCTCAGGAAGACCAAAAGCGCGTGGAACGCAAGATGGGCGTCGTGAATCCACGGCGCGCCGCAGCGGACAGGTCCGTTGATCTCCGCATGAGAGTACACGGACCACGGTCATCCGTTTCGCTGCCAGTCGCGCCTGAACCAGATGACCATTCCAACCACCACCATCATCATATAAAACAATGGCTTAGAAGGCGGAGATGGGGTGGATGCCGCTCTCCCCAGACGGCATCGCAATGTGCCAAGCTTGCGGTGTTGTATCACAAGCTGAAGGAGAGGGCATCCATGGGAGAGGTTACCATCATCGGCATCGATCTCGCAAAGAACGTGTTCCAGGTGCACGGTGCCGCGGCGGACGGGTCCGTCGTGTTCCGCAAGAAGCTGACGCGACCACAGTTTGCCCGGTTCATGGCGGAGCAGCCGCCGTGCCTCGTGGTGATGGAGGCCTGCGCCAGTGCGCATCATTGGGCGCGGGAAATGTCCCGCCACGGGCATAAGGTCCGGCTGATCGCGCCGCACTACGTCAAGCCGTTCATCAAGCGCCAGAAGAATGACGCCGCCGATGCGGAAGCAATCGTCGAGGCGGCGCTGCGACCGACCATGCGGTTTGTGGAACCCAAGACCCAGGAACAGCAAGCCCGAGCGGTTGCGTTCCGGACGCGCGAACAGCTCGTGAAGCAACGCACCGAAGCCGTGAATGCGCTGAGATCGCATCTCTACGAGTTCGGCCATGTCGCCCCCGTGGGGATTGGCTATTTGCCACGCCTGGAACGGGTCATCGCAGATCCTGACGCCGACATTCCCGATCTGGCGCGCGAGATCTGCCAGATGCTCCTCGACCAGATCAACCAGCTGACCGGCCGGATCGATGCGCTGAAAGCCAGGATCGCGGCCTTGTCGAACGAAGCGGAAATGCCGCGCCAGCTGCAGACGATGCCGGGTGTAGGCCCGATCACTGCACTGGCGGTCGAGACCTTCGCGCCGCCGATGGATCAGTTCCGCCGAGGGCGAGACTTCGCCGCCTGGCTCGGCCTGGTGCCGCGGCAGCATTCCACCGGGGGCAAGCAGAAGCTGGGGAAGACCTCGAAGATGGGGCAGCGCGACATTCGTCGATTGCTGGTCATCGGGGCGACCGCTGTGATCCGCTGGGCCTCGCGCCGCGGTGCGCCGAAGGGGTCGTGGTTGGCGCGGATGCTGGAACGCAAGCCGGTCCCGGTCGTGGCCGTCGCGCTGGCGAACAAGATGGCGCGTGGCATCTGGGCGATGCTGACGCGCGGTGAAAGCTATCGCGGCCCGGTGCTGATCGGCGCCTGACACGGCGTTGAATCGGCAGCGGGGCCACCGAGTTGTGAGGAAGGCATGATCCGAATGGGCACATGATCGACATGATCCGGGTCGGGAAAACCAGAAACCTTCTCCGAGCCTCGAGCTCGCCGTTGGAGATTTGGACCCGGTCCGCGCATCACCATCTCGGCCAGCGGCGCCATGTCAGCCGCACGAACAGGCCTGACAAAAGTACGCACTCGATCACAAGTCCAGAAGATCAGAATTTCCTTGCAAACCGAGCGGCATCCACAAAAGAAGGTTCGACGTCAGGCCCATCCCCTCCGCCAGTTGCTCTTGCGAAGGCGTTCTCCCGATCCGGCTCCGGCCGGGTTTTCTCGTTATTTTCGAGGGTTATGCGGGTGGGGCTGAGCACTGGCCTCGATGCCGGGAGGCCCGGAAGCGGTCTCTCAGGGCCGATATTCTCTGGACCTCTCGACTGCGCGCATTCGGTGTAGAGCCTGTAACCCATTGAAAGTATAGGGACAGTTCCTCGCGCCACCTGAACACTTTGATGCCAGTGGCGTTTGTGGAAAGGAACAGAAATCCAACCCGTTCTTTCTCAATCCAGCCTCGCAAATCCCTTCCGCCATTGAGAATTTCCTGCGACGACGGCATCCTGTCGGTGACGGAGGCTATGAATGGCGGAACCAGACCTCGACACCGACAAGCTCGACGACGCGGCGCTGGCGATCCTCAGCCTGACGCTGCATGACGGCAATCGAGTCTGGAAAGGGATTGACTGGTCGATCACCGACCGGCTGCACGCCAAGGGGCTTATCCACGATCCCATCGGCAAGGCGAAATCGCTGGCCCTAACGGAAGTCGGACCGGCCCGAGCGGAGGCGGCTCTCGCCGAATTGTTCGTGAAGCAGTCGGACGATTCAAAGAGGTCGGAACGATGAAACCGGCCGACGAGGAGCGCATCGCTGCCCAGCTGGCGAAACTGATGGCGATGATCTGTGTGCGCAACACGGGGATCGAGGAATTGCACGCCGGGACCGTTCCGGTCACCCACAAGGGCGACTATTCGGACGTGTTCATCACCGATGCCGACGGCCGCCAGATTCCATGGTCTGACGCGTCCCATCTCGACGACGACGAGATGCGAAACCTGATGCGACAGATCGTCGACCGGCTCTACACCTTTCACCTCAAGGCTGACGACGCGGGGTTTCGAGACCACCTCGACCGTTGGCTTGCCGTTGCCGGACGATGGGACGAACCGAAGCTGGATGAGGCCTTTCTTGCGACTATCGCCGGCGGGGAAGCCAAACCGCCGAGATAGCAATTCGGGTCAGGTCAGGCATCGACGGTTGGTCGCCGGATCCCATTATGCAACAGGTTCGACAACGGCTGAGTGCTTCGTGACAATGTCCTGGATTTCCGCGGGCTTGAACGCGACATCCCATGCCCAGTGGCCGAAGCCGCCCGCCGCGTTGACCGCCTTCACCCACTCGTTCAACGCGTCCCGTTTGGCCTTGTTCTGAGGGCTATCGGTGCCCTTGATCTCAAGCGCCAGAATGGTGCCGCTGGCAAGGCGCACGAGGAAATCAGGAACATAGCGGCGTCGTGAACCGGCCCACATGTAATAGATCTGGAAGCCGAGATGATCGTTCTTGGCATAGGCGATGACGTCTTCGCGCTTCTCGAAAATGTTGGCGGCATGTCCCTCCCAGGACGAATCCCCGACGAGATGGCTGATATGCGACTTGGTGGTCGGAAAGCAGGGCTTGGTGGTGTACCAGGTCCGCATCTGGCCGGTGGCGCCGATGGGATTTTCCTCGTCGAAGACCGGCGTCAGGCGTTCCGTGTTCTGCTCGGTGACGTTGCTCAACACATGCTGAACGACAAGGTCGATGTTGAGCGCGATCAGAATCCGCCGCCGAAGCGGGTCGGAGTGGAACAGCGACGGGATGTCGAGGCGGTCGGAGTTTAGGAACGCCTCGACGATCCTGACCAGCTGCGCCGCGAGATACTCGTGGCTACCCGAGAAACCGTGGCTGAGTTCGGCGAAGGCCTTTCGTGCTGCCTGAAAGACAAGACGTTGCAGACGGAAGCCGTCTGGCAGCTTCTCGAGGTCGATGGCTGTCACCTTGCCCATATCGGTCGCGCCCCCGAGCGCCGGAGCCATTTCCGCGCTGATCGGCGTGCTGGCAGGGTCGAGCACGAGCGGCGCTACCTTGCCCCAGTCCATGGTCAGCTGCGGTCTCACGACCGTTTCAACCCGCAGCACGTTCGGCCATCGAAGTTCCAGATGAGCCCGCTCGGGTAGGACTTCGATCTGGGTGGTCGGCTTGGGAGGCGGCGGAGCCTCCCCGCCTTCGCCTGTTTCCGAGATGGAAAGCGGCACGCCGAAGACATTGACGTATTCGGGCAGGAACAGACCATTCTCGTCCGTGTCATAGGACACCCGACGCAATCCGCGCCCAACAACCTGTTCGCAGAGCAGCTGGGATGTGAAGGCCCGGAGACCCATGATGTGCGTAACGTTCTTGGCGTCCCATCCCTCCGACAGCATCGCAACCGATATGACGTTCTGTAGATCCTGTCCGGCCGCTCCTCGCTTCCCGACGTTGTCCACGATCTCCCGCAGCAGTTCTTCTTTCTTCAGCGAGCGGAATTGCTGGCGGCGGGTCTCGGGGATGGTCGCAGCGTCGATGATTGCCTTCAGCCGTGCCTCGTAATCCTTGTCGGAGGTCGCGGTCTCGCCGATCTCAGCTTTCTCCAGCACCTTGGAATCGACCCGGAGCGTTCGGGTCGGTGCGTGCAATTCGGGCCAATGCGCATCGCCCTTGTTGAAATAGGTCTCGATGCGGGCTGCGGTTTCAGTGCGATTGCAGACCGTCAGCATGACCGGCGGCGAATGATGCCCGGCCTCCTGCCATTGCGCCCGGGTTTCCCGCCAGTCGGCGCCGAGCAGCGTATAGGCGTCTTGGACCAGCTTCGGCAGCGCCTCATGCGGTTCGGCCTTGCGGTTCAGGTCTTCGGAAACAGTCGGGTCGCGGTAGATGTGGTAGAGCTTCGAACGCAGCGTCTTGGCGTCCGGAACCGCATCGTCGCGGACAACGACGCGCGGTGTCTTCACTAGCCCCGCCTCGATCGCGTCGTTCAGGCCGAAATCCGAGATGATCCAGTCGAACAGCGCCGTATCGGTGCTCTTCTTGCCGGTCGGCGCGAAGGGTGTTGCCGACAGGTCGAAACAGCGCTGGATGCGCCTGGTCTTGTGGATGCGGTCCAGACCCTCGATCCAGCGCGTCGCTTCATCCAAGTCGATGCCATGCTCTTCGGCATGCTTCTTGCTGATCTTCACCTCGGGCGGCTTGCGGTAGGCGTGGTGCGCCTCGTCGTTGATGACGATGATGTCCTTGTGCGCCGCCAGCTTGCCCAGCACCCGCCGCGTGAAGGCCTCGTCGGACTCGCGCCCCTTCTTCACCACCGAGCGGTCCGCTTCCTTCAGCGGCATCAGCGTGTGCCAGTTCTCGATCAACACCTCCGCCTGGTTCAGCTTCTGGCGCAGGGCCTCGGACGGGCAAAGGTTGAACTCGTCGTAGTAGCTGCCCTCGCTGGGCAGCAGCACCTGCAGCCGCTCCTTTACCGTCAGGCCGGGCGCCACGATGAACACGGCGCGGCTGAAGTCCTTGTTCCGCTTCGGATAGGTCAGCGCGTTGAGCACCTGCCAGGTGATGATCATCGCCATCACCGTGGTCTTGCCTGCGCCCGTCGCCATCTTGTTGCAGAGCCGCTCCCAGACGCCGCCATCGCCGGGGATCGCGATGCCCTGCTTGTAGGCTTCGGCGCCCTCGACCCACCAGATCAGCGTCTCGATGGCCTCAAGCTGGCAGAAATAGAACGGATGCTGCCGCGCCTCGCGGTCGTGCCAGTGCTCCAAGAGCTTGCGGGTGACGATGGTCACGCCGGGCCAACCGTCGTCGCGCCACTGATCCACGCGGGTGCGGATCGTGTTCACCAGGTCCAGCCCCTCGGTGCGCTTGGTGTTGTTGCGCGCGTCAAAGACCTCGTAGCTCGCCGGCCGCCGCTCAGACTTGATCTCCAGCTTGCCGCCCTTGGTCTCGACCCAGTGTTGCGCCGGGCAGACGAACGGCGAATTGATGATGAGGGACATGGGCTTATCCCTCCAGCGACATGATCTTGAGCGACTCGATCCCGCGGTCGTCCACGATCTTGACCGCGATGCGCCGATTCTCACCCGCCTCGAAGGGCAGCGAGACGGTGCCGTGGAACTGCTCCAGCAGGTCCTCGTCCAGCTCTGCCCGCACGGTCTTGCGCAGGCGGTTCCAGCCGCCCTTGGCATCCGCCATCGGGAAGAACACCTGATGCGGCATCAGGGATCGGTTGTCATAATCCACGTCCAGCGACCACATTGCGATTTGCTTTGTGCCGCCCGAGACCAGATCGCCCTTGCGCGGATCGAAATAGTCGAAGCCGTTGACCTGAACCTCCCACAGCCCGTCCTTGCGCTTGCGCAGATCCACATCGGGCTGGCCCATCAGCCAGAACGACTGGTTGGAACTGCGGCCCTTCTTCAGATCCTCGGTCAGAAGGTCGGTGTTCATCTGCGCCTTCAGCAGCGTGACGCCGGGCCAGTTCACCTCGTCGATGTCCTTCGCGGCCTCCGGGTCGAAGGTGAAGGCGCAGAACAGGATGAATTTCGGCGACGGGCGCAGGGTCTCGGCCTCGGTCAGCGCCAGTTCCACCTGCCGCTGCTCCAGCGCCGCGTGCTCGGGGCCGAAGCTGACGACGACTCGTTCGCCTGTTTCGGCCAGCGAGCCGCTGGCGTGGATGTGCTTCAGCCCCGGCAGGGTCTCGAACTCGGCGAAGCGGAGCATGGCGCCGCCTTTGCCGCGCACACCGGTCTTGAGCAGTTCGTCGCGCCAGAGCGCTTGGCGCGAGGTTTCGCCGGAGCGGGCAACGGTCTCGTCGGCTTCTTGCGGCGGGATGCTGTCGTCCAGCGACAGAACGGTCGGCGCCGGCACTGCCTCGACCGAGAACGGCCCGCAGATGCGCAGCTTGGATCTGTCGATGCGCGGCTTTTCGTAGAGGGTTTCCTGTTCGGCATGGTCGGCGATGGACTGGTCCATTCGGCGCTGCATCGCCTGCCGGGCGGCGTGGAAGGCATCGAAGGACGTGCGGGCGGCGTCGGGCCAGTCCTCGGGCCAGTCGAAGGGCACCTCCCATTCGTGCAGGGTGTCGCCCTTGGCGAAGTCCACCGGCTTGCCCTTGCGCGCTCCTTGCGTGGGCTTGAGCGGCTTCGGCGGCGCGGCGGAAAGTGCTGCGTTCAGGTCGGCGAGTGCCGCCGCGATCTTCGGGTGATCCTCGTCATAGATCGTGTCGATGTCGGGGTTGTTGGCGATGCTTTTCAGCGTGATGTGCGGGACGGTTTCATAGTCGAAGCCACCACCCAGCCCCTCATGCGGATAGCGCAGCGCGTAGTAGTCGAAACTGGCGGTCATTAGCCGTTGCTTGGCCAGCGTGATCGCCACGCGGGACGTGTCGCAGGTGATCCAGCGCCGCCCCCATTTCTCGGCGACGAAGGCCGTGGTGCCGGAGCCGCAGGTGGGGTCGAGCACCAGATCGCCGGGATCGGTCGTCATCAGGAGGCAGCGTTCGATGACAAGCGGAAGCGTTTGGACGACGTAGGTCCGAGGATCGTTAAAGCCGCTGATCTGAGTATCAAGCCAGATGTTGGTAATCGGCGTCACCGGATAGTCCGCGTGGTAGTTGACCATCCGCATCGTCTTTCCCTGCGCCATCAAGCGCCCGGACTTCTTCAATCGCGAAAGCCCAAGCGTTGTGGTCTTCCAATGTGAGTTTGCCGAGGGATTGAAAACCGCGCCGCACCATTCAAGCGGCTGATCGCCAGGCGACGGGCCTTCGGAGAACATCGGGTATGGCTGGAACACTCGTTGGCTGTCGGAGAGGTGCTCAAACTCGCCCTTGCCGAGCTTGCGGCGATAGCCGCTTGCCTCCTCGACCCACGAGTAATTGGTAGCGCCCTCGCTTCCCGGAACTTTCACTTGGTAGAGCGGTCGGTATTTCGCGTGCGCTGCATCACGCCAATACCAAATTAGATAGTCGTTCACAGTGGCAAGCGCAGCAGAACTCTGCCCACCGGTCTTCTTGAAGGGAATCAGGGCGCAGAAATTTCCAACGCCAAAAACTTCATCGAGAACATCTCGGACGAGATGCACATTTTCATCCGAAATCTGCACGAACACCGACCCGCTCTCGGTCAGCAGTTCCCGCGCCAGCATCAGCCGGTCGCGCAGATAGGTGAGATATGAGTGGATGCCGAGTTCCCAGGTGTCCCGGAACGCCTTGATCATCTCGGGCTCCTGGGTGAGGTCGTCGTCCGAGCGGTCCTTCACGTCGCGCTTGTTCGTGAATGGCTGGAAGTTCGACCCGTATTTGATGCCATAGGGCGGGTCGATGTAGATCATCTGCACCTTGCCGCCCATGCTCTCCTTGGTCAGGAGCGAGTTCATCACCAGCAGGCTGTCGCCCGCCACCAGCCGGTTCGACCAGCCCTTTTCGTGGTGGTAGAAATCCAGCGCCTGGCGCAGCGGCAGGTTCTCGAACGGCGCCGCGAACAGGTCCGGCTGCCGCCACTGCGTCGCCGAATCCTTGCCCTTCAGCCGCCTGGCCGCATTGGCGAGGACCGTCGCCGGGTCCACCCGTTCGTGGACATGCAGCGAGACGGTATCGACCTCGACGCTGGTCCGCTCCGCCTTGCCCGTCCAGTTGAGGTAGGGCGCCTGAAGCCGCTTCAGTTCCTGCAGCGCGTCGCGCATCTGTTCGAGATCACCGCTGGCCAGCGCGTCGTCGATCAGCCGTTCGATCCCCGCCCGCGCGGAATCGAAGTTCAGCACCGGGTCCAGATGCGGGTCATAGGCCCAGACCGTCTTCTCGCCATCCGGATCGGTGCCGGCATGGACCATGCCGACCTCGGGGTTGTTCACCCGCGTCTCGCCATGGCGGTAGGACAGCACCTGCACCGGCCCGTCCGGCCTGCGCGCGGCCTTCTTCCCGGCTTTGGTACGGGGCTTTCGCGGCGCGGCCTCTTCGGTGTGGGTCAGTTCGAACCCATCGTCCTCGTCGCCCTCATCCTCGTCCAGGTCGTCATCCTCATCGCCCAGATCGTCGGTAACGCGGAAGATCGACCCGCCACGCCCCTTGCCACGCCCCAGCACGCCCTCGTCGATCAGCGCATCGCGCGCGGCGATGTAGTCGTCTTCGGCAAGGTCCGGCATGTGCTCGCGCAGCAGCGCCAGCATGGCCCCGTTACCGATGGTGGAACCGTCTTCGGGTGAAAGGGTCAGGATCAGGTCGGAAATGTCGGACATGCGGCGCAGAAACTCACGAAAAGGTCTTGTTTTAAATTACCTATCGCGCCGGTTGCCATTTTGCACGCGGGAATCAGTTAACGTCGGACCAGAGCCTGTGCTGCTCTTTCCAGTCGGCCGGGAACGGGTCCATCAAATTGGCGAGCGTAATATGCGCGGGCTGGCGGCCGTCCATCACGGCATCGATGATTTCGGGGGAAAGAAGCGACAATCGCATAAGCCGCGCCATGTAGGTGAAGGCGATCCCTTCCTTCTCGGCCAACTCGGAAATCGACGCGAACTCGCCCGACTCCAGCATCCGCTTCCAGCGGAACGCGCGTGCCAGTGCCTTGACCAGCGTGTTATCCGGCTTGCGTGCTTGCGCGGCGCCTTCCGGCAACACCATCTCCTTCCGCCCGCCGCGCTTCACGACCCGAAACGGAACATGGATGGTCATGGTGTCGGGGACCGACGTATTCCGAGTCATGCGGCTGCTCCTGCATCTGCGGTGATTTCACGCGCCAGCGCCGCCAGTCCGTCCGTGCGCAGGCGGACATTGAGGCCGCTGATGCCGATATCGACCCGTTCGACCAATAGGGCCACAATACGCGCCTGTTCCGCCGGGAACAGTTCATCCCACAGCGGATCGAGCTTCTGCAGGGCCGTGCGCGAGTCGGCCTCGGTGACTCCGTCGTCCTGCGCACGCGCTGCCTTCCATGTTCCCGCCACGATCTCGGGCTGCCGGAATACGGCGCGGAGCTGGTCGATGACGGCCGCCTCGACCTCGCCAGCGGGGACGCGGCCGACAGGGCAAGACCCGGCTCCATGCTTCAGAACCATCTGGCTGACATAGTAGCGGTACAACCGACCACCCTTGCGGGTGTGCGTCGGCGAAAAGGCCGCGCCATCGGGACCGAACAGCAGCCCCTTCAGCAGCGCGGGTGTGTCGGCGCGGGTCCGGGCAGCCCTCTTGCGGGGGCTCTCCTGCAGGATGGCGTGAACCTTGTCCCAAGTCTCACGGTCGATGATCGCATCGTGCTCGCCGGGATAGCTGTCGCCCTTGTGGACCGCCTCGCCGAGGTAGGCGCGGTTTGATAGCATCCGATAGAGGTACTTCTTGTCGATCCGGTTGCCACGCGGCGTTCCGAGACCTCGCGCGTCGACCTCGCGGGCCAGAACCGTGCAGGAGCCGATCTCGATGAAGCGGGCGAAGATCCAGCGCACATGCGCGGAGTTCTCCTCGTCGACCAGCAGCTTCCGGTTTTCCACCCTGTAGCCAAAGGGCGGCACCCCACCCATCCACATGCCCTTCTTCCGACTGGCTGCTACCTTGTCCCGGATGCGCTCGGCGGTGACCTCCCGCTCGAACTGGGCGAAGGACA